>Ga0075017_100003222_pt1 | contig 10254 bp, 6 predicted proteins | sample AleBraG_ABR_2012_FD_71475 | JGI IMG/M metagenome (GOLD analysis project Ga0075017, IMG submission 71475) | Freshwater sediment microbial communities in response to fracking from Pennsylvania, USA - Alex Branch Run_MetaG_ABR_2012 | ecosystem: Environmental > Aquatic > Freshwater > Creek >... | reverse complement strand
CGGGTATCGGAGGCTCAGGACGAAGTCATCGCTCAGCAGGCGCTCGTTGCCGCTCGCTTCGGCTGTAGTTGATAGCGCGTCGCAGCAGACGACGGCAGCGCACGCATCGACAAAGTGACAGATTTCACCAAGAAGGCGACCGCCCATGCGACGGTCTTGGTACCAGTGGCTTTCCGCGACCGGACCCGCATTGACACGGTAGGTGATGACGAGAGGACCAGCACCGTGAGCGAAGTGACGACGAAGTGCAAGAAGTTGCGGAGAGAACCTTCGATTGAGTCCGACAAACAAGGTAGAGCCACTCGTCCGCAATGCCTCTTCGATGCGCTCCAGGTCGTCCTCGCTCAAGGCGAGTGGCTTCTCGCAAAAGACATGCTTCCCTGCCTGGAGGGCTTGCGCGACGTAGGCGGCGTGGCTGTCGTGAGGGGTGGCAATCACTACAACGTCGACGTCAGGATCTGCGATGACGGCCGCGGCGTCTGAAACGGCCTTCTCAAATCCAACGCGCTCGGCCAAGCGCACCGCGGACAGTCCCGACGCCGATGCGACAGACATGAATCGCTCGAAGCCTGCGGCTTTCAGACCAGGAACGAGGACGCCTGAAGCGAATGCCCCCGCGCCGATGAGGCCGACGCCGAGACTGCCCGGGTCTCTCGTCTTTCGAGCCTTCCGAAGATGGATGGGCTCCTCCGGTGTCGGCGTGGCGCGATAACTAAGGACCACGCCCAGGTGTGGCTGACTCCGTGTCTCAACCAACTGGTAAGCCGAAGGGGCGTCGTCGATCGCGTATCGGTGCGTTACAAGATCGTCCACCCGGAGATGTCCTCCGGCGAGAAAATCGAGGACGGCTTCAAGGTTGCGACCCTCAGTCCACCGGACCTCGCCCGCGGGGAAGTCCACTCCCCAGTCCTCATACGAGCGCTCATAACGCCCGGGCCCGTACGAGCGAGCAAAACGCACTGACAGCTGCTTCTCATAGAAGGGCCGTCGTTCGAGCGCCAACCCGACGTCGCCAACAACCACAACCGTTGCTCCGTCCCGACATAGTGCCGGACTGCGCATTATCGGGGCGGACGACGCTCCGGCGGCAGTGAGTAGGACCGCATCGGCACCCCTGCCTCGGGACCAATGGAGAACCGCGGTGGTGGTCTCTTCCCCCCCATCCGTGAAGGCTAGATAGCCCGCTTCCCGTGCCCGTTCGACCGGGAACTCGGCGACGTCGATACCGACAACCTCGTAGCCTGATGCCCCGGCGAGCCGAACGGCTAGCTGACCCATCAGGCCGAGGCCGATGACCACCACTTTCGAACCTGGACCCAGGTCGCAGAGACGCAGGCCGTGAAGAGCAATCGAGGCGATCGTAGCGAAAGCCGCATCCCCAGCTGAGACGCCATCGGGAACAGGAACGCACAGAAGGCCGGGCACGGCCTGATACTCGGCGTGGTTGGCCTTGCCCGCCCCGCCGGTCGCTACGAGTTGGCCCGGCACCACTCGGCTCACGTACTCGCCCACCTCTACTGCAATCCCCGCGGCGGAGTAGCCCAGCGGCAGATCCTCGTCTAACCGGCTACGGACTTTCTGTGCGGTCTGCGCGATGCCTTCGGTCCGCGCTCTGTGGATGACCTGCCGCACCAGATCGGGCCGCGCTAGCGCCTTCGCCAACAGGTTGGATTGTGCGAGCGAGGTCACCGCCCGCTCGGTCCCCGGGGAAATGACGCTGGCCAGAGTACGGACCAGGACCTCTGTGGGTCCCGCTATGGGGCGTGGCACGTCGATGACCCGGACCGGCCCCCCAGAGATCGCCTGCACGACCTGCTTCATCCTGGACCTCTCGGTTGGGCGTGTTCACGGTGCCACGCCTGGAGGCAGACGAGCGCCCAAGCGGCCAGGGCCGAATCCTGACGCCCGCTGGTAGCGCTGGCGACGATCTTCCGGGCTGGTCGGCGTTCGACAAGGCCGCTGTCGGCGAGTGCCTCAACCCTCTCCTGGAGTTGACCACTCCCCGGACCCTGCCACCAGCCGCGTATAGGCCCACCGAATCCACTCTTTGGCCGGTCGACGATCGCGTCAGACACAAGCCCCCGAGAAGCAGCCCGTAACGGTACCTTCGACACCGTGCCCTCGATGAATGTGGCCGCAGCCGCCCGATAGGCGAGGCTCACCACAGCGTCGTCGAGAAGCGGTACACGGATCTCGACGCTCGCAGCCATCGACGCCTTGTCAACGTAGGCTAGGTTCAGGTTCGGAAGGAACTGCTCCCGGTCGAACGCGACAGCACTCCGTAGATCTGTGGTCGGTAGGCGCCTTGACTGCGTGTCCAACTCACCAAAGGCTTCGGCCGCTGTCTCGGGGAGCAATGCCTCCAACTCTGAGAAGGTGAGCTGCGCGACCATGCGCCAGTAGTGGGGCCTCGAGCAACCCCCGACCGCTCGAGCAAGCTTCTGGGCGTTGCGCCTGGGCCCGTAGAGCGGGCCGGGTTGGGCGCCGTACAGCAGAGGTGAAGCAGTTGCTAGCGCACGACGCACCGGAGCGGGGAGGCGAGCCGCCCGCCGGGCCGAAGGGAGTCGAAGATGACGCGGATAGCCGGCGAAGAGCTCCTCGGCTCCGACGCCGGACAGCAGAACTTTCCTCTCGCTATGCCGAACCAATCGGTAGAGCGAGATCGCAGCGGGATCGGCGACGGGATCATCGAAGTGGAGGCTCAGCAAGTCGACGTCCTGATCCGCATCCGGACCGATCTCCACCTCCCGAAGGTCCACTTGGGGATGGCGGCCGGCGGCGGCCCGGGCGTACTGGACGTCGTCAGGAGTCAGCTCGAGGCGCTGCGACGCGGCGTCGTAACCAGCGGTGAGCGTAAGCAACTCGGTTACCCCGTAGTGGCCGACCATGTGTTCGAGCAGGATTGTCGAATCGAGCCCGCCCGACAGCAGCAGCCCGACAGGGACGTCACTGAGCAGCTGGCGGGCGGTCGCCGACTCCAGCGCCTCGCCGAGGGCCACCGGATCGAGAGGGCTGTCACCTTCCTCCGGGGGCTCCCAGTACCGCCATTCGCGGATACGGCCACCTTCGACGGTGAGAGCATGAGCCGGGGGGAGCTTCCGAATCCGTGTCCAGGGTGAGCGCGGGTGGGGGATCCACAGCAGCATCAGGAACTGGGCGAGAGCGACCCGGTCGAGGTCAGCCCGCAATTCGGGCCGCAAGGCGAGAATGGCTCGGGGCGCGGACGCAGCCACTACGCCGCCGTTGATCTCCGCCCAGTAGAGCGGCTTCACGCCGAGGTGGTCTCGGGCGAGAAGGGCCCGGCCGCGTCGCTCGTCGAAGAGCGCGAACGAGAAGATGCCCTCGATGCGGTCCAGGATCTGGTCGCCCCATTCGGCCCAACCGAGGAGAAGGACCTCCGTGTCGGAAGTGGAGTGGAACCGAACGCCCTGTGCCTGCAGCTCACGGCGCAGCTGCGGCGAGTTGTAGATCTCCCCGTTGTAGACGACGGTCACGCCCCGCTCGGCGTCGTGCATCGGTTGGGCTCCCGCTTCGGTCGTGTCGAGGATGGCCAACCGGCGGTGGGCAAACCCGGCCGGCATTGGTCCGATCGGTATACGCCGTTCGCCGCTGCCGTCCGGGCCTCGCGACAACATGGTGTCACCCGCGAGCTTCAGGTTGTGCTCATCCGGGCACTGGCCGAGGCTTCCAACCCAGCCACACATCAGCCGACCTCCATATCGTCGGCTGGCGTCACGACCACACGGATAGTTGTCGTCGTCAGGAACGGGAGAGCGGCGTGGGCCCGATAGACGAGGCAGTGAGTGCAACGCATCACGCCGAACCCGGTGGCAACTGAAGTGGATTCAAGGACGGGCTCGGCCCCTTCTATCGACACGGATAACGGGCCGAGACGGTGTGCGCTGATCGGCACGACTGCCGGTGAGATATGTAGGCGACCGATGACGGTATGGACACCGCCGCCGAAGACCTCATCGACCAGCTGAACCACATCGGGGCTCACTAGCCACGTGCGCCGGTGCCGGGGGCGTCCCGTCAGCCGCCGATAGCCGTCGTGCGAGGCCGTGACCTCGATCGATGCGCCATCATCGACGGCGCGTTCCAGGCGAGGGTGGGCCCGCCGAGCGGCTCGGAAGGTGCCCCACACTTCGGTCTGGTCCGTGCCGTCGACTTCGACGGTGTTGTGGGCTGCTGTCGACCGTTCGTGATCCCTCTGCGGTCCTGCGGCATAGGTCGAGGTACCGCTGTCAACGACGACCCGCTCTCCATCAACAGCGAGCTCGAAGCTCAGACAATCGGCGTGAGCGTGCGCAGGCAGTTCTGGCGGACAGGGGAGGCCGACGTCGGCGACTAGATGCAGGCGATCGTCGGGGCGAACGACGACGTATCCTGAGGGCCCGAGGATGGCTAAGCGCGCCTCAAGTCGAGGCGCCGGTTCGAGCAGCCTCAGCCGTTGCTCTCCGACGAGCGTGCAGTCATTGAAGAGCGGGACGTCACCGTCGGGCATGAGCATGGTGCCCAACCACCGGCGCATCCCGTCGACAGCCTCCGGGAGTCCAGGTGGAGACTCTCTACCGGCTGCTGCCAGAAGATTGCTTACGTCGAGGAGGTCGCCGAGAACCTGGCAGTGGTACGACGGCGAGCGTTCGAAGTGCCCGCCGTCGGCCAGGATCTGGACCCTGAGCTCATGCTCGAGGCGTCGTACGGCGAGCTCGACGAGCCCGCCGTCGCCGAGGAACACGCCCAGCCCAGCCAGGGATTTGAGGTTCTTGATGAGGTGGTTCCCTCCCACGTCCAGCTCGAGGTTGGTGCGTAGGTAACCGGCGCTGAGGGAGAGGTCGTCGATGTAATCCGCTGCGTCCGCGCTGTCGGCGATCAGCGGTGCATACAGAGCGCAAAGCGCCCATGACCGCAGCGAGACGACGTAGGGCGACCAGGCATCCCATCGGCCGAACGTCGTGCCCTGTCGCCAGGATCGCCATAGTTCCCGGAATGCGGCCGCTGCCCACGGCTGGTCGGCGTCGTCGGCAAACGCCCATCCCCACTCGAAGTAGTGGAGGTGGTAGCGCCAGAGTTGTGGCGCCGATGCTTGGTGCCAGTCGGGAGGAGAGCCCAAGGCTCGCTCCTCCCGGAGGAAGCGGAACGCCCCACGGGCGTTCGCCGCAGCCGAGGGGGACGCGGTGACGTCCTGTCCGTCGAGCGGCGTGAAGGCAGCAGGCCACCCTATGGGGCCCGGCACGTCCACGCGTAGTCGGCGAGCCAACTGGTCGCCGAATTGGGCGAACGCGACTCGTTGGGAGCGGAGCCTTGCCCGTTGGGCTACCTGCACGGGCCGGAGGTGCCGGATGGTTCGTGCGTAGAGCAGCGCCTGCTCGAGCCGGGACCGGTTCATGATCGCATCGTCAACTCCGCGCGGATCCCGTCGGCGAATGCTCTGGGCCGGTAGCCAAGGTCGGTGCGTGCGGCTTCGATATCGAAGGCCTTGTCCTCGGCGAGTCGCTCGACTTGTTCGGCCTTGAGCCGAGGCCGCCTCGCGGCTCGCTCGTAGAGACGGAGAGTGACGATCGCTGGCCGGAGCGGCACAGGGAGCAGGACCACTCTCCGACCAGCGGCTGCGCTGGCCTGCTGGACGACCTCGCGGAACATCAGTGGCTCGGGGCCAGCAATGTCGTAGGCCCTGCCGACCGTGGTCGGTACATCCAGAGCCGAGACGATCGCGCCGGCAAGGTCGTCGACGTGGACGGGCTGTTGGAGCCGGGCACCTGTGCCGGGGATCGGGACCACGGGGCACCAGCGGAGGAATCGCAGGAGGCGCCACATGTTGCGGTCGGCGGGGGTTCCGTAGATCATCGTCGGCCGCACGATCGTCCACTCCAGCAGGCTGTCCTTGATCGAGGCCTCGGCGGCCATCCGTACGCTCCGGGACCTCGCGTCGAGGGCCGTGAAGATGGCGGTAGTAGATACGAACACCGCCCGCTTGAGGCCAGCGTCCTCGGCGGCGCTGACGATGGCGTCGGCGTGGCCGAAGCCGAGCGAAGCCAGGTTCACGAGAGCCTCGGCACCGCTCGCCGTGAACGCGGAGTCCAGTGACATTGGGTCGTCGAGATCCCCGACGATCGGAACGGCGCCCAGCCTCCCCACCCGCTTCACCGCATCGGAGCTCCGAGCTAGAGCGGTGACCTCGTGGTCCCGCTTGATGAGCAACGGCAGGACATGGGCTCCGAGGAACCCACTTCCACCCGTGACGAGGACCCTCATGCCCGGACCTTGGCCGTCGCGGCCAGGAGCAGGTCACGGTACCGGCGAGCCAGCTCCCGGCGGTCGAAGTGCTCTTCGACGTAGCGCCGGGCATGGCGACCCATCGCCTCACGCCGTTGCGGGTCGGCTGCGAGTTCTCGGATCGCGGCGGCGATGGCGGCCGTGTCCTCAGGCTCGACGACGACTGCGCCACCCTCACGCAGGATCTGGGCCGGCTCACCGCGCACGGCGCCCACGACGGCCTTGCCGGCTCCGAAGTACTCGAAGAGCTTCGATGGGATGAAGGTGCTGAACAGCGGCACGTCCCGTAGGGGGACGAGGCAGATGTCGGCTGCCGCCAGGAGGTCGGGCACCTCATCGCTGGGGACGCCAGGCAGGAGGGTGACGGACCCGAGACGGAGGTCGGCGACGCGCCGGGCAAGGTCACGCTTGGCCGCTCCCTCGCCGACGAAGGCGAAGTGCACCGGCTCGTCCGTCAGCAGGGCGGCAGCGTCCGCGATGGATACGAGCCCGTGGGAGATGCCATGGGCGCCCAGGTAGAGCACCAGCGTCTCACCGGAGCCTGCCCCGAGGCGGGTTCGCGTGTCGGCCGCTGGGATTCGGTCCGGGTTGAAGCGCTCGAGGTCCACGCCGTTGCGGATGGTGTGGACCTTGTGCGCGGGAACTCCGCGCTCGATGAGGTTGTCCCGGAATCCGTCACTCACCACGACAACGACGTCCGCGGCCCGATAGGCGGCCAGCTCCATTGCCTCCAGTCCCCGGATGAGCCACCGATTCGTGAGCACCCCAAGCTCCACGAAGATCGCCGGCCACAGGTCGCGGATCTCGACCACCAAACGCGCCTTCTTGAAGCGGGCGAGCACCCATGCAGACAGGATCGAAAAGAACGTCGGTGACGAGACGACCACGACATCGGCGGGACCGCTCCGCCGGCCTCCGAGCACGACGCTGGTGGCCATGAACGACAGGTGCCCGAGCGTCTTCTTGACGATCCCCTCATTGGGCGTGGCATACAGCCAGGTTCGAACCACGCGGTAGCCGTCGCGGTCCTCCTCGACCCGGATCTTGCCTCGATACGCCGGGTGGACGACACCCGTCGGATGGTTCGGCATCCCCGTCAGGACCGTCACCGCGTCCCCTGCTTCCGCCCAATAGCGGGCCATCTCGCTCCATCTGGTCTGCGGCGCACCGATCTCCGGAGCGAAGTAGTGGCAGACGATGAGCGTGCGCACGTTCAACCTGCCGCAGGGCTTGGGGACCGCCGGGCGAGGACCGTCGGAAGCGCGAGGTAGAGCGCGAGCGTCAGGGCGATGCCGGTGTCGAGCAGGATCCGTTCCGCGACTCCCGCCCTGACTGTGCCCATCCCGAGCAGGCTAGTGACAGCCATCGTCGTCGTCGCGAGCACGGTCACCACCGTGTGGGACATCCCGTGTCGGACGAGACGCTGGTAGGTGTGGTCCCGGTGCGCCTCGAACCATCGCTCGCCGTGAACCATCCGGCGGACGAGGGTGCTCGCGGTGTCGACGAGGTAGAGGCTGAGCGGGGCCAGGACCGCTTCCGGCGCGAGACCGGCCCGGACACCTTCGACCGCAAGGACGGCGAGCATCGCGCCGAGGAAGTAGCTCCCGACGTCACCAAGGAACACACGGGCGACCGGGAAGTTGTACGGAAGGAAGCCCACAGCCGCGCCGGCGACGATCGGGCCGGCGGTCGCCAACGGTCCCACGTGTTGCCAGTGCCCGATCGCGAACCACGCCACCCCGGCGACGAGCACCTGGCCGACAGCGATGCCGTTGATGCCGTCCATGAAGTTGAAGGCGTTGACGTAGCCGACCAACCAGACCAGGACGACGGCGACACAGAGGCCCTCCCACGCCGTGGCACCGGTGAGGCCGTGCAGGACCCAGGGAAGTGTGAGGCCGGCGACCACTCCTTGGAGCACCAACCGCGTGCCGACCGCGATCGAGCGGAGGTCGTCGAGGAGGCCGAGCACCGCGAGCCCGAGGCCTGCGACAACGAGCGCGACCTTCACTGAGCCACCGACGGCGGGAGCCACGGCCAGACCGCAGAGCACGCCGAGCACCACGGCGATTCCGCCCCCGCGCACGGTCGGGGCGGAGTGGGACGAGCGGGCGTTGGGAACGTCGAGGACCCGGCGGCGTCGGAGGATCCAGATGATCCCTGGCTCGGTGACTGCCGTGACACCGAGCCCGACGACGACCCCCGCCACCGGAAAGGGGCTCGTCATTGGGGGCGGCGGCGGTCGGTTCGATGCTTGCGGGTGGGCAGGGACAATTACGGTAGCGGTCGTGAAAGTGCTGTGCGTCGCCGGCGCACGCCCGAACTTCATGAAGGTCAAGCCGGTGATGGACGCCCTCGAAGCGCTGGGGGCCGACGTCGTGCTGGTGCATACCGGCCAGCACTACGACCCCTTGATGAGTGACGTCTTCTTCTCGGAGCTGGGCTTGCGGGCACCCGACTTCCACCTTGGTGTCGGATCTGGCACCCACGCCGAGCAGACCGGTCGCGTGATGGCGAGCTTCGAGCACCTCCTACCGGAGGTGGGCCCGGACATCGTCGTCGTTGTCGGAGACGTCAACTCCACCTTGGCGTGCGCGCTCGTGACAGCCAAGGCCGGTCCCCTGGTGGCGCACGTCGAGGCGGGCCTGCGCAGTCGTGACTGGGGCATGCCGGAGGAGGTGAACCGCGTGGTGACCGATCGCGTCAGCGACTACCTCTTTGCCCCTTCCCCGGATGCCGTCACAAACCTTCAGATCGAGGGGTACCGCGACGATCAGATCCACCTGGTCGGCAACGTCATGGTTGACACCCTCCTCGCCAATCTCGACCGGGCCCGGAGCCGGCCTGCCCTGGCTGAGCTCGAGGTCGCGCCCGGTGGCTATGGCGTGGTCACCCTCCACCGGCCGGGCAACGTCGATGTCCCGGCGATCCTCGCCGGGATCCTGCAGGCGCTGGGCGCGATCGCGTCGCGTGGCCTACCGCTGCTCCTCCCGGTCCACCCCCGGGCGCGCGCGGCGCTCGCCACGCACGATCTGGCGGACGGCGTTCGGATGATCGACCCGCTCGGCTACTTGGACTTCCTGGCCCTCGAAGCCGACGCCCGGCTCGTGCTGACTGACTCCGGTGGCGTGCAGGAGGAGACGACGGTGCTCGGCGTGCCCTGCCTGACCCTGCGGGACAACACCGAGCGCCCGATCACCGTCACCGAGGGCACCAATGAGGTCGTCGGCCGTGACCCGGCGCGGATCGTCGACGCCGCGTTGCGCATCATGGAGCACGGCGGTGCGAAGCGTCGACCCGAGTTGTGGGACGGGAAGGCCGGCGCGCGGATCGCCGACATCCTTGTCACCGGGGGTGCACCCAGCGGACGTCTTCGGCCTACCGGCCAGCCTGAAGCGCCGCGCGCGGTGTCGTGATCCGGTCAAGCGGGGATTGCTTCACGGCAGCGGAGGCTTCTCGGAGCGACCGGTAGGCTGAGCGAGGTGCGTACCCGGCGCTGGTGGCTGCTCGTCGTCATCGTCGTGGGGGCGGGTCTGGGAGTGGCCATCGCCGGCGTGCCGTCCCGCCAGAAGGATGCGCCGCTGCCGGTCCAGTCCACGTCGACGACGGTGCCTCCGCCCCCGGGCTGACCGAGAGCGCCCCCGTCGGCACCTTCCACGGACCGCGCGGAAACACTGAGGCGTCCACCGCTGGCCCCGGGCCGTACCATTGACGAGCTATGGCCACCGGGGAGGACACGCCCGAACTCGGGCTGAGCGATTACCTCGCCGTGCTCCGACGCCGCAAGGGTGTGATCGCGCTTGCGCTGGTCGTCGTCGTCGGTGCCACCTTGGCGGCGTCGTACTTGCAAACGAAGGTGTACCAGGGGACCGCCGAGGTGCTGCTGCAGAGCACCACCGTCGACAACCCGCTGAGCTCCCCGACGGGGCAGGTCGGTGTCCCCGCCGCTGACGTGCAGACCCAGATCGAGGTGCT
>Ga0075017_100003221_pt1 | contig 10255 bp, 10 predicted proteins | sample AleBraG_ABR_2012_FD_71475 | JGI IMG/M metagenome (GOLD analysis project Ga0075017, IMG submission 71475) | Freshwater sediment microbial communities in response to fracking from Pennsylvania, USA - Alex Branch Run_MetaG_ABR_2012 | ecosystem: Environmental > Aquatic > Freshwater > Creek >... | reverse complement strand
GTCGGCCTCGAGCACGTCCGAGACCGGCAGGGCCGGCCGGCCGGCCGCGATCTCGGCCTCGACCCGCTGCTGGCGGACGACGCCGAGAAAGCGCCGCGAGGGGTCGACGACCACGAACCAGGGCCAGCGGTAGCGCAGGAAGAACTGCTCCTGGGCGTCGAGCAGGCTCGCCTCGGCGGGGATCGTGACGGGCTCGCGGTCCATGATGTCGGCCACCCGGACGTCCTTGATGCGCCGGCCCAGGGTCCCCTGCAGGACGGCGGCGCCGGCGGCCTGGTAGAGGAAGTAGGCCAGGAGCATCGTCAGCAGGTCGAGACTCGACTGCGTGGCGGCGAAGCCGAGCAGTCCCAGCAGCCCGAGTGCCAGGGCCAGGGCCTGGCCGGCCCGCCCGGTGGCCTGGGTGGCACGGTTGCGGTCGCCGGTGCTCCGCCAGATGACGGCGCGGGCGATGCGCCCGCCGTCGAGCGGGAAGGCGGGGACGATGTTGAAGACGAACAGGATCGCGTTCACGAAGGCGAGCCAGCCCGCCAGGGCCAGGCCCGGGGAGGTGCGGAACCCTTCGCGGGTCAGGGCGACTTCGGTGAGCGTATGGCCGCCGGCGATCGCCGAGCCGACCCCGACCGAAGCGACGAACAGCGCCAGCGTCACGGCCGGGCCGGCGGCCGCGATCTTGAACTCCTCGCCCGGGGTCGCGGGCTCACGGCGCATCTGCGAGAGGCCGCCGAAGAACCACAGGTCGATCCCGGCGATCTCGATGCCCAGGCGCCGTGCCATCAGCGTGTGGCCCAGCTCATGCAGGATCAGGGAGAGGAAGTAGCCGAGTGCGCCCGCGACGGCGACCGCATAGGCCGTCGTCTTGCTCCCTTCGACGATCTGGCTGAAGTATTCGGAGAGGTAGAGGATCAGCAGGAACAGGAAGAGGAACCAGCTGGCGCTGACGCCGATGCGGATCCCGAAGACCCGCGCGAGCTGGAAGTTCCGACGCGGCCTCATCGTTCGATGTTAGGTCGCCGCGCCACGGCGGGCCCCACGTGGGGCGCTAGAGCTCCGGCCGGGAGCGGGCGATGATCGCCTCGAAGTCGACGCCGGCCGGCAGTGTGCCGTACTCGAGGCCGCCGTCGCCGCCCAGGCGCGAGGCGCAGAAGGCGTCGGCCACGGCCGGGTCGCCGTGGCGCACCAGCAGCGAGCCCTCCAGGCACAGGGCCATCCCTTCGACGACCCGGCGGGCGCGGGCCTCGAGGGTCCGGGGGTCGGCGAACCGGCTCTTGAGCTCGGCCACCCGATCGTCCAGACGCCGGTCGGCGCCGGCGCCCAGCTCGAGCTCGCCGAAGAAGACCTCGAGCGCGCGCGGGGAGCGGGTCAGGGCGCGCAGGACGTCGAGGCTGATCACGTTGCCCGAGCCCTCCCAGATCGAGGCCAGGGGGGCCTCGCGATAAAGGCGGGGCATGCCGGACTCCTCGACGTAGCCGGCCCCGCCGTGGCACTCCAGGCACTCGAACGCGTGGTTGGGGGCCCGCTTGCAGCTCCAGTACTTGCCGACGGCCGTCGCCAGGCGCTTGAACAGCTGGGCATCGCTCTGATCCTCGCCGGCGTCGGCATCGGCCTGGGCTTCGTCGTAGGCGCGGGCGAGGCGCATCGCGAGGGCCGTCGTGGCCTCGGACTCGATGCACAGGTCGGCCAGCACGTTGCGCATCAGCGGCTGGTCGATCAGGTGCCTGCCGAAGGCGCTGCGGTGGGTCGTGTGGTGCAGGGCGCTCACGACGCCCGAGCGCATCCCGGCGGCCGCGCCGATCACGCAGTCCAGGCGCGTGTGGCCGACCATCTCGATGATCGTCGGCACGCCGCGGCCGGGCTCGCCGACCATCCGCGCCCAGGCCCCGTGCAGCTCGATCTCCGAGGAGGCGTTGGAGTGGTTGCCGAGCTTGTCCTTCAGGCGCTGGATGTGGAAGGCGTTGCGGCTGCCGTCGGCGAGGATCCGCGGCAGCAGGAAGCAGGACAGGCCCTCGTCGGTCTGGGCCAGCACGAGGAACAGGTCGGACATCGGCGCCGAGCAGAACCACTTGTGTCCGATCAGCTCGTACTCGGCCCCCGCGCCGCCGCCGTTCAGCGGACGCCCGACGGTCGTGTTGGCACGCACGTCCGAACCGCCCTGCTTCTCGGTCATGGCCATGCCGGCGATCGCCGAGCCCTTCTCGGCGGCCGGCACGAGGCGGGGGTCATAGCTGCTGGCCGTCACCAGCGGCTCCCACTCGGCCGCCAGCTCGGGCTGGGCCCGCAGCGCGGGGACGACGGCGAAGGTCATCGTGATCGGGCAGGCGAAGCCGGCCTCGGCCTGCATCGCGGTCATGTACAGGGCGGCACGCGCGACATGCGGCGCCGCCTCCGAGCTGGTCCATGGCAGCGAGTGCAGCTCGTGCTCGATGCCCATCGCCATCAGCTGGTGCCAGGCAGGGTGGAACTCCACCTCGTCGATCCGGTGCCCGGAGCGATCGAAGGTCCTCAGGACCGGCTTGTTCTCGTTGGCCAGCCGGCCCCATTCGGCTTGCGGGGCGCCCCCGATCGTCCGGCCCAGCGCGGAGGCCCGCTCCCTCACCCAGCCGGCACCCTCGCGGGAGGTCGCCTCGACGAGCGGGAGGTTGCCGGCGAAGACATCGAGGCCTTCGAGCGGCGGTACCTGGTTGAAGACCGTGTGGGTCTGCCACGGTGCGCTGCTCTCGCGCGGAGGCTGCGAGGTACCGGCCATGCCTGAAGTCAAGCAGATCGGCGCTCGATCGATAGCATCGGCCTCCCCGATCAAGGACCCCGACATGGCACAGATCAAGGTGAAGAGCCCGGTTGTCGAGCTCGACGGCGACGAGATGACACGGATCATCTGGTCGTTCATCAAGCAGCAGCTGATCCTTCCCTATCTGGATATCGAGCTGAAGTACTACGACCTCGGGATCGAGCACCGCGACGCGACCGACGATGAGGTGACGGTCGAAGCGGCCGAGGCGATCAAGCGCTACGGCGTCGGCGTGAAGTGCGCGACGATCACCCCCGACGAGGCCCGCGTCGAGGAGTTCGGACTGAAGCGGATGTACCGCTCGCCCAACGGGACGGTCCGCAACATCCTCGGCGGCGTCATCTTCCGTGAGCCGATCGTGATCGCCAACATCCCCCGCCTGGTGCCCGGCTGGACGAAGCCGATCGTGATCGGCCGCCACGCCTTCGGCGATCAGTACCGAGCCACCGACCTCGTCGTCCCGGGGCCGGGCAAGCTGACCCTCACCTACATGCCCGCCGGCGGCGATGAGCCGGTCGAGCTCGAGGTCTACGACTTCCCCGGGAGCGGTGTCGCGATGGCGATGTACAACCTCGACTCCTCGATCCGGGAATTCGCCCGGGCCTCGCTGCGCTACGGGCTCGACCGCAACTATCCGGTTTATCTGTCGACCAAGAACACGATCCTCAAAAGCTACGACGGCCGCTTCAAAGACATCTTCGAAGAGGTCTACGAGGCGGAGTTCAAGAGTGACTTCGAGGCCGCCGGGATCACATATGAACACCGGCTGATCGACGACATGGTGGCCGCCGCCCTGAAGTGGGAGGGGGGCTACGTGTGGGCCTGCAAGAACTACGACGGCGACGTCCAGTCGGACACCGTCGCCCAGGGATACGGCTCGCTGGGTCTGATGACCAGCGTCCTGATGACGGCCGACGGCAGGACCGTCGAGGCCGAGGCGGCCCACGGCACGGTCACCCGCCACTACCGCCTGCACCAGCAGGGCAAGCCGACCTCCACCAACCCGATCGCCTCGATCTTCGCCTGGACGCGGGGGCTGGCGGCGCGTGGCAGGATGGACGGGACGCCCGAGGTGAGCGCCTTCGCCGAGACCCTCGAGCGCGTCTGTGTCGAGACCGTCGAAGCGGGTCATATGACCAAGGACCTCGCGCTCCTGGTCGGTCCCGACCAGCCGTTTCAGAGCACCGAGGAGTTCCTCTCCTCGATTGACGAGAACCTGCGCAGCGCGGTCGCCTGAACGGCGCCCGGAGCACAATCGAAACCAACAGCATGATCCTCAGGAGATGAGAAACCCGTGAGCAATCCCGTACGCGTAACTGTGACCGGCGCCGCCGGCCAGATCGGCTACAGCATCGTCTTCCGCATCGCCAGCGGAGCGCTGCTCGGACCCGATCAGCCGGTCGATCTGCGTCTGCTGGAGATCCCACAGGCGATGGGCGCCCTCGACGGGGTCGCCATGGAGCTGATCGACTGCGCCTTCCCGCTGCTGGCGGGTCTCGACCTGCACGACAACCCCGACGAGGCCTTCGACGGGGTGAACATCGCGCTGCTCGTCGGCTCGCGCCCCCGCACGAAGGGCATGGAGCGGGCCGAGCTGCTGTCGGCCAACGGGGCGATCTTCACCGTCCAGGGCAAGGCGCTGAACGACCATGCGGCAGACGACGTCAAGATCCTGGTCGTCGGCAACCCGGCCAACACCAACTGCCTGATCGCGATGAACAACGCGCCCGATGTCCCGCGCGAGCGTTTCACCTCGATGATGCGCCTCGATCACAATCGCGCCGTCGCCCAGCTGGCCAACAAGCTGGCCGTTCCCGTCACCGAGATCACCGAAATGGGTGTCTGGGGCAACCACTCGCCGACGATGTACCCCGACCTGTTCAACGCCAGGGTCGGCGGCCGCCTGGCCGCGGGCGCGGTGGACGACCAGGAATGGATCGAGAACGATTTCCTGCCGAACGTCGGGAAAAGGGGTGCGGCCGTAATCGAGGCCCGTGGCGCCTCCTCGGCCGCCTCGGCGGCCAACGCGGCGATCGATCACGTATACGACTGGGTCAACGGCACCGATGGCGGCTGGGTCTCGATGGGCGTCGTCTCGGATGGCTCATACGGCATCCCCGAGGGTCTGATCAGCGGCTTCCCCTGCACCTGCTCGGACGGGCGGTGGGAGATCGTCCAGGGGCTCGAGATCAGCGACTTCTCTCGAGCCAGGATCGACGCCTCCGTCGCCGAGCTGCTCGGCGAGCGCGACACGGTCGCTGATCAGGGCCTGATCTGACGAGGAGTCGCTGCCCGAGGGCCCGCCGGGGGCCCGCCCATCATTAAAGACGGAGGGCGCGGTGAACAACCGCGCCCTCCGTCGTCACCCGGCGATTGCATCGCCGCTCGGCCCGCCCGATGGGGCTAGGCCTTGGGGTGCCAGCCGCGGCCCTTCTTCTCCACCTTCTTTTCCGCCTCGAGCCCGGGAAGAACCCGGTACAGGTAGTTCTGCTTGATCCCCATCTTGGCGGCGAGCTCGGGAATCGTGATGCCGGGCTGGCCCTGGACAAAGGACAGCGCCTCAGCGGCACGGGTGCCGCTGCCTTTACGTCGGCCGGCGCGTTTGGCGCCCGCTTTGGCCGGTTTGCGTGCCGCTTTGGCCGCCGGTTTGGCGGCCGTCCTGGCGGCCGCTTTGGCTGCCGGTTTGGCGGCCGCTTTTCTTGCGGCCGTGCGCCGCGGGCGTCCCGGGCCGCGCCTTCCGGTGGCGAGGTCGGCGGCGGCGCGAACGGCCGATCCGCCGACGCCGGCGAGGGCGGAGGCCGCGGCCTCGAGGCGGTGGTACTCGTCGACGAGCGGTTTGAGCTCTTTCAGCCGCTCGGTGATCTCGGTGCGCTTCTCATCGAGGAAGTCTGTCACGGTCCATCCTGTTCACTTGTGTCGAGGTGACCTTCGTCACATCGCCTGTTTCACCTGACCCTACACTAGTTCCGGCGATCGCCATGTCCCTGGATGTGGGCTCGCAGGCGCTCCAGTGAACGGGTCGCCTCACGCTGGGGAATGCCGCCGACCAGCGCGCGGCCGACAATCGCGCCGACGGGGCCGAGGGGTGGGCGGAATTCATTCCGGTAGTCAAAACGGGTGCCACCCTCCTCGCGGCTCAGCAGGTACTCGGTGTGAGCGTGTGAGCGGGCCGGTCCCCGCCCCCGCCAGACGGCGCGCTCGTCGGTGATGCACTCGACCAGCTGCCAGTGCACCTCGAGGCTGACCCCGCGCAGGTGCAACTGCTGGTCCATCCGGTAGCCGACGCGGGCCGGTCCGTCATCGGCCCGGATCAGACGTCGGTGAATGGTGACCCACTCGCCGAGGCGGGTGGGGTCCATCACGGTCTCCCAGACCCGGGAGGGAGGCGCGTCGATGTGGATCGTCGCCGTCACGAGGCTCATCAGCGGGCGGCCAGCGGCTCGGTCAGTTCCCACTCGGCGAGCGCGTGTTCGACCGCGGCGTTGAACGAGTGAAGGCGGACGCCCAGGCGCTCGGCCGCATGGTCGGCCCGCGGCAGCAGGTCTCCCTGCAGGCCTTCCATCAGCGGGACGACGAGCTCCGGGTCCTCGGTGGCGATCGCGGCGGCGAGGCGCCCCGCGAGGCCCGTCATGTTCACCCCGATCCGCAGCGCCGGGCGTCCGATGAGCATCAGTTCGGCGATCCGGGCCAGGATCTCCCCATAGGTGAGCACGTCCGGACCGCCGATCTCGAGCACCTCACCTGAGAGCCGGCTGGTGGCGCAGGCGAGCAGCATCGCGGTGAGGTCGCGCTCGTCGATCGGCTGCGTGCGAAACCGCTCCCAGGCCGGAAGCGCGATCACCGGCATGCGCTCGAGGAGCCTGACGAGCAGGCGGAACGATCGCGAGCGGGCTCCGATCACGATCGAGGCCCGCAGGGCGAGCGAGTCGGGGATGGCCTGCATCAGGATCTCCTCGACGGCATGGCGGCTGGCGAGATGGCGGGAGGCCCGCGGGGGTCCCTTCGAGGCGCCGGACGGCGACCAGTGCGGTACGAGACCGCCGAGGTAGACGATGCGGCGGAGGCCAGACCGGGCGGCGGCCTCGGCGAAGTTGCCCGCGGCGTCCCGCTCACGCTCGACGAAGCTCACGCCGCCCGAGCCGCGCTCCATCGAATGGATCAGATAGAAGGCGAGCTCGATCCCGTCGAGCGCCTCGCGCAGCCCGGCGCCGCTGACGGCGTCGCCACCGAGGATGCGCGGCTGGGGCCCCCCGGCGCCGGCCAGAGTCGCGGCCAGGCGCTCGGGGTCGCGGGTCAGGGCGGTGACCGCATGACCCTGCTCGAGCAGCCGCGGCAGCAGGAGCGAGCCGACGAAGCCGCTGGCGCCGGTGAGCAGGATCTCCACCCGGAGCATGATGACGCCCTCCCGCCACTTTCCCTGAAACCCTTGGAAGGTGCGGCATTTACGGGGCGATTGTCACAGGAACGTGACTACACGCCGGGTATTTCCGGGTAGCCGTCTTTCTTCTGCGATTTGCGGGGTGCGTCGCTCGCCGGCCTTGAGCGCCGCGGACGGCCGTGCTTTGATCGCTCGCCCGTGCCCCGAAGGGTGCGTCCAGTCCAGAACGACTCAGGCAGGCTACGTGCAGGCAACCCAGAGCAGACGAGCGCCCAGCAGGAAGCGGCCGGCCCCCAAGGTCAGCTGCGAGCAGTGCTTCTTCCGCGTCAACCTCCTCTGTGCGCTGGAGCTCGACGAGCCGTGTGCGACGTTCCGCCCCAACGAGGCCCAGCTCAAACCGCCGCCGCAGCTGCGCTTCATATTCCGCCAGGAGCGCCGGACGCGGGCGGCCTGGGCGTTCCCCTCCGCGCAGGAGCAGGCCGCGCTCCATCACTGAGCCGGCGCCGCCAGGGCCCTCGGTCGACGGCCGACTGCGACGGTCGGCCAGGGGTATATTGGACAGCAGAACTGCAAGCTCTCAGCAGAGGCGGTGGCGAAGATGGCAGCGAAGGACAAACTTGGCAAGGCGTCGGAGGCGGCCAGGGAGGCGACCGGCAACCGGTACGTTCAGCGTCTCCTCGAGGACGAGGAACTGCGCTCCAGTCTCCTTTCCGCGTACGGCGCGGCGCGCAGCGCCTACGGGCGCATGAGCAACGGCAGGCCGGCGAGCGAGGCGCTGTTCGAGGACCGCAGGCTCCAGGAGGAGCTGGGGCACGTGATCGGCTCACTGCGCGATGCAAGCGGCGCGCTGCGCAAGCCCCCCGCGCAGGTGGTCGCGAAGCGCAGGAGCGGCGGGATCGGTCGGTCGCTGATGCTCGCGGTGCTCGGCGGCGCGCTGGCGATCGCCCTCAGCGAGAGCCTGCGGGCGAAGGTTCTGGACATGCTGTTCGGCGCCGAGGAGAAATTCGACTACACCTCCACGACCGCCCCGAGCGCCGCCCCCGAGCCGGCGGGCATGGCCGGCGCCTGAGATCGCTGCGCGGCGGGGATCGATGAATGCTGCCGAGGTGACAGTCGTCGACCCCGCCGAGGGCGAGGGAGAGGGCCCGCTCCGGGTCCCGTCCCGGCCGCTCTCGGGCGAGAAGGCACAGCGCATCATCGACGCGATGCGTCAGAGCGTCGCGCGCCGGGGGACGACCGGCTCGACCTTCGACCACGTCTCACGCGAGGCGGGGGTCTCCCGGGGCCTGCTGCACTACTACTTCGGGACCAAGGAGCAGCTGCTGGTCGAGGCCGTCCGCCGCGACGGCGAGCTGCGGATGGAGCGCTTGGAGGAGCGGCTCTCGACGGCCAAGACGGCCGACGACTTCATCGATCTGATGGCCCAGAACCTGCAGGAGACGATTCGCGAGGACCCCGACTTCGTGACACTGGTGTTCGAGCTCTTCACCCTCTCGCGGCGCAACGAGGACATCGCGGTCGAGTATGCGGCCCTGACGCGCCAGACGCGCGACCAGGTGGCGGCGATGCTCGCCCAGGCCCAGCGTGAGGGAATCCTGCACCTGCACGCCGAGCCGGCGGCCGTCGCGGAGATCCTGTTCTCGCTCGCCGACGGTTTGGCCCTGCGCATGCTGACCGAGCCGGACCGCGACTTCACGAGCACGATCAGCGCCGGGATCACCTGCGTGAGTGCCCTGTTGAGCGACTGACCCACCTATAATCGGCCGCCGATGCCGATCTACGAGTACAGGCGCCCCGACGGGTCGACCTTCGAGATTCAGCAATCGTTCAGCGAAGATGCGCTGAAGGTCGACCCCGAGACCGGGGTCCCGGTTGAACGGGTGCTGCACGCCCCGGCCGTTCATTTCAAGGGCAAAGGCTTCTACAACACCGACTACGGCACGCGCAACCGCAATCGCGAGACGACGGCGGCGGCCGAGAAGCCGGCCGGCGAGAAAGCCTCGGAGGGCCCCTCGTCCTCCTCCGAGAAGAAGAGCGACAAGCCCGAGAAGCCCACCGCCAAGGTCAAGGACTCGGACTCCAAGCCCGCCGCCAAAGCCGGCTGACGGGCCGCCGGGCGGCTCAGCCGCCCATGAAGGAGGCGACATCGGCCCGCTTGGCCGATTCGGAGATCGTCAGACCTTCGGCGCCTTCGGGGAGGGTCACGGCGCCGGTCGGCCTGAGGATGCGGGTCGGCGGCGTCCCCGACAGGGCGAGACCGCCGAACAGGGCGAGCAGCGTCGGGCCGCTCATGTCGGAGATGATCGTCGGCGGGGCGTTCCAGGCGATCCAGGGCAGCCGCAGGAAGCTCGAGATCGAGAGCAGCCGGTGCTTCATCGCGTTGAACAGCGCCTGCTGGTGTTCCTCGCGCTGCAGGTCGGTCTCGTTGGGGGCGCAGAGGTTCTCGCGGGTGCGGGCGATCGCCAGCGCCTGGCGTCCGTCGATGTGATGGGTGCCGGCCCGCAGTCGCAACGTGTAGCCGCCCCGGCTGAACCCGCCGTCGAGGCGGGAGATGATGCAGCGGCCGGTGTATTCGACGCCGCCCATCGAGTCGATCAGGGCGGGGAAGTTTTCGAAGTTGACTTCGACGACGTGGTTGATCGGGATCCCCAGCCAGCTCTTGATCACCCTGATCGACTCGGCCGGGCCACCGATCGAGTGGGCCGCATTGATCTTCTGCAGGCCGTAGCCGGGGATCTCGACCACGGTGTCCCGGGGGATCGACAGCCGCGATGAGTGGCCGCCCCCGGTGCGGATCAGCATGATCGTGTCCGAGCGGCCGAAGCCCGTCTTTTCGGCGCCCGGTTCGCGGCTGTTCTTCGGCCGGCGGTCGGAGCCCAGCACGAGGATGTTGTTGGCGGAGGTCAGCGGGTTGCCGGCGGGGTCGAGCACCCCGGCCACGTCCGCGGGCGGCGCGGTCCGCTGGAAGTGCGAGCTGACGAGGAACAGCGCGAGCGAGAGCGCCAGCCAGCCGAGGATCAGCCCCCCGAGCCCCAGGGCGATCCGCCTGCGGGTCGCCCGGCGGCGCCGGCCCGATGGGGCCGTCGGCGGGC
>Ga0075017_100003220_pt1 | contig 10257 bp, 8 predicted proteins | sample AleBraG_ABR_2012_FD_71475 | JGI IMG/M metagenome (GOLD analysis project Ga0075017, IMG submission 71475) | Freshwater sediment microbial communities in response to fracking from Pennsylvania, USA - Alex Branch Run_MetaG_ABR_2012 | ecosystem: Environmental > Aquatic > Freshwater > Creek >... | reverse complement strand
GTCGTGGTGGCCGGCGAAGAGGTCACGGGCAGCTCCGAGGACGACCTCGCGCGGATGCGCCGACGGCACATCGGTATCGTCTTTCAGTTCTTCAACCTCCTCGAAGGGATGACCGTGCTGGAGAACGTGGCGCTGCCTGCGATCATCGCCGGACGCAAGCGCAAGGCGGCCGAGACCCGGGCCCGCGACCTGCTCGACCTGCTCGGCATCGGCGACAAGTCCTCGGCGATGCCCGGGGTCCTCTCGGGCGGTCAGCGTCAGCGGCTCGCGATCGCGCGGGCGCTGGCGAACGAGCCGACGCTGCTCTTGGCCGACGAGCCCACCGGGGCGCTCGACTCCGCGGGGGGCCAGGAGGTGATCGAGCTGCTCAGCCGGCTCCACGCCGGGGGACAGACGATCATGCTCGTCACGCACGATCCCGATGTCGCTGCAGCCGCGGGGACGCTCGTGCGTATGCGCGACGGCCGCATCCTCGCAGCCCACGAGGACGCCCCCGTGGCTCCGGATGCAGCCGTGACGTCCATCGAGACGCGCTGAGGACATGGCCGCCCAGGTGACGGTCGAGGTGAGCCCCGCGACGGGCGCACCCGCGCGGGGGTGGGTCGCCGGGCGCATGCTGGCGTGTGTCGTCGCATTCGGAGCGACCGCCGCGCTCGCTGTGCTCTCGGTCACGGTCCGCACGCACGCAGGCCAGACCTCGATGCGCGTCGCGGTGGCAGTCGTCGTCGTCGCGTGGGCAGCCGCAGGTCTCGCGACCCAGGTGCGCGGTCCGGCCAGGCTCGGGTGGCTCGTCGCGGCGGGCGCGCTCGCTGCGGCGATCGCGGCGGCTGCATCCCAGCTGGCACTCGCCCCGACGTGGCAGCACCGCGGCGCGGCGCACGGGGTCTCGGTGCTGGCCGGGCCGCTCGCGATGGCGGTCTCGGTCCACGTCATCGTGGCGCTGGCCGACGGGGTGCTCGCTCGCACCGCGCGGAGGCTGTGGGTGGTCGGGTGCTACGCGATCGCGATCGCGTTCGGCGCCCGTCTCGCAGCAGCGTCGCTGCCCATCTCGACGACGACGGTCTGCGTCGTCTGGTCGATCGCGGTGCTCGCGTCGCTGCCCGCGGGCTACTACCGCTATGTCGGCACCTCGGGGGCGTCGCGCCAGCGCATGCAGTGGCTCGGCGTGGGAGGCGTGCTCGCTGTGGAGGTCGGCCTCGTCGCAGGCACGCTCAACCTCCTCGTCCACTGGCCGGCGCAGGTCGGCGCCGTCACGGTTGCCGGTACCGCGCTGGTGGCACTCGGGCTGCTTGCCGCGGAGGTCACACCCGTGTCGACTCGGGTCGACCGGCTCTTCGTCCAGGTGCTCTCGATCCTCGGGTTCTCTGGCGCGGTCGCCGCCGTCTACATGGTCATCGTGCTCGGGCTCGGGTCCTCGCCGTCCTCGTCGACAGACCGCAAGGTCCTTGGGCTATCGATGGTGGCAGCCGCGATCGTGGCGATTGGCTACGTCCCGGTTCGGAATCGAGTCGCGCGCGCCGCAACCGGCTTCGTCTACGGCGCACGCGAGGCGCCCGACGAGGTGGTCCGCACGTTCGGGAGCCGCCTGACGCGGGCGATCCCGATGGACGAGCTGCTCCTGCAGCTCGCAGAGTCGCTTCGCAAGACGTTGCTGCTCGCGAGCGCGGAGGTCTACTCGGGGACCGGCGAGCTCCTCGAGCTGGCGGTGTCGGTGCCGGACCTCGGGCACCGCTCGATCGTCGTGACCGACCGCGAGCGTCCGGTCATCACCGCGGCGGGCGTGTCGGGCAACGCATGGGCGTCGGTGTGGCTGCCGACCCTCGCCGCACTTCGCGGCGGCGGCCAGCTCCGCGTCGCGCCCATCAGCCATGCCGGCGAGCTGCTGGGGCTCGTCGTCGTGGCGCGCGAGGAAGGTGCGGACGCGTTCACCGAGGAGGACGACCGCGTGCTCACCGAGCTCGCGCGCCAGGTCGGGCTGGCCTTCCACAACGCCCAGCTGGACACGGCGCTGCAGTCCTCTCTCGATGAGCTGCGGCGCCAGGCTGACGAGCTGCGCGCGTCGAGGGCGCGCATCGTCGCGAGCGGCGACGCCGAGCGGCGCAGGGTGGAGCGCAACCTCCACGACGGGGCCCAGCAGCACCTCGTTGCGCTCGCGGTCAACCTTCGACTCGCCAAGGACGTCGTCCGCGAGGATCCCGACGCTGCGGTCGAGATGCTCGACGAGCTGGGCGGCGCGGTGCAGGACACCATCCGCGAGCTGCGAGAGCTCGCCCACGGCATCTACCCGCCGCTGCTGGTGGACAGCGGGCTCGGCGAGGCACTGCGCGCCGTGGCGACACGCAGCCCGCTCGACGTCGAGCTGTCCGTCGAGGGCATCGGCCGCTACCCCGGCGACGTTGAGGCCGCCATCTACTTCTGCTGCCTCGAGGCGTTGCAGAACGCCTCCAAGCACGCTCCTGAGTCGCACGTGGCCGTGCGCATCTGGGAGGAGTCCGGGGGCCTGCTCTTCGAGGTGGCCGACGACGGGCCTGGGTTCGACGTCCAGGTCGCTGGGCGCGGCCAGGGCTTCGTCAACATGATGGACCGCCTGGGTGCCATCGGCGGGACCGTGCGCTGGGAGTCACAGCCGTCGCACGGCACAAGGATCAAAGGGTCCGTCCCGCTCGGGTGACGGTGCCGGCTCAGCTGGCGACGAAGGCGCTCGAGTCCCGCGCCTCCCAGAGCCGGCGCAGCGCATCGGGGCTCAGGTGCTCCTTGTGGACGTAGGCCCTCGCGCCGCTGGTGGGAGCGTCGGCGGGGAGGTCGCTCACGTCGTAGGTCGAGCACAAGAAGACGATCGTGTCGGGATGCGCAGCGATGATCCGCCGGGTCGCCTCGACGCCGTTCATCTCGGGCATGTTGATGTCCATGAGCACGAGCGCGGGCAGCAGTTCGCCAGCCAGCTCGATGGCCTCGGCGCCGCCGGCTGCCTCGCCGACGAGCTCGAACCCCTCGGTCCGGCGCAGCACGGCCTTCGCCGCCGATCGGAACGGCGCCTGGTCGTCGACGATGAGCACGGTGACAGCGCCAGTCATGATGGCCCCATTGTCGCGCGCTCGCCCGGGCCCGGACATGGTGGTGCCACCCTCACCTCGGTGTGGACATCCTCCCGTCCTGGTCGCTCAGAAAGACGAGCACGGCCTTGACCCGCCGGTTGGCGTCCTTCTCCTCGGTCAGACCCAGCTTGGAGAAGATCGCGTTCGAATGCTTCTCCACTGCGCGCTCCGACACCCCGAGGGCGCCGGCGATGGCGACGTTGCTCTTGCCCTGGGCCATCTCGCCGAGGATCTCGGTCTCCCTCGGCGTGAGCCACGAGAGGTCAGACGCGCGACGACTGGCGCGAGCTTGGACGAGCTCGTCGACCACCAGCGGGTCGATGACAGAGCCGCCGCCGGCCACGACTCGGACCGCGTGGGCCAGCTCGTCAGCACCTGCGACGCGCTCCTTCAGCAGGTAGGCACGCCCCGCGGAGCCGTCCTCGAGGAGGGCGAGGGCATACGCGGGCGTCGTGTACTGGCTGAGCACGACGACACCGACCGAACCATGGTGCGTGCGAAGCCACGATGCCGCCTGGATCCCCTCGTCGGTCCCCGTCGGCGGCATGCGGATGTCGGTCACCACGACATCGGGATGCACCTCGTCGACCAGCTCCAGCAGCTCGGGGAGGTCCGCGGCGACCCCGACGAGCTCGATGTCGTCCTGCTCGTCAACGAGCCGGGAGATCCCCTCTCGCAGCAGTGCGTTGTCCTCGGCGAGCACCACGCGGATCACCGGCACGATGCCACGCAATCTACCGCCTTGGCCCGCGGCCACCCGGGGTCTTCAGGTGACCGGCTGGGCGCGCGAGCACATGGCGCCAGAGCCGTCCACGTGCCCGGCGAGCGCCGCTGTCGCGATGCGCGGCCGCCGTCAGCTCGACGTCACGGCGGGAAGGTCGATCACGAGCCCCTCGCTCGCCGCATCCACCTGCACGCCCCTGGCCCCGAGGCCGCGATGGATCGCGTCGACCGCCTCGTCTGTGCGATTGGGGTCGTGGTGGAACAGGAGCACGCGCCGCGCCCCGGCGGCGACCCCGAGGCCGACGGCGTACCCAGCGGCGGAGTGTCCGTACTGGCCACGCACGGGGAGCTCGGCGTCGGTGTACTGCGCGTCATGGATGAGCACGTCACAGTCGCGCGCGAGGCGCAGCGCTGCATCGTGGTAGGCCCCGAGCCCATCTGGTCCCGCCCCCAGCGCGAGTGGCATGTGGTCGCTCAGGTACGCGACGGTGCTGTGGCCATCGCCCACCCTGTAGCCGTACGTGCGCCCACCTTTGTGCGGGATCTCGAGGGCCTCGACCACGAAGCCCTCGATCTGGTGCACCCCGGGCTCGAGCGCGCGGAACGTCCAGGATCCCGACAGCCCCGATGGGGCGACGGGGAAGAACGGAGGGGACATCAGCCTGGCGAGCACCGCCTCCGGATCGCCTTGCGCCGGCATGTACACGTCGACGGACGACCCGTCTTGCTCGGCGGAGCGGAAGAAGGGCAGGCCCTGGGTGTGATCCCAGTGCAGGTGACCGAGGAGGATCGAGCCGCGGAAGGGCTGGCCCTCAAGCAGCGCATCAACCCGGCGGATCCCAGTCCCGGCGTCGAGGAGCAGGGTGGGGGCCTCGTCGTCGTGGCCGATCGCGACGCACGAGGTGTGCCCGCCGTAGCGGACGAACTCGGCGCCGGGCGCCGGCGTCGATCCGCGGACGCCACACAGCTCTAGTCGCATCGCGACGTCGCCACAGGAGTGCGCGCTGGGTGCATCGTCTCAGTCTCGCATCGCGCGGCGTGCATGCCATGGCTCACCGAGTCGCACAGGATCGATGCGAGTGCGGAGGGTGCAAAGGGCTTCGCGAATGTCGACCTCGCCCCTCCTGCGCTCTCGGCGCTCGACGGGCACGACGCACGCCGAGCAGCCCATCGCAGAGGGCGGTGCTACCACGAGTCGAGAGGGCTTGGTACCACCCTCCCTCAGGCCGATCGCGATCGGGCAGAGTGGCACGACAGGAGGGGCCACATGGGGGGCATCTGGAGCGCGTTCAGGGCCGAGCGGCGGCGCAGGTGGGCGTCGTGGCTCGCCCTCGCGCTCCTGGTGGCGCTCGTCGGGGGCGCTGCGCTCTCCGGCGTCGTCGCGGCGAAGCGGACGGCGTCGGCCTTTCCGGACTACTTCCGCCGCTACGGGGGCGATGTCGGTGTCTTCTCCTCGGGGCCAGTGCCGTCGGCATCGCAGATCCACGGTGTCAAGGCCCGACTTCTCACCGACTACCCGGCACTGTTCACGAGCAACGTCACCATCGGGTCGACGTTCATACCCAGCGCGGACATGAACGTCTTCGCCTTGCCCAGTCGGGACCTCGCGGCCACGATGAAGCTGCTCAGCGGCAGGTTGCCCACGGCACCCGACGAGGCGCTTGCCGGCTTCTCGCTCGAAGAGCAAGCGGGGCTGCACATCGGGTCGGTGGTGAAGTTGCCCATCTACTTGCAGAGCCAGCGGACAGCGGTGTTCTCCTCGACAGGCACGGTGGTGCCGAAAGGTCCCACCAAGGTGTTCCGAATCGTCGGGTTCGAAGCCAGCATGCTGGACTTCCCGACGAGCGCGCCAAGCTATTCGCTCTTCGTGAGCCGATCGTTCTTGCAGGCCGAAGCACACAAGACCCTCTGGGCCTCCATCGGGTTCTATCGGCTCGCGAACGGCGCCACGGGCCTTCCGAGGTTCGTCTATGACGTCAACCACCTCACCGCCCAGGGCACGACCTTTTACTACCCGTTCAGCCTGGACTCGGGCGTCGCCGCGATCGAGAGCTCCATTCACCCCCAGGTCGTCGGGTGGTGGATCTTCGCGCTCATTGCGTGCCTCGCGGGCCTCGCACTGGTGGGGCAAGCGCTGGCCCGCCAGAGCCTCATCGAGCGTGAGTCGTTCCCGACGCTCTCTGCGCTCGGCTTCCGGCCCGGGCAGCTGTTCGGACTCGGCATGGCGCGCGCCCTCGTCGTGGGCGTTGGAGGGGCTGCTGGTGCGCTGCTCGTCACCTATCTCGTCTCGCCGTTCACCCCGGTGGGCGAAGCTCGGGCCGCCGAACCCGTGCAGGGCTTCGTCGCCGACGCACTCGTCTTGTCGCTCGGCGCGCTGGCGATCGTCGTCGTGGTGGTGCTGCTGGCGGCCTATCCAGCGTGGCGCGGGGCACAGTCCCGCACATTCGGGCCGTCGCAACGCGACCCGATCCCGCATGAGTCGTTCGTCGCGGCGACGGCGGCGCGCACAGGCGCCCCGCCGCCTGTGCTCATCGGGATCCGACACGCCCTGGAGCGGGGTCGGGGGCGCTCCAGCGTGCCGGTCGCGACCGCGCTCTTCGGGACGATCGCGGCGGTCACCGCGCTGAGCGCTGCCTCCGTGTTCGGGGTCAGCCTCACGCACCTGCTCGACACGCCGACGCTCTACGGCCAGAACTGGTCGGTCGACGTTGGCTCATTGAACGCCGCACAAGCCAAGGCGATCGCGACGAGGGTCGCCAACCGTCCCGGTGTCGAAGCGGTCACCTATGGGGTGTCGAACAAGGCGATCACGATCAACGGGAGCACATCGGCGAACGTCATGATCCTCACGTCGGCCAAGGGCCCTGACCTGCTCGGGGTCGTCAACGGCCACCTGCCGGACTCCATCGGCCAGATCGCGCTCGGGAGCGAGACCATGGCCGAGGCGCACACCCGCATTGGGGCGATCGCGACGGTTGGGTTCATCGCCGCGAGCGGCCGGACCGCCATCGGCCGGCTCAGGGTCGTCGGGACCGCCGTCTTCCCGCCGGTGGTGAGCAACGGCGGAGGTCTTGGCGACGGCGCGACCATTGGGTTTCCGACGGTCTTCTCGCTGCTCTGCACGACGACGGCCCCGACGTCGCCGTGTGTGCGGGCGCTCGAACACAGGCTCGACGCTGCGAGCTTCACGAACTGGGGGATGGCGATAGCGACCGCGCACAGCGCCGCAGGGCAGCGCGAGGCCGCAGCGATCGAGAAGTCGCTCCCACACAACGTCGACGTGATCACCGTGCCCGTGAACCTGCTCAACTTCGGGCAGGCAGTGAACTTCCCTGAGCTGCTCGGTGCGATGGTCGCGCTCTACGGTGCGGCAACGCTGCTGCACCTCCTGCTCGTAAGCGTCGCGCGTCGGCGTCGAGAGCTCGCGCTGCTCAAGGTCCTCGGCTTCGTCCGCACCCAGGCTGCTGGCGCGGTGTGCTGGCAGGCCGCGACCGTGGCGGCCGTCGGCCTCGTGATCGGCGTGCCGCTGGGCATCGCACTCGGGCACCTCGCATGGACCGCCTTCGCAAACTCCGTCGGCGCGGTCCCGGCATCAGTCGTGCCGGTCGCCCTCCTCTTGGAGATCGCGGCTGTCGTGCTCGTGGGGTCGATCGCGATCGCGGCCGTCCCCGCGATCTTCGCCTCGCGACTCCGGCCAGCTGCCGCCCTGCGAGAGGCGTAGGGAGCGGCACGGGCTCGTCGGCGTGAGGACTCCGCCTTCGGCACCGTTTAGGTGAAGATGATCTCGCCTCCGGCGGCCATCTCGTAGAACTCACCGACTGTGATGACCCCCATCACCTGGTCGATCAGGTCATCGTTTGTGAGCTCGAACAGGTCGACCGACGCCTTGCAGGCGTAGATCCCCGCACCTGTGTCCGCGATCATCTCGACGAACTCGGGGATCGGGGGTATGTCGAGCTTCTCCATCTTCTTCGCGAGGTAGCGGGTCATCACCGACGACATGCCTGGCAGTCCACCCGCGATCGTGGCCAGGTGCAGCCCTGGGTTGCCGACCGTGGCGACCTTGATGTGATCGATCGTGGTCCTGTGGACGACGTCAAGGCCGAAGAACGTGAAGAACAGGTTCGCCTCGATCCCCTCTGCCCGCGCGCCGTTCGCCATGATGAGCGCCGGGTAGACCCCCTCTAACGATCCCTTCGAGACGATGATCGACACCTTTTCGATCGTGATCGCCATCTTGCACCTGCCTTTCACATCAGCGGAGGGCTGGACATCAGATGCAGCCTCGGGGCTTCGGGATGCCAGCGATCTTCGCCGCGACCTTGGCTGGACCCTTGGGGAACAGCTGGTAGAGCTCTTTCACCGACACGCCCGAAGTCTTGCCAAGCACTCTGACGGTGGGCCCGGTCCCCTTGGCTGCGTACTCGGCACGCATGAACCTGATGACCTGCCAGTGCGGTGACGTGAGCTCGTCGATGCCCTCGTGCTCGGCGATCTCGGGCGCCATGGACTCCGTCCACTCGCTCGGGTGCTCGAAGAACCCCTCGTCGTTGACGTCGACCGCTACCCCTGCGTACGTGGCTGTCGCCATGTCCACCTCCTTGACGGTGTGCGAACGGGCATCCGGGGCTTCAACTCGTGGCCTCGAACTGCTTGCCCCGAGTCGGCATCGCCGATCCGATTCCAGGCAAGTTGCGGCCGGGGAGCAGGCTGTGCCAGTAGAGCGGCTGAAACATGAGCTTGCCCAGGTGATTGAGCCTCGACTCCTTGAGCAATGGCAGGCCGACCGCGTTCGGGTAGTGCCCGGGGAGTGGCTGCGTGTCGTAGTTGAAGTCGATCAGGAGGGCCTTGTGGAAGCCAGTCTCGATGAAGCAGTTGGTGTGGCCATCGAAGCTCGCAGCAAGGGCCCCGTCGGCCAGGAAGCGACAGATGTTCTCAACGAGGACCTCACCTTCAAAGTGGGTGACCGAGCCCGCCTTCGAGGTGGGCACGCCAGCAGCGTCGCCGATGGCAAAGATGTTTGGCTTGGCGACCGCCTGCAACGTGTGCGGGTCGACCGGGACGAATCCGAGCTCGTCTCCGAGCCCCGGAGACCTTGCAACGTACGCAGCCCCGGCATGCAGCGGCACGATCGCAGCAAGATCGAACGTGATCTCGCGTCCTTCGTAGGAGATGAGACGCCCGCCGGTCCCGTCGACCTCGCCTGTGTTGAACTCCGAGACGAGAGAGACCCCCTTCTCCTCGAGCAGCCCCCCCAACGCCTTGGACGCCACCGGCTTGGTGAAGGCCCCATCGAGCGGCGTCACGTAGGTCAACTCGACCTTGTCTCGGATTCCGCGCTCCTGGAAGTACCAGTCGGCGATGAAACAGAACTCAAGCGGTGCGACGGGACACTTGATGGGCATGTCGACGACGTTGACGACCAGGCGCCCTCCTTCGAACGCACCGAGCGCCTGGTGCAGCGCGACGGCCCCAGGCATGTTGTAGAAGGTGAAGACGCTCTCGTTCCACCCTGGACCAGTCAGACCGACCGTCTCGTCCTCAGCGAGCACGGCTCCCGATGCGACGACCAGCACGTCGTAACCGAGCTCCGTGTCGTCCTCGAGCTGCACACGGTTCTCTTCGATGTCGACGCTGGCGATCTGTACCTGGCGGTACTCGATCCCCTCACGGAGTTGGTCACGGCGCGAGCGAGTGATCTCTTCACCTGCAGCCAGCCCGAACGGCACGAAAAGCAAGCCCGGCTGGTACACGTGGTCGTCGTCCTGGTCCACGACGACGATCTCGACCTCCTTGTCGGGACATGCACGTCGCAGCCGGTTCGCGCACAGGGTGCCTCCGGTGCCGCCGCCGAGGATCACAATGCGCTCTGTCACCATCTCACTCTCGGGCGACGATCACTCAATCGGTAGGGCCCTAGGTCCTTCGGATGGTGCCCAGGGACTGTGCACCCGCTCGTGCAGAACGGAGTTCGAACCGGTCACCGGCCCGGAGGCGTTGGTCCACACGAGCGACGGCCAAGACCACCGCGCGCATCTCGGCAGTCTTGGCCGTCTCCTGGTCGGAGGTCGTGCACCGGGCGCCAGAACCTCGACGACGTCGCCATCGGACGTCAGAACTTCAGGTCCTCGGGAAATGGCGTGCCCTTGCCAGTCTCGACGTAGCTCTTCATGCTCAGGAGGAAATAGGCCCACCGTGCACTGCAGTGCGCCATGAACTCGCTCGGCTCACGCCACCCTGCGTGCGTGAACATCACGACCGTCTCGTCGTCGTTCCCCGACAGCTCGAAGGAGAGCGTGGTCCCGATCCACTCGTCGGCCCCACCCACGCAGCTCCAGTGCACGCGGCCCTCTGCGCTCATCTGGGTGACCTCCATGACAGCGGCCGGCTCGGGTTGGCCGAAGTAGAACTCGAGCCTGGAGCCCTCGCTCGACTCTCC
>Ga0075017_100003219_pt1 | contig 10257 bp, 7 predicted proteins | sample AleBraG_ABR_2012_FD_71475 | JGI IMG/M metagenome (GOLD analysis project Ga0075017, IMG submission 71475) | Freshwater sediment microbial communities in response to fracking from Pennsylvania, USA - Alex Branch Run_MetaG_ABR_2012 | ecosystem: Environmental > Aquatic > Freshwater > Creek >... | reverse complement strand
ATGGTGGCCGAGGTCCTCTACTTCTACGCAGGTGCGGTGGACAAGCACCGGGGCGCCACGGTGCCGGTCGCCGGTGGGGTCGACATGACCTTCCACGAGCCGCTCGGCGTGGTCGGCGCCATCATCCCCTGGAACTTCCCGGTGGCCATCACCTCGTGGAAGGTGGGCCCCGCACTGGCCACGGGCAACACCATCGTGGTCAAGCCGGCCGAGATCACGCCGCTGACCGCGGTGCGGCTGGCCGAGCTCGCCCTCGAGGCCGGACTGCCCGAGGGCGTGCTGCAGGTGGTGACCGGCAAGGGGTCGGTCGTGGGCACCCGCCTGGCCGAGCACCCTGACGTCGACAAGATCGCCTTCACCGGGTCGACCGAGGTCGGCCGCGACGTGATGTCCCGTGCGTCGGGCACCATCAAGCGGGTCACCCTGGAGCTCGGGGGCAAGTCGGCCTCGGTCGTGTTTGCCGATGCCGACCTGGCCAAGGCGGCGGCCGCCGCACCCGGTGGCGTCTTCGCCAACGGGGGACAGGACTGCTGTGCGAGGAGCCGCATCCTCGTCCAGCGCTCCGTGCTCGACGAGTTCCTGGACCTCCTGGCCGACGCCGTGCTGGCGTGGTCGGTGGGCGACCCCACCGACCCGGACTCCAAGATGGGCCCGATGGTCACGGCCGCCCACCGGGGCGTCGTGGCGTCGTTCCTGGAGGAGGGCATGGGTGCCCCGGGTGGCCCGGTGCCGGCACACACGGCCGGGGCCGTGCCCGACGGGCCCGGCTTCTGGTTCCCCCCGACGGTGGTGGCCCCGGCCGACCCGTCGTGGCGCATGGCCCGCGAGGAGATCTTCGGGCCGATCGTCGCCGTGATCCCCTTCGACGACGAGGCGGAGGCCGTCCGTCTGGCCAATGACACCCCCTACGGGCTGTCGGGCTCGATCTGGACGCGCGACAGCGCCCGGTCGCTGCGCATGGCCCGTGCGGTCCAGGCGGGCAACCTCTCGGTCAACTCGAACAGCTCGGTCCGGGTGCAGACGAGCTTCGGTGGCATGAAGCAGTCGGGCTTCGGCCGTGAGCTCGGCCTCGAGGCCCTGTCCTCCTACAGCGAGGTCAAGAACGTCTTCGTGTCGACGGTCGACTGACGCCGATGGGCGGTGACCTCCCGGTGGTCGTGGTGACGGGAGCCAGTCGGGGCATCGGCGCCGGCCTGGCCGCCCGGTACGCGGCCCGTGGTCTCCGTCTCGCCCTGAGCGCGCGGTCCGTCCCCGCGGTCCCGGTCGGGGCCGACGGTCCGGAGGTCATGGTGGCGTCCGTCGACGTCCGGGACCCCGGTGCCGTCGACCGGTTCGCCGCAGCGGCGGTCGACCGCTTCGGGCGCATCGACGCCTGGATCAACAACGCCGGGGTGCTGGGCCCCATCGGACCGCTGGCCGAGGCCGAGGCGGGGGCACTGGCGGACCACGTCGCCACGAACGTGCTCGGGGTCGCCCACGGCACCGCCGCGTTCGCCCGCCACGTGCGGAGCCGCCCGGGGACCGGTGCGCTGGTGAACCTGTCGTCGGGGGCGGCCACGTCGGCGTACCGGGGCTGGGCCGCCTACTGCGCGTCGAAGGCCGCGGTCGAGATGCTGACCGAGGTGGTCGGCCTGGAGGAGCGTGCGTCCGGGCTGCTCGCCTACGCCGTCGCACCCGGAGTGGTCGACACCGACATGCAGGCACTGATCCGGGCGACGCCGGCGGCGAGGTTCCCCGAGGTGGGGCGCTTCCGGCAGCTGGCGGACGACGGCGGCTTCGCCACGCCGGAGTGGGTGGCCGACTGCATCCTCGAGCGGTGCGTGGACCCGGCCACCCGCCGCGAGCCCGGGCCGGGCCAGGGGTCGGTGCGCTTCCGGGTGCCGGATCCGCCCGCGGTGGGCTGAGCTGCGACGCCGGTCGGCCCCCGGGGCGTCAGCGGCCGGTGCTGGTCACCGGATGCGCCGGAGTCCGACCGTCCGGGCCGGCGCCGCGCTCCTCGCGTCGAACTCCTCCAGGTAGTCGGCGATGCGGCGGACCAGCTCCGCCTGGGGCACGTGCGGGCCCGGACCGGAGTGCGCCGTGCCGCCGACGTCGGGTGAAGTGCTGCCCCTCGACGGTCGGCGGCCGGACGATGACTCCGGTCCGGAACTGTGGACGGCGTACCGGGGCGCGTCGCCCGGGTCGTCGTCAGGTGTGAAGCCCTCGAACCCGGGATGGGAGCGGGGGGCGACACTCGATGGTGCGGGGGAGTCCTCGGCACCTCCACGGACCAGGGTCAGGGAGGGGCCCGCGTGGCGGCGGCGGTCCCGGTCGGTCCGGCTGGTGTGGAAGGTGCTCCCGTGCATGTGTCCCATGTTCGGGGTCGCGCCTAAGGGGAACCCAAGGAGGGGGTAGGAGAACCGGAAGAAGATCGGAAGAAGAAGATGAGAACGGCGCGCCCCGGGTAACGTCGGGGCATGTCCGACCGCTCTCGCAAGATCGCCAAGCCGGCAGCCGCCTTCGGGGTGCTGGCCACCATGGCAAGCATCTGGTGGTTCGCCCTCCGCCCCCGGCGCAAGGTGAAGACGGAGAAGTAACCGTCGGCACGGCGCCCACCGCCCTGTTGGGCCGGGGACCCGTACCGGTAGCCTTGGGCGGTGGCCCTGGCATCGCTCCGCCCGCTCCGCTCGCGGAACTTCGCCCTCATCTGGTCGGCGGCGCTGATCTCCAACCTGGGGTCGTGGATGCAGACCGTCGCACTCGGGGTGCTGGTCTTCGAGCGCACCGACGCACCCGGTTGGGCCGCCCTGGTGGCTGCGGCCGGGTTCATCCCGATCGGGCTGCTGGCACCGGTGGGCGGCGCCCTGGCCGACCGGTTGGACCGTCGGCGGTGGCTGATCGCCACGACCCTGGCCGAAACCCTGTTCGCGGTGATCCTGGCCGTGCTGGCCGGTCTCCACCACGATCCCCCGTGGGCACTGGTGCTCCTGTCGTTCCTGGGTGGTGCTTCGGGTGCCATCGGGTTTCCCGCCTACCAGGCCATGGTGCCGGACCTGGTCCCGAAGGAGGACCTGCTCGGCGCCGTCTCCCTGTCGTCGGCCCAGTTCAACCTCGGACGGGTCATCGGCCCGGCGCTGGCCGGACTGGTCCTGCTCACGCAGAACTACGCCATCGTCTTCGGCATCAATGCGCTCTCGTTCGGCGCCGTGGTCATCGCCCTCCTGCTCGTGCACCTGCCAAGGCCGGTCCCCCAGTCGGGCCACCTGTCCATGGCCGGCCGGATCCTGGAGGGCGCCCGCGCCGCCCGCGCCGAGCCGGGGTGCCGCTCGGCCATCGCGTGCATCGCCGTGGTCGCCCTGCTGGCGTCGCCGTTCATCGCGCTGGTGCCGGCCATGGCCCACGTGGTGAAGCCGGCCGGCTGGAGCCTGGGCCTGACCACCGCCACGCTGGTCACCGCCCAGGGGGTGGGCGCCGTCATCGGTGCGCTGGCCCTGGCCGGCCTGGCCGAACGGTTCGGGCGGCTCCGGGTGCTGCGGACGGCGATCTTCACCGTTCCCGTCCTGCTGTGCGCGTACGCCGTGGCCCCGACCCTGGCCGCCGCCGTGCCGGCCTTCCTGGCCGTGGGGGCCGGGTACATCGTCGTCCTGTCGGGCCTCAACACGGTCGTACAGCTCCGTGCACCTGTGGCGTCCCGCGGCCGCATCCTCAGCATCTACATGATGGCGCTCGGCCTCGTCTATCCGCTCGGTGCGGTCCTGCAGGGCTGGCTGGCCAACGCCCACGGCGTCCGGGCCGTCACCGTCGCCGGCGCACTCGCGCTCCTGGCGCTGGCCGCACTGGCGGCGACGGTCCGCCCGACGATCTTCACCAATCTGGGCGACCCGCCGACGGGCGACGACGACCCGGCCCGGCCGGCAGCCACCGGCACCGGCACCGGGCAGCCTTCGGCACCCGCCGCCGCCGGCGACCCCGCATGACGGGCGTGCCGCGATGAGCCCGACCGCCGGCGTCGAGGTCCTGGGGGCGGCCGAGGCCGAGGTCGCCCAGCGCCGGGCGGCGGGTGCGCTGCTGGCGCATGGCCTGGGGACCGGTGACCGGGTGGCGTTCTGCCTGCCCTCGTCGGGCGCGCTGCTGTGCGCCGTGCTCGGGGCGCTGCGGGTCGGGATCGTGCCCGTGCTGCTGAACGCCACCCTGCTCGACGCCGAGCGCGACCTGCTGGTGGAGGATGCCGCCCCCGGGCTGGTGGTGACCGACGCCGACTCGCTGGCCCGGCTCGGCCGCGGCCACGAGACGGCCCTGGCGCCGCACCCCCTGGCCCGGCCCATGCACTACACGTCGGGGACGACCGGCCGGGCCAAGGGGGTGTGGTCGGGCCTGTGGGACGCGGCGACCGCCGCCGCCTCCCTGGACGACGAGGCGGACCAGTGGGGGTTCGGGCCGGACGACGTCCACCTGGTCTGCTCGCCCATGTACCACTCGGTGTCGGTGCGCTTCGCCGGCGGGACGCTGCTGCGCGGAGGGACGTGCGTGATCCTCGACCACTTCGACGCGGCGACGGCGGCAGCGGTGCTCGACGGGGCCGCCGGAACCGCCCCGACCACCACGTTCGTGGCGCCGTCGGCCCTCCACCGCCTCCTGGCACTTCCTGACAACGGCCCCCGTCGGTTCGCCGGCATGCGGCTCGTGGTGCACGCCGGTTCGCCGTGCCCGCCCGCCCTCAAGCGGGCGGCCCTCGAGGTCGTGCCCGACGGGGCGTTGTGGGAGTTCTACGGGTCGACCGAGGGGCAGTTCACGGTCTGTTCGCCCCAGGAGTGGGCCGACCGCCCGGGCACGGTGGGCAGGGCACGGCCCGGTCGGGCGCTCGCCGTCGACCCCGACGGCACGGTGTGGTGCCGACCCCCGGCGTTCGGCGCCTTCACCTACTGGCGGGACGGGGTCAGGACGGAGGCCGCCTGGCGCGACGGTTCGTTCACGGTCGGGGACCTCGGCCGCCTCGACGGCGACGGCTACCTGTTCCTCGACGGGCGCCGCGACGACCTGGTCATCACCGGCGGGGTCAACGTCTACCCGGCCGAGGTGGAGGCGGTGCTGGCCGATGTCCCCGGTGTGGCCGAGGTGGCGGTGTTCGGGCTGGCGGACGACCGGTGGGGACAGCGGGTGTGCGCCGCCCTGGTGACGGCGCCGGGCACGGTCGACGAGGACGTGGTGCAGGCCGTGGTCGCCCACGCGGCCGACCACCTGGCCGGGTACAAGCGTCCGAAGGAGTACCGCGTGGTGGAGGCGCTGCCCCGCACGGCCACCGGCAAGGTCCGCCGGCTGGCGCTGGCCGACACGCCGGACCCGCACGGCGGACCCACGGGGCCCGTCTGAGCGGTGCGGCCGGTATGGGCGATACTGGACCCCATGAGCGCCGCAGACTTCGGTCCCCCCATCGCCACGATCAACCCCGCCACCGGTGAGCTGCTCGAGTCCTTCGAGGCCCTCGACGACGCCGAGGTCGAGGCCCGGCTGGCCACCGCCGCCTCCACCGCCGCCGAGTGGGCGCGCAGCACGTTCGCCGAGCGCTCCCGCCTGCTGGTGACCGCGGCCGAGCTCCTCGAGGGCGAGGTCCCCGACATCGCCCACGTCGTCACCACCGAGATGGGCAAACCCTTCGCCCAGGCCAAGGGCGAGGTGTCCAAGTGCGCAGCCGGCTTCCGGTGGTTCGCCGAGCACGCCGAGGCGATGCTCGAGGACAAGGAGGTCCCGGTCGACGCGTCACGGGGCCTCGTGACCTACCAGCCCCTCGGTGTCGTCCTGGCCATCATGCCGTGGAACTTCCCGCTGTGGCAGGTGGCCCGGTTCATCGCCCCGGCCGTCATGGTCGGCAACGTGGGGCTGCTCAAGCACGCCCCCAGCGTCCCCCGCACCGCGCTGCTCCTCGAGGACCTGTTCCGTCGTGCCGGAGCGCCGGACGGTGTCCTGCAGACACTGCTGATCGGCACCCACCAGGTCCCCGCCCTGATTGCCGACGACCGGGTGGCGGCGGTGACCCTGACCGGGTCGGTGGGCGCCGGCCGGGCCGTCGCCGCCCAGGCCGGTGCGGCCGGGAAGAAGGTCGTCCTCGAACTCGGCGGCAGCGACCCGTTCGTGGTGCTGCCGTCGGCGGACCTCGACCGTGCCGTCCCGGTGGCCGTCCAGGCCCGGACGCAGAACGGGGGCCAGTCGTGCATCGCGGCCAAGCGGTTCATCGTCCACGCGGACGTGGCCGACGAGTTCACCGAGCGGTTCGTGGCCGCCATGGCGGACCTGTCGGTGGGTGATCCGTTCGACCCGGCCACCGAGGTCGGCCCGCTGATCAACGCCGCCGCCGTCGACGGCATCGAGGCCCAGGTGGAGGACGCCCGTGCCAAGGGCGCCACCATCCTGTGCGGGGGGGAGCGGGTCGTCGGACCCGGTGGCCCCGAACACCCGGGCTGCTTCTACGCTCCCACCGTCATCACCGACATCCGTCCGGGCATGCGGGTGGCCACCGAGGAGGTGTTCGGCCCCGTGGCCCTGCTGTACACGGTGGCCGATGCCGACGAGGCGCTGGCGCTGGCCAACGACACGGAGTTCGGGCTCGGATCCAGCGTGTGGACCACCGACCCCGACGAGCAGCAGCGGTTCGTGGCCGGCCTGGCCGCCGGCCAGGTGTTCGTCAACGGGATGACGGTGTCGATGCCGCAGCTGCCCTTCGGTGGCATCAAGAGCTCGGGCATCGGCCGCGAGCTGGGCTCGTTCGGCCTCCACGAGTTCTGCAACGTGAAGTCGGTGTGGATCGCCTGATGTGCCGCCGGGCCGGCCGATGACGGCCGTCGCTCCGGACGGCACCCGTCGGGCCTACCTGGACCACGCCGCCACCACACCGCTGCGGCCGGACGCCCTCGAGGCGATGCTCCCCGTGCTGACGGGGGAGTTCGCCAACCCGTCCGGGGCCCACACCGAGTCGCGCCGGGCGCGGGTCGCCCTCGACGACGCCCGGGACCGCATCGCCGAGCTGCTCGGTGCCGGGCCGGGGGACGTGGTGCTCACCTCGGGCGGCACCGAGGCGGACGACCTGGCGATCCAGGGAGGTTGGGACGCGACGGCGCCCGCCGCCGCAGGCGCCGTCGGCCCGGGTGTGGTCGTGTGCTCGGCCATGGAGCACCCCGCCGTCCTCGAGGCGTGCCGCGCCCTGGCCCGTCGCACCGGCGCCGAGCTGCGCGAGGTGGCCAGCGACCCGTGGGGCCGGGTCGATCTGGACGCGCTGGCCGGGGCGTGCACCCCCGACGTGCGGCTGGTGTCGGTCATGGCCGTCAACAACGAGCTCGGGACCGTCCAACCGCTGGCGGACGTGGCCACCACCGTCCGTCAACGGTCGCCGGGGGCCGTGCTCCACACCGACGCCGTCCAGGCCGTCCCGTGGTTGGACGTGGCCGCCCTGACCGCCCCCTTCGACCTGGTGTCGGTCAGCGCCCACAAGTTCGGCGGACCCAAGGGCGCCGGTGCCCTGGTCCTGCGGGGCGGAGCCGAGGTCCGGCCCAGGATGGCCGGCGGGGGACAGGAGCGGGGGCGCCGCAGCGGGACGCCCAACGTGGCCGGGGCCGTGGGCATGGCCGCCGCGCTCGGTGCCACCGCGGCCGACCGCGCCGTGGACGTGGCCCGGGTGGCGCACCTGCGTGACCGGCTGGCCGACGGGCTGGCGGCCCGGGTGCCGCAGGTGGTCGAGTCGGGACGGCGCCGCGACCGGGTGGCCGGCATCGTGCACCTTCGGGTGGGCGGGGTCGAGTCCGAGGCCCTCGTCGTGCTGCTCGACGGGTACGGGGTGGCCGCCTCGGCCGGGGCGGCCTGCTCGAGCGGGGCCGTCGGGCCGAGCCATGTGCTGGAGTCGCTCGGGCTCGACGCCGCCGCCGCGTCCTCGGGCGTCCGGTTCTCACTCGGTGTCACCACCACCGACGATGATGTCGACCATGCCCTCGACGTCGTCCCCCGTGCCGTCGGGCAACTGCGAAACTGAACCGGTGCGTGTACTGGTCGCCATGTCCGGAGGTGTCGACTCGTCGGTGGCCGCCGCGCTGCTGGTCAGGTCCCTGGGGACCGCCGACGTGGTGGGAGCCACCTTGAAGCTGTGGGGCGGGGAGTCCGACTCGGGCTGCTGCTCGGTGGCCGATGTCGACGACGCCCGACGGGTGGCCGACCAGCTCGGCATCGTCCACCACGTGTTCAACTTCGCCGCCGACTTCGAGACCCACGTGGTCGATCCCTACGTGGCCGGCCACGCGGCGGGCCGCACGCCCAACCCGTGCATCGAGTGCAACCGCCACCTGAAGTTCGACCGGTTGCTGGAGCGGGCCGCGCTGCTCGGGTTCGACGCGGTGGCCACCGGACACCACGCCCGGGTGGACCAGGACCCCGACGGCACCTACCGCCTGCTGCGGGGTGCGGATGTGGCCAAGGACCAGTCGTACGTGCTGGCCATGCTGGGCCAGGGCGAGCTGGCGAGGTGCCGGTTCCCGGTCGGGGCCCGGACCAAGGAGGAGGTGCGTGCCGAGGCCGTCCGGCTGGGCCTGCGCACCGCCGACAAGCCCGACAGCCAGGACGTCTGCTTCATCCGGTCGGATGTGGGCCGCGCCGGCTTCCTGGCCGACCGGGTCCCGCTCCATGCCGGACGACTGGTCGACCACGCCACCGGCGACGACCTCGGTCCCGTCGAGGCGGTCGAGCTGGTCACCGTGGGCCAACGCCGGGGGATGGGGCACGGGACCGACGGGCGGCGCCGGTTCGTCACCGCGGTCGACGTGCCGGCCCGTCGGGTGCGGGTCGGGCCGCCCGAGGCCGCGCTCGCCCCTGGCCACGAACTCCACACCGTCACCTGGGTCGCCGGCCCCCCGGCGGGTCCGGCCGACGGGGTGGTGCCGGCACTGGCGCAGTGCAGCGCCCACGGTCGGGCCGTCCCCTGCACACTCCGCCCCGTGGCCGACGGTCTGTCGGTCGAGTTCGTCGAGCCCCAGCGCCGGGTCGCCCCGGGCCAGACGATCGCCCTCTACGACCCGTCCCGGCCCGACAGCGTGCTCGGGTCGGGGATCGTCCGATGAGTGCCGCCACCGGAACCTCGGGGGGCGGGGCGCTCGACCCGGTCGGGCGCGCCGCCGCGCTACGTGCCCTGATCGCCCACCACAACGAGCGCTACCACCTGCTCGACGATCCCGAGGTGAGCGACGCCGAGTACGACGAACTCGTGCGCGAGCTGCGGGCCCTCGAGGCAGAGCACCCCGACCTCGCCGTCCCCGACTCGCCCACCGGACGGGTGGGCGCGGCGCCCTCGACGCTGTTCGCCCCCGTCGTCCACCACGTGCCCATGATGAGCCTCGACAACGCCTTCAGCGCCGACGAGCTGCGGGCATGGGCGGACCGGCTGGCCAAGCAGGTCCCCGACGACACCCGGTTCGAGTGCGAGCTCAAGATCGACGGGCTGGCCATCTCCCTCCTCTACCGCGACGGCCGTTTCGTCCAGGCCGCCACCCGGGGCGACGGCACGACCGGCGAGGACGTGACGGCCAACATCGCCACCATCGCCGCCATCCCCCACCGGCTCGACCCGGCGGTGGGCCCGGCGCCCGAGGTGCTCGAGGTGCGGGGCGAGGTCTACATGCCGATCCAGGCCTTCGCCGACCTCAACCGGCGCCAGGCCGAGGCGGGCGAGAGGCTCTTCGTCAACCCGCGGAATTCCGCCGCCGGGTCACTGCGCCAGAAGGACCCGTCGATCACCGCGTCCCGCTCCCTCTCGTTCTGGGCCTACCAGGTCGGCGAGGTCACCCCGGTGCCGACGACGACGGCCGACGACCCGCGTTCGAGCCTGGCCGCCAGCCAGTCGGCCACGCTCGCCTGGCTGGGCCGGGCCGGGTTCCCGGTCAACCCCGAGGTCCACCTGGTGCACGGGCTCGACGAGGTGCTGGCGTTCTGCGACCGGTGGGAGGAGCACCGCCACGACCTCGACTACGAGATCGACGGTGTCGTGGTGAAGGTCGACGACCTGGAACTCCAGCGCACGCTCGGCTCGACGTCGCGTGCCCCGCGGTGGGCCATCGCCTACAAGTTCCCACCCGAGGAGCGCTCGACCACACTGGTCGACATCGAGGTGTCGATCGGACGGACCGGCAAGGCCACCCCGTTCGCCGTGCTCGAGCCGGTCTTCGTGGGCGGGTCGACCGTCGGGTTGGCCACGTTGCACAACGAGGACCAGGTCCGGCTGAAGGACGTCCGACCGGGCGACACGGT
>Ga0075017_100003217_pt1 | contig 10260 bp, 6 predicted proteins | sample AleBraG_ABR_2012_FD_71475 | JGI IMG/M metagenome (GOLD analysis project Ga0075017, IMG submission 71475) | Freshwater sediment microbial communities in response to fracking from Pennsylvania, USA - Alex Branch Run_MetaG_ABR_2012 | ecosystem: Environmental > Aquatic > Freshwater > Creek >... | reverse complement strand
GGACTCAAACGCTACGCTGACGGATGGAGAGCGGCCGTCCCGAAAAGAGAAGTGCTCCCTCACTTTCCCATGATTTTGCACCGCGGCGGCTTTCCAGACGGAAGCTAGGCGAATATACTTGTCAGCACACTCCATGAACCACGTTCGCAAGACCGCGCTGTCGTTTCTTCTGCTTCTGCCCTGTAGCACTAACGCCGCGACCGCCGATTACTTCCCACCGCCCGACAGCAATGGTGGATGGCGCACATTGACCGACGCCACAGCCATTCGCAAGACTGCAGGCATGGACCGGGCCAAGCTCGACGAAGCATTCGAGTACGCCCAGCGCTCCAGTCAACATGGCGGCTTGTTAGTAGTGAGGCATGGGTGGCTCGTTTACGAAAAATATTACGGCCGCGGTAACCGCGAGGCCATTCCTGCCTTGGCGTCAGTCGGCAAAGCGTTCACCAGCGTCGCCTGCGGAATCATGTTGCGAGACAGCCACGACAAAATTCCCGCGGGCCTCGATCAGAAAGTATTCAACGAAACGTATCTACCCGAAGCTTTACCCTTGAACGATCCTCGGAAAGCCGACATTACTCTCGGCCATCTCTTGTCAATGGCTGCCGGCTTCCACGGGGAAGGGAACAATCCTGGATTTGTGAATTTTGAGCCCTCGCAAAAACTGGAAGCCCTGCCGCTTCCTGGGCAACCCCTCGATCAGGATCAGTCCGCGTTGCAAACGCCTCTCTGGACTGCGCCAGGCGGCGGCTATTCCTACGCATCATCCTCGCCGCATGTCGCTTCGATTGTTCTGCGGCACATCACCGGAATGGAAATGCAAGAATACATCGATCAAAAGTTGGCCAAACCAATGATGTGGGGGACTTGGGGTTATGCCACACACCGCGGCGAGGTTACTCTGCCGCATACTCCCGGTGGCGGCGACATTGCGATTCGTTCCACCGACGCGCTCCGATTCGCCTACCTGCTGCTCCATCAAGGCCGCTGGGGCAAGCAGCAGCTTGTGCCTGCAGATTATGTTACCCTGTGCGGCCGGCCGTCACTTTTTCAAAAGCACGCACCCTTCAGCCTTATGTTCGAGGTGAATGCCGATGGACACGTAGCTGGCGCACCGAAAGACGCTTTCTTCAAATCCGGCGCCGGCGGTTTCGGCATCATGATCGTTCCATCACTCGATTTAGTGATCTACAAGATGGCAGGCAACGACTCACAATATGATCCAGCCCGAACCGGCATCCCGCAGAACTATCAGTACGATGGCTCGCGCGACAATTGGAAACCCGCCGCGCGCAGCCAGTTCAGCGACGGTCCCATCGGCGTTGACGATGGCGTGAGAAGAGTGCTTGAAATGGTTGCCGCTGCCGTAACCCAGTGAAATAATAGAACACAGCAACAGAATGTCTAAGCGCTTACGAGTCCGCGCTCTTGTTATACACCTTACGCTTCTTACAGCATCTGCTTTTGTGTACGCTGCCGACACGCCTCCCAAAGAATCGATCGAAGAAAAATTCGCCAAGCGCGCTGCCAAGCTTTGGTCCCTACAACCCGTCTCAAAACCCACCGTTCCCGCAGCCGTCACCGATTCGCACAACCCGATTGATGCTTTTGTTGCCGCTGCATATAAAGACAAAGGGCTGCACCCAGCCCCGAAAGCGGACAAACTCACTCTTCTACGCCGCGTCTATTTTGATTTGATCGGCATTCCTCCAACCATCGCCGAACAAGAAGCCTTCCTCCGCGACCAATCTCCTGATGCCTATGCAAAGGTCGTCGACCGCTTGCTAGCCAATGAGCAACACGGCGCGCGCTGGGCCCGCCATTGGCTCGATGTGTTGCGTTACGCGGACCTCGATGGTGTTGACGGTGTCGTGATGCCGGCCGCAGCCAGCGTCTATCTGTGGCGAGACTGGGTCATCTCCGCTCTGAACAGCGACATGCCGTACGACGGTTTTGTGCGCGCCCAAATTCTAGGCAACCGCTATCCACTCCAAATTCTCACCGACGATTTCGGCCGCCGCTCAAGACCGCAAGGCCCCGTCGCAGACACCTTCGCCCTCGGTTTTCTCGCACGAGCAGCTCTCGATGGCGAAGACAAGGATCGGAACATCTCGTTATCAGCCGTTGAGACGGTTTCAAGCGCGTTTATGGGCATGACCGTAGCCTGCGCCAAATGCCACGATCACAAGTTCGACCCGATCACGCAAAAGAACTTCTATGCGATGAAGGCGATTTTCGACCCTCTCGTGTTGAAGAACGTCATGCTTGCCACGCCGGCGGAAATCTTTCAAGCCGGCCAGACGTTGGACGAATACAAGAAAAAGAAAGCGCCGATTGATGCGGCCATTGAGGCTGTAACAGGCTCCTATCGCCGTAAGCTGTTTGAAGAGCGCGTAGCCCTGCTCACACCGGACGTGCAAGCCATTGTCAGAAAGTCCGAGCGCAATCGCACACCCCCCGAGCAGAAGATCTTCGATGACTATTTCCCGGTCCTGCGCATTGATCCGCCTAAGATCAAAGCCATCATGCCGAAAGGAGAGGTGGTGCAGTACACCGCTCTCTTGAAACAGCTCTCCGACCTCAAACCGCCTTCGCCCTTACCTTCGTATTGGACCGTCGAAGAAGACAAACAACTGCTCAAGGAAAAGAGCTACGTCTTGACCACCGGCGATCCCAAACGCCCGGAATTGGACAAGCCCGTTGAGCCTGGCTTTCCCTTCGAACCCGCCGATATCGATTTCAGAGACGGACGCCGCGAAGCTTTTGCCGAATGGCTGACCGCTCCCAACAATCCTCTCTTTGCACGCATAGCCGTCAACCGAATCTGGGGCTGGCACTTTGGCGAAGGTTTGCAGCGCGTGCCCAGTGACTTCGGCTTGCTGGGCGGCAAACCCAGCAACCAGGCTCTGCTTGACTATCTTGCCTCTGAATTCGTCACGCACGGCTACAGCATGAAGTGGCTGCATCGCTTGATCGTTACCTCGGATACCTACCAAATGTCGTCCATCGCCGATCCAAAGTATCTGGCGAAAAATATCGAAGCGGATGCTCGAAACTCATACCTCTGGCGGTTCCGTTTACAGCGGCTCGAGGCGGAACCCATTTGGGATTCGATCCACTACGTAGCGGGTGACCTCGATCCATCGCTCGGAGGCAAATCGTTCCGGCTCTCAAACCCTGACAAGAAACAAGAGATCTTCTTGCGTGGAGCCGGGCCCATCGACTCAAGAACTAACCGCCGAGGTATGTACATGCTGCGCGGCTACATCCCGAGTACGGATGTCATGAACAATTTCCTGACTGCCTTCGATGTGGACGACGGCCGCACACCATGCCCGCTTCGCACCCAGACGGTCACCGCGCCCCAAGCTCTCTTCACCATGAACAACGATCTGATTGAGAAGGAGTCCGCCAAATTCGCCGAAAAGGTCTTGAGGGAAAGCGGCGGCAACCTGACTGCGGCTGTTCGTCTGGCTTACCGTGAAACCTTGGGCCGGTCGCCGAGTGGATCGGAGTTGGATAATGCGTTGACCTATGTTGGAGACCGTCCTGAGCGCATCAAAGGCCTCGCTTGGCTGCTTTTTAATTTGGACGAATTCATTTACGTGAGATGACCATGACCGACCTGAGCAAAATCTACCCATGCGGACGAATCGATCGGCGCAGCTTTTTGATCCGTTCTGCCGCTGGCTTTTTGGGTTCGGCGTTAGGATCTTTGTGGGCCGATGACGGCAAATTAATGAATGCGCGCCTGCCTGGCGAGCCCAAAGCGAAGTCAGTCATCTATCTGTTCATGTGCGGCGGTGTCAGCCACATCGACACCTTCGACCCCAAAGACAACAAATACGCCGGCAAGATTATGGATGCCATTGGCTTCGGCGATAACAACGCTCCGATGAAACGGCCCGTGATCCCGATTCTGCGGACATACAAGAATTACGGTCAGTCGGGTATTGCCGTGTCCGATTGGTTCCCAAACGTGGGCGAAGTGATTGACGACATCGCCGTGGTGCGTTCGATGTATTGTCATCAAACGAATCACTTCCCGGCGGTCTTGGAAGGCGCAACGGGCAAGCCTCTGCGGCAGTTCGAGCATCCGACGCTCGGCAGTTGGATCTCTTACGCGCTTGGCGCCGCGAACAAAGATCTACCGACATTTGTAAATATTGGACGTCCCTCGTCGCCAGTCCAATTGACCGGAGGCTATCTCGGCGCAAGTTACTCCGCAACCCCGTTTCAGCCGGGTGACACGCCGATTCCGGACTTGGTCCCGCCCAAAGGGCAAAAGGCGATAGAGCGCGACCGGCAAGTTCATGCGCTGCATGAGTTGAACAAGAAGTTTCGCGAAGACTACGCAATCGAAAGCGAAGTCGCAGCAAGGGCCAGAGCCTTTGAACTAGCCGGCACCATGATGTTGAAGGCGCCGGCGATTGTAGACTTTTCCACCGAACCGCAGCACGTGAAAGATTTGTACGGCATCGGTGTGAAGGAGACGGATGATTTCGGGCGGCAACTCCTGCTCGCCCGCAGGCTAGCCGAAAGCGGAGTTCGCTTTGTTCAGATTTGCCATGCAGGCGGAGGCAACGGCGCTTGGGATGCCCACGACGACATGCAGTCGCATGAGCCCCTCTGCCGCTCGGTAGATAAACCAATTTCGGGGCTGATTCGTGACCTAAAGCAGCGCGGCATGCTCGATAGTACGCTGGTCGTTTTTACCAGTGAATTTGGCCGGACGCCTTGGTCGCAAAACACCACGGGGCGCGATCACAATGGAAAAGGATTCAGTTCATTACTAGCGGGCGGCGGCGTCAAAGGCGGTGTCATTGAGGGCGCAACGGATGAGGTTGGGTACCAAGCGGTCGACAGGCCACATTACATAAGCGATCTCCAATCGACGATTCTGCGCCAGGTCGGCTTGGATCACACCAAGATGGATTTCATTCTCAATGGGAGACCCTTTCATTTGATCGAAGAAGGACTAGGTCCGATATCGGCAATATTGCGATAAATTAGCTGCACCCGCAGGGGAAGTGTTTCAAAACCAAGTAATTAAAGATCCAACGCCCCTTAGTACTGTAGTACCTGCCCTACACTCGCCCGTCGGCGGTAGTACTGAACGGCGCTAACCTTAGTCTTTCCAATGCTTTCAGACGTTGTTCCCCACCTTAAAACGCTAGTATAATCTGGTAAAGCGGTCTACGTTTCGGTGCTGGACTCGGAATTATCTTAAATAATCATCAATGATACGTACTCATATAAAGCTGGCTTCTCTTATCGGTCTCGCATTTCTATCACAAACCCTTCGGGCCGATACGTTGGTGGGTCCTGGTGGCGCATTCCAACCTTGGACTGCGAGCGTTTTAGGCCCGGCCTCCGCTCCAACCTACGGTGGTCCATACTGGAATAATTTTTCCGGTGATAGTGCATCCGGCAACATAGGTTGGTGTTTGATCGGCGGTGGCGGCTGCGTGATTGCGAGCCCTCCCGGCGCGATCGCCTACTATGGCACCAGCAGCGGAGCCTCCGTTCAGAATATGGCGTTTGTCAGTTCAGGCAACGTTGTGGCGGTCTCTCTTCTCGCTCAGCTCACCAATCAAGTAGGAAGTGCCGCGAACCCCGGTTATAACGTTTTCGGTTGGTACACAATCAATCCTAACGGCACCATTACGGCAACAGCGCTTTGGAATTCGAAAACCGATTCCATTGGTCAGTTCGCCACTTTCAATCCGGGACCGGCCGGCACTCACTATGGCCTTTTCCTGGAAAACATACAAGGCGGCGGTACGGCTGCCGAAGCTGACTATTTCTGGTTTATGAACTCCAGTTCCGATCACGGAGCCGGAACCGCTTCAAATATCGACACAAGTCAGCACTTCGCCATCTTTAGCGGAACGCCGGGTCAGTATATTATCGGAATGGACGACACGAATAACGGCAACCAGGACTACAACAATATGGTGGTTGAGTTGATGGTGCCCGAGCCCAGCACCCTCTTGCTTCTGGGTGTTAGCTTCTTAGTGGGCGCTCTGGTGATAGGCAGCCGCCGGACAAGGCAAACGGCTTAGTTTTTCAATTAGCGGCCTACCAGCGTGCGCGAAAATCGCGGCGGGAATAGACGTCTGGAACATTCTGGGATTCGTTACGGCTCAGACTTGACCCGCTGCTGCCTACCGCCAAGCTCCGCCAAAACACCGCTGTCGTTTCGCAGAAACTACGCAAACAATAACCGCGCGCTTTCAAGCTGCGGCGGTGCTGCCACCAAAAAATAGCCACGGCGAACTTCATGAACTGATTGTGGCATTTTGTCTTTGTTATGTAAAGTACTTTTTGCGCTACTCTGCATCTTCCTCGCCACTCGCGCCGCTTGCTTTCTCCTGCCCCGGAATCATCCTGGTTAGCCCGTACAGTGAGACCACAAATGTCACTAAAAAGAGGTAGATAGCCTTTGGTTCCGGCACCGCTGATACAGGCGGATTGTCCGTAGGCGGAATCACGACTGGAGGAGTTCCCGGTGGCGGTGGGAGTCCAGGCGGAACGGAAGGTGGTGGGACGCCGACGGGCGGCGGGGGCGTTCCCCCCGGCGGATAGATCGGTATCGGAATAATCGGCGGCGTCGGTCCTAACGGTGGAAACTCCGGCGGTAGGGGCGCTGAACTTGGTGGCAAGACTGGGGGAAATCTGTCGATATCGACCGGCGGAATCGATAGCAAATCGCCAAGTGCCGGCGTCTCCGCTAATTCCATTGGTGTTCCGAGTTGCATCAGCGGCATTGAAAGCGCTTTTGCGGGTGGCTCGTGTACACTCACTTGCTTGTGCGGCTTATCCGACAACCGGTTTCCGCAGCGTGCTCTTGCCCAACTGGCGCCATCTGTCAGCAGCAGCTCCCCTTTTGGTATGCGGAGCTTTTTTTTCGTCCAGTAGATCTTCTTCCGCAAACGATACGACACATATTGATAACGGTCGTCCGTCAACTGCACCATTTGCGCTTTTTTCATGTCGAAATCCGCGTAGTGGTCTTTCACAACCGGATCGTCGCGGTCGGCGCTTCGTAACTCAGCAGCGGAATACGCGCCTCCAGGAATAATGGAGTATGGATAGTTCGGATGCAGCGACCTGGTATAAGCGGGAATAGGTGCCTTAAGGGGTGCCGTATGCCCAGCAATTGATCCATAAACACTGAACTTATCTGCGGCGTAGCGGATCATGACCCCAGCCACGAGAGCACACACCGCAAACAGCAAGTAACGGAGGATTTTCATTGAGAGTTCCTGGGCTCTTCCGCAAATCTCAGAGAACGGTTACCCAGCGAACTTATCGGCTCAACTCGTTTTTTCCCGTAGGCACGCTGACCTGCGGCAAACAAAAATGGCCGCTGAGCGTCCGAACTAGGCGCCTGCTTATTACCAAGTCCAGAACTGCCCAGCAGCCCCCTCCGCAAATTCTCTAACTGACTCTTGCCTCAGTTAAAGAAATGTCAATGGATTTGGCGAAGTCGCCGTGTCGAAGTTCCCCAAATTCGGGAACACCGTAGCCACATCGGTCGGATCGGTAATACCGAACCATTTGATTAGCGTTTCGCCATATTGGTCGACAGCCGCCGTCGGGATCCAACGTCCGCGGCCGTCGAAATCGTCCGGCCCTTTGAGCGTAAAGGTGGGGAACGAATTATAGATCTGTTGTCCCTTCACTTGGCCTCCAAGAACTAAATGGTGGCTCCCCCAAGCGTGATCGCTGCCATCTGTCGTCGTTGGCTGCATTGTCCGGCTGAACTCCGATTCGGTGAACAATACCACGTTGTTCTGCAAGCCGATTTCAGCCAGCGCAGCCCAGAATGAGCTGATCGCCGAATCCATTTGCGGATACAGCGTATTGTGCGCCTCTAGTTCCCCGGTATGCGTGTCAAAGCCCCCGAGCGAACAGAAGAAGATCTGCTTCGTCATACCAAGCCCAACGCCAGTTTTATTGGCTTTCATGATCAGCGCGACTTGCTTTAACTGCTGCGCCAAGCTGCCGCCCGTCGTCGGGAATGTCGTTGTCAATGTGACCCCGCTTAAGGCGCTCGCCAACAGCTTCGCATCGGTGATCGTTTGCGACATCACTCCGTTGGCTGAACCCACCAGGCTCAATCCCGAATCCGTAGTCAACAAACTATTGAGAGCAACGCTGCGCGGTTGCTTTAGCGTGTAGTCGAATCCGGTCAGGTTCAGGTTGCCACCCGGCGAAATTTCGATTTGATCCGCCGGGCCCAGGCCAAAGATATCGTTGCCTGAAACCGAGAGAAGAGTCGGAAAGCTCGAATTGTACTTCTGAACTACGCCCGCCGCGCGGCCGCCCCAGCCGTAAAGGGGGTGACCCAGCTCCGTCGGGTCGGTTGTCTGCCATTCTGCCTGCTGGTCCGCATGTGAGAACAAGTTCGACGGCAAATTCGTCAGCACCTTGTTCTTAATCGGCGCCATGAGTGGTCCAACGTTTGCTGCTACCGCCAAATTTCCTGAACTGAAAAGCCCCGCCAGTTGCGGCATCATGCCGTGGAAATAATAACCGTTCGAACTCTTGTCGGTCACCAGCTTGAGAGCCGAAGTCGGAAGCGCCAGGTTATTGGTGCCCCGAATCGTTTGATAAGCGGCGTACTGGCTTTCCGGAATGATCATATTGTTCGAATCATTCCCTCCATACAAGAAGATGCAAACCAGCGCCTGGTAGCCAGAGCCGCTGCTCTGTGCCATGGCCGGCAGCAATCCAAAATTCCGAAGGGCGAGCGAACCAACGGAGGCCGCGCCTATCTTTATAAATCTGCGACGTGAATGCATATTTTTCTCCTTTGTTCCCTTCGCCTTAATGCATGACCTGAAACTCGCCTGAAGTGAGCGCGATATACAGCGCAGCCTGGGCTTTGGTTGTGGGCGTTGTCAAACCAACCAGTCCGCTGCTGATGGCTGATTGCAATGTCGCTGACATCGCGCCGTGGAAGAACTGGGCGTTAATCGCGCTTTCCAATGCCGCGGTAGATGTACCCGCGGCCGTGACGAACGCTGAAATATCGAAGGTTGTGCTGGGGTCAAGTTTGCCGCCATAAATGATGCTGTAGGTGTAGTTCGCGCGCGTTAGTGCCGTTTGCGTTGTATAAAGCTGAAACTCCGGCGCTGCCAGCGGACCCTTGTGATATTCGGGAGAGAAATAGCTGAACACGCTTGGCGGATACAAGAAATTCTGGCCCATATTTGCCGTGTAGTTGTAGATAGTCGCTGAATCGTAGATTGTGCCGTTCAGGCCCCGCAACAGATTTTCGGCCCATAAAATCGGCTCGCGCATGTGGCCAAAATTTGCAGTATTCGCCGTCGTGTCTCCAGCCCGTGCTTCCGGATCGGTCAGAATCGCATAAACCACTTGCTGCAGGTTGCCACTCGTCGAACTGAAGACCGAAGCGACGCGCCCTACGTAGGCCGTGCTGGGATTGCTAGTAACCAGATGCTCGATCAACTGCTGCGAAATGAAGGGAGCCATATTCGGATTTGCTACCAAGGCCGCGATCACGTCCGCTAGATCCTGCTCCGCCGTCTGTCCAGCCGCCAAGGTGACATTGTGAATGGTGCCATCCGGGTAGGTAAACGGGATGATTTTCTTGCTCGCGTCATGCTGCGTCTCAGCGCCATTCGACTCTACGGGCACCATCGGCAAAAAGTAGTTTGGCGATGTTCCGCCCACCGGTGTAGGCGCATAGGTCCATCCAGTCAATGCATTTGAAACCGCCGTCACGGTTGCCTGTGAGTACGTTGGAATTGGACTGCCGCTCGAATCCAAAACGAGCGATCCGTTTTGGTTGAGGTTGCTCAACCCAATTGCGAACAACTGCATCAATTCGCGTCCATAGTTCTCGTTTGGCACATACGTTCCGCTTGCCTTTCGGTTGTTCACCATGTCCAGATAATGGCCCATCGCCGGATTCAGCGTTACATCGGTCAGCGCTTGGGCGTAGGAAGCGAATGCATCTTTTTGATATATGTTCAGCAGCGGCGGAAAGGCCGCTGCATAGTTAATCGTGCTTGCTTTGGAAACCACCAAAATTTCACTCAATGCAAAGGCCACTCGCTGCCGCAACTGGTCGGGATTGTACAAGGCATTCTCAAAAAATTGCACCTGTACGCCCGCCAGATTTCCGTAGAACTTTCCATCTGGACCAAGCATCGGTTGATTTGGATAAGTCGTGATGGGTGCCGCCACCTGGCTGGCAAACCATTTGTCGAACCCAGCCGTTTGCAA
>Ga0075017_100003215_pt1 | contig 10263 bp, 15 predicted proteins | sample AleBraG_ABR_2012_FD_71475 | JGI IMG/M metagenome (GOLD analysis project Ga0075017, IMG submission 71475) | Freshwater sediment microbial communities in response to fracking from Pennsylvania, USA - Alex Branch Run_MetaG_ABR_2012 | ecosystem: Environmental > Aquatic > Freshwater > Creek >... | reverse complement strand
ATGATATCTTAATCCGCATTTTAGAACTAAATGATTTAAGTATTTTTTTAGCATATTAAAGTATTATCATTTGTTATCATTTGCAGGGTAGGAATTCTTATTGCTTGAAACGAAGCTGCTTGAGGAGACGCTTAGGAAGCTGAGTCATAACCTTGCTAGCAGCCGTTGTTTCAAGCAAGGTGTCAAAACTATCATGCTTTGCATTTACCTGAACTCCAGAGAAATCATACACTGCTACATAACGATTTCCATTATATTGACGTTCAAAAGCGTACACATCAGCATCTGGGGTGAGTTTCGCATAACGAATACCGTCAGGGGATTCCTTAGAGAAAATAGGATTACCGTTAGCTGCCATGAACTCATCTGCGGTGGTGGAAGCCTTCAAGCTATCTTTAATTGGTTTTACCGTCTTAATTGATTCACGGCGAGCCTTGGCAAGGTTAGCTTCTTTCTCACGGTACTTGCGAGAATTTTCATCCTCAATAACAGTATGACCCCCATACATATGGCTGAAGTAATCAACTTCAGGCCTAGAGGCGGAAGAATTGTATGCTTCCCTAATGCCAGAAACTCTCTTCTGTAAGGCTAAGGCTTCTTCGTTATAACGACGCCCTTCCAGGTCCTTATATTGTGCGATATCGCTTAGCCCTTGAATCTCAACGCGGATTCCCTGGTACATGGAACCCTTTTCGTTAGTAACTGAATACTTGAGACCAGCAGGTAAATAACCCTTTGCTTCAGCTTCTTTTAAGTCAGCACGAATATCTTTAGCCACGTCTGTAGCATTACGATAACCTGTGTATTTGCTACCTACGGTAGGGGCGTAGAAGTCATCACCTTGTTGCTCAAATGTGGGTACATCATAAGTATGATCATTGTTAAGTTCAATCTTAGTGATAAGTCCAGTTCGCTTTTCAGCGAACTGGCGGGCAAATTCTTTTTCCTGATCCTCAGCACGGTGATTAGCGGCAATGATTCGGGTTTTAAGAACACTTCTGCGAGCTATATCATCTTCAGAAGCTAGCTCTTCAGTAAGCGCTGCACGTCCTTCTTCAGTAGCATCATATTGTTCTTGAGCTTCGCGGAGACGGTTCTGAGCGCTGAACATCTCATCAATGGAACCCGCTCCTCTGATTTCGTCAGTAGCAAGTTTGAGTTCCTTCCGTGCGGAAGCAATTCCTGTTGGGCTGTGAAGCCTACAGCCTGGGCCTGTATGGCATTTAAGAGCCAAAGTAGATGTTGATGTAGTCATAAGATATAACTAACTGTATGATTTGAGCGAAAAACAGTTACCAAGGAATATGAAAGGATTAGTTTTCGTTAGATATCAGATACTATGGAAAATGTAAAGAAATGTAGAGCTAAAGGTGGAGCCGCACAATGTGCTAATCCGAGATGTCCCGAAAAGCTAGCAAGCGAAATCTTTAATGTCCCAACATTTTTTAACCCTCGCAGCTTTCCTAAAGAGAAATTACCAAATAATGCTTGGAGCGAGAACGATACTGTTCTTTTCAAAACTATCCACGGTTCTAAACTCTACGGGTTAAACCATGCTAACTCTGATGATGATTTTTATATCATAACTCCTACTCGTAAGACTTCAAGGCATATTAATGCTAAACAATCTATTGTGGGAAAAGATGACACTGTTGCCATTGATTTTTCTTCATTCGTTGAACTATCACATAAGGGAGTCCCGCAGGCGCTCGAAGCTATGTTCTCAAGAAAAGCAGAAAGTCCTTTCTTCGAAGAGTATCGTGCTAACTACTTCGCTTCAGACCCTGAAGTAATCCATACTTACATGCGTACGATAAAATCCTTTTCTCTAAGTGAAAAAGATGGCTTCAAACGCAGAAGGCACTCCTTACGTTTAGCCTTAAACCTAGAAGAGCTTATTTATACAGGCCGTTTTAACCCAACTTTAAATAAACCCACAGCTTTGAAAATTACTCGTTTAGCTAAAAAAGAAAACAATGCTTTCATTAAAGAATTAAAAGCTATCAGCCCTATTGAGGTTGACTGGCAATATGAAGAGTGATTTATCGGGGATTCTCCGATAGATGAATTCTTATGAGCAACTTTGCCCCGTTACCTCCTCATCCTGGGCAACAGGTACAAAGCGAATTAGGTAGAAATGTGAATGATCAGGATCGTTCTCCTATGTTAGAAGGATTCGAAAATGGGATTCCCCAAAAACCAGCACAACGCGGTATCCCTCAGCAGATATTTCCTACCACTCAACAGCCAGTAGTATATCCTCCTCCTTATAATCAGAAGCCTCTGCTTCAGCAGGTATCTCAGCACCAACCTTATTATGCTCCCCAGGTAAATTACTATAACCCATATGTAGCAGTACCATCAGGATGGTTACCCCCGCAAATTTTCCATACGGGAGTAAACACTGCGAAAACCGTGGCAGTTATTACAGGAAGTCTAGCTGCGTTAACACTTATTATTATCTTAGCTTTAACAGCGCTAAATTTTGGTGCTAAAGGTGCAATAATGTCTATGTTCTTGGCTTGCTTTCCCCTTGCTTTGGTATTTGGTTGCCTAGTATGGGTTGGTAAATGGAACTCAAAACCGTGGGGTTTGCGCATAGCAGCATTTGTCTGGGGTGGTGCAGGTGCTGTGCTACTAGTACTCTTGACAACAACCTTAGTTAACAAGATTCTTGGTGCTCCAACGACAGAACTTATCTCATCTTCAATTCAAGCTCCTTTTATTGAAGAATTTTCAAAAGGGATAGCAATTCTCGTTATTGCTTTATTTTTGAGAAAAAATATTAACGGACCTATAGATGGCATAATCTATATAGCATCTATCGCGGCTGGTTTTGCTTTTACAGAAAACATATTATATCTAAGTAGTTCTTATGCTCAACATGGGATGCAAGGAATTACTCAGACCTTCTTCTTGAGAGCAGTAATGTCCCCATTTGCTCATGTAGTTTTCTCCCTGCCAATGGGGCTAATGGTTGGATTAGCAAGGAGTAGAGGGCTCTCTAGAGTTAAATTAATTCTTCTTTGGTTTGCTATTTACCCTCTTTCTGTCACATTACATGGCCTATGGAATGCTTCATCCACAGTATTAACCTCTTCTGAGTCTTGGTTCCTTTTTTATGGTCTTCTAGAGTTTCCATTATTCGCTATTGCTGTAGTTGTAGTAATTTTGTTACGGGTCCAGGAAGCTAAACTTACTTTTCGCCGCTTAACTGAATACGGTCATGCTGGTTGGTTCACTGCGATGGAGGTGGATACCTTCGCAACTTGGGCGGGCCGTAAGAATGCAATGCTTTGGGCCAAAGGAAAATCTCCTCATGCAGGTGAGATAATGAGAGAGATAACCGAGGGCGTGGTAGATTTGTCTTATAACAGAGAACATATAATTCGCAGCAATGGAAACAATGAACTCTTCCAGATAGAGCAGAAACTTCTTGATAAGATTATTAAGAATAAAAACTACCTTCTAACCTTGTGAGGAAAAGATGGATGAAAAACTGTTAGGCCATACGTACCGTATTTTAGAAGAAGCTGAAACGGCTACTTTTGATGAGCTACGACAAATTATTAAAAAAGAAGAGGAATACATTCTCAATTCTTTAATTCCTTATGTTACTTCTCCGTTGCTATTACAGGTATTAGCTACTGATGAGCGATTGTCTATCCGAATGAAGACGGTGAGGAACGATTATATCTCTCAAGAATTGCTTGAGCAGATGAGTATTACCCCTGACCAAGATCTTCTATGTGAAATAGCAAGAAGTAATCTAGCTTCTTCCCAGACATTACTTCATTTGTCTAAAGACCATAACTATGTTGTTAGGACGGAAGCGGTTAAGAACCCTAAACTTCCGTTATCCCGAGTCTATGAAATGTTGGACGATAAGCATGCTCAAGTAGCCATGTCCGCATCGATCTCATTAAAACTACGCCCTGATTCGGATTATTTTGAATTACCTGCTTCTTATACCAATTATGGACTTAAGTATTATGCGCTCAGTATTTTAACTGCTTGACAAGATTTTAGCAAATAGTTACAGCAAGAGAAAAAGATTGCATCATCTTGGAAATTCTTGAGCATATCAATGTTGTCTAGGGTAATTGGATATTTCCCAGAATGAATAGCTTTATGCTACGGCAAGAGCGCCGATGCTGCCCTGTACAGATACGATCAGAAGAGCCTTGCTTGTGGCAGCATGGGCCTGAGGTACCGCGCCAAAGATAGCGCCCGTTGCGACCAAAACCGTTACAATTACAATGCTTTTCATGAGTTCACATTCCCTTTTCTCTATAATTAATTATAGCAGGAACCACTGACATTCTCAACTCTAGACCCTTGATTTATCAGGTATTTTTAAATTTTCAGGTACAATCAATATGCTCAACCTTACCTACTAGAAACAGAGAAACTTAGTTCATGAAAGATAACCAAGAGAATAAATTACTCGTGGACGGTAGGCGTTTATATGAAGAGATAGAGAAGGAAAGGCTTTGGCGTGAGCTAGAGCAACTGTCTCTCTATGGGGACATATCAAAAGCTTTTCCTGAAGCTTACAACAGCATACAGGACAATAGTCATTGGGGGATGAAAGCTTTCACTTTCATGTATATGAGCGTAGGTGTTGGATTAGGTGTCGGCACACTAGTCACCCTGGTGATAGCAGGAATTTCCATTCTCCCCTTCGGGAAGTAATCAGGACTGGAAGATTCTACTACGGTCAGCCCAGATAGCGAAACTATCTTTTTGCTGGTGGGTCAAAGATGATTCAGTAACCATATTCTCTAATACTTCTAGTTCTGCATGGTTGGCACCCTTATAGCCTGTAAAGGTCGTACGGTTATCCGTAAGAGAAAAATTTAGATTCTCACTATAGCCCAGAGTAATTTTCATTCTAGAATTCAGACGGGAAAAAGGTGGGGATATAAGACTGGATGTATAAAATGTCAATTCAGTAAAAGGTTGACCTTCAGAACCGTTTATATAAATCATCTCTTTCTCCGTGTCAATTACAGCATTACCATCAGCCTGGTTTCTTTTATTCACTAAGATGAGGGCAAAAAATGAGGCGGCTAGACCAACTAAAATTGCGGTTGAAGCAGCGGCATGGTTATATCCTGCTATATTCAACCCGTAAAAGGCTGCCCCCATAAATGTGCCTACAACGACAACAGATAGAAATAATGATTCCAATAAGGGTGGGGAGTTTTTAACCTTTACTAGCATGAACGCTCTTATTCTGGTTCTTTAGTTCTTCCTCAATCATGCGTACCATTTCTTCGGCCTCATAATAATTTTGGGGACAGTCTGCATCAGAGCAGGAGCATGGGTAGTTTAAGTTAAGAAAATTTGTGAAACGACGCAAAATAACATCCTGTAACTCTGGATCCATGTTTATGCTCCTAAGCGTGCCTTGTCTGCAAGAGAAACTTTTGATGATTGGCGAAGAGCATCAATTATCTCTTCCTCATCGCTTCCAAGCAGAGGCATAAGCATGGCGGATGTCACTCTAGGAAGCGAGATGAAATCTAAAATAAGGAAAATTTCTTCATCATTCGCGAAAGTCGCTAAAAGAGCATCAGAAATGTTAGGGTTTTCCATTACAGATTGGCGAACCATATCGTTCTCGTCACGAGCCAGTAAGTTAAGTAATGGTTCTGGAGTATTCTCATTACGAGCAATAGAATCGCGTACTTGCCAGTCCTCATCAGCAGCTAATGCGTATAGGGTTTGTGGGGCGGCTTCTTCTTCTCCACCCAAGAAGATTTTGTTAAGGAATTCATCATCCTCCTCAGAGATCAGATCCTCTTCAGGAATATCCTCATCGTCCTCATCTTCAAAGTCATCGTCATACTCTTGATCTTCATCAGTTTCATCGTACTCTAAGTCGCTGACCTCGTAGTCAATCTCTTCGTCTCCAGCAGGCGTAGGAGCCGCTGGGGTACGTTCTGGGAGGCCTGGTAGTGACGATGGTGCTGGAGTTACTAACGGGGGTAAAGGTCGCTGAGGGAGCGTAGGAGCAGCCCCTGGCCTCATAGTTCCAGAAGTAGGAAAGGGTTTAGCGGGAATATCTGCCTGTGCATCGGTAGATGGCGTGTTGCCTTGAGGGCTAGATGCTCCGAAAGGATTGGATACGGGTTTTCTGACGTTATTATTAGGCATAGTATTTTGAACTCCTGATTATTATATCAGCTAGGCTAGTTATAGCTCTGAAATGAATAGAACTAAGGAATTGTTTCCACTCAAGATATCGGTTCAATTAGCTGATATCTTGAGTGGAAAGGTGAAAACTATGAATGAACTGACAATAGCTGCTTTAGTTGAAGTATTTGAATCATTAGGGCTTAGAAAGAAACATGCCCGCAAACTTGTGATTGATGCGGTGTTTTCTAAGCAGTGGAAAGTTATGAACTCGCGAGCTTCCGTGATACCACTAGATGGATATACCCTTGAAGGGGTAACGTTGGAATTTCTGACCAAACAAAACATCACAGTGGCAAATGATGCTTCACCTGCTCTTGAGACAGTGCAAGCACAAGAATTCCGTTCGAGGCTTCTTAGAAATTCTTAGGTGTTTGTCAGTGGTTCATGCTAGAATGCTATTAAAAGCAGATGACAGCAAAGGAGCCATAATGCTTACTGAAAGTGTGTTCGGAACTACCCAAACTTGGCAAGAGTTTAAGATTCGTGAGGGTAATGAAATCTTCTTTAACGAAGAGAGCCTGTGGCCCATAGGGGTATTCATCACTGAGCGCACTACAGTATTGAACCCAGACAATATTCCTTCTGTTCATGGTGATCCTAATACACAGTACATCACAACAACAATTAAATTGAAGGTAAGCACTAAGTCTGGAAATACAAAAAGTCTCATCTGGTCTAATGACTTCCAGGAGCGTACTGCTGCTCCTGTTACCGAAGCTCCTGTATGGCTTAAGGAGATTCTTATTTCGATTGGGGCGACCTTCAAATATTAGTGCCGATATCCCTACTACTAACTTATGAGTAAGGATATAAAATAATGGGTTTGAAGGACAGCATCACGCAAGGTGACGTTATTAACCTTAAGAACATCAAGAAGAAGCTTCGCCTTCCTCTTAGCAAGTTCGCAACAGGTATGAAGCTTCAGAATGATACAACTCTTACGGAAGAGGAGAAAGCTCACCAGTTCCTCAGCGTCCCAGAAGGCGTTACAGTAAGAGACTACCTAGAGAAGAAGCTGAATGAGCGTGAGATTGAAACGATCCGCAAGTTTGTCAAGTTTGACTAACTGAAAAGAAAATTCTTTTAGAAGTGGGAGGTCTAATTAGGCCTCCCACTTCTGTATGCGGAGGAACAAAGAGAAACGCGGTTCGTGACTCCAGAGTTAAGTTATACAAACTTAACGATATTCCCGAACTGGTCTTAGGCTGAAGGCAGCATCAATTAAGCTTTCATTAAGCCATTCGAGGCAGATAGAAACTGCTTGTTCTGAAGAGAAAACTTCATTGTCGTAAACTTGGCGTATATCTACCATGAGGCTTTCGCTTGTTATAATAAGGGGCTCCTCATAATTATGTTTATAGATACGCGAGATAGTACCTTCAGGTGCATTAACCTCCAAAACAACCCCATACTCGCAAGAAGTAACTTTTACAGCTTTAGTATCATCCCCATTACCTTTCTCTATGACAAGCCAAGGCCAATCATCATCAACGCTACTTATAAGTAGGCCAGCATGAGCTTCATTGTGGACAGCTTGCCACTCCCACGAGTCTTTAGATTTCCATCGCCAATCATATTCACCTGCGATTATCGTTTGCAGGGCAGGAATAATCTCCATCGTGTTGGTATTAACTGTTGGTTCTTCGCCAATTCCTTCTAATAGCGTTTCGTCTTCCCTCATGCTAAATATATCTGTTTGGAATAAAGAAAAGGCCCAACTTTTTAAAAAGTTGGGCCTTCATATCAGTAGATTTAGTTACTGAAAAAAATGCTGGAGGTCATCGTTTGCCTCAGCGACCTTAGCAAGAACGGAGGGCTTAGTTGACTCGGTGGTCAGAATAAACCCCTTTGCCTGCGGGACAAGATTGAAAGGGTAATAATCCTCACTGAGGAAATAGTAGGGCTGGGTGTCAGTGGTAAGATCCTGCTTGAGATAGCGGGTCAGTTCACTGGAGAAGGGCTGCGTATTGCGATGATTTACCTTCTTATTCAGAATGTACAGTACAGACTGGGCCTGGGGCTGGTTCAACTTCACGGGGAATATCCTTTTTCTAGAAATGATTAACTCCCCTGCGACTTGCAGAGGAGCGATATTTAGTTATAGGGAAGATGCGAAGCTTACCAGCCAGGGTAGCAAAGAGCTTAGAACTCTTTGATTGCCTGGGCATTCTTCGCAGCACGAGTACGGAGACGAGCCGTACCCTTAGCGTGCGCCTTATCCGAAGGGGTAGGCATACGCGACCAAGCCTGAAGGTAGGCCTCGCGGTCAACCTTGGCAATGCCAATACCCTTGGTGGGCTTAGGCTTACGGATCTTGGTAGACATTTTTCTTTTCTCTTTCTCTCTCAGAAGGTTAGTGTTTTTCTCTCTACATATATACTAACACAAACTGTTTAAAATAGCAACAAATTTTTTTAGATGATGAAATGCTCATCAGCATAAGCTCTTATAGGGTTGGCAATTCCTGCTGCCTTCAGGAAGAGAGACATCATCTGAACAGCACTTTCACTGGAAGTGTGAATGTAGACTTGCCCTATTGTCGGGGCTTGTTGTTCGCGGTATGCTTCTAACAGGTAACGAAGGACAGGAATAATATCGTCAGTTCCGCCAAGATCGAAATCAAGCCATAGCTCACTGAGTTTTTTATGGTGCGCCAATTCGCTAATACCTGCTGCGCTACTTCTAGCAATGATTGCTTCGCGGCCATCTTTGAACTCGCGAAAGTCATCTATAAGAAGAATCATATCTTTAAAACTCCTGGATGAGGAAAAGATACCTATCTATCCTCAGGAATATATATCCTCTGGTAACCTTGTAATTCCCAGGGGAACTCCTGTAAGAAAGCTCTCAGTTTGAAATTAAGGAACTGTGATTAGAATGTCAGAGGTGATACGACCTAGAGTAAGTCGTATCACCTCTGACATTTCGCTATTACCCTAACGAAGACGGATAAAAATTGGGCTGCCCCAAGAAATCGTCTTCGCATGTTCCACAAAACGACCCCAGTTAGGAGAATTATAGTAACCGCCATGACCATCATAGATGGCAATATGGTGACCTGGCCACCATAGTAAGTCACCTGCTTTGGCCTCAGAAGGAGCAATAGGTACGCCCATAGCTGCTTGATGGTCAGCCCCACGAGGAAGGGTGATACCATTCTGACCGAAGACATACTGTACATATCCATCACAGGCGAAACCTTCCGCTGGGGTGTTACCCATGCTATAAGGAACTATGCCAACCCATTCTTGAGCAGCAGTCATAATTCCTACAACTGGAATGTTTTGCGCTGGGGCGTTACCTGCGGGAATATCACGTGCTGTTCCTGTGCCCACTGTACTGTTAGTAGTTCCAGAAGCCGCAGGAATATTACCTGCTTCAATAGAAGCAAGAGTTTTCAGATAGGCTGCTTGCTTCTGGATAGCAAGAGCTTTAGCGGCTGCCTCTTCAGCGGCTTTCTTAACCGCGGCTACCGCGGCCTCTTGAGCAGCAAGAATTTTAGGATCGGTAGCGGTAAAGCTATCCCGAGTTACGCTAGGCATCTGAACGTCAGATGGAACAACATAAGTCTGAGAACCTGCAGGTACTATGACATGTGCGGAAGAAGGAATCTTGGGGAGCCTAAAAGAGTCTGAAGTTTGAGCGTTTGCTGGGACAGCAATAGTAATCATGAGACCAAGAGCAGAAATGAAAGCAATTGTACCAAGCTTACCAATTTGTTTCTTCTTGTTATTACGGACAGGGTTAACGGAGGGATTATTAAGAGAGTTCATAAGGGAGGAGATCAAGTTTACACTAAACATTAACTATAGGCAAATCGATGATTTCCTATACATCTCTAGATGTAGTCCCCTAGATTAACAGGCTTTTTTCAGGAATGAGGGTCCATTAAAGTGATGAGAGTTACCCCTTCAAGATCTTTCTTACGACCCTTCAAAGTAACGTTCTCTTCTACCTTCGTAACCTCAAGAGGTAAGTCACGTGGAAGTAAGTACTCATACTCCATGAAATTGTTATAAAGGACAGCACCTTCTTTAGTTTCAATGCGCAAAACAACAG
>Ga0075017_100003214_pt1 | contig 10263 bp, 8 predicted proteins | sample AleBraG_ABR_2012_FD_71475 | JGI IMG/M metagenome (GOLD analysis project Ga0075017, IMG submission 71475) | Freshwater sediment microbial communities in response to fracking from Pennsylvania, USA - Alex Branch Run_MetaG_ABR_2012 | ecosystem: Environmental > Aquatic > Freshwater > Creek >... | reverse complement strand
TGTCCGCCCTCCGACTGACGACGACCGCAGCCCCGGACGACGTCTTCCTGGCGGCCGGCGCACCCTGGTTCTTCACGCTGTTCGGCCGCGACTCGATCTGGGCCGCGCGATTCCTGTTGCCCGTCGACGAGGGGCTCGAGTTGGCCACGGGCACCCTGCGCGTTCTCGCCGGGTTGCAGGGCACCAGCTCGGTCGCCGACACCGCAGAGCAGCCGGGCAAGATCATGCACGAGCTCCGGTCGCAGACGCTGACCCTCGAGGGCGAGGGGATCAGCCTTCCGCCGCTCTACTTCGGCACGGTCGACGCCACTGCGCTCTGGGTGTGCCTGCTGCACGACGCGTGGACTCGCGGGCTCCCGGAGTCCACCGTCACCGAGCTGCTTCCTCACCTGGAGCGCGCGCTCGAGTGGATGCGCGACTTCGGAGACTCCGACGGCGACGGCCTTCTCGAGTACGTCGACGAGACCGGCCACGGCCTCTCGAACCAGGGCTGGAAGGACTCGGGCGACAGCGTCCAGTGGCGCGACGGAACCCTCGCCGAGGGCCCCATCGCCCTCGTCGAGGTGCAGGCGTACGCGTACGAGGCCGCGACCCACGGTGCCGATCTGCTCGACCGGTTCGGAGCATCCGGCAGTGGCGCCCCCTGGCGCGCCTGGGCCGCTCGCCTCAAAGCGCGCTTCCACGAGAGCTTCTGGATCTCGTCGCCGGACGGCGACTACCTCGCGATCGCGCTCGACGCCGACAAACGCCCTGTCGACACAGTCACCAGCAACCTCGGTCACGTGCTCGGCACCGGGCTGCTCAGTTCCGACCAGGCCGCGCTCGTCGCCGCTCGACTGGTCTCGCCCGAGATGTCGTCCGGTTTCGGCCTGCGCACGATGTCGACCGACTCCCGCGGCTACTGGCCCCTGAGCTACCACGGCGGCAGCGTCTGGACCCACGACACCGCCATCGCGGTCTCCGGGCTCGCCCGCGACGGGTTCGACGCAGAGGCCCGTGAGCTGGCGGCCGGCCTGCTAGCAGCGGCTCCGGCCTTCGACTACAGGATGCCCGAACTCCACTCCGGCGACTCGTCTCTCGTGCTCCCGCGTCCCGTCCCGTACCCGGCCGCCTGTCGGCCGCAGGCTTGGTCTGCTGCGGCTGCGGTCGCGGTCTGGTCGGCGTTGCACGGCGGGGGCGCGCGGTAGGTCGCGGGGTGGGAGCCCTCCGAACTTGATCTATAGTCATAGAGTTCTAACGGCCGATCAAGTGATTCGGTCCGTTTCGGAGGGAGAACGAGTCTGCGTGACGTCATCCGACACAGCCCGCTGGCGCTCATTCTCGATGCGGTCAAGCCGTATCGCGGCCTCGTGATCCGCCTTCGCTCCAACCGGCTCGACAGCGCTCAGATCATCCTTCGCCGGAATGCCTACCGGGCGGCTGTCGCCGCTCTGGCGCTCGGCCGACCGGTCGCGTGGAGAACGCGCACCTTCCTCTCGCAACCGGACTTCGACGTCGAGACCCGCATTCTGGAGCGACTCGAGAACGTCGACATGCGGAACGCCGACCGCTTCGAACGCATCATCGAGCGGCTGAATGCCCAGGGGCGTTCCTCGTCTTTGGCTTCCCGCGAGAGTCGCAAGCTCTTCGTCAGTCTTCGCGACCTCCTCGAGGATCAGGCCGAGGAGATCGAGCAGCTTCGCGATGAGCTTCGATCGCTGAGAGATTTCGTGACGGAGTCGAAGGCAGAATCGATCGACGAACAAGGGGCCTCATCGTGAAGATCGCTTTGGTGACGTCGACGGTTCCCTTCGTCTACGGCGGGGCCCGCAACATCGTCTCGTGGCTGAAGACGGCCCTCGAAGAGGCCGGGCACGAGGTCGAGGTCGTCGCTCTGCCCTTCGATGAGGAGCCGAGCCGGATCGTCGAGCAACTCGGCATGTTCCGCATGATCGACCTGACCGACCAAGCCGATCTGGTCGTCTGCTTCCGCCCCCCGGCGTACCTGGTGCAGCATCCGCGAAAGATCCTGTGGTTCATCCACCATCTCCGGGCCTACTACGACCTCTGGGACACCGAGTACCGGGGCTTCTCCGACAATGCCATCGCACGGGCGCGTCGGGAACTCATTCAGCGTGTCGACAATCGAGCGTTCGCCGAAGCGAGCCATATCTTCACGAACTCCGCCGTCGTGTCGTCGCGCCTCCGCGAGTTCAACGGCGTCGACAGCGAAGTGCTCTACCCGCCTCTCGGGAGTGAGCACTCGTTCTCGAACAACGGCTACGGAAACGAGGTCGTGGCCGTGTCACGACTCGAGCACCACAAGCGCCAGCACCTTCTGATCGAAGCGCTCGCGCTCACCTCGAGCAAGGTGCACCTTCGCCTCGTGGGTAAGGGCTCCATGCCCGGGTACGGGAAGTCGCTGCTCGATCTCGGGGCTCGTCTCGGAGTCGCGGATCGACTCCACGTGCACGACGAGTGGGTGGACGAAGACCTCAAGCAGCAGCTGCTGGGCGATGCGCTCGTGGCCGCCTACATCCCGGTCGACGAAGACTCGTACGGGTACCCGACCCTGGAGGCCGCTCGCGCGACCAAGGGCGTTCTCACCACGACCGATTCGGGCGGAGTCCTCGAACTCGTCGAGGACGGCCGAAGCGGACTCGTGGTCGAACCCACGGCCGGGGCCCTCGCGGAAGCCATGGATCGTCTCTATCTCGACCGCGAACTGGCCGCCCACGTCGGGAACGGCGCGGCAGACCGGGTCGACGAGCTCGGGATCTCATGGGCTCACGTCGTGGATCGGATCCTGTCCGTATGAAGATCGCAGTTCTCAACAACATGGCGCCGTTCGTCCACGGCGGGGCCGAAGAGCTCGCAAATCACCTCGTCGAGCGGCTCCTGCGCAGAGGACACGACGCCGAGCTCATACGGATTCCTTTCCGCTGGGAGCCCTTCACCGTTCTCCCGAAGCAGATGGCCATCGCCACCGCCCTCAAGCTCGATGCGGCGGAGCGCGTCATCGCTCTGAAGTTCCCGGCCTACCTCGTCCCGCACGAAGACAAGACGCTCTGGTTGCTGCACCAGTTCCGACAGGCGTACGACCTTCGCGATTCGGCGTATTCGACCATCCCGGATTCACCGGAAGGGCGGACGGTCGTCGATGCGATCCAGCGTGAAGACAACCGTGCCTTCCTCGGATCACGGCACATCTTCACCAACTCGGCGACGACGAAGGCACGCCTGGCCGACTTCAACGGTTTCGACGCCCAAGTCCTGCACCCTCCCCTCAACGATCCCGAGCTCTTCCACGACGAAGAGGCCGAGGACTACCTGTTCGCGGGTGGTCGAGTGAATGCCATGAAACGGCAGGAGCTCCTCGTCCGAGCGCTCGCGCTCACCCCCAACGATGTCCGGCTGGTCATCGCCGGCCCGGCCGAAGACGAGTCCACGGCCGAGGGCCTGGGCCGACTGGCCGACGAACTCGGGGTCTCAGAGCGTCTGACTCTCGACCTCCGTTTCTCGACGCGGGAAGAGATCGCCCGCTGGGTCAACCGATCGCGCGCCTGCATCTACATCCCCTTCGAGGAGGACTCCCTGGGCTACGTCGCCATGGAGGCCGCCGAGGCGTCGAAGGCCGTCATCACGACGACCGACAGCGGCGGGATCCTGGGGTTGGTCGGGGAGGGCTACTCGGGGTGGATCGCGGAGCCCACAGCCGAGTCGCTGGCCGCGGCGATGACCGACGCATTCCGGCATCCCCTCCGCAGCCGAGAACGAGGCATGAACATGCACCTGCACTGGGAAGCCCACGGAGCGACCTGGGACAAGACCGTCGACAGGCTCCTCGCATGAAGATCGCGTTCTTCACCCCGACCCATCGCTCCTCCGCCATCGCTCGCGTCACCGTTCTCGTCAGGACGGCGTTGCAGGTCGCCGGGCACGACGTTGCGCTCGTCGCGACAGAAGAAGTCCCTCTCACTCCCGAGCAGACCAACGAGAGCCTTCGTGACTCGGTCTCGTGGCGCGACGAAGCCGCCGTCCGCCAGATCAGCCTCGAATCAGACATCGTGCTTCACCAGATCGGCAACTACTACCCCTATCACGCAGGCTCCGTCCATTGGCTGCCGCTGATCGGCGGCTGCATCGCCCTCCACGACTTCTTCTTGGGAGACATGTTCCTGGCGTACATCCCAGGGCACGAGCAAGAGGCGGCCGACCTGCTGGAGCGCTGGTACGGAATAACCCTCGAGCAGTACTACACGGCCGCCGCGAGCGGCATGTTCCTCGAGCAGACCTGGCCGAGACAACCCTTGACCGAGTGGCTCTGCCAGTACGCAGACGGCGTCATCGCCCACTCGGCCTTCGGTCTCGCGGGCCCGAAGAGAAGCACGCCTGCACCCACGCTCGTCGTGCCGCTTCCCTACTCTCTCGACGGCGACACTGCAGCTCCCTTCGATCTCGTCGAAGAAACCGGACCGACGCGTCGCACCGAGGTCTTGACGTTCGGACACATCAATCGGAACAAGCTGTGCGACGACGTCATCATGGCGATCGCCAGCCATCGAAAGTCGCGCCAGTCGATCACGTATCGGATCTGCGGAGCCATCGAGGCGGAAGAGCGCCATCGACTCGCGGCCGTCGCCTCCGACCTCGGCGTCGACGTCGACATCACGGGCGCCCTGAGTTCTGAAGAACTCGCTCGTGCACTCGACCGTGCCGACGTCATCGTCTGCACGCGCAAGCCCGCACTCGAGTCGGCCTCCGCCTCCGCCATCGAGGGGCTCCTCTCGGGCACGCCCTTGATCGTGCTCGACACGGGTTTCTATGCGGAGCTCTCGCCCGAGGTGGTCTTGCACGTGGACCACCGCGACGTCGTCGGGGGTCTCAAGAAGAGGTTCGCCGGGATCACCGACGGTTCGATCGACCTGAAGACGATGGCGTCCAAGGCGGCCGCGTACGCACGCGACACCTTCCGGGCCGACGTGTACGCCTCGGAGCTGGTGGAGCTCGGCCGCGAGGCCGCGCGCCGAAAGCCTCTCCGCGAACTCGACGCCGCCTTCGTCGGCCTTCTGACGACTCCCGAAGGCGACCCCCAGCACGCCATCGCCGACCTGTACCGCCACGATACGGAGATCTTCCGCCCGTGACCGATCCTGCGAGCCGCGTCTTCCTGTTCGGAGCGGGAGGACACGCCAAAGTCGTCATCGACGTCCTCCGAGCTCAGGGCGTCGAGGTCGAGGCCTGCCTCAGCCCTGACGCTCCCGCGGGCGAACTGCTCGACGGGGTTCCCGTACTCGACGAGATATCCGGCCTCGAAGCACTCCTCGCAGCTGGCCGCAGGGTCGCGTTCGTCGCCATCGGCGATAACTCCGTTCGCATGCGTGTCGCGACCCGAGCCCGGGCGCGGGGGCTTACCTTGATAAACGCGGTGAGCCCATCCGCAATCGTTGCCCCGGACGTGAAGTTCGGGAGCGGCATCCTGGTCGTTCACGGCGCTGTCATCAACGCGGCAACAGTCATCGGAGACGATGCGATCGTGAACACAGCGGCGTCGATCGATCATGACGGGCTCATCGGCCGAGGTGCGCACATTGCTCCGGGCTCTCACCTGGCCGGCAATGTGACGGTGGGCGACGGTGCTTTCCTGGGGATAGGCACGGTAGTCATTCCCGGAAGACTCATCGGCGACAGGGCTGTCCTCGGCGCAGGATCAGTAGTAATTCGAGATATCGCAGCAGGTAGGCGCGCGTGGGGAAACCCCGCGCGTGAACAGATTTTTGAAGGGGGCCAACCCACATGACAGTAAACCCGATCGCACTCGCGCAGCCCGACCTGCGCGGAAACGAGCTGGCTTACGTTCAGGAGTGCCTCGAAACAGGCTGGATCTCCAGCATCGGTCACTTCATCACCGATTTCGAGAAGTCGTTCACCGAGATCGCCGGCACGGCACATGCCGTCGCCACGAGCAACGGGACGACCGCGCTCCACCTCGCCCTTCTCGCTCTCGGCGTCGGCGCGGGCGACGAGGTCATCGTGCCGACCGTGACCTACGTGGCCACGGCCAATGCGGTCAAGTACTGCGGCGCGACTCCCGTCTTGGCCGACTCCCTTCCCGGAACCCTGAACATCGACCCCGACGAGCTCGAGCGCCTGCGCACGCCGCGCACCAAGGGCGTCATCTCGGTCCATCTCTACGGCATCCCGGCCGACGTCGACGCCATCGGTTCGTTCTGCGAGGCCAACGGGCTCTTCCACCTCGAAGACGCGGCAGAGTCGCACGGAGCCACGGTGAACGGGCGACCGGTCGGCTCGTTCGGCGACGCCGCCATCTTCAGCTTCTTCGGCAACAAGATCGTCACCACCGGCGAGGGCGGCATGGTCGTGACGGACGACCCCGCCCTCGAAAAGCACCTTCGACTGCTCCGCGGCCAGGGCATGGACCCGGATCGCCGCTACTGGTTCCCCGAGGTCGGGTACAACTACCGCATGACCAACATCCAGGCTGCGATCGGAGTCGCCCAGCTCGAGCGATTCGAGGCGCTTCTGACGACCCGCCGCGCTCTAGCGGATCGGTACGTCAGCCACCTCGAGACCGTACCCGGCATCGAACTGGCCGCGGTCCCCGAAGGCACGACCGCGGTTCCGTGGCTGCAGAACGTCTACCTCGAGGGTGCCGATGCGGCGCGTCGGGACGCAGTCATGGGTGAACTCAAGTCGCGCGGCATCGACAGCCGACCGGTCTTCTATCCGATGCACGTCCTGCCGGCGTTCGAATCCTCGCGCCCGTTCCCCGTCGCCGACGACTGGACCGCTCGGGGTATTAGCTTGCCGCTCCACACCGCCCTGTCACTCGAAGACGTCGACCGGGTGAGCGAGACGCTGGCCGCCGTCCTCCGCTGAGTGGAACCGTCACGCGGGCGCCGCACCCTGGTCGAAATCGGGCTCTCTGTTCTGACCGGCGTCATCAGTGTCGTCGCTGCGGTGATCGCACTCCGGATCTCTCCGGCAGACCTCACCAAACGCTGGGCGGTGCCGAGTGACGACGCCGTCCTGCACTACATGCTCTTCAAGAGCGCGACCCAGTCGTTCACCTTCGCCGACAACAGCGCACTCGGGTTTCCGAACGGCCTGAACGCCTTCTTCACGCAGCAGGTCGATGCGTCGTCGGCCGTCATCATGTCGATCATGGCACTCGTCATCCACAACGGCCTCCTGCTCCTCAACCTCTTCTGGTTGCTGACTTTCGTGTCCGCCGGCATCACCGCGTACTTCTTCTTCCGAGCCCTTCGGATCCGGCCGGGGTTCGCGATCCTGTTCGGAACGATCTTCAGCATCGCGCCGTACCACTTCATCAAGGTCCTGTATGGGCACGCGTTCATCGGCAACTATTGGGCCATCCCTCTCATCGGCATCCTGGTCCTGGTGGCGGCCGGCAGCGAAGCCGACCCGTTCCGCTCCTGGGGCGATGCTGCGGCGACGTCTCGCTCACGAATTCTCCGCAGGACGATGCCCCCCGTCGTCCTCGGATTCCTCGTCGCGTCCACGGGGGCATACTTCTTCGTCTTCGGCGTGATCGTCGTCGGAGGCGTCTGGGCGTTCACGGTCATTCGAACTCTGGTGCTGGGCAAGCGGCTCCGCACGCTTCTCGGCGCAACGAGCGCCATCGTGCCGCTCGGCTTCTTCGTCGTCGTCGAACTGCTCCTCCTGGCGGGTGGCTACGGCGAGCGCACAGCGGTCTACTTCACGCGTTCTCCTGCCGAGTCCGAGTCGTTCGCGGGCAAGCTCGTTCCTCTGCTGGCGCCGTGGACGGGGAGCGGCGTGCCGTTCGCGGGTCGGATCGAGACCACGTACGACACCGCGAGCATGATCCTGCAAGGAACGGGGCCGGTCGGCACCCCGATCGTCGCAAGCGTCGGCTTGATCCTGCTGACGGTCGCGTCGGTGGTCTTCGCCGTAGCGGGTCGGGGTGACCTCTCGGCGACGTGGTTCGGCCGAATCGTCGACGATCCCCGAACTAGGGCCCTCGCTCCGGCCATGGGCTGGACGTTCCTCTTCTACATCGTCAGCGGCCTCGGTGTCGTGGTCGCGCTCGTGGCCGGTCCGCAGATCCGGGCATGGAGCCGAATCAGCATCGTCCTCATGCTCATCGGCCTCGCTTTCACCGCTCTTCTCATTCAAGGCGCCACGACGCGGTTCGGTGTTCGGAAGATTCTCATCGGTCTCGTGATCCTGACCGCTGTCTTCGACCAGGTCGTCGGGGTCCACACGATCGTGCACATTCGGCCGACGAGCGACACGGCTGTGCAGGAGTTCGTGTCGGCGGTCGACAAGGCGCTCCCCAACCGCTGCGGCGTGGTCCAACTCCCCCTCAAGGGCTTTCCCGAGTCGGGTCCGCTCGGAGATCTGAAGGACTACGACGAGGCGATCCCGTACCTCTACACGAAGGGCGACGATCTGCGCTGGAGTTACGGTGCCGTCACCGGTACGAAGGGCGACGAGTTCGGTCACGTCACGACCCCGCAGAACTTCGCCGCGGACGTCTCGTCGACGGGGGCGTGCGCCGTCGAGGTCGACCTCGCCGGGTACTCCGCCGATCCGAAGGGATGGCAGGCCATGGTGAAGGCCGCCACCGGTACGACGCTTCCCTCACTGACGTCGAGTGACAAGCGATACCTGCTCTTCCCTGTTCCGGGCAAGAGCTGACTCGGGGCGACCGGAGGCGAGTGGCTCCCCCGGGGCCTGCCACGATGGGGTAATGCCGAACCCACTTGTGACCTGCCTGGTCGTGACGCACAACCACGAAGCCTTCATCGAGCGCGCTCTCGACTCGATCGGGCGACAGGTGCTCGATCGACCGTTCGAGATCGTCGTAGCCGACGACTCGTCGAGCGATGCGACCCTCGACATCGTCGAGCGGTGGGCTCGGTCGCACTCGGGAGAGGTGCGGATCCTGCCCCGGGAGGCTCGTCTCGGCATCACCCGGAATTACCAGCGGGCGTTCGCCGAGTGCCGGGGCGAGTTCATCGCCGTCCTCGAGGGCGACGACGAGTGGCTCACCTCCGAGAAGCTGAGCCTTCTGACCCGTCCTCTCCGAGACGATCCGACCCTCGCGATGGCCGGCAACTACACCTCGATGGTCGACGAGTCGGATGGCTCGGAGACACTGCTCCCGGACGAGTCGCCTCGGATGCGTCGACTCGACATCCTCGAGCTGAGTCGCGGAAACGTCTTCTCGACGTTCAGCGCGTGCCTCTACCGAACGACCGCCGTGATGGCCATCCGGCCGGAGACGTACGAGCTCCTGGCGTACGACTGGCTGGTCAACCTCTCCGTGCTGCTGCGGGGAGACGCGGTCTTGATCCCGGAGGTCTTGACGATGTACCGCCGCCATGCCGGTGGTGTGTGGTCGGCGAAGACGCAGCAGCAGCGCGACGAACAGGTGCGCGACATCCTCCCCGGCTACATGGCCCTCTTCGAGCCGCCGGTGAGCGACTCGCTCAACGAGATGTACCAGTACTTCGTGGCGACTTTGGGCCCGGCGAACCGAAACGAGCCCTAGCAGGGCCTCTCTAGATGCGACAGGAGCCCGTAGCGTGGCGGCCATGGACAACCGGGCAGAGGCGAAAGAGTTCTTGTCGTCGAGGCGCGCGCGCATCACGCCGGAGCAGGCCGGCGTCGAGGTGTTCGGCACCAGGCGGCGGGTTGCGGGGTTGCGACGCGATGAGGTCGCGCGCCTCGCCGGGGTGAGCGTCGATTACTACACCCGCCTCGAACGCGGCGATCTGACCGGGGCGTCCGACGGGGTCCTCGAGGCCATCGCTTCCGCCCTCGCTCTGGATCGAGCCGAACACGACCATCTCTTCGACCTCGCCCGAACCGCCAACGCCGGCAGCCGTTCCGGCACCCGGGGCAAAAGCCCGGCTCTGGCCGGACTTCCACCCGCCGTCCACTTCTTGCTCGACGCAATCACCGAGGCGCCCGCCTTCGTCGGCAACAACCGGATGGACATCGTCGCCGCGAACACTCTCGGCTACGCGCTGTACTCCGAGATGTTCCGCGGCACCGTTCGCCCGGCCAACCACTCCCGATTCATCTTCCTCGACCCGCGGGCCTCCGACTTCTACCCCGATTGGGAGCGGGCTGCGAACGTGAACGTCGCCATCCTGCGCCGCGATGCCGGGCGCAGTCCGCACGACCGAGATCTGGCGGCACTCATCGGCGAGCTCTCGATCCGCAGCGACGAATTCCGCTCCCGGTGGGCCGCACACGACGTCCGTCGTCATT
>Ga0075017_100003213_pt1 | contig 10266 bp, 9 predicted proteins | sample AleBraG_ABR_2012_FD_71475 | JGI IMG/M metagenome (GOLD analysis project Ga0075017, IMG submission 71475) | Freshwater sediment microbial communities in response to fracking from Pennsylvania, USA - Alex Branch Run_MetaG_ABR_2012 | ecosystem: Environmental > Aquatic > Freshwater > Creek >... | reverse complement strand
CACAAGGACGGCGTTGAATGCTGAGATTGACGCTGGAATTCTGGAAGCTATTCCCAGTGTTCCGCAGATAGTGCACATAGGAAAGTATAGGCCCTCCCTTCTTCCTTCTCCCTCCCTGACCTGCCAGAAATCGGGGGCGAGAACGGGTCTGACCTACGGCACAATCGAGTACGTCGGAGTAACGGCCTTCAACAAGTTCATAGCGGGATTAGGCGTCCATGTGCCCGCGTTCGAAAGGCCAGGGCTCTTTTTTGTGCGTAATAGTTGCAGTGATAAACCGTTTGTCGACGACGGCGATTCAGGTTCTTTGATAGTGATAGGCTGGGCGAACACGACACCAGAGTCAAAACCGAACCTTGGAACGGCCTTTGAAAAAATTCTTGCCGATTTGGTTAAGTTCGATAAGGTCCACGGCCGCGATAGTGAGAGAAACATTCGAAAAGCAATGGATCGTGCCGCGCTTGGGCTCCAGATTGAAGTTGTGCCAATTTTCATTCCTACAAAGCCAGGGCACGCAAGCCTATATCCCCTCTTCGGCGTCGGTCAGGAAATCGATTTGGCCTTGAACGCTCTCCAGGTCGACTTGGTTACAGGGTAGGCAACCCTAGACATGCAGTTGGCAAATATCTGAATGAAGTCTTGCAGTGGCATAAATTGCCATTTCACCAATGATTGTGAAAGGCTTTGCGACAAATTATCAGGATATCCGAAGGTCTGGTTAGTCGAATGCCCCTCGACAAGCATTACAAGCCGAGCGCATTCCCCTAATCGCAGCCCTGCAACGAGGGGTGGCGTACTCTGGACGAAGTATTTCCCGGTCACAGACCGGTCACAAGGCGCATCCATATAGCGACCCCGGGATTCCAAAGTCGCCAGGAACGGGCATTTCGCGAAGCTCCTAAGAGCAGGCCCGGCGGATTGTGGAGGTATCGGGGCTTGTTTCTTCGCCGTTGTTCCGAGTAGCCAACCATCCGGGAGTAAGGTGACTGCAAGGGCATTTAACGGGTAGTTATCCGCTAGAGATTGCCCCCGTACTGTTCATCTGTGAGCCATCTGAATGTTCTTTGCACATCCACTAGCAATAATGCGAAGAACGGCATAGGATGCTTGATCGTTGTTCTGAACCAGGCTGCTCGTCGCGAAAGAGTACAGAATTCACAGGTAACGAGGTTCCCTGATGGGGCCGAACGCAAGCCCGACACCAAGTCACGCACCCAAGCAACTGCCCGCCGCAAACGGGCTGGCGCTTGTACGCGTGACGATCGGCGCGATGTTCGTGTGGGTCTTTTTCGAGAATCTAGGGAAAGGCCTCTACACCCCGGCAGGTTACGCAGGTTTGATCAATTACTACCTCAAGGCAAGCCACTGCCCGGCCGCCTGGAAGGCGGTGATGGGCCTGGCGGCAAACCACGCGGCGATAGCGGCTCCGATGCAGGGCATGACCGAGCTCTCTCTCGGTGTCCTACTTGTCATCGGTCTGCTTACCCGACCGGCCGCATTTGTGGCTTTTCTGTTTCTCGGCAGCCTTTGGATTTCGGAGTGGGGCACCTCGTGGATCTGGGAACTGCTGGTTCCGGTGCTGGCATCGCTCGGGCTTGCCATCGGACGCGCCGGCCGGAGATGGGGCATTGACGTGTGGCTGTCGCAACGGCGGCCATCCTCTCCGTGGTGGTGATTGGGCCAAGATCACGTGCGAGTGTCCGTCATCATCCCTACCCATAATGAAGCGCAGGCGATTGAGCGCGTTTTAGCGGATCTCCCGTCGGATCTCACGACCGAGGTCATCGTTGTTGATAGCAACTCGAACGACGGGACGCCCGAGATCGCCGCAAGAATGGGAGCCCGCGTGGTTCAGGAACCGCGCCGAGGCTATGGGCGAGCGTGCCTCACGGGTCTGGCCACGGCAAATTCCCCTGATGTGGTTGTCTTCCTGGATGGCGACTACAGCGATCGGCCCTCCGAACTGCCGATTCTTTTAGCGCCAATCACTGAGGGACGTGCGGACATCACCCTCGGTTCCCGCGTGCAGGGGCGGCGTTCTGCTGAGGCGTTGCCTTGGCATCAGGCGTTTGGTAATCGCCTCGCCGCTAGCATGATCAGGCTCCTTTATGGACTAAAAATCAGTGATCTCGGCCCCTTTCGCGCTGGCCGTGCAGATGTTCTACGCGCACTCGCACTCGAAGAGACCACCTATGGCTGGGCGGTTGAGATGATCCTGAAAGGCACCTTGGCCGGATTCCGCGTTGTTGAAGTCCCGGTGAGCTACTACCCGCGTATCGGACAATCGAAGATCAGCGGCACGCTGAAGGGCACGGTCGGGGCTGCTTGGTTCATTCTCAGCTTGATCGTGCGCTATTATTTCCGGCATCGAAAAGCCGGGACACCACGCCCAGCGTAGTCCGCGTTCAAACTTTTTATGAAATCTTCAAGCGAGACGCTGGTGCGTCCGTCAGGCAGTGACCGCGTGCTGGTAATCATGGCGAAAGCACCGAGGCCGGGCATGGTCAAGACCCGCCTGGCTCCCAGTCTTTCTCCTGAAGCTGTCACTGCTTTCTATTGTTGCCTCTTGGACGACACGCTGGCGCTGGCGCGGTCATTGGGCGATGTGGAAGTTGCCCTCATGTGCCCGGAGTCGGACGTAACCGAGCTGGCGCAATTGGCAAACAAAGCGAGAGTAGTTGCGCAGAAAGGTGAAGGTCTTGCTGCAGGCCTCACTTCGGTGTTTGCGCATTTCGCAGAAGGTCATCAACGACGTACCATTGCCTTCAACAGCGACAGTCCACACCTGCCGCGTTCTGTGCTCGAGGACGCGTTCGAAACGCTGGCCGCACATGACGTAGTCGTGGGACCAACGCACGACGGAGGCTATTATCTCGTCGGGGCAAAGGCTTCTTATCCTACGCTTTTCGCAGTCGACGGAATGGGTACCAGCAGCGCGCTGGAGAGACTCCTGTCGCGCGCACGAGTTCTTGAGCTATCCGTAGATTTCGCAGTTCCTTTTTACGATATTGACGTAGTTGACGACCTGACCCGGTTGGCAAAGGAGTTGCGGCTGGCCCCGGCAAGGGCGCCGCGCACGGCGGCGTGGCTTAAAGAGCGGGAGCTTATGGCTGGGCAATCTCGGACAGGTAAGGGAGAATTGTGAGGGTCATCACCCCCGCGTGGAGAGTGTACATCCTCGGCGGCACATTGTGCGTGGCGCTAACCATCTGCTCGCGCAACTTCGGCGATCGGGGTGGACCATACTTCATGGCCTCTTTGACGCTTGCGGGAATCGCGTACCTCTTGGCGATCCGTGAGTTTTTCACCAAGCCAAGATTTTCCCGGCGCGTTGTCGTCATTGGGCTCGTCCTGGCCGCTGTTTGGCACATTGAATTTCTTCGGATGCCGTCGGGCCCCGATGATGATATTCATCGCTATGTTTGGGATGGCCGCCTGCAGCGGCTCGGCTATAACCCCTATATTGTCGTTCCCAGCGACCCTGCGGCGAAGGCATTGCACACCGCGGAAACCCGCAACTTGAACAACCCCGATCTACCGAGCCCATATCCAGCAGGAGCGCAGCTTTTCTTCCGCGCTGTAACCGCGATCCAGGAGTCCACCTTTGCATTCAAAGTGGCGTTTGTAGTTTGCGAGTTCGCAATTGTTTTCGTGCTACTCGATGTCTTGCGCTGTACTGGGAAGGGAGCACCCTTGGTTCTGGCGTTCGCCTGGAACCCGTTGTTGGCCATTGAAGTGGCCGGAAGCGGTCACATTGACATTGTTGGCGCGCTATTGCTGGTGGTGTCCGCCGCTGCGCTGGTGCGTCGATGGCGGGCGACTGCGGCCGTCACACTTGGGCTGGCGATCGCAGTGAAATTTCTGCCGGTGGTACTCTTGCCCCTCTACTGGAAGCGGGTTCGCATTCGCGACGCTGCGCTGGCGACAGGCGTGGTCGCACTCCTGTACTTGCCATTTCTTAATCACGGCCGCATCCCGATCGGCTCGCTTGGCACGTATGTACAGAATTTCCGCTTTAATGGTCCCGTGTTTGCGGCACTCCATCTGGTGGCGCCGTCGCAGTGGCTAGTTAGGTTGGCTGTGCTCGTCGGACTAATGACTGCGACGTGGCTAAGAAGCAAAGCGCCTGAGTGGCCTCAGGGTCAATCTGCCTGGCCCATGTTTGCGTGGCCCATGGCGGCATGTCTTTTGTGTGCGCCCGTCGTATTCCCATGGTATCTTCTCTGGCTGCTGCCATTTCTGACGTCGGCCTCGACGCTGCTGATCATCATCTGGACCGTGAGCATTATCCCGACATACGTCCAATGGCACTTACGCACACTTGGGCGTCCGTGGGGGGCCCTTCCTGGTTGGGTAATGCTGCTGGAATACGGATGCGTGGCAGCAGCCGGGACCATGATTGCATTGCGCCGGCGGCACCCCGATACTCAAGCGGACTAGTGGAGCTCTAGCCTGTTGGGTAAACACAACTTCTGTATCCGAAAATCAGGGGGTCTCATCCAACACGACATCCGTTCAATTCACCGAGGAGCGAACTCATGACAAATATCCGCCGTTTAACCATGATGGGTCTTCTGCTTTGCGGAGTGTTGGCCATGGCTCCAACCTCCTGGGCGCAGCAGCGCGCGCCAATTCTTGATCAAATCGCCAAGAGCTACGGAATCGATTCGTGGGATCAAGTTGAGGGTATCCGCTACACCTGGAATGGCGAGATTACCGGACTGTTCAAAGCTGCACACAAGTGGGAGTGGGAACCCAAAACCAACAAGGTTACCTTTGAAGGCGTGGGCAAAGACGGCAAGCCGGTCAAGGTTTCATACGTACGGACCGACCCCAGCACCCAAACCGATGCCGTGAAGAACGAAGTCGACCCGAGCTTCATAAACGATAACTATTGGACTCTGTTCCCTTTCCACGCTTATTGGGACAAGGCCGCCAGCGCGATCGATCAGGGCAAGTTTAACCTGCCCGTGGGTCCCGGCACGGCCGAGCTGGTCCCCATAAAGTATCCCGCGGATGGCGGTTACACGCCCGGCGACACCTGGGATCTTTACGTCGGTAAAGACAACCGCGTCGTGTACTTTGTCTACCACCGCGGCGGGGCTAAGCCGCCGAGCCGCGTCCTCGCAACGTGGGCAGGCTACAAAAAGGCGGGTCCAATTCTGTTCTCAACCGAGCATCGCGGCTTCGCCGACGGCAAGCCTCTGCACATCTTTATTTCGGACGTTTCGGTCAAGCTGGCAGGCTCGGATAAATGGATGCCCGCGCAATAAGGCGCGCCACGGGAATTGTAAGATGTACGCATTCCGATGAGGGCTGACGTCGAGCTGGATATTGGGCGAAAGACCTTCACCTCCGGACTCCTGCCGGAGTTGATCGCCGTGCTGCGCCGCAGCCGGCCGGGCGATCTGGTCGCAGTGCTCGGTGACGAACCTAGCATTGGACCTGAGTTGGAAACATGGTGCCGCTTCACCGGGAATTCACTGCTCGAAACTACGGTTGAAAACGGCCGCCCGCGCTGGGTCTTCCGATACGGCGCTGTTGCAGTACCCGCCGAAGACGATCGGCCGGTCGGCTCGCGGCTGTGGCTCTACACGAATTTCGACTGTAACCTGCACTGCGACTACTGCTGCGTGCGTTCGTCGCCCACCGTGCCGCGACGGGAACTAGGGCTCACACGGGTACAGCGGATCGCTCGTGAGGCGGCGGGGCTTGGCGTCAAAGAAATCTTCGTGACCGGCGGCGAGCCGTTTCTGTTGGAAGACATCGGCGACATTCTGCTTTCTTGCGCTGCCGCCGCTCCGACCGCGGTGCTGACCAACGGAATGCTCTTTGCCGGACGGCGCGCAGAGAGTTTGCAAGCGTTGCCGCGGGATCGAGTTGTCCTGCAAATCAGCCTGGACAGCGCAACGCCAGAACTGCATGACCTCCATCGCGGGCCCGGAACATGGGCGCGCACACGCGAAGGGATCCAGCGCGCTCGTGCGCATGGCTTTCGAGTGCGGCTGGCGGCCACGGTTTCGACCGACGCCGAGGCCGAGGCGTTCCGTCAATTCCTCGATGAGGAGGAGATTGCGGCCGAAGACCGGGTAATCCGCCGGATTGCCCTGCGTGGTGCCGCCAGCGACGGTGTCGCAGTGAGTCGAGCCGATCTGGTTCCGGAAGTTACGATTACCGCTGAGGGTGTGTACTGGCATCCGGTCGGCGCGGAGGATGCCGACCTGCTGGTCACGCGCGACATTTTTCCTCTCTCCGAGTCCTTCGCTGCAGTCCGCCGCGCCTTCGAGCGCGAAGGCGAACACGCAGGGAAGCTGGCCAGAATCTTTAACTGCGCATGATGGGCCGTGGACAGGTGGCCCACTCAAGCCCGATTTTGGCTTGAGTGGGGAATGGACCCCGTTCGCTAAGTCAGACGCCTCAGTCTCTTAGGCCGACTTGGCAAGTAGCCGCTCGAAGAATCCCTGTTGGGCGGCGGCCTGCCGCAATTCAGCGTAGCCATCCACATGAGGCGGTAGCCAACGCTGAAGTCCTTCGGCGTCGAGTATTGGGCGATGAAGCAGGTTGTCGTAGCTCATCGCTGAGAGCGCGTCTACGAACCGGCGCTCCCGCTCGGGGTCGAGATCGGGCCGTGCCGTGAACATGCAATGGTTGTACGGCGGAGAGGACCATATCTCACTGAGGCCGCCTTCGGGCACCAGGCGCTCGCTGCGAACCGTGTTCCAGAAGGGGCTGCCGATTGCGCCAGCGTCGGCCCGCCCGTCGAGGACGGCGCGCACCACTTCAACTTCGCTGGTCCCGGTATCACCGTGTTTGCCTAAGTCGCTGTCGAAGCGCAGCGTGCGGTAGTCCGTGCCCTCGCGCATGCCTTGCTGCTCCAAAAAGTGAACGGGCAGAATCGCTGCATGTCCGCTGTCCCGGCTGCCAATTGCGAGCGTGCGATTTTTCAGATCGGCGAGGGTAGAAATGGAACATCCGCTGACTGCAACGATCTTTGTCATCCAGCCGAGATCGGTGTCGCGCATGGCAACCGCGCGGCAGGCGTGGCCGCTCCACTCATCTGCTTGCAGGTAAGCAAGGTTCGTATTCCATGCAATATCGATACGCGGCGCGGCCTCGCCTGGTTGGGCGAGGAGTGCCATGACCTGCGCCTCGTAGCTCTGAAATAGAACGACCTCAACGGGCAGATGCGCTTCCTCGTGAAAGTAGCGCCGCATCCCCTCCCAGATGGTCACAACTTTCGGAGTGTAGGCGACAGCTCCCAGCCAAATTGTTTTGCTCATAACTTCCCTCGGTTCTCTGTCCGCACTGTCACAAACACTTTCCGGGGCGGGCTCCTGGTCTTAGAAGAGCGGAATTCCCAACAGCGACTTCCCGATGAACTCGCGCAGAACGTCGCCCGTTGGCGCCATGACTGCGCCCGCATGCGCATCACGGAACAGGCGCTCGATGTTTAAATGCTTGGAGAATGCCGCACCGCCGCAGATGTGCATGGCTGCTGAGGTGACGCCGATCGCGACATCACCTGCCGCGGCTTTGGTCTCCAGAACGCGCAGCATTGTCGTCTCGCGGGGCTTCTCAAGGTGGTCAATCAGATCGTCGATGCGTGCCGCCAGTCCGTCGGTATCAATCTGCATCGTCGCGAGCTGAGCCCGTAACGTAGGCAGGCTCTCTCCGAGGCTCTGGCCAAGATGCTCGAATCTCGCGCTTTTGAGGTGCGAGACCGTGCCGGCAACCGCCGCTCGACACAATCCCAGGGCCACAGATGCCGTCCCTAAATTAAACAGCGGGAGCACTACGTTCAGCATGGCCGGAAACCCTGCTGCATCATCAGTGAGTTGAAAATCGGACGGGACTTCGCAGTCGTCAAGGTTAATGGGCGCAGAAGCGTTGGCCCGAAGTCCCAACCCGTCCCACAGTCCTGATACTGAAAGGCCGCGCGTCTGTGCTGGAAGAAGATAGAGGGTCGAATCGGTAGATCCCGCCCCTTCCGGGGCAAGCGAAGAAACGACATAGCTGTGCGCGTGACCCGCGCTGGTCACCCACGATTTCTTGGCGCTGATTCGAACGCCGTTACCATTCCGATGTGCGCGTGATAAAGGCGCCCAGAAATGACTGCGCGAGCCGGCTTCACTGAAAGCCAGAGTGGATAAGTGGCGACCCGCAGAGATCTCTTGCAGTATGGGTGTGACTGCCTGCGTCGCGCTTGGACGCGACGCCGAGATCGTCGCGGCGCCGAGGATGTGCATGACATAGATCATGGCGACCGAAGCATCGGCCTCGGCGAGCGTGGCGATCACAGCCGCGAACGTGCGGGGACCTAACCCTAAACCCCCAACATTCCCGGGTAGCATCAGCCCAAGCAGTCCGGACTCACCAAGCGACGCTATAGCCTCTGTAGAGAATCGTCCCGCCTTATCGTTTTGCCCTGCAGATGGCGCCAACACGCCATTGGCGATCTCGCGGGCTGTCAAAACGGCCTCGTCATGAGTCATGGTCGCTCCTATCATCCACAAATCTACTGGACCGAGCCAGGATTGTCGCCGAGGATGGGCGGAGTGGTCAAACTGTCTCTGGGGATTGGCGGGCCCCAAACACACATTGAATGGAGGGGCTTCCAGTCTTTTTCGCTGTGGAACGACAAGGAAAAGTGTTAGCTGGAAGCTTACACAACCTTACATCAATATCTAGAATGCCTGGCCCAGCATATTTTCGGTCACAGAGAGGTCACCGGAGCTTCTCTTCCGCCGAGAACCCTATGCAAACTGACTGAGGGAACGACACTTGGCAGCGACGTGTAATGGAGGGCCGGCGGATGGGAACGGCATCGATAGGTCCACTGTGGATTTGCGCGCGCCCGTGGACTACTTCTGGTTGCTTTCATGGCTGCTGTTTGCCCGCATCACCTCTGACCATCTTGATAACAAAGTTGCCCAGCGGGTCAGCAATCGCCGGTGGATATGTATGGCCTAGTGCACGATGGGCCATCAACATAATCTTGTTCAATTGCACTGCAGCATTGAACACAGCCATATCCGCGTTGCTTCGGGATGCCTGATATGGCTTGCGCACCATGAAGGGGTCGGTAGGCCGTGTAGCGTGCCCGTCTTCCATGCTTACCACCGTGGCATGCACGTATTGCGATGTCCAGAAATACATCCAGTCGTAATCAAACTCCCATTTCATCGGCACGCCATTCACTGATTCGTATCTGTCCGGTTCCATCGCCATCATCCACACACCACCCCTGCTTACCTTGCTGCCCGTGTCCGTCCACGAAGTGCGTTTCGGATACTTCCGCGCAATCTTGGCGTGCACATCGTACTTCTTTAACATCTGCCGAAAGTCGGCCTTTGTGTAGTGTGGAATCTTCTCGCCCTTGGCATCCAGCACCCAATTACCGTTGGCATCTGTGCGATAGAAATGCTTCAAGCTTCGGCGCATCAATTCCATCTTCCAGCGCGATAAGTAGTGAACGAATCTTTTTGCTCGCTGCTCGGAATGGCGGTTTGTGATGAATCGCAGATTAAGAGCAATTTCCACCATCGTTCTAGACACTCCAAACGCTTCTTCAGGGAAGCCCGCATCAATCAAGGCCATGATGCTTTGCGCCACATTCAGGGCTTTGGATACATGGGCAAGCACGACCTTATCCAGAAAAACGTGCCCGCGCGGATACAAGGCTTGATTGTCGATGAAGGTGACAATCTTGCGAAGTAGGCGCTTCATTTCACGCTTGCGCTGGGGCGAAAGTTCTTCCACGGACTTTTCTCCCTTCGACTACGACGAGACCGCCAGTTGGCTGGGCAGCCGGAAATTGATTATTATTTCACCCTCCCAGTCTTTATGCCCCGTGACACTTCTTGGCTTTCTTCCCGCTACCACACGGGCACGGCTTATTCCGGTCGCGGCCTTTCACTTCGATACGCATAGCGCGTGCTTCTTCTATTGCGCGCATTCGGCGGTCAGCGAGATGAACTTGGAAGCTGTCGGAATCCAGAAGCGTGCGAGGGTTTGCCCGTGCTTGCTCAAGTATTTTCCGTTTCTGACGGGCAGTTAGAGTTGGCGGGGCATCGTCAATTGCCTTCGCCCTTCCGAGTAGAAACTCGCCAAAGCGCGTCGTGGAAACATCTTGCTTTGTGTGTATCACCCCTTGCGCTGAAACCCGCGTTCCATTCCAATCCTCATCCTTAGCGTTGCGCGGCGTAATAAATGCCAGCAGGATAAGGCGCGGTAGCTTTACGTAGAACAGAGCGTCGTTTCCGCTAG
>Ga0075017_100003212_pt1 | contig 10268 bp, 9 predicted proteins | sample AleBraG_ABR_2012_FD_71475 | JGI IMG/M metagenome (GOLD analysis project Ga0075017, IMG submission 71475) | Freshwater sediment microbial communities in response to fracking from Pennsylvania, USA - Alex Branch Run_MetaG_ABR_2012 | ecosystem: Environmental > Aquatic > Freshwater > Creek >... | reverse complement strand
CTTTCGTGATGGCCGCGGTCAACGTCGTCTTGCCATGGTCGATGTGACCAATCGTCCCTACGTTGCAGTGCGGCTTCGTCCGTTCAAATTTCTGCTTTGCCATTTGCTCTTATCCTCTGTGGCGCCGGCGTCCCGCCGGCTGTTTCGCAAGATCGATTGTCTTCCTGAGATCCACTCAGTAATACTGATACAGCTTGTGAAACTTTGCCCGCAGCGCCGGATCGACTTCTTCGACTCTCGAGAGATAAAACTCGCGCGCCTGAGCCTGATCCGAAACTGGCAGCGAGCTATACAACGATCGCGCCGTTCCCCTCTTGTTCCCGACGGCCCGGTCGATCGCATCTGCCGCGAAAATCGCGTCCAGGTCACGAACTCGAATGTTACGGCCCTCGAGCGTCTTCAAATACTTCGTCACCAATTCGGAACCGAATGCTTTCTCTAGCGCCGCTCTTAGGTCGCCAAACTCCCGCTCGTTTTCGACCTTGATAACCGCCTGCTCAAACTTCACCGTTCCCATTCCAATAGATCCCATCCCAAACGCAACGCTCAAACTCTGGAGCGGGAGACGGGGATCGAACCCGCGACCAACAGCTTGGAAGGCTGTGACTCTACCACTGAGTTACTCCCGCTCAGCCTCGAACCTTCTAGATCCATCGCCAAAAAAACGCTCGGGATTTCGGCTGCGGGCGCCCGCTTCGCTCACTCCCGCACGCCTCAATTTTATGGAGCCGATGATCAGGATTGAACTGATGACCTCTCCCTTACCAAGGGAGTGCTCTACCAACTGAGCTACATCGGCCCACCACAATTGCGCTCAAAAAGTCTGCCCGATCAATCCGCCGGCTTCGCGTTTTCCCGCTCTTCCTCGATCCGAGTGCGCCAAAAATACAAAGCCCCTCGAAACGCGAATAGTCCGAGGATCAGCAGCGTTCCGGTTCGCAGTCTCACATTGGCATTGAAGACTCGAATCGGCTCATCCGAAAGCGTGGTCCAGGCTAAAACGCCCAGCACCGCATAGGCGACGAGAGCCAGCACGAACTTCTTCCGAATGGTCAACTTTCTTTACCGCCTCAGGCTCATGAGCAACTGAAGCATCCATTCTGGTGCACAGGGGAGGATTCGAACCTCCGTACCTCCTGAGAGGGACAGATTTACAGTCTGTTGGCTTTAACCACTCACCCACCTGTGCAAATCCGAAAACCTCTGGCGGGCGAAGGCACCCGCGCCAAAAAACAACACCGACACTCGACCGCAACTCTCAGCTCGGGAAACCGAATGCGAGAACTCCCGCCTGACACCTACACTCGCCGGAAAATAGTCTGAAGGAGTGCCTTTAAGTCCGTGCCGCCAGTGCGCGTCGCCGCGCTAAACCTCTGTTTCCGTTGTTTCCGTAACCTTGTTGATCTGGAGCTGGCGAAGGGAATCGAACCCCCGACCCTCTGATTACAAATCAGATGCTCTACCGACTGAGCTACGCCAGCAGGTGGAAGCAAGTCCTTTCGGGCACAACTCTTCCCCGATCCCTTCCTGCAGTCCGGGACAATTATCTAAGTTATCACAAGGGCAATTCACGTGCAACCGGATGCGCTCTCAAACCATGCTCCAACCAGCAGGAGTGCTATCATTACCAGGCTGGCAGGGTACCCGCCGAAATTCGATGCCCATTCGCCGCCGCCTCCTCATCCCCCTGATCGTTTTGCTGATTGTGGCCGCCGTAGCGCTGATTGTGACCCTGCGCAAGCACGCTCCGCCGGAAGCGGCCCGGTTGCTCCCCGGCGCGGATGGCTTCTTCTACGTCAATCTCAAGTGGATTCGGACCTTCGACGCCACCGATCAACTCCCGCCGGTTTCCCGCGAGCCCGAATTCCAGAAGTTTGTCGAAGATACCGGCTTTCAGTTCGAGCGCGATCTCGACGAGGCCGCCTTCGCCGTCCATTACCCGCGGGGTTGGGGGAACGGGACCGCAGGGGCCGTTCCCGAGCCGCGACTCTCGTTTGTAATGGTGGGCAAGATCGACTCCGGCCGCTTGACCGCATATCTCAAGAAGATGTCCTCTTCCATTGATAACTACCGCGGCTTTGAGATCTACAACGTTCCCGTCGAAGGCCAGACGTTTCGGGTGGTCATTCTTTCGTACGACAGCGTAGCCGCTTCGAACCATCCCAACCCGGACGTGATTCACGGAATCCTCGACCGCTCCCGCAAACTGGCCTCGCCGTTCGGCGGGCCCTGGCTGCTGCGCAAGTTCTACCGCACAGTTCCTCTTGGGAGCTTGTCGTTTGCGATCCTGCGCGTCAAGCCCGAGATGAGTTCGTTCGGCGGGCTGGGGAGTTGGAGCCTTCTGTTTCCGAAGCCCGCAGTGGCCGTGATTTCGGCCCGCTACCTCCGCGCTCTCCACTTGCGGGCGGAAGCCTGCACCGACAGCGAGGATGACGCGCATGCTATCGCCGAGAAAACCTCCGCCTTTCTCAGTCTCTTTCACGCCGCAGAAGGCAGCATTGGCGAACACGGAACGGATGCGGACTTAAAGACGTTCTTCGATAGCCTCAAGGTCGAACAGGCTGGAGATCGCGCGATTCTGACCGCGACCGTGCCTTCCGGATTGATCCGCAAGGTCTTGACCGAAGGTCCGCCCGAGACCGCGGCTCCAGCCGCGACGGCAGCGCCCAAACAGACGCCTGCCCCGAAGCGACCGCAAAAACCCAGGTCTCGATGACAACAAGCAGACCGCCACGTCTAATGTCCGAATAATGTGCGCAAGCAAATGCTGTAACAATTTCCCCTGTTGCCGCATCTTGTATGTGGGACGCTCGTTAATCGTGCAAGCTTCTGCCTTCGTGGCTACAATCGGATCGCTACAATAGAAAGCTATGACGAGTTTGCCATTACCGCTCGCCGCCTTCGTCGCAGGACTCATCTCCTTCCTGTCCCCGTGCGTGCTTCCGCTCGTCCCCGGATACGTTTCTCTGATCTCGGGCGTCGGGGTCGAGCAGCTAAAAATGAAGGAAGGGCAGCTCTTCCGCAAGGTGATGCTCAATTCCGCCGCGTTTATCTTGGGCTTCAGCATCGTCTTCATCACGCTGGGCGCGATCTCGACCGAAGTCGGCCAGGTCCTCGCGCAATACAAATCGTTGCTCGCCCGCATCGCGGGAGCAGTCATCATTCTCTTCGGCCTTCACCTGACTGGCCTCCTGCAGATCAAGGCACTGCTCGCAGACACGCGTCTGCATAGCCTCAAGGGCAGTTCTTCCGCCTGGGGCGCATTTGTCATTGGATTCGCTTTCGCTTTTGGATGGACGCCGTGCGTCGGCCCAATCCTCGCGGTCGTGCTCGGATTCGCCGCTGCGCAGGACACCGTCTGGAAAGGCATTTTTCTGCTGGCGATTTACTCGGCCGGACTGGCTGTGCCGTTCCTGCTGACTTCGCTCGGCATCGAGCGCTTTCTCAAGTTCTACAACCGCTTCAAATTCCACATGCACGCCGTGGAAGTGGCGAGCGGAGGTTTGTTGATCGCATTGGGCATCCTGCTGGTGATGGGCCGCTTCACGCTCATTTCCGGCTATTTCTCGTTCTTGAATCGCTTTGCGTTGTAGAGAATCTGGATGAGGATCGCCTTTTTGAATTGGCATCCCGAGCGCAGCGAGGGATCTGCAGTCCCGCAGGCCAAAATGCAGATTCCTCGCTTCGCTCGACATGCCAAAATCTGAGTTGAGAGTTCTGACCAGAACGCGCTTTCAGTCGCCCTGAAAGTCGAGGTTACGAGTGAAAAGAAATCCACTGATTTTGTTCTTCATCGCCGCCATCGTCGCGGCCATGTTATTCGCCGGCATTCGCACGGCCCGCAGCAATCGCGCTAACGGTCCCGCCAAAGGACAGCTCATGGGCAACCTAGCCCCCGACTTCGAACTCCCCGCGCTCGATGGCAAGAATCTCAAGCTCTCCGACCTGCGCGGCAAAGCCGTTCTGCTCAATTTCTGGGCGACCTATTGCGGTCCCTGCAAGATCGAGATGCCGTGGTTTGTCGAACTGCAAAAAGAATACGGCCCGCAAGGCTTCCAGATCATAGGCGTAGCCATGGATGATGCCGGCACCGAGGAAATCACCAAATTCGCCAAGGAAATGGGTGTGAATTATCCAATCCTTATCGGCAAGGAATCGGTGGGCCAGAGCTACGGAGGCGTCAGCGTGCTGCCCACAACTTTTTTCCTGGACCGCGACGGCAAGCTCATCGCCCGCGAATTCGGCTTGCAAAGCCGCAGCGTCTTTGTGGACCACATCAAGAAAGCCCTGAGCCAGGGCCAGCCGGTACAGGCTCGGAGGTAACTACGAGCCGCAACCGCGCCTGGAGTAATCTGGATTTGGGTTCGTATCGCGGCAGTTCGTGTTACGGCATCGCTTTAGCGATGCCATACGCTTCATAACTAGAGGCCTTACGATCGTATGTGGCATTGGACTCCCGGAGTGGAAAGCCATTGAAAATTCTCGTCGCGAGCATGCTCCTTCTGTTCTCACAGGCCTTGGCGCAGGACGGCTTCGGCCCGCAAGGTCCGGTTGTGACCATGGCGCTCGCTCCCGTCGTAACCGCAGTGCAAGGCAAGCCAGCCACCGTCCCCCTCTCGTTCCGCGTCGCCAGCGGCTATCACATCAATTCGAATAAGCCGAAGTCGGAGTTCCTGATTCCCACCGTGCTCAAGGTCGAAGCCACCACCGACATCGTTATTGGCAAAACCACCTATCCCGAAGGCCAGGATATGAGCTTCGCGTTCGATCCCGACGAGAAGCTCAACGTCTACACCGGAGATTTCACGGTGGACGTGCAAGTGCGGCCGCTGCACACTGTGCAAGCCGGCAAGTATGTCATTCGCGGAACCTTGAAATACCAGGCCTGCGATAACGCCGCCTGCTATCCGCCAAAGCAGTTACCGATCAGCTTCGATGTGAAGATCGCCAAGGCTCCGCCTGCGCCCACAAAGAATCCCGCTCAAAGTCCGCACGCGCACCAGTAACGACGTTTTCAAAACACCACTGACGCAAAACACCGCCGATTCAAAGCACCACTGACCGCGCCTGGTCCAGTTGGCTCGTAAGCGTGTCAATCTGCGCCTGGAGCAGGTTGCGAATCGAAAGCATCCCCAGCAATCGTCCGTCCTCGTCGACGATCGGCAAGTGCCGATAGTGGCGCTCCACCATAGTGGCGAGCGCTTCGCTCGCGGTGGTGGCGCGGGTCGCCATTTCGACCGGCGTCGTCATCACTTCACGCACGGAAATCGTTCGCGGATCGCGCCCGCCCAGCGCCAAGCGGCGCAGCACATCCCGTTCCGAGAAAATTCCGGCTACGCGCTGGCCTTCGTCAATCACCGCGACTGCTCCCACATGTCGATCCAGCATCGCCCGGATCGCCTGTTCGGCGGTCACTTCCACTGGAACCGAAGCCGTTTCCGAATCGCACATTTCCAGAATATTCATCGCCTCACCTTTCTGGACCGCGTCATTCTTTGAATACTTATCTCTTCGAGACTAGATCGTTTCTGAATACTTTGCCGTCCTTCATCACAAAACCAACATTCTCAAGGAGCTTGACATCCGACAAAGGATCGCCAGAAACCGCGACCACATCCGCGTAGGCGCCCGGCACGATCACGCCCAGTCGTCCTTTCATCTCCAGCATTTCAGCCGCCCGCGAGGTCGCGCTCTGGATCGCCTGCATCGGCGTCATGCCGAGTTCGACCATCCGCGGAAACTCCTGCGCGATCGGCTCGGTCCAGGGAATTCCGCCCATATCGGTCCCAAACGCAATTTTGATGCCCGCTTTCAGCGCCTTGCGAAACGATACTTCGTGCTCCGACGCGCGCTTGCGGTCGCGCTGGCCTGCCGGTGTGTCGGCCGGCGCCCAGTCGTCGTAATAAGGACTCAGCGTGGCGCATAGCCAGGTGCCTTGCCGCAGCATCTGCGCGATCTGCGCGTCGGTCAGCACCAGCCCATGTTCAATGGAGTCGCAACCGCCGTCGAGTGCCCGCTGCAAGCCTTCTCCACCGTAGGCGTGGCAAGCCACCTTCTTTCCCCAGCCGTGAGTCTCGTCCACAATTACGCGCAGTTCCTCCACCGTCAGCGTCGGCTGCGAAACCAGGTCGCCGTTCTTTCCCACCCACGACCGATGCGTCATATACACCTTGATCCAGTCCGCGCCGTGGTCAAGTTGCTCGCGCGCGGCCTTGCGCGCCTCGACCGGACCATCGACGATCTGCACGCCCTTGGGCACCTCGATCTCCGGCGCGTAACCCTCCAGAGGATAGCCTCCGCTGGTCGAGATGGCGCGCGTCGAAACAAACAGGCGCGGCCCGGGAATGTATCCGCCTTCAATCGCCATCTTGATGCCCACATCGCCATAGCCCGCGCCTTCGGTCTCCATGTCGCGCAGCGTGGTAAATCCCTGTTCAAGTGCGCGCCGCGCCGACACCGTGGCTCGCGCCGCCCGGAACGCCAGCGGATACTTCAGCAGCTGAATGTCATATCCGCCCTGGGCGGGATCTTCACCCTGCAGAAAGATATGGGTGTGGGCATCGATCAGCCCTGGAAGCACCGTGGCCTGCGAAAGATCGATGACGGTAGAACCTGCGGGGAGATTCGCCGGAATCGCCGCTCCTGCGTCGACGCCGGTAATCGTGTTCCCGCGAATCGTGATGATCTGGTCCCGGCGCGCTGCGCCCGAAACACCGTCAATCAGCACGCCCGCCCGGATCACGATCACCGGCTCGGACGCATTTTTCTGGGCCCAACCCGCTCCCATCAACCAGCAGAAACTCAGAGGCGTCAACAGCAGAATCGTCCAGCGCTTCACCGCAACCTCCGGAAAGGCTGGATTGTACTCCTCCGCAGACCGCGGAAGAACACAGTCTAGGCCGCGCCGCCAGTCGCCCAAAAATCAATTGCGGCGCGGGGCCCACAGAACGAACCCCTCAACGTTGTGATCTCTGAGCACGAGCGAGGCTCCTGCGGTTTCAAGCACTCGACTGGCGATCGCGAGCCGCACTCGGCGCAGCGTGGATGTTGCCTGGGACAGCTCGCCAAACCCCCGGTCGCCTTCCCCCCGCAACACTGTTCCCGCCCGGCCCTCCTCGAGAAAAATCATAACTTTGCCGCCCGCCGGCTGCGCCTCGATCAACGCCGCAATCAGATACTGCAGAGCCAGTCGCAAGCGCGACTCAGGCAAAGGCAGCGTGGCCGTACCTGTGCCCCTTAGGCACAAGCGAACCGCGTGCACCGCCGCGATCGACGACAGCTCTCTAATCACGTTCCGAAGCACCGGCTCCAGCCCGACCGAAACGACTTCCGGCCCCGGTTGTTCGGCGTCAAGATACTCCCGCATCAGCTGGATCATGCCAATAACTCGTTCGGTCTGTTGCAGTGCTGCCACTACCCTCTCCTGCTGATTCTCGGCAACCGCCACCAGGGAGAGTTCGGGTGAATGCTCCAGCGAACGTTCGAGCGCGAGTTCAAGCGAAAGTTCGAGCGAACAGCGCAAGCTGGTGAGCGGCTGGCTCAGCGAGTGCAATAATTCGCCGAGCACGTCTCGATTCTGGTACGCCTTCGGAAAGGAATGCGGACTCGCGCTCATACTCACGCCAATGCTGCTTCCGGATTCATCTGATACCCCACCCCGCGGACCGTGTGAATTAAAGATGGCGTGAAGCCGTCGTCCACCTTGCGCCGCAGGTAGTTGATGTAAACGTCCACCACGTTGGTCGTGGAATCAAAAGTCAGGTTCCAGACGTGTTCGATGATCATCGCCCGCGTCAGCCGGCGTCCGGCATTGCGCATCAGATACTCGAGCAGCGCGAATTCCTTGGTCGTCAACTCAATGTGACGCCCAGCGCGCTTCACTTTACGTTCCACACGATCCAAACAGAGATCGCGGACCGTGAGCACCGATTCCGACGGCAGGTGGCTGCGCCGCGACAAGGCCCGCACCCGAGCCGACAGTTCAAGATAGGAAAAGGGCTTTACCAGGTAGTCGTCCGCTCCCGAATCCAGGCACTGCACGCGGTCCTCGACCAGGCTGCGCGCGGTGAGAACCATCACCGGCAAGTTCGCCTTCCGCTGCCGCAGGCTTTTCAGCACCGACAAACCGTCAACCCCCGGCAGGTTCAGGTCCAGCACCGCCAGATCGTAGTCGAACTCCAGAGCCATCGAACGGCCCTGGTTCCCTTCGCTGGCGACATCCACCGCATGATGTTCCGCTTCCAGCCCTTTCCGCAGGAAGCTGGCGAGCGCTGCATCGTCTTCCACAATAAGAATTCTCATGAGCCTCTTATAAGCTGGACTAACTCTAAATCCATTCTCATTCTCGGCTGGTTAGCCCCTACGCACAAGATAACCAGCTCGTACAAATGGCCGTACCTGCACAGATAAGAGAAACGAGGGAAGCTGAAAAACGGGCAGGATAAAATGGGGGCGTTCGTCCGCCCCCAACCAAGCTCTTAGCAGATGTAGGGTTCGATTTGGATCAGGGTATGACTTCAGGCATACCGCAAATCGCTGAAAATGGCTCCGGCTTTAGCCGCTGGTTTCGAGCGCCGAATTTCACCAGCGGTTAGTCCCTCACCCCATCCATAAACGCCCGCAGCTTCCGCGAGCGCGATGGATGCCGCAGCTTTCTCAGCGCCTTGGCCTCAATCTGCCGGATGCGTTCGCGTGTGACCGCAAACGACTGGCCGACTTCCTCAAGCGTATGCTCCGAGCCGTCTTCCAGCCCAAAGCGCATCTTGATGACCTTCTCCTCGCGCGGCGTCAGCGTGCGCAGCACTTGCGAAGTCTGGTCTTTGAGGTTGACGTTGATCACCGCTTCGGCCGGAGAAACCACCGCCCGGTCTTCGATAAAGTCGCCCAGATGCGAATCTTCCTCTTCGCCAATTGGCGTTTCAAGCGAGATCGGCTCCTGCGCAATTTTCAGCACTTTGCGGACTTTCGCCACCGGAATGTCCATCCGCTTCGCGATTTCTTCGGAAGTCGGTTCGCGTCCCAGTTCCTGCACCAGTTGCCGCGATGTGCGGATCAGCTTGTTGATCGTTTCGATCATGTGCACTGGGATACGAATCGTACGCGCCTGGTCAGCAATTGCACGAGTAATTGCCTGCCGAATCCACCACGTGGCATAAGTCGAGAACTTATACCCGCGGCGGTATTCGAACTTGTCCACGGCTTTCATCAGGCCGATGTTGCCTTCCTGAATCAGGTCGAGGAACTGCAGACCGCGATTGGTGTATTTCTTCGCAATCGAGACCACCAGGCGCAAGTTCGCTTCGATGAGCTCGCGCTTGGCGTGCTCCGCGTCCATGTCACCCTGGATGATCTCGCGCTGGGTGCGCTTGAGCTCCTGGAACAACAGGCCCGCTTCCACTTCAAGCTTCTCGAGCTCTCCGCGGACCGCGCGCGACTGCTTCTTGTATTCCTTTTTCTGTTCCTCGCTGCGAGTCGCTTCCGCCCGCTTCTCCAGGTTCTGGATCTGCCGATCCAGCGAGCGCATGCCGTCGACCGTGCGATTGACGCGGTCGATGAGGCGCTTGCGTTCGTTGTTGGTGAAGCCAAGATTCCGCACCGCCAGCGACGTTCTGACAATCGCGTGCGCCAACTGGAAACGGTAACGGCGATGAACCCGCGCATTCTTCTTCACGTTCACCGCCGCCAGTTTTTCCTGGAGCGGCCCTACTTTTTTGTAAAGCTTGTCGAGCGTGTTGATCTTGGCGAGAAATTCTTTCAGACGCTTCTCGACAATCTCTTCCGTGATCTCCTCTTCATCGAAAGTCACCAGCTCCTTGATGGAGCGGACGCCCTTCTCAAGGTCTTCGCCCAGGGCGAGGAGCTCACGAATCACGATCGGCGAGCGCGAAAGCGCCTTCAGAACGCGGTTTTGTCCCCGCTCAATCCGCTTGGCGATTTCAACTTCGCCTTCGCGCGTAAGCAGGGGAACAGTCCCCATCTCGCGCAGATACATGCGGACGGGGTCATTGGTTTTTTCCAAGGCTCCTGGGGTCAGATCGAGTTCAACGTCGTCGGAGCCTTCCTCTACTTCCTCGAATTTTTTTTCCAGATCGGTCGTCGGCCCTTTCGAGCTTTCGAGTACATCGATTCCCTGCGTTCCGATCGTGGTCAGCAGATCTTCCAGGTCTTCAGGAGAGTGCACATCGTGCGGGATAAGGTCGTTGACCTGATCATAGGTCAGATATCCCTTCTCTTTGCCTGCGTCGATCAGCTTTTTTATGTCGTCGTAC
>Ga0075017_100003211_pt1 | contig 10271 bp, 6 predicted proteins | sample AleBraG_ABR_2012_FD_71475 | JGI IMG/M metagenome (GOLD analysis project Ga0075017, IMG submission 71475) | Freshwater sediment microbial communities in response to fracking from Pennsylvania, USA - Alex Branch Run_MetaG_ABR_2012 | ecosystem: Environmental > Aquatic > Freshwater > Creek >... | reverse complement strand
AGTCGTTCGAATACGAAGGCGGCAAGTTGGGCGTACTCGATACCTCGGTGCAGTTCGGCTCCGTGGATTTCACCACCACCGCCCTCGTGGCCAAGCAACATCATGTGGATGCGCTGTTCCCGACGATGATCGACGCCTCGAACTTCGCCCTTGCTCAGGCCCTCGAACAGGCGGGTGTCAAGCTGACGGCAGCCGTCTTCGCCACGGGCTACGACCCTAGCGTCGTCAACTCCCCGGCGTGGAGCAGCCTCCAAGGTGACGAGTTCTTGTCCATATACCGACCCTTCTCCGTTCCCGACGCCGGGACACAGCAGATGGCGGCCGCGCTCCAGAAGTACCAGCACTTTTCGAAAACGCAGTTCCCAACCCTGTTCCAGTACGAGACCTGGGCGGGTGCCGACCTGATGATCAGGGGGCTACAGATGGCGGGCGCCGATCCGACGAGGGCGGTTGTGATCAAGGACCTGCGCAGTATCAAGAATTACACCGCCAACGGATTGCTGCCCAAGCCCATCGACTACTCGACCAACTTTGGCCACGATCCAGCGGAACAGTGCGTCTGGGTGCTCCGGGCGGAGAAGAGTGGATTTGTTCCATACTCCTCTCAACCTGTCTGCGGAACGGATATCAAGGGTACGTCGTCCGCCAATTCGTCATAGACCGGCGGCTTGTGGAACAACGAAGAGTCGCTTCAGCCCAGGACGCCCAAAACCACCCAACCTCCGGCACATCGACAGCCGGTGTTCGGACCCCTCCGATCACGTTGCCATGCTGGTCAAGTGCCAGCGTCGGTGGATTCGTGCTCTGCAAGCCACGACTGGGCGGGATTTAGCCATGGTGAATTTGGTTGACGCCACGTCGGACAGGAGTCAGGACGGCGCCCAGGGAGTTCCACCCGGAGCCGCCGCATAGATGACCCGAAGATTGCCCGAAGGTCGGTGGGATCCCACGAAAATCTCACGGATTGAGAATTCCATGTCATCCGCCGCGAACCTGGTCAAGGTTGTCGGAGGTACAAAACTCCAGCTAGATAGGTGATTCAGGAGTGCAGGTTGGACCTGTGAATCACGCAGCAGACGGTTCGAGTAGGTCTCATTAACCCGAAGGTCGGAGGTTCAAATCTTCCCCCCGCCACTACAACTTCAATTGGGCAAGCTGCGTCCGTGACTTGACGCCCAGCTTGCGGAACGCTTTGTGCAGGTGATACTCGACGGTGCTGGGGCTGATGAAGAGTTGAGCAGCGATCTCTCTGTTGGTCTTTCCCTTTGCGGCCAGGCGGGCGACTTGTGACTCCTGCGGGGTGAGTTGGTCCAGCGTGTCTACAGTTCGCTTCCGCGCGGTTTCGCCGCTCGCCCGCAGCTCAACTCGTGCTCGCTCGGCAAACGCCTCCATTCCAAAGCCGGTGAACATCTCGTGAGCGATCCGCAACTCTTGACGAGCGTCGAGGCGACGACGCTGACGTCGGAGCCACTCGCCGTAGAGCAGGTGAGCACGGGCCAGCTCGACGGCGACTCGCGTGCGCGCTAGTCGTTCGATGGCTTCGGCATAGAGGTCATCGGCGCGAACGTCATCCACTAGCAGTGCGTGCGAGCGGGCGGCGATCCCCAGGGCCCAATCCGTCCCGCTCGCCCTACTCCTATCTGTCAGACGCCGATCGGTCTCAGCTGCAAGGTCGAAAGCCCCAACTCGAACTGCCGCCTCGATTAGCTCGGGCATCGCCCAGTTCGAGGTGACGAGCTCGGTTTGACCAACCACCCGGCGCGCTGCAGCCAGTGCCTCCGCGTACCGTCCGAGCCCGTTGTAGAGAACGGACTCGGCCCAATCAATGAACGACAGACCAGCCCCCTCTCCGCGCCCGATCACCTCGGCACGAGCGATATCGAATAGCTGTCTCGATTCGACCTCGCGACCGCGCATCGCCGCGAGGCTCACCCCGTGGTATGGAGCGAGGGGGCTTCCGGTCAAATCCGTTGCATCCTTGATGGCCTCCTGCTGAGATGCAGCCAACGCCAGTTCGCCCGCGAATACGTGCATCTGTCCTCGGTGATCAAGGGCTATCGGCAGTTCGCTGAGCGCTCCGGTCTCGCGAACCCATCGAAGATGCAGGTCTGACAGTCGCTCCCAGCCTTCGTCATCCCAAAGATGCAGTGTTGCGACGGTCGCCCCCCACATCCAATGCAACTGCTCCGCCTGCGACATCGTGTCCTCGATTGCGCTCTGTGCCTGGCGCAGAATCGACACGGCGACGGGGTAGGCGTCGCTGAAAATGGCCACCAAACCGTCGAGGAGCAGGTCCGGTCCGCGTGGATCCAGAGCTGGGGGCGCAGCGCTCGCAGCCGCTGCTACCTCGCGTGGGCTTGCGCCCGGCCCCGCCAGCGGCCCGGCGAAGATGGCTGCAGTCAGTGCCTCCAGGTACGTCTCGCGGGCCAGCTCAGGGTCGACTTCTCGGAACCGCTCGGCGGCATCGAGCAGCAACGCTGCGGCGTCGCCGCTACGCGTCGCGAGGAACGAAATCTGACCGCGCAGCAATGCGGCCCTTGCCTGCTCGAGCTCACTGAGAACCCCCGCCTCAGCCGTTGCGACCAAGCGTAAAGCGTCATCCAGCGCACCGGCCTGCAACTTCGCCTGCGCCGCGGCGAGCGCGCGCCCAGACCTTCGCGACTCCTCGGGTGTCAACGCCGTGGCCCGCTCCAAGAACGCCGCAGCGGCCGCGTAACCCCCACGCGCTTGCGCTCGGGCTGCAGACTCCTCCAGCTCCGCGGCGACCTCCTCATCGGGCTTCTGGGCCGCCTGCGCCCGGTGCCAGGCTCGGCGATCCGGATCGAGTTCGGGATCAGTCGCCTCCGCGAGCGCGCGGTGGGCCTCGCGTCGATCGTTCGGGGTGGCTGCCCGGTAAACCGCCGAACGAACCAGCGGATGACGGAACACCGCCCGCGGGCCAAGAACCAACAAGTCCTCCGACTCGACCGTGTCGGCAGCCGACTCTGGGATACCGAGTCGCTCCGCCGCCCGCCACACGAGCGCTGGATCCCCGACCGGATCGGTCGCCGCCAGGAGCAACAAGCGACGGGCATCCTCAGGAAGACCCGCCAGTCTCCGGGTGAAACTCCCCTCGATGCTGGCAGACAGAGGGACCTCGGCTGGAAGGCCAAATCCGCCCGCCAGCTCCGTCGGGGTTAGCCCCCTCGGCAACTCCAGCAGCGCGAGGGGGTTCCCATGGGTCTCGACAACGATCCTCTCCAAGACGGGCTCATCGAGCGGAGCCGGCAAGACCGACTCCAACAGCGCCCGCGCATCTCGATGCCCCAAGGGAGCGATGAGAAGCTCCGGTAGGCCGCTGAGCGAGTCGTCGACTTGGCGCGTGGCGAAGAGGAGGACGATCTGCTCCGCCAACAGGCGGCGAGCCACGAACGCAAGGGCCCGCGCCGACGCGTGGTCCAGCCACTGTGCGTCATCAACAACAGCGAGGAGCGGCCGCTCCTCGGTCGCCTCGGACAGGAGGCCAAGCACGGCCAGCCCGACCAGGAACGGATTCGGCGCTGACCCCGTACTGAGTCCAAATGCGACGCCGAGCGCCTCGTGCTGGGGCTGCGGGAGACGGTCCAAAAGGTCGAGGAACGGGGAGCAGAGCTGCTGAAGCGCCGCGAACGGGAGCTCCATCTCCGCTTCGACGCCGGACGTCCTGGCGACCCGAAACTCGCGCCCAGCCCCGACGGTGTAATCGAGCAGTGCGGTCTTGCCGACGCCTGGTTCGCCGTGCAGGACCAACACGCCGCCGCGCCCGCCGTCTAGTAACCGGTCGAGGATCTCGCGCTCGCGTTCACGGCCGAACAACTGCCCTCCTGACGAAAACCGGACGAATCATTCCCCTTTTCGACGGATATCATTGCTGAGAACGGCGTTCGGGGCACGCCTAAGGATTTCCGAGACTAAGGAATTCCAGGATTCGAACGCTTGGCAGGGGCGTTACGGTCCCACGCAGTGGAGAGTGACCACAGGGGCGAGCCCTCGTTGGGCAAAGCTGACACAACGCCTGAGGCATTCGTCGACGCGCTTAGTGTCGGTACGCCGGTCCGCGGGTGGGCGTTCGGCCCCACGGTCGGCGAGCAGGGCTACTACGTCGGGCGGGTCGAGGGGAACCTCTACCATGTCACTGACGGGACCTACCAGTGTGCCTTCATGACGACTTGCGATGGCGTCGTCGTGTTTGACGCGCCTCCCACCATCGGTCACAACATCCAGCGAGCGGTAGATGAGATCGCCAACGCCAGCGGCATCAGCAACAAAGTGACGCATCTCATCTATTCGCATCACCACGCCGATCACGCGGGGGCGTCCTCGCTGTTTGACCGGAACATCACTCGCATCGGGCACGAGGAGACGCGCAAGCTGCTGCTCCGTGACGACGACCCCGCGAGGCCCGCACCGGAAGAAACCTTCCAGGACCGCCGCACCCTCGAGATCGGAGGAGAGCGCATCGAGCTGGCCTGGCACGGATCCAATCACTCGCCGGACAACATCTTTATCCATCTGCCCGGCCACGCCGCTCTCATGCTCGTCGACATAGTGAACCCAGGATGGGCGGCGGTCTGCCAAAGCAACCTGGCCAACGACGTACCCGGCTACATCGAGGCCGCAGAGTTCGCGCTCACCTACCCTTGGAAGCACTTCATTGGCGGTCACATGGGCCGGCTTGGGACGCGCGGGGACGTTGTAACGCACCGGCAGTACATGGCTGACATCGAGGACAGCTCACGGAACGCGCTGGACACCGTCGATCCAACTCCGTATTTCGCCAAGCACGGCGAGAACACCTGGGCCGCGACCAGGGACTATCTGGACGCGACCACGGCCGCCGCCGCGGCGCCGGTCATCGAGAAGTACTCCGGCGTTCTTGCGGCCGCGGACGTCTTCACTGCCGGCACCACCTTCCAGGTCATTCAATCGATTCGCCTCGACCGGGGCTACGCGTCACAGGTCCACCCGTGAGCCGGGCGATGAACAGCCGATCAGGCCTGGCGTAACGGCTGGGCGCTCGGGCGCCCCGGTCAGCCTCGGTTCGCCAAGCAACACATTGGACTGGCCGATCGCCCAAGGGAGAAGAGGGCACGAAGGCATTCGATCGGGGCGGTCTTTGCCGATACCAGCTCGACCAGGACGATGATCTGCCCTCCCTGCCCCGCGTGCCTGTAGCAGCACCCGTCCCAGTACATCGCTCTCGTCGTATCGGACGAGTGGCAGCCCACCCTCACCGTTAACAGAGGATTTATGAAGCGAACACCACCGCGCCTGGGAGACGCGTGGGCTCGGGCAATCGGACTATGGGTTTCCTAGATGCCAACTAAGGCCGCTCGCTCTCAAAATGCGTCAGGCTCGCGGAAGAAATGGAGACGTCGATGACAAGCGAACTGATGCGGGACCCGCTCACTGACCCCCTGTTGACCCCGGCGAACAGCGCTTTGGTGGTGATCGACTACCAGCCGAGCCAGATCAAGGCCGTGACGTCGACCGACACCGAGCTCCTCGTCCGCAACATCGTGACGGTCGCCCGGCTTGCCAAGATCTACAGGCTGCCGATCGTGCTCTCGACGGTGAACGTGGCCGCCAACGGGCAGCCTCCGACCATCCCCGAGCTCAAGGAAGTTCTTTTCGACGACGCCGAGATCGACCGGACGCAGATCAACGCTTGGGAAGATGTCGAGTTCCGCGAGGCAGTCGAAGGGACCGGGCGCAACAAGCTGATCATGACCGCCCTGTGGACCGAGGTCTGTCTCGCGTTTCCGTCTCTTGACGCTCTGCGAGATGGCTATGAGGTCTACCCCGTCGTCAACGCCGTGGGAGGAACTTCTCCAGAGGCGCACCGAGCCGGTCTTGAGCGCATCATCCAAGCTGGAGCGCAGCCGATCAGCTGGGTGTCCTTGGCGTGCGAGCTTCAGCGGGATTGGGCTCGTTTGGAGACGGTCCCCGACGTCGTGGACATCGTCCTCAACTCCCGGCTGCTCGCGGGGGTCTGATTCGCGGTCGGCAATCGAGTCTCTGATCGACCACCGGGAGCCGCTGGGCCATGCCAACGCCGAGCGATCGTTGGTGCCAGGGCCGATTCGATCGCTCGTCCACTAGATGCATCCATCATCACTCAGCCAAAACGAAGCCAAAACGGAGGACAACAAACCATGCATGTAGCACTCACCGGTGCGGTCGGTTTCGTTGGATCGCACGTACTCACGGAACTTCAGGATCACAGTCACGAGGTTACGGCGCTTGTCCGTGACGAAGCCCAAGCGAACGCCGTCGGCGCCCACGGTGCTAAGGCGGTGGTCGTCGATCTCTACGACCGACCGACGGTCGTGAGCGTGCTACGTAATGCAGACGCAGTGATTCATACGGCCAGCCCTGGTGACGCTACCAGCGCCGACTTGGACTCAGCCGTGGTCGACGCAGCCATCGAAGCGCTCGAAGGCACGGGCAAGGTCTACCTCCAGATCGGCGGCCTCTGGGTCTTTGGGGCTAACTCCTCGATCACCGAGAAATCACCGTTCAGTGCGCCCGCGATGGTCGCGTGGAAGGAGCCGATCGAACGGCGAGTCCTGGCTGCTAAGGGAATGCGCGTCGTCGTGCCCACCTCCAGCGTTGCCTATGGAGATGGTGGAGGCGGTATTCCAGGGTTACTCCTCGGTTCGCCCCGAGACGACGCCGGCAACTTGGTCATGCTCGGCACTGGACAACAGCATTGGTCGACGGTGCACGTGGCCGACCTAGCGGACTTCTTCCGACGCGCCATGGAGAGTGACTCAGCCCATGGCTACTACGTGATCGGTAATGGATTGCACTCCACCGTTGCTGAAATCACACAGGCGGCGGCCGTCGCAGCCGGCGCCTCAGGAGCGGTCCGGGGGTCCGACGACGAGGCTCGGGCGCGCTTGGGCGATTATCTTGCCGACGTGCTCCTGCTCGACCAGGGCACCAAGGCAGCGAAGGCTCGATCCGAGCTCGCTTGGGCTCCATCTCATCCGTCGCTTATCGACGAGTTCCGCCACGGGAGCTACCGCAACTGACGGCGTTGTTCAGAACCAAGGTTAAGTCGGAGGGAAGTCCCCTCTGCAGAGTAGGAGCAACCGATGACCACATTGATGACGTTGGAGCACGGGGATGAAAACGGGGCCCCCGTCGATGTGGCGAACCACGAACGTCGATGGTGGATTCTCGGTGTGTTGGGCATTGCTCAGTTGATGGTCATTCTCGACGGCACCATCGTCAACATTGCTCTGCCCTCGGCTCAACACGACCTGCACTTCTCCAACGCCGATCGTCAGTGGATCGTCACCGCGTATTCGCTTGCCTTCGGAAGTTTGCTCCTCCTCGGTGGCCGAATTGGCGACATGATCGGCCGCAAGCGTGCGCTCGTCATCGGACTGGTCGGCTTCGCTGCGGCGTCAGCCATCGGCGGTGCTTCGGTCAACTTCTCGATGCTCGTCATTGCCCGGACCACCCAGGGCGCGTTCGGGGCCCTGCTCGCCCCCTCGGTGCTGGCTCTCTTGACCACCACCTTCACTGATCCGGATGAGCGAGGACGGGCCTTCGGGATCTACGGCGCCCTCGCCGGCGCGGGCGGCGCGCTGGGACTCCTGCTCGGCGGCATCCTCACGTCCTACGCGTCGTGGCGGTGGACGCTTTTCGTCAACCTCGTGTTCGCTGTGAGTGCCATCATCGGCGCCCTGCTCTGGTTGTCAAACGACAAGGGCGCTGATCACGACCCGCTGGACCTTCCCGGCCTTTTCCTGGAGGCCGGCGGGGTGTTCTCGCTCGTGTTCGGTTTCTCGCACGCCGAGACCACGGCGTGGAGCAATCCCTTCACCATTGGGTTCCTCGTGGCGGGGGTGGTCCTGCTTGTTGTATTCGCCTATGTCGAGACCAGGGCGAAGTACGCGCTGCTCCCACCCCGGGTCGTGCGCAACCGAACCAGGGGCGGGTCCATGTTGGCCATGCTGTTCGCCAGCGTCGGGATCTTCGGTGTGTTCTTGTTCTTGTCCTATTACCTGCAGGGCACGTTGGGGTTCAGTCCGGTGAAGACCGGCGTCGCGTTCCTCCCCATGGTGGCCGCCCTGGCCGCCACGGCCCAAGTGTCCAACCGCTTCCTCTTACCTCGTTTCGGACCCAAGCCGATCGTGCCCATCGGGTTGCTCGTGTGTGCTGCGGCGTTGTTCGGACTCCACCTGGTCGGGTTGCATTCGTCCTACGTCAGCCACGTGCTCCCTTACCTCGTCGTGTTGGGAATCGGGTTCGGGCTGAGTGTCGCCACCGCCTTCAGTACCGGCACCCTGGGGTTGGCGCCCCAAGACGCCGGCGTGGGATCGGCAACCCTCAACACGGCCCAACAGGTGGGGGGATCCATCGGCACGGCGCTGCTCAACACGCTGGCCGCCAGTGCTGCCACGTCCTACCTGGTCGGCCGGGCACTGACCCCGGCCAATTTCCAGGCGGCTCTGCTCCATAGCTACACGACGGCGTTCTTGTGGTCCGCCTTGATCTTCGTAGCCGGCGCCGTCGTTGCCGGCTTGGTGCTCCAGCGCGGCGGCCTGGCAGAACTCACGTCCGAGGGCCAGGTGGAGAAGGTTGACCCAAGAATGAGGGAACGGCCTCGGATCGACATTCGCCGGGTACGGATAGCTTGTCGGTGAGTTCTCGGTCTTCGATTCGGTGGGCGACCGAGAGCCGATGCTGTGGCGAGCCAGGGCTGAAGCGACGGCGGCACCGCGCGCCGGCCTGTGGATGTGCGAATCTGATGGCGTGAAGGGGGTTCGAGCGAGATGTCGATGATCGACTACGACGCAAGGCCCGTAACCCCTCAGGTCCTGCTGGTGGGGCACCGGGCATCCTCCGTCGGTTACAGCATCCGTGACTTTCTCAGTCGAAATGGTGTCCCCTACGAGTGGGTGGACATGGATGACGCGGCCCGGGTCGCAAAGCTGCTGCCCGCAGAGGAGAGGGGGGTGGACAAGCTGCCCGTCTGCGTCCTCCCGAACGGAACGCGGCTCGCTCCGGCCACGCTGGAAGATGTGGCGGCAGGACTGGGAATGGTGTCGGCTCCGTCGCTGTCGGAGTACGACCTCACGATCGTGGGCGCTGGACCTGCCGGGCTGGCTGCCGCTGTGTACGCCGCATCTGAAGGCTTGCGCGCCCTAGCGATCGAAGCTGTAGCGCCTGGGGGTCAGGCTGGGACGACCTCAATGATCGAAAACTACCTCGGATTCCCACAGGGGATCAGCGGCAGCGAATTGGCGACACGGGCAACCGCACAGGCGAAGAGATTCGGTGCCGAAATCCTTCTTGCTCGGCGCCTCATTGGCATTACCAGGGACGGCCCGGGTTATGTCGTCCACCTTTCCGACGGTGCGGCTCTCCGGTCACGGGCAATTGTCCTGGCAAGCGGTGTCGACTGGCGTCGCCTCGAAGTCCCTGGGATCGATGAGCTCCTGGGCTCCGGTGTGTACTACGGCGCCGGCCCAAGCGAGGCGGTCACCTGCAGCGGGTGTCAAGTCGTCATCGTCGGGGGAGGGAACTCGGCGGGCCAGGCCGTCATTCGCTTTTCGCGCTACGCCGCGCAGGTGACCTTGCTGGTCAGGGGTCGCTCGCTCGGGGCATCGATGTCCCAGTATTTGATCAGCCAGGTCATGAGTTTGAGAAACGTCGAGGTTCGGACAAGCACGGAGGTGGTCGGACTCGAATCTGATACTCGTCTGCAAGCATTGATGGTCTCGTCAGGAGGCACAGAGGCTCGATTGTCAGCCGACTCGCTCTTCGTGTGCATCGGTGGGGTGCCGCGCACCCAAGGAGCGTCGAACGTCGGACTCGTTCTCGACGACGCCGGATACGTGCGCACAGGGGCCGAACTCAACTCATCACCTGAGGTACTTGACGGGTGGTCGTTATCTCGACAACCCCTACCTCTCGAAACAAGCTTGCCAGGGCTGTTCGCCGCTGGCGATGTCAGGAGTGGGTCGATCAAACGCTGCGCGGCTGCCATAGGCGAGGGGTCTATGGCTGTTGCGTTGGTCCACCAGCGCCTCGCTGAGGTCGGTGGTGAGTGACGTGGGTACTCCATCGGCCGCCGGCCCAGCCGAGAATCTCTCGGTCGAGGGTCCCAGCAAGGCAGCAGAGGCGAAGTTTTCTCGAGTGGCCACGAGGGAGCAGATCCACGCTGTCGCGATCGCCCTCGAAGGTAACGGAATCACGTGCATCGTGGTCGACTCCGCCGAGGAGGCAAGAAAGGT
>Ga0075017_100003210_pt1 | contig 10272 bp, 11 predicted proteins | sample AleBraG_ABR_2012_FD_71475 | JGI IMG/M metagenome (GOLD analysis project Ga0075017, IMG submission 71475) | Freshwater sediment microbial communities in response to fracking from Pennsylvania, USA - Alex Branch Run_MetaG_ABR_2012 | ecosystem: Environmental > Aquatic > Freshwater > Creek >... | reverse complement strand
GCGGGTCGTAGGCGGCGAACTCGCTGATCCCGTACATGATGTTCGATTCGACTCGGATCCCCAGGTTCACGGGCTGGGCGGTCAGTCGCACGCAGGCTCCCAAACCGACGCGCTCGTCGCCCACGGTCCGTTGGAGGGTCCGTATCGCCGGCGTCGCCTGGAAGAACTTGGTACTGCTCGACCAGAGCTGGGGCGTCGCCGTGAACAACGTGAGGGTTTCGACGACGAAGAGGACCGTCACGACGCCGAAGGCGATGCGCCGAGTCGGTCGGATGCTCGGGTGCGAGCGTGCCACGTACGACGTGACGGCCAGGACCAGCGCGCACGCGACGCACGTGATCAGGCCGATTGACGGCCATCGCAGCGCCGTGCGTTGGAGGGAGGACGCGAGTGGCGTCAGATGTTGTGACCCTCGACGGAGCCACAAGAAGGCGACGGCGCCGCCCACGAGCGCCGTCGCGGCCACGAAAGCCCCGAGCTGACGGGTGGAGCGCCACCGATGGACGATGTTGTCGACTCCGAACCCCGCGAGGACCGCGAGCGCGACGGTCAGCAAGAACGTCAGGTGCCACCACTGGACCGCATTGGTCAACGCGTGTGAGGACAGGAACATAGCCAACGGATGGAAGAAGAGTACGACGATACAGACTGCCGTGATGGCTGCGAAGACGGTGACGTATCGGCGACGCCACGGCGCGATGAGCGCGGCGAGCGCGAGGACGACCGTGATGACCCCGACCCACATCGCCGTCTCGTAGTAGTTGTTCGTCCCGAAGAAAGTCGAACCCGCCACCGGGTAGCCGAAGTAGCCAGCGGCGAGCACGTTGCTCAGATTGATCAGCGCGAATCCCGAGTAGTGCACGTTGCCGTGGCGCACGCCATTCTCGAGCACGGTGATCCCCGGCCAGAGCAGGGGCGCACTGAGCGCGAGTCCGGCGAGCATCCCCAGTGCCACGCGCCCGACGCGGCGCGCCGCGGTCGCGATCACGTGCGCCGATCCTCGCACGTCGGTGCACCCGATGACGACGCCGACGAAGGCCGCGCACGCCAGGTCCAACGCCAGGGTCTCGGGGTGGCCCTCGAGGGCGTTGGCCGCGACCACCACGGCCAACAGGACGACGGCCGCGACGCCACGACGATTCTCCGCGACGAGGATCACCAAGGCGAGGACCCAGCCGAGCCACGCCACCGATCCCGACTGGGGCCAGGCCAACCAACCCGTCAACGCACCGCTGAGCTCGAAGACCGTAGCCGCGAAGAGCGCGGACACCACGGAGAGCCGAAGGACCCGTCCGAGCAGTAGGACACCCGTGCCCGCGACCACCAACTTTGCGAACTCGAGGGTGGCGAAGGCGTAGCGCAGCGGCGCGAGGTACGACACCATCGACGTGGGCGCGAACGATCCCGACAGGAAATTGAAGGCCTGGGGGAGGCCCAGTCCGTTGAATCTGTTCCACAGGGGAAGCTGGCCGTGGTGTACCGCGACCCAGTTGTAGGCGCTCCAGGGCACGCCTTGGGTGATGTTGTCACCGGTGATGAAGTTGTTCGCGTGGTAACCGGGGATCGACGTCAACCCGGACTGGTAGAGGGTGTTGAACGGTCCCATGCTGCGACCGCCGGTGATCGCCGGCACGACGGTGAGCCCGGCGATGACGACGATCCACGCGAGCGCCCCGACGGTGGGCCACCACCTGTCGAGCGACGACTTGATCGACGATGGCGCAAACACCCGTCTATTTGACTACAAACACGCGTTCGTGACACCTCGGTCGCACCCCACGAGGGACAACCCCGCGCGTCGGCGCGGTTCTCTGACGAGGCAGGTGCCGCACCGTCGTTGCCGAGTGGTCGCGACGGCGACCTTTCGTGCGTTGGTGGAGGCGCGGGGATTCGAACCCCGGTCCAACGGCTTCTTGGTGAACATTCTCCGAGCGCAGCTGTCAGGAGATTGTCGGGATCGCCACTGCTGTCAGCACCGATGGCGTTCCGTAGTTAGCTGAATTGTCCCGATGACACCACTAACGAGTCCCGTCGGTAAGCCCTACTTCATGACACCCGATATCTAAACCGCAGGGCTGGGTCTAGGCGGATGATGCTACCTAAGCAGCATACGCAAGCTGAGGCTTGGCGTTTATTTATGTTTTCCGGCTCTTTAACGTGGCTCCGGAGACCACGGCTCGCTTCTTTCACCTCGACGACCATTGTCGAAACCAATCGCCCCCTTGTTCACTCACAGCCAACGTGACTTCCACTCCAGCGTACTGGTTCACCCGGCGCCAGGCACCGTCGGTGCTCGTCGGTGGGCTACCCGTACTTCTCGACATTGCGAACGGATCTCGCCATCTCGCGTTCCGCGTCGCGTTTGGCGAGCGCCTGGCGTCGGTCCTGCTGCTTACGCCCCTTGGCGAGCGCGAGTTCGACCTTGGCCCGTCCGTCTTTGAAGTAGAGCCGCAGTGGGACCATGGTGAGCGGCTCGGTACGCGTCTCGCGCAGCCAATCGTTGAGCTCGTGGCGGTGCGCCAGGAGCTTTCGGCGTCGGTCTGGATCGTGCGAACCGAATCCGGTGGCGTACGCCCACGGCGGTATGTGGACCTGGTAGAGCCACAGCTCGCCCTCGTCGAATCGGGCGTAGCTCTCGGCGATCTGCGCTTTGCCCTCGCGAAGCGACTTGACCTCCGAGCCCGAGAGCATGATGCCGCATTCGAGGGTCTCGACGATCTCGTAGTCGTGGCGCGCGCGTCGATTGGTGGCGACCACCCGGTCGCCCTGCGCACCGTCACGCAACGCGGCGCGGCGAACCTGCATCTGTTTGGCTCGAGCCATGGGTCAAGCGTAGGGCGTTCGCGGCGTGCTCTCGCCCGAAGAGTGCGGTCGGTAGGGTGAACGTGTGCTTCGACTCACGCGTGATCACTACGAGGCGATTGTCGCGACGTGTATTCGCGCGCTGCCCAATGAGGGATGCGGACTCTTGCTGGGCGGTGACGACGGGGTCGTCGCGGAGGTCATCGCGAGCCAGAATGTCGCTGACTCGGCCAAGGTCTACGAGATCGACAGTCGGGTACTCCTCTCGGCGTACCGACGCGCCGACGACGAGGGGCTGTCGGTGATCGGGGTGTTCCATAGTCATACGCACTCCGAGGCCTATCCCAGCCCGACGGACGTCGCCCAGGCGCCCGACCCGCAGTGGCACTACGTACTGGTATCGCTGCGTGACGATCCGGCGATCGTGCGGAGCTACCGGATCGCGGACGGGTCGGTGAGCGAGGAGGAACTCGACATATAGGCTCTGCACGGCGCGACACCTGTTCGCCGGGGATGGAGGAGACATGAGCGTCACCTATGGCGCGTTCGTCGGAGACTCACGGACGATCAACCTCGTGCTGTTGGCGGTGCGCCTCTTCCTCGGACTCATGATCTTGGCGCACGGTTACCAGAAGTTCTTTCGAGGTGGCCGTCTCGCGGGCACGGCGCGATGGTTCGAGAGCATCGGCATGAAGCCGGGACGGTTGCACGCGCGGGTTGGCGCGTCGACCGAGGTCGGCGTCGGCCTCTTGATGACGGTGGGACTCCTGACGCAGTTCGCCGCCGCTGGATTGATCGCGTTGATGGTGGTTGCGATCGTGACCGTGCACCGACAGAACGGCTTCTTCAATTTCAACAAGGGCCAGGGCGTGGAATACAACGTCGCGATCATCTTCATGGCGTTGGTGCCGGCCGTGATCGGCCCGAGTCGCTACTCGCTGGACCACGCGTTCGACTGGTATCGATGGTCGCCTCGCACGAGCCTCGTCGTGACCCTGGCCTTGGGATTCGGCGGCGCGGCGCTGCAGTTGCTCGCCTTCTATCGCCCGCCGAAGCAGGCGTAGAGGTCACGACGGCGCTCTCAACGAGTAATGTCGACTTGGTTAGTCAGGTATAAGCCGTCGACGTCGAAAGAGGAGTGATGACCGCGAGCGTACGTATTCCCACAGTGCTGCGAGCCGCCCTGGGCGGTGACGCGTCAGTCTCGGTCGAGGGCTCCACGATCGGTGAGGTCCTGGAGAAGTTGACGGCGCAACACCCGTCGGTGAAGGGGCAACTCCTCAACGACGACGGGACGCTGCACCGGTTCCTCAACGTCTACGTCAATGACGACGACGTGCGGTACCTCGGTGGCGTTGACGCGCCCGTCGCCAACGGCGACGAGATCACGTTGTTGCCGGCGGTGGCTGGCGGCGACCGGTAGTGACCCGCTACGCATCGGTGCTCGACCTGGTCGGCGACACACCGATCGTCGACGTCAGCGCGTTGTCACCGAGCCCGAACGTCTCGATCCTGGCCAAGCTCGAAGGTCGAAATCCGGCCGGATCGGTGAAGGACCGGGTTGCGCTGTCCCTCGTGGACGCGGCCGAGCGCGACGGCATCCTCGTGCGCGGCAAACCCGATCAGGTCCTGATCGAACCGTCATCAGGAAATACGGGTATCGCGTTGGCGATGGTCTGTCGCCTGCGCGGCTACCACTTGAAGGTCGTGTTGCCGTCGAACGTCTCACCCGAGCGTCGCCAACTCCTGCTCGCGTGGGGTGCGGAGATCATCGACTCGCCCGGCGGCGAGGGCTCCAACGGTGCCGTGAGGTTGGCGGTGCGACTCAGTGAGGAGAATCCGATGTGGGTCTTCCTCTACCAGTACGCCAATCCGGCCAATCCAATGGCCCACTACACCACGACGGGACCCGAGATACTGCGTGACGTGCCCGAGATCACCCACTTCGTCGCGGGACTCGGTACGTCGGGCACGCTCATGGGCGTTGGTCGCTACCTGAAGGAACATCGCCCGGGGGTCCAGATCTGGGCGGTGGAACCGCCGAGCGGCGAGATGGTCGACGGATTGCGCAACCTCGACGACGGCTACATTCCGCCGATCTTCATCGACAACCACGGCGTCGACCTCTTGGACCGCAAGGTCGTCGTCCGACCGCGCGAATCGATCGAGTGGACGAGACGGCTCACCGAGGTCGGACTCTTCGCCGGACTCTCCTCGGGCGCCATCATGTCGGGCGCGATCAAGTGCGCTAACACGATCAGTCCGGACGAGTTCGCGACGATCGTCACCGTCGTGTGCGACGACGGCTGGAAGTACCTCTCGACCGGCGCCTGGAGTGACGATATTGACGACGTGGTCGAACGCGCCAAGAAGATCATCTACTTCTAACGACTCCTTCGCGGCGTTCTCCACTACCGTTGACACGCGTCGATGGCGCGACGAGAGGAGTCCCATGTCAGTACTGCGAGCCGATGGACGCACGTTCGAACAGGCGAGGCCGATGTCGTTCGTTCGGGACTTCACACAGATGGCCGCCGGGTCGGTGCTCGTCAGTTTCGGTAGGACGGTCGTACTCTGCACGGCGTCAGTCGAACGAGACGTGCCGCGATGGCTTCGTGGGTCGGGCAAGGGCTGGGTGACCGCCGAGTACTCGATGTTGCCGGGTTCGACCCCCGATCGGGCCAACCGAGAAGCCGCCAGGGGCAAGCAGTCGGGGCGCACCCAGGAGATCCAGCGGCTGATCGGCCGGTCTCTGCGAACGGTGACCCGACTCGAACTCATGGCGGACGTGCAGATCACCGTGGACTGCGACGTGCTGCAGGCCGACGGCGGGACGAGGACAGCGTCGATCTGTGGCGGCTACGTCGCGTTGCACGACGCGCTGACGCGTCTCGTGCAGTCCGGCGCGCTGAGCGACCATCCGTCGAGCGACCTGGTGGCGGCGATCTCGGTGGGTATCGTCGACGGCGTGGCGATGTTGGACCTGCCGTATGAGGAGGACTCGCGAGCCCACACGGACATGAACGTGGTCATGACCGGCAGCGGACGCTTCGTCGAGGTGCAAGGGACGGCCGAGCAGGAGCCCTTCGACCGTGACGAACTCGACCAACTGCTCGACCTGGCGGCGTCGGGGATCGCGCAGATCCACGCGGCCCAGCGCGAGGTCCTCGCCGCGGCGCCGACCCCTCGCTCGTGAGCGTCTTCGTCCTGGCGACGGCGAACGAGCACAAGGCCCGCGAGATGCGGGCGCTGCTCGAACCGTCGGGACTCGTCCTCGTGGACCGTCCCGAGGGCGTCGCGGACGTCGACGAGACCGAGGCGACCCTCGAGGGCAACGCCGTCTTGAAGGCGACGGCGCTCTGCGAAGCGACGGGCACCGCGGCGATCGCCGACGACACGGGACTGTTCGTGGACGCGCTGGAGGGTCGCCCCGGTGTTCGCAGCGCGCGCTACGCCGGTGAGCACGCGTCCTACGAGGACAACGTCACTCGCTTGCTCCTCGAACTCGCCGACGTACCCGAACAACGTCGCGGTGCCCGATTTCGCACGGTGATCGCGGTCGTCTACCCCAGCGGTGAGTCCTTCAGCGTCGACGGCGTGCTCGAGGGAAGGATCACGGACCACCCCGTGGGGGAGAACGGTTTCGGCTACGACCCGGTCTTCGTGGCGAACGACGCCGGCGGGCGGACGCTCGCCCAACTGAGCGACGAGGAGAAGAACGACGTGTCGCACCGCGCTCGAGCGCTGAGGGCGCTGGTCGAAGAATTAGTCCGTCGGTAGGTCAGTTCACGCGGATTTCACCTTTAGGGTGGAGGTGTGATGGCACGAGAGACGCCGATGTTTCCGCTGGGGATGGTTGTCTTTCCCCATCAAGTGGTGGGTCTGTGCATCTTCGAGTCTCGTTATCACCACATGCTCGACGACGTGGAAGTGACCCAACGCTTCGGGACGTGTCTGATCACGCGAGGCTCCGAGGTCGGAGGTCACGACGAGCGCACCGCGGTTGGCACGCTGATGAAGGTGCTGGGTGCCCAATCACTGCCGAACGGACAGACGCTGGTGATGGCCGAGGGACTCGAATGCTTCCAGGTTCGTCAGTGGCTTCCCGATGATCCCTACCCTCGCGCGGTGGTCACGGACCGTTGCTGCGACGCCGTCGCCATCGAGCCGGCGTTGTTGAAGTCGACCGAATCGGCCGTTCGCGCGATCCGGGCGCTGCGCAGCGAGATCTTCGCGGACGAGTGCCTGCAGAGCAACTGCGAGATGGATTCGAATCCGTGGATCCGCAGCTGGCAGCTCTGCGCCTTGACCCCAATGTCGACGCTCGACCAGTTCAAGGTCCTCAGTCTCAGCAATCCCAACGAGCGACTACGTCTGATAGCCGAGATCTGCTGTGAGCGCTACGGGGACTACCAGCGGATGTTGGCCTTCGACGTCGCGCCGAGTCCCCTCGACTAGCGCAATTCGAGCAGGTCCACCACGAAGATCAGTGTCTCGCCCGGCGCGATCACGCCCCCGGCCCCGCGTTCGCCGTAACCGAGATGAGCGGGAATGATGAGGCGTCGTCGACCCCCGACTCGCATCCCCACGACACCGCGGTCCCATCCGGCGATTACGTAACCCGACCCGAGCTCGAACCGGAACGGCTCGTTGCGGTTCCACGACGCGTCGAATTCCTCGCCACTGGAGACCCCGACTCCGACGTAGTGCACGACCGCCGTCTGTCCGTGGCGGGCTTCGTCGCCGGTGCCGACGACGAGGTCCTCAATCAATAGATCGGCGGGTGCCTCATCGAGGTACGGGTCTACCAGTGGCTTGTCAGTCATGAGCAACGACTCTAGTAGCGACGCTCTCGTCCGCCACTGACCACGCGGACGTTTCGGGCCTCGCGGCCCTTTGGGCCGTTGGCCTCTTCGAAGGTGATCTTCTGGCCCTGTGAGAGTGACTTGAAGCCGTCACCCACGATGTTCGAGAAGTGGATGAACAAGTCGTCGCCCTTGTCGTCGCTCGCGAAGCCGAATCCCTTGGAGTCGTTGAAGAAGCTCACGACGGCTTCGCTGCCGCGCGTTGAAGCGCCGGATCGGGCGAATCGCGGTTCACGGTCGCTGCGCTCGGGTCGAGCGACGCGCTCGCGCGTGGCCGGGTTGGCGTCGGTCCGCGCGCCGCGCTCAACGAAGGTGCGCTCGGGCCGCGAGGTCCGGGGCCGGTCGGTCCGCGCGCCACGCTCGTCCGAGGTCTGCTCGTATCGAGGCGTTCGCTCGCTCGACGTTCGCTCTCGTCGCTCGAAATTGCGCGGTCCGCGATCGGCGGTGCGGGCGTTCGAGCGTTCGGGTCGAGCCTTCGGGCCCCGGTCGTCCAGACGCTCGGCGGCGACGGCGTCGTCCACGGCGCCCAGGCGCACCGGCGTGGCGTCCTCGCGCGATTCAATGGTTGAGGGGATACCCAGGGCCTTCTGCATGCGCTTGACCTGGCCGATAACGTCCTCGCCGACCAGCGAGACGACGGCACCGGTGGCCCCGGCACGGCCGGTTCGACCGGAGCGGTGCAGGTAGTCGGTTGCCTGCGCCGGCGGGTCGTAGTGGATCACGACGGGCAAGAGGTCGATGTGGATGCCTCGCGCGGCGACGTCCGTCGCCACCAGGACCCGTACTTGACCGTTCTTGACGCTGCGCAGCGCCCGTTCACGCTGGGCCTGGGAACGGTCGCCGTGCAACGGGACCGCGGTGATACCGCGCTCCTCGAGCTGACGGGCGAGACGGTCGGCACCGTGCTTGGTGCGGGTAAAGACGATGGCGCGGTCGTACTCTTCGACGATGTCCGCGGTGATCTGGGGACGCTGGTCGCGCGGCACGCGCCAGAAGTAGTGATCGACGTCGCTGGGCGCCTCTTCACCGACGACATCGTGGATGATCGCGTCATGGGTGAACTCGCGCACCAACGACTTGACGTCGGGGCCCATCGTGGCCGAGAACAGCATCACGTGACGGTCGTCCGGCGTCGCGCCGACGATCCGCCGCACGCAGGGCAAGAAACCCATGTCAGCCATGCGGTCCGCTTCGTCGACGACGACGGTCTGGACGCTCGACAGGTCCAGCGCGCCCTGCTCGAGCATGTCCTCCAGGCGTCCGGGACAGGCGACGACGACGTCGACCCCGAAGTTCAGCGCCTTGCGCGCGATGTTGTAGGACGTGCCGCCGTAGATGCAGATCACGCGGCGTCCGCGGTCGTCAGTGAGCTGGGCGAGCTCCTTTTGGACCTGTGCGGCCAGTTCGCGGGTGGGCACCAGGATCAGCGCGACGGGCTTGCGCGGACGGGCCTTGGTCAGACGCGCCATGAGCGGCAGGCCGAAGGCGAGGGTCTTGCCCGATCCAGTCGCAGCCTTGCCGACGACGTCGCGGCCGGCGAGGGCGTCGGGAATGGCGGCTTCTTGAATGGGGAAGGCCTCGGTGATACCGCGTGATTTCAAGCGTTCCACAAGGTTCGCGGGCACGCCGAGGTCGGCAAAGGACATGGACATATAACTCCTACGAGTTGAGATGAGCCCAACTCGAATGTCACAGTCGAATCGGTCTCCACCGCGATGTGCGGCGAAACAGCGTTTCCCACGCTAGCAGATGGGTCGCCCGATAGCGAGTCATCGCGACGAACGAACTGGTGCGGGCGGAGGGACTCGAACCCACACTCCGAAGAACTGGTACCTAAAACCAGCGCGTCTGCCAATTCCGCCACGCCCGCCAGAGTCACCACTCTAGGTCCTGGAAGGGGGTGAACGTAATCGCGCACGGTAGATTGATGGAATGAATATCACGTCAATGGCCGAAGGATTCGGCGCTAACGATCTCAACCAGCGTCTCTTGCGGGAGCGAATCGTCTTCTTGGGATCCCAGGTTGACCAAGACACGGCGAACCGGATCTGCGCGGAGCTGTTGTTGCTCGAAGCGGAGGACCGCGACAAGGACATCAGCCTCTACATCAACTCACCGGGTGGGTCGGTGACCGACGGTCTGGCGATCTACGACACGATGCAGTACGTGAACTGTGACGTGCGCACGATCTGCGTCGGGATGGCCGCGTCCATGGGCCAGTTCCTGCTCTGCGCTGGCGCACCGGGCAAGCGTTTCTCGCTGCCGCACAGCCGAATCTTGATGCACCAACCGTCGATGGGCGGCATGCAGGGTCAGGCGTCGGACATCGCGATCCAGGCCGAGCAGATCGTCTACATGAAGCGTCAGCTCGCCGAACGCATCGCGTTCCACACCGGTCAGACACCTGAGCAGATCGAGGCCGACTCGGACCGTGACCGCTGGTTCACCGCAAAGGAGGCACTCGACTACGGCTTCATCGACGCGGTCATCGAACGATCGGCGCATCGTCAAGGGGTCTCGTGAGCGACGATGCACCAGCGAGATCCACGTCGCGTTCTCTCAATGACGCCCCCTTCCGTGAAGTAAGCACTCGGGCGAGTCTCCC
>Ga0075017_100003208_pt1 | contig 10275 bp, 4 predicted proteins | sample AleBraG_ABR_2012_FD_71475 | JGI IMG/M metagenome (GOLD analysis project Ga0075017, IMG submission 71475) | Freshwater sediment microbial communities in response to fracking from Pennsylvania, USA - Alex Branch Run_MetaG_ABR_2012 | ecosystem: Environmental > Aquatic > Freshwater > Creek >... | reverse complement strand
AGGACGGCACCGACGAGGCGGATGATGCTGGGCCGGTCGGGGAAGATCCCGACGACGTCGGTGCGGCGCCGGATCTCGCGGTTGAGGCGCTCGTTGGGATTGTTCGACCAGACCGCTCGACCACGATCACAGCCGACCTCTACACCCATGTCTCTCCGATCGTGGCGCGTGACGCCGCCGAGCGAATCGCTGCTCAGATCGCAGTTCAGAGGCCACCCGAACCGCCGCTTGCTAGACCACGGTCTAGCAAATCGACCCCCAGGATCGTCCCTCAAGAGGGGCCTGTGATGGATCTCTGCAGGTCGGAGGGGGTGGGGGAGAGAAGGTGGAAGGGTGCCCAAGTGAGTCAGCAACCATGACATCGGAGGTGGTAGCACCTAGACACCAGTGACGCACACCACTTCCACGCGCTTAGGTTGCTACGTCCAAGTTGACCGAGCTCATTGCTCGGCGCGATCCCCGTAGTCACGAATTACGTCGGCCAGGCGTTGCGCCGCCGTACGCGTACTCATTTTGGTCACACGGTCGCCTCGGCGTACGACCACTTGATCCTCATCGGGCATGAGCGTGAACTCGTCGAGTACCTCGCCGTTCTCGTGCCGCATCGGCCGATACGGGTGTGTCGCCATGGGAGAGCGGTCGCGAACTGAGACGAACACCGACGGGAACACCTCATCTGTCTCGACTTGGCGGTAGCTCGTCGGACCCATAAACCCGAACCAGAGGAGGACGTCCCCAAGCCCTCCGCGGCGCTTCGCCTTGGCCAGCCACCCGTTTCCTCCCCGGTCGCGAGCCCGTAGCCTTTGGAAGTCGCTTGCGCTGAGGCTGCCGATGCGCGTCAGCTCGTACTGAGCAAGCAAAGCGCGTGCCGAGACGTCAGCTATAAACGCGTCGAACTGGGACGACCATCGAGCAAAGAGGTCTCCCCCACGACTCTCGACGTCGGCCTGGAAGAGACGGAGGGCGAACTCGGGATCTTCCAGGTCGGACACTGCACGAGTAAGGACACGTACAAAGAGGCGCACCAGGGGTACGACATCCCCGGCCGAGTCGCTATGTGCGAGGGCGTCAATGTACCGGCCACGATCGCTGGACGCGCGGATGATAAGCGGAGGGAAGGCACCTGGTCCGAGGATGTAGTTGGCGACGAGCCTCGCAACGCGTCCGTTCCCATCGTCGAAAGGGTGGATGTGCGCCAGCCACGCGTGCGCAACAGCGCTTCTCCACAAGTGAGGGAGGTCGGTGTCCGCCATCCATGTAGCCAGCGACCGCATGTGGTCTGGCACGTCAGTCGGCGCCGGCGGCTGGTGCGTCGAACCCTCGATCGAGTTTATGTACTGCTTGTATCGACCAGCTCCGGGGTGTCCCGCCAGGACCAGCCCGTGCATCTCCCGGAGGTCCGCTTCGCTCAGTGGGCGACTGGGATCCGCTACGAACTGGTCTACGAGCAGACGAGCCGCTGCGAGACCGACCACATCAGTAATTCTAGGTTCGTTTGCTAGAACTTCCTGAAGGGCGTGACGAGCCATCGCCGCTGTCGCTGTCAATAGATCACGGCCTTCCAAGATCTGTTCGGTCTCGCGCAGGCTGGTGCCGAGCCCTTCAATCGCGTTGCTTTCGTAAATTTCGCTGATCCGTAGCCTGCTGCTGGCCCGCTGACGCACCACCTCCGCAACCTGCTGCCGCACGCGAACGCACCTGGCCTCGAGCTCGGCGGCGCGGGGGAGTAGATCTTCAAGGAGGTAGGCGCCTCGACTGTCATCTGGAATCGAGTAGGGGCTGCCAGCTAGGGCGGCCTCCAGTGAAGGCCTGCGGGATCGCTGAGAATCAGCCATATCGCATTGAAGCACGGAGTCTGGATTGGGCTGCCCGTGGCGGCATTTCCAGCGAAGCGACTCACGTCGTTAGGGGGTCTGATGAGCACCGTCACACTGATCGCCTGGCGCGTCGGCACGAACCTAAGCCGTCCGAGCGGAGGGCGGCCTCGGCGGCCCAAGGTTGGTGAAGGTTGAGGAGCGGTCGAAGCGCCAAGTGCCACACCCAGGTGCCATGCCCAAGTGCCGCCGAGCTCGGGCAGTCGTTGTTGATCGCGTAGGGCTCAGGAGCTCTCCTGCCTTGCCCCGGCCAGGCTGACGCACCTCACCAAGTGCCCGACGACGTGCCGAGCTCTCGCGTACGTCGACTCGGCTACGACCTCGCTACGGCCCGGATCTCGACCGACTAGCCATGCTCGACGAGCCTCTGCGCCTTCGCGTCGTAGACGTAGCGCACGATGTCGCCTGAGATGATCAGATCGATCGCCTGGTCGATCACAAGCCTAGGGACGACAAACCATTCCGACGGGTCGTAGTCGCGGCCTTTTCGATCGGCCTGCGTGAGGTCCAGCCGAACTTCCGCAAAGACTCGATGCAGCAGGTTCTCGAGCGCAGAGGCTTTCAGATTGTAGGTGCGATAGCTCGCCACGACCTCTACCGGAGCCATCAGGTACGTCGGCGACTTCTCGGCGTTCTTGATCCGCAACTCGACGGAGTCGCGTGTAAAGCCGATCTTGTGCAGGTCTTTGATGCCGGCGATCTGAGGATCCACGCTACGGGATCGCAGCACGTAGATGTAGCCGCTCAGATTGTCGTCGTTGAGGATCTCGGGAACTGCGGTTTGAACGACGATCTGACCATCCTCGTCGCTCAGTCTGATCGCAAGCGACTGGCGGTACATGGACGACTCGGTGCCGTTCTCGAAGATGCAGCGGAGCCTTTCTCGCTTGTTTTCACGTACGGTCGTTTTCTTGTACTCGGTGTCGCCGACCTCGGCGATGAACAGCATGACTCCGTTGAGGACGAAGAAGGCACCCGGCGCGATGTGGGTCATTCCTGGGTACGGAAGGAGCTTGCTAGCACCCTCTCGAAGCTCGGCGTGCTTCTGCTTGAACAACGGCTCGAACAGCTCGAAGCCCTGCGCCTTCTCTCGGCGTGCACCATTCCCGCTGTCGTAGACCTGTCGGCGTGCCGGCAGGTCAGAGATGTCCAGCAGTCCCGATTCGTCGTCGAGCAAATTCAGGTCGTCACCGCCCAGAAGGGCGTCGAGGGATGCCGGCGCTTCGGGTGTGTCCAGCAGACCAAACTCGTCGAGCGGCTTCAACGCGGCGATCTTCTCGTCGTTGGCGAGGATGCCGTCGAGGCGAGCGCCGAGCTTGCGTTCGGCGATCTCTTGCGTCGTGGAGCTCGGAACCCGGTCGTGTGTGCGCCGGAACTTGACAATCTCCAGGAAGGCGCGATTCAGGCGATCGGCTGAGCTGACCGTCATCCGCTGCTCGGGAGCATCGAGTAGTCCGTCGACGTCGGAGTCCAGGATCTCCTCGATGCTGGTCGGGAAGACCGCATCGCTCGGTCTGATGCCTTCGTTGGCGCTCATGAGTCGTCCGGCTTCCTAGTGTTGCGCTGCGCGGCGTCACGTTCCTGCTTCTTCCTCTGCAGGAACAGCAGCACCTCGGCGTAGCGCTTCTCGGTCGGCTCGTCGGAGCGCACAGTCGGCTTGCGACCGTTGACCTTGGCCCACTGCTGGATCCTTGGCCATACGGCTAGCGCTTCTTCCACGGTGATCTCGACCCGGGTTGCGGCGATTGCGTCGGAGATAATGCGCAGCACCGAGGGCGTGACCGACTTTGAGATGACCTCGAAGGCTCGCTGGAACGGGTTGACAGAGTCGATCAGGTTGATGTTGATGTCGTCGATGTTGACGAACTTTTCCGACATCCTGAGGAAGCGTTTGTCGCCGACCTCGCGGACCTCGCCGTTTTTGATGACCGAGTCGACGACCACCTGCTGGCGCAGCTCCTCGACCTGCGACTCGTCCAGATCGGGGTAGCGCTCACGGATGATCTTCGGGATCAGCACCTTGTTGGTCGTCTCGGGGTCTACCGAACCGGCGGCGGCCTTAGCGAACGTGTCGTCCTGAAGGATCGTTGCCTTCAGGTCGTTGAGGTCGGTCTCGACGATCTGCTTCACCCGGTCTGTCGAAGGTTCTTTGAAGCCCTTGATCTTGATGACGCCCGGGGGGGTCGGCGCATCGTCATTCGCGCGTTTGGTCTTGAACTCGAAGTTTTGCGCCAGCACCTGCTCCATCAGCAGCGAGGCAGTGATGGCCTTGAGCATGTTGTTGACCGACACTTTCACCTCGCTCTGCGAGGCGTCGGGCTCGGCGATCAGGTTGGTGAACTGGGCGTGATCCTTGCCGGGGGAATCGCGGGTGACTCGGCCGATGATCTGGATGACCTCAGTCAGGGACGCCCGGTAGCCGACAGTGAGGGCGTGCTCGGCGAAGGGCCAGTCGAAGCCCTCCTTCGCCATGCCAAGCGCAAGGATCACGTCTACGGCGTCCCGGTCCTTCGACGCGACTGTCGTGAGGTAGTGCAGGGTGTCGCCGCGCTTCTTCTGGTCGGTGTCATCCACGAGGTCGGCCAGCCGCAAGATCGCGCCAGTGTCGGACCTGCGGATGCTGATGATCCCGGTGTCGGGGTGCGTGGCCTCGACGTGACCGATCGAGTCGATGATGAACCCGACCTCCTCGATCTTGTCCTTGGTAGATTCGCCTGAGTTCACGTTCGGGATGTGGATGATGGTCTTCTTGTCCAAGTCGAAGATCTCGCCGATAGCGTCGGTGTACCGACCTTGGTAGAAGTGGTGGCCGATGCCGAGCGAGTGCAGGTGCTCGTAGCCGTTGAGCTGGTCGTAATAGTTGAACGTGACCGGAGTGAACCGGGCCTCATCCTCGGCCGACAGCACCGGGACCGAGTCGCCGCGAAAGTACGATCCGGTCATTGCGACGATGTGGACGTCAGATCCGTTCATCACTTCGCGCAGCAGAGCGCCCAGGCGACTGGATTCGGTGTCGGCGGAGACATGGTGGAACTCGTCGATCGCGAGCACGGTGCCGTTGAACGCCTCCGGGGACAACTGCTCAAAGGCGAACCGCAGCGTCGCGTGTGTGCAGATCAGGACCGCGGCCGGGCCGTTTAGGAAGTCGATGAACGCGCCGACCTTGCCCTGTGAGGAGCCGGGGTCGCAGAGGTTGTGCTCCGGCTTGACCTCCCAGTCCGCGAAGAACCCGAACTCGGTGAGGCTGTTCGAGGCGAACGACGCGCCGATCGACCGCTCCGGCACCGCCACGATGACCTTCTTGCGGCCTTGGTTGTAGAGCTTGTCGAGGGCGACGAACATCAGCGCACGTGACTTGCCGGATGCGGGCGGGGCCTTGATCAGCAGGTGCTGGGCGTCGCGCTTGGCGAAGACGCGCTGTTGCATCTCGCGCATGCCCATCGCGTCGGTGTTCACCGACTCGCCCGTGCGAGCGTAGGTGACGTCGACGATGTTGAGCGGCTTCCTGATCGCGTTCACTCTCGCGCACCCTTCGGCTTCTTCGCGGGTGGCGTCGCGGCCTCCTCGGCGGTCATCGCCTCATAGATTGCGAACAGGTCGGACAGTCGCTGCTCATCGGTCTCGTAGCTGGACTTCGAGTAGATCGAGTCGACCAGAGCGTCGAGCTCGTCGTGTGCTGCCCGTAGGTCATCCGGCATCAGATCGGGGTCGTACAGCTCGGCCAGCGTTCTCTCGCAGTGGTACTCGCGCACGTCCAGCACTCGGAGCGCTCTCTCCGTCAGCTGCTCCTTCGTCCCACTCGGGAGCTGCGGGACTGGGAAGTTATTGTAGACGATTGTGTTCGAGTAGCGAAGGCGTGTTTCGAGCTGACCGCCGACCGCTCGCGTCCATGCCATATGCATTGCTGATGTCAGCAGCGCAAACACCCACGGCTCGGCGTCGTAGACGGCGTTAGCGGAGTCGCCAATCACAATGTCCGGGCTCAAGTAGTCCATGGGAATGTAGGTTCGACGTTCCGATGAATGGCGGGGCACGACGATCGAGTCAGTTGGCCTGTAGCTGATCTGAACGAACCGATGCGGCTGCGACGCGTACGCGGCGGTGCTGGCAGCCTTGCTCCGACTCCGCTCCCCTGCGACGCGGTTCAACCGCTCAGCAACCCCGACGATGGTGCGGGCCGTCGTCGCCGACTGATCGTCAATCCACAAGCAATAGCGCTCCCCGCCGTTGATGGCCTCAGATGAGCCAACGAAGCGCTTGATGAACTGCTCGCTGCGAGGGTCGTTGTCGATCATCTGCCGCCTCTCATCAGGCGACAGGAGGAGCCCGCCGCCGTCGCGCGGCATTGATCCGAAGACCATCTCGGGAAGACGAGCCGCAAGCGGCACTCTACGACGATCGATCACTACATCAGAGCCATCGACGAGATATCCGTTGATGTTGGATGCTGCGATCTGCAGATCGTCGCTGTAGAGATACTTCTGTCCCGATCGCGCCGTCCGGAGCCCGATGACAGCGACGGTTACCCCGGCGTTGCGTTTGGCGTTGTTCGCCCATTTGAACGACGTGTAGGCGAAGCCGATCTCGATGCCCTTGGCGAAGATGATCGGGAACATCAGCCCGACATGCTCCCCCTGGGAGACCGAGTTGGTGGTCACGAACGCAAGCTCCGCGCACGTGCCCTCGATGTAGTCAGCGCCCTTGACGAACCAGAGTGCGATGTAGTCCAGGTTCTTCGAGTACGGGCGTGGTCCGAACACGAAGTCGTAGTCCGCCTTCTGCTCCTTGGTCTGCGTCTTGGCTCCGGCGTAGGGCGGGTTCCCGATCAGGTAGATCTCGCCGCCGTCGTTGGGACACACTGCGTTCCAGTCGGCGCGCGCTGCGTTGCCCTGCTGGATCTGACCTGTCTCCTTGAGTGGGATCAGCGGGATGGAGAGGTTGAACTTCTCTTTGAACTCGGTGTTCATTTGGTGCTTGGCGATCCATAGCGACAGGATCGCGATCTCCGTGGCGAAGTCGGCGAGCTCGATGCCGTAGAAGCTCTCGATGTTTATCTTCGACTCGGCGAAAAGCACCTGGTGCTTCGGGTCAAGCTCGGCGAGGCGCTCAAGGATCGCGTGCTCTAGCTTCCGGAGCTCCTTGTAGGCGATGACGAGGAAGTTTCCCGACCCGCAGGCGGGGTCGAACACCTTGATCGCGCTGATCCGATCCAGTAGAGCCTCAAGCTTACGAACGGAGTCAAAGCCGGTGTCGAGCTGCTCTCGAAGGCCATCAAGGAAGAGCGGCTCGATGGTCTTGAGGATGTTTGGCACCGAGGTGTAGTGCTGCCCGAGATCACTGCGCTCGTGGGGGTTGACGACCGCTTGAAACATGGATCCGAAGATGTCGGGGTTGATCTCGCTCCAGTCCAGGGTCCCCAGTGCGATCAGGAGGTCACGGGCGGCCTTGGTGAAGGTCGGTACCGAGTGCTCTGAGTCCATCGTGAACAGTCGGCCGTTGACGTAGGGAAACGAGGCCAGGTGCGTGGGCTTGTCCGCCGTGTCCTCGGTGTCGAGGGCCTTGAACAGTGCGGATAAGAAGTCGACGACGTCTGACCCGTCGGGCTGGGTGTGGGAACCGACCGCGTTGGTGAACTGGCTCTCGATGAAGATCCCAGTGTCCTCGGCAAAGAAACAGAACAGGAGCCGGGTGAAGAACACGTTCAGCGCGTGACGTCCCTGGGTCTCCTCCATCAAACCTGGGTTGGCGGCGAGGAGCTCGTCGAAGAGCTTGCCCATCCGCTCAGCTGCCTTGACATCCGCGTGGGCCTCGTTGACGTACTGGGCCTTCTCCATCCCCGCCCAGGGCAGGAAGAAGGTGAAGTGCTGGTCGATGTCCCGGATCGGGATCATCAAGTTCTCGCCGGTCTTCGTGTCGACGGCGAGCAACTCGGTGTAGTCGGTGACGAGTACGAAGCGGGTGCGGTACCGCACCACGGTCGGGGAGGTCTTCAGTTCGTCGATTACAGCGAGCGGGTCATCCGTGGTCTCCTTGAAGTAGACGACGTTCTTCTGTGCGACTTCTGTGGTCTTGTCGGCCGCGACGCTCAGTGAGCCGTTGCGCAGGCGCGTGACATTGCCTTGTGGCTTCCCATATGCGAGCAACAGATCGAAGATGAACTCGCGGTTGTAGGACTCGTGACCTCCGAGGGGAGCGACGCGCTCCTCGACGGCTCTCAGATTGAGCCTCACCACGGCAGTTCCCCTTCCACGAACATGATCCCATCATGGCCATCAACACCCGGCTCGCGCGAGCAGCATCGCCGCGCCGTCGCCTGTGCTTGCTGGTCGCTTGGCGGCGTGACCGCAGATCGCGATTGCCATGGGCCACTGGGAGCACGACGACCGGTTTGCAGGCGAGTCACCTGTGGCTCGGAGGTGTGACAAGGTCCGAGGCCCCGAAGACTCTCCTGCGACGGGTGCCCGTGACGCGATGGCTATCGCTGCAGAACGGGGATCGATGGCGGGCTGGCTCCCGACAGCCGGCGAGTGCGCACTCGGGCGGAGTGATAGCCGCCTGGGGGGCGTCGGCTTCGGAGAGTGCCTTGGCGATGGCTGCGAGGTTCTGGTCCGAGGTGCTCGCTCCGCCTGTCCACCGCCGGAGTGTCTCGTAGCCGAGCTCGGAGCGTCGGGCGACATCTCGAAGCCCGGCGCTGATCACTTGCCGTCGCAGATGGTCGATGCCGATGGGCCCGTAGACCAGGCGTTCTTCGCCCGGGTCAAACGCTGAGTTGCCGCTGTCAGCGTGGAGCTCGGTTCCGTCCTTGCCAGCCAGGTGGATCGTTCCTGGGCGCGCCCACACTGGTAGGGGTGTGCGGGGGCCGCGTCGTGGGCCGCGCATGGCGGGGTCGATGGGGTTGGCCCAGTCCACGAGATAGGCGCCGATCGAGGGTAGGACGGCAACCTCGTCGCCGTCCGTGAATGGTTCTAGAGTGCCCTCCGCCTGGAGGGTGTCTAGGCCGACGGGTTGGCCGTGGTCGACCCATGGGGCGAGGTGCCAGGTGCGCGCATCGGGCCAGGATCCGACTGCTACCGGACCGCCCGCGGGCGCGCTGAGGTAGCGGGTGAAGGGCTGGACATGTGGGTCGCCGGACGCTAGCCACAGCGCCTTGAGGGCGGTCCACGTTCGGGCCTGGTGGCGGTGCAAGACCGGGCGCCGGGCCCATTCCGGGAGCAGAGTGGTGTCGATGGCAAGGCCGCGTTCAGGGTGGCCGGTGGTCTGAGCGGTTTGACTAATGGCGAGCTCGCAGTCGGCGGCCCAGCGCCAGCGTCCGCCTTCGGTGCGGGCGCCGGGATGGTTGGAGGGGTCGGCGATGTGGCCGCCGAGGCCGGAATCGGAACTACGGACCACGGTAGTCAGCCCGTCGACCTGGGCGGTGTAGATGACGCGGTTGACGCCGATGACGAGCCCGGTTGCCGACGGGTGGGCGGGGACATCCCATTTGAAGTCGACGCCGAGCTGGGCGTACCGGGCCAGGATGCTGGCTAGCTCGTCCGGGGTCAGCGTTCCTGCGCTCGTGCCCGTCTCCGGCGACCCCGGTGCGTGGGCGTGGCAGATGACGGCGAAGGAGTCGGCGTGTACTGCGGCGACCGCTCCGCTGGCGTCATCGACGTCCTTGGTGACCAGGGCCACCATGAGCCGGGCCGCGCCGGCCACTGCCGCAGCTGCGGGCAGAAACGCGTGGGGGCCCGGTCGTTCGGGGTGGCTGGTCGTCGTCGTGGCGGCTTCGCCGCCGGGACCGTAGGCGATCACCGGGATCGGGATGTCCACCGTCGAGGCATCGGAGCGCGCGAGGGACCCATAGGTGAGGCTGTTGCCCATCGACTTGAGCAGAGACGCGACGCGACGTGGACCGGGCTTGGCGCGGATCCGTTCGTCCTTCAGGACGGCGCCGAGGTCCTCGCCAGTGAGGTCCACTAGACGCCCGGTCGGCAGCCGCAGCGGGCGAAGACCGGTCTGGGTTCCGACCGGGACCAGGGTGAACACGCGCTGGATGTCCAAGGCGGTGGGGTCGGCACCGCGGGCGATGGAGGCGGCGACGTCGGTCCAGTGGAAGCACAGGGCCCCGCCGGCCAGGTCAAGGGGCGCGACGGTCAGCCCGAAGGATCGTCCCCAGTCCGCGGATGCCGGGAGTACCTCGCCATGAGGGCGCAGCACTACGAACGTCAGCCCCAGTTGTCGCCAGGTCGACCGGTCGCGGAGCGAGGCGCCGGCCAACAGGTGCAGCGAGTCTGATGGGCTACTTTCGTTGACGTCGATTCGCTCGCAGGTGAGCACCGAGGTAAGGCCGAGCAGGCTGAACATGGATGGATAGGTGGAGACGATGTCCACGAGGACCATCGGCGCTTGGACGCCGACGAGG
>Ga0075017_100003207_pt1 | contig 10276 bp, 10 predicted proteins | sample AleBraG_ABR_2012_FD_71475 | JGI IMG/M metagenome (GOLD analysis project Ga0075017, IMG submission 71475) | Freshwater sediment microbial communities in response to fracking from Pennsylvania, USA - Alex Branch Run_MetaG_ABR_2012 | ecosystem: Environmental > Aquatic > Freshwater > Creek >... | reverse complement strand
GTTCGGACCCGACGAGACGGCCTCGAACCGTCTCGAAGCCGTGTTCGAAGCGACCGACAAGACCTGGGAAGCCGAGGTCCTGCCCGTCGACATCTCACTCGCCACCGACGGCCGGGTCATGGAGATCCTGAGCGAGACGACGTGCCAGGGCTGGCTCGAGGGTTACCTGCTCACGGGCCGTCATGGTGTGTTCTCGTGCTACGAGGCGTTCGTGCACATCGTCGATTCGATGTTCAATCAGCACGCGAAGTGGCTGAAGGTCGCGCGGAGCCTCCCGTGGCGGCGACCCGTTCCGTCCCTCAACTACCTGCTGACGTCGCACGTGTGGCGCCAGGACCACAACGGCTTCACGCATCAGGACCCGGGATTCATCGACCTCGTGGTGAACAAGAAGGCCGAGGTCGTGCGGGTCTATCTGCCGCCCGACGCGAACACCTTGCTCTCGGTGATCGATCACTGCCTGCGCAGCCGCAACAACGTGAACGTCGTCGTGGCGGGCAAGCAATCCGAGCCGGCCTGGTTGTCGATGGACGACGCCGAGCTGCACTGCACGCGCGGGATCGGGTCGTGGGACTGGGCGTCGAACGACGACGACGGTGAGCCGGACGTGGTCATGGCGTGCGCGGGCGACGTGCCTACGCTCGAGACGCTCGCCGCGGTGACGCTCCTGCGCGAGTACCTGCCCGATCTCGCCGTGCGGGTCGTCAACGTCGTGGATCTGATGCGGCTGCAGCCGGACACCGAGCATCCGCACGGGTTGTCGGATCGCGACTACGACTCGCTGTTCACCGTCGACAAGCCGGTGATCTTCGCGTATCACGGCTACCCGTGGCTGATCCACCGGCTCGCCTACCGACGCGCGGGTGCCGCGCACCTGCACGTGCGCGGCTACAAGGAGGAGGGGACGGTGACGACGCCCTTCGACATGCTGGTGCGCAACGACATGGATCGCTTCCACCTCGTGATGGATGTGATCGACCGGGTCCCGGGCCTCGGGACACGGGCCGCGCACGTGCGGCAACACATGGTCGACGAGCGCACCCGGCACGAGATCTACGTACGCGCCCACGGCGAGGACCTGCCGGAGATCCGGGACTGGAAGTGGACCGCGCGGACGTGAGACTGCTCGTCGTCAACGCCGGTTCCAGTTCCCTGAAGCTCTCGGTCCTGGATGGGCCGGACGTCGATACGGCCGTCGCCACCCGGGACTTCGCGCAATGGAACGGCGACGACGGGCCCATCGGGGAGTTTGCCGCCGAAGTCGGCGCGATCGACGTCGTGGGTCATCGTGTCGTTCACGGCGGTCTCCGGTTTCCGCAGCCGGTGGTGGTCGACGACGATGTGGCGGGACAACTCCGCGAGCTCGCCTCGCTCGCACCGCTTCACCAACCGCGAGCACTCGCTGCGATTGCCGCGGCGCGCCGCGCACTCCCACGTGCAGTTCACATTGCGTGCTTCGACACCGCGTTTCACGCGACGCTCTCCGCGGCCGCGAGCGTGTACGCGCTCCCGGCCGCGTGGCGTGACCGCTGGCCGGTGCGTCGCTTCGGCTTCCACGGGCTGTCGCATTCCTATGCCTCGCGGCGCGCCGCCGAGATCGCCGGCGTCGCGCTCGCCGACCTCCGGCTCGTCTCGTGCCATCTCGGCGCGGGCGCGTCGCTGTGCGCGGTGCAGGGCGGGCGGTCCGTCGACACCACGATGGGGTTCACGCCCCTCGAGGGCCTCGTCATGGCCACACGGGCCGGGACGATCGACCCCGGGCTCGTGCTGTGGTTGATCGAGGTGGGCGGGCTCACGGCCGCGGAGGTGCGGGAAGGTCTCGAACACGGCAGCGGACTCGCAGGTCTGGCCGGCACCGCCGACATGCGCGCGGTGCTCGACGGCCGGGCGCGGGGCGACGCCGCGTGCGAGCTCGCGTTCGATGTCTACGCACACCAGCTGCGCCGCGAGCTCGGCGGGATGCGCGCCGGCCTCGACGGGCTCGACCTCTGTGTGTTCACCGGCGGAGTGGGAGAGCACGCGCCCGCCGTGCGCGCCGCGTGCGGGCTCGAGCTCGATCCGGTGGCGAACGCCGAGATCACCGGCGACGGTGAGATCAGTGCCGCGGGTGCGTCGGTCCGTACCTTCGTCGTCACCGCCCGCGAAGACCTCGAGATCGCGCGCCTCGTTCGCACCATCGTGGCGTAGCCCCCCGGCCGACGGGCATGATTCCGGCGTGCGCGACGGTACGACGATCATGCTGGTCCACGGTGCCTGGCACGGGAGTTGGTGCTGGGACGCAGTGCGCGAGCGACTGCAGGCCGGCGGCATCGCCACCGCGGCCGTCGACAATCCCTCGGTGACGAAGCCCGGGTCCGACCTCGCGGCCGACGGTGACCATCTGCGGGCGGCCCTCGACGAGATCGACGGCCCGGTGGTGCTGGTCGGTCATTCGTACGGCGGCGCGGTCATCTCCGATGCCGGCACGCACCCGAACGTCGAGCGGCTCGTGTACCTCAGTGCGTTCGCGCTCGAGGTGGGGGAGAGCGTCATGGAGAACGATCTCCACGGCGGCGAGGGCACGAAACTGGCCGAGGCGTTGACGTTCGACGGCGGTCTGGTCGAGGTCGTCCCCGACCGGGTCGTCGAATTCTTCTACCACGACTGCACGCCGCCGGTCGCGGCCGCGGCCGCCGCGCAACTGAAGCCGATGTCGATGGCCGCGATGGCGGGCACGTCACGCGCGGCCGCTTGGCGCGACACGCCCGCGTCCTACGTCGTGTGCACCGACGACCGCGCGATCTCCGTCGGGTTGCAACGCGCGTGCGCAGCCCGGGTCGACGACGTCGTGGAGATGCCGACGAGTCACTCGCCGTTCCTCAGCCGGCCCGACGATCTCGCGGAGGTGCTCGGCGGTTTCCTCTCGCGCTAGCGGCCGGCGGCGATCGCTAGCCCGCGCGGACGATGTCCGCGAGCTCGGTCAGCGACGAGACGCGGTGGTAGTCGGCGTCCCCGTGGAAGTCGTAGGGGTCCATCACCACGGGGAGCAGCCCGGCGGCGCGGGCGCCCACGACGTCGATGCCCGGCATGTCGCCCACGTACCACGCATCCGTCGCGTCGATGGCCATTGCGTCGAGCGCGATCCGGAAGATGCGCGGGTCGGGTTTCATGACCCCGACCGCGCCGGAGTCGATCAGGCACTCGACGGAGACACCGATTCCCGGACCGACCTGCAGCATCTCCATCTCGGCCAGGCGCTGACCGATCAAGCCGTCGGCGTTGGAGATGATGCCGAGCCGCACCCCGGAGTCGGCGAGCGCGCGTATTCCGGCGCGTGCGCCCGGCAGTTCGCGCAACCACAGCGCGGCGTCGGCGAACTCACTGTCGAGATGCTTGTGCGCGTCCTCGCGCGCGTCGTCGGGCACGCGGCACTCGGTGATGTAGCCGTCGAGGTAGGCCCGCCACTTGGTGGGCCAGTCCTGCTCGGCGTCGTCGGTCATCGGGAACGACCGCGCGCCGGCATAGTGCGCACGATCCAGCACATCCGCCGGCGGCGCGAGCTCGGCCCGGGCGAACGCGTCGAGGATGCGCTCGTGGGTGGGGACCAAGAAGACGCCCCCGACGTCGAGCAGGACGGCCTTCGGTGGGGACGGAAACGGTTCGGGCACGGTTCCAAAACTATCGGGGGCCCCCGACCCGGCTGGTACCGTTGATCGATGGAGTTCCGCCGAATCCACGCTTTGCCGCCGTACGCATTCGCGCAGATCGATGCGCTGAAGATGTCGCTGCGGCGAGCCGGCGAGGATGTCGTCGACCTCGCGTTCGGCAATCCCGATCTTCCGTCGCCCGACATCGCGGTCGAGAAGCTCATCGAAGCGGTCCGCAACCCGCGCAATCATCGCTACTCCACGAGCAAGGGCATTCCGAAGCTGCGCGAGGCGGTTGCGGCTCTGTACGAGCGCAAGTTCGGTGTGACGCTCGACTTCGAGACCGAGATCTGTTCCACGATCGGTGCGAAGGAGGGCTTCTCGCATCTGATGCTCGCGCTCGTCGGCCCGGGCGACACTGCACTCGTTCCCTCGCCGTCGTACCCGATCCACATCTGGGGGCCGATCCTCGCGGGCGCGGGTGTGCACTACGTGCGCATGGGGCCCGACCAGAACTTCTTCGAGAACATGCGCGGCGCATACGAGCAGGCGTGGCCGCGGCCGCGCGTGATCGTCACGTCGTTCCCGCACAACCCCACGACCGCGTGCGTCGACCTCGAGTTCATGACGCAACTGGTGGAGTTCGCGCGCGAACGCGACATCATCGTCGTCCACGACTTCGCATACGCCGACCTCGGCTTCGACGGCTACGAGCCGCCGTCGATCCTCCAGGTGCCGGGCGCGAAGGAAGTCGCCGTGGAGCTCTACACGATGACGAAGTCGTTCTCGATGGCCGGCTGGCGCATGGGGTTCCTCGTCGGCAACGCCGAGATCGTCGCCGCGCTCGCGAAGCTGAAGTCCTACCTCGACTACGGCTCGTTCCAGCCCATCCAGATCGCCGCCACTGTGGCAATGAACGAGGCACCCGACTTCCCGAGGGAACAGAACGAGATCTACCGCGGTCGCCGCGATGCGCTGATCGACGGACTCGACCGCATCGGCTGGCACATCGCCAAGCCCAAGGGGACGATGTTCGTGTGGGCCCGGATCCCCGAGCCCTACGCGGAGATGACGAGCATCGAGTTCACGACGATGTGCATTCAAGAGGCCAAAGTTGCGCTCTCACCGGGCAACGGCTTCGGTCCCGGCGGCGAGGGTTACGTGCGCTTCGCGCTCGTGGAGAACGAGAAGCGCATTCAACAGGCGATCCGCCAGATCCGAAAAGGCCTGACCAAACTCGGCTGAGCATTTCCGCTTTGTCGCTCTCGGTGCTTCGGACCCTACGCGTCTAGCCGCAGAGGCCTTCGAGGCAGAACGCGACGCAGAGGTCGGCGACCTCGTCGACCGGGAGGCTGGCGTCGATCAGGGAGTGGCGCGTGAGTTCGGCGACCACGCCGTGGATGGCGTGGGCCAAGAGCGCGGGATCGCGATCCGCGATGCGGCCGTCGACGATGCCGTCCTTCAGGTGCCGGATCGTGTCGGCGATCGAGATCTCGCGGTTGCGGGCGAGCACCGGTGCGAACGTCTCGTCGGTGGCGGCGAACTGGATGATCGCGAAGTACTCCCGGTGTTCGGCGAACCACGCGAGCGATGCGCGGATGCCGAGCTCGATGCGGCGGACCGGGTCGGCCTCCTCGCCGATCGCCTGCTGCTGACGCTTGCGCAGGTCGTAGTTCGACGCCTTGAGCAGCTCGGTGAGGAGCTCGTCCTTGGAGGCGAAGTACCAGTAGAAGACGCCCTTGCCGACGCCGAGCGCGGCCACGATGTCGGCCACCGATGTGGGGTGGTAACCCCGTTCGGCGAAGAGTCGGGCCCCGCACTCCATGAGTTGGTCGCGCCGTTCACGACCTCTCGGAGTGAGCTTCCGCCGCATCCGGGCGAGCGTACCTCCGCCCTTGACCGTTCGGTCAATATTCCGGTGGTCGCGGCTGGTGCCCGAAGTGGGCGCTTGGTCAGGAGACGGTCAACTGTTGTTCGCGTTGTCGTGACACCCCGGGAACCGGCTCGCCACGTCGCCGGCGGACACTGTTGACGTCGAAGGAGGACACGATGTTGCGCCTACTTCTCAGCCTGACCCCCGCCAACCTCTTGCACGAGTACGGGTCCGGACGTGCGCTCGAGAACGCTCGCCGTGACCGTGAGGAACTCGCCCGGATGACCGCGGTCGTCGACGCCCTGGCCGGACGGCTCGGGCCGGTGACCGGGGCCGAGTCCGCCGCGATCGGCAAGGAGCGCGTCGCGGCCTGATCCTGCGTACGCTGACGGTCCTTGTACTGGATCGTCAAGTATCTCGTCACGCCGTTCATGGTCGTGTTCGTGCGCGTGCGGGTCGAGGGCCGCGACAACGTCCCCAAGCGCGGTCCGGTCATCCTCGCGTCCAACCACCGGTCCTTTCTCGACTCGTTCTTCATCCCGCTCGTGATGCGCCGGCGGGTGACGTTCGTGGCCAAGGCCGAGTACTTCGATGACGCCAAGACCGCGTGGTTCTTCCGGAGTTGCGGGCAGATCCCGATCCGGCGCGAGGGCGGAAGCGCAAGCGAGCGTGCACTCGCGTCGGCGACCGAGGTGCTGCGTTCGGGCAACGTCTTCGGGATCTACCCGGAGGGCACGCGCACGCGCGACGGGAAGCTGCACCGCGGCCACACCGGTGTGGCCCGGCTCGCGATGGCGTGCAACGTGCCGATCGTTCCGGTCGGGCTGATCGGTACCGACGAGGTGCAGCCGATCGACTCGCGGCTCCCCAGGCTGTTCCGGCCGGTGACCATCCGGTTCGGTGAACCGATCGACCCCGCCCGTTACGCGGGTCGCGAGCACGACCGCATGGCGTTGCGGGAGCTCACCGACGAAGTGATGTACGAGATCAACGAGCTTTCGGGCTACGAGTACGACGACACCTACGCGACCAAGCAGGCCGAGGACATCCCCACCGAGACCGCACGCGTCGCGACCTTCGCGGAGACGCGCACGCCGGTCTCGGCCGCGTCGTAGCGCGACGGTCAGGTCGGCTCGCGCGACCAGTCGCGCGAGCGCTCGACCGCGCGGCGCCACGACGCGAGCCGGGCGGCGCGTTCGTCGGCGCTCATGGTCGGGGTGAACGATGCGTCGGCGCTCCAGCGCGCGTTGACGTCGTCCGCGGACGCCCACACGCCTTCGGCGACGCCGGCGAGGAACGCCGCGCCGAGCGCGGTCGTCTCCTGGATCGCAGCCCGGCGCACGGCCACGCCGAGGATGTCCGCCTGGAACTGGCACAGCCCGTCCATGACCGATGCGCCACCGTCGACGCGCATCTCCGCGATGTCGTCGAGGCCGCTGGCGCGGGTCACCGCATCGACGACGTCGGCGGTCTGGAACGCCATCGCCTCGACGACGGCCCGGGCGATGTGGGCACGGGTCGTGCCCCGGGTGATGCCCACGATCGTCCCGCGGGCGTAGGGGTCCCACCACGGCGAGCCGAGTCCGGTGAACGCGGGCACGACGTACACGCCGCCGGAATCCGCGACCGATGCCGCGAGCGGGCCGATCTCGGCCGCGTCGTGGATGATCCCCAGGCCGTCGCGCAACCACTGGACGGCGGCGCCCGTGATGAAGATCGCGCCCTCCATCGCGTAGGTGACCGCGCCGGGCGCGAGCGACCAGGCGATCGTCGTCAGTAGCCCGTCGACGGGATCCGGCAGTTCGGCGCCGACGTTCGTCAAGACGAACGAACCGGTTCCGTACGTGTTCTTCGTCATGCCCGGCGTCACGCACGCCTGCCCGAACAGCGCGGCCTGCTGGTCGCCGGCGATGCCGCTCACCGGCACCGTCAATCCGGCCGCGACTTCGGGTGCGGTGACGCCGAACCGGCCGCTCGACGGCAGCACCTGCGGGAGGCATCGGCGGGGTACGTCGAAGAGCGCGCAGAGTTCGTCCGACCATTCGCCGGCCCCGATGTCGTAGAGCATCGTGCGGCTCGCGTTCGACGCATCGGTCGCGTGCACTCCACCGTCGGGTCCGCCGGTGAGCTTCCAGAGCAACCACGCGTCGACCGTCCCGAACGCGAGGTCGGCGTCGTTCTTCACGCCGCCCTGATGCAGCAGCCACGACAACTTCGACGCGGAGAAGTACGGGTCGAGGACGAGCCCGGTCGCCCGCCGGATCATCGGTTCGTGGCCCTGGTCCCGGAGCTCGTCGCAGCGCTCGGCGGTGCGCCGGTCCTGCCAGACGATCGCGCGCGCCCGCGGTGCCCCCGTGCGTCGGTCCCACACGACCACGGTCTCCCGCTGGTTCGTGATGCCGATCGCGACGATCACAATCCCGCGATCGTGAAGCTCGCGCACGACGTCGGTGAGCGTCTCGACGGTGGCCCGCCAGATGTCGTCGGCATCGTGCTCGACCCATCCCGGGCGGGGAAAGTGCTGCGGGAACTCGCGGTACGACCGCGCGACCGGTACGCCGTCGTCGCCCACGGCGAACGAACGCACCCCGGTGGTGCCCGCGTCGATCGCGATGACGCAGCTCATCCGGTCGGCTCCGGCCCGGCCGCGGGAACGTCGTCCGGAGGGTCGACCCGGGCGCGCGCGACGAGCGCGGCCGCGAAGGCCGCGGTGTTCTCGTTGTCGCGCAGTTCGACCCGCAACGGGCGTGCCTCCGGCGAAGTGATCCGTATACGGCGGCCGTGCCCGACCGTCTCGTTCGTGACGACGATGTCGGCGAGTCGGGCCGAAAAGACCCGCCGGCGCGGTCGGCGCGAGAAGAAACCGGTCGAGACCAAGGCGAGCGAGCTGTCGGTCAGCACGGCGAAGTCGAGCGTGCGGGCCGCGAACACGCCGTGCAGGCGGATCTCGCGAGACACCCAGCCCTGCGTCCAGGCGACGAGCGGTTCGTCGACGAACGACTGCAGGCGTTGCGTGCGGCGCTGCGCTCGGGCGGACGTCGGGGAGGGTTCGGGGGCAGGTTGGTCCATCAGAGTGACGCCGGGGCCGCGGAGTCGCGGCAGGATAGGGCAAACGAGGAGGCAGCGATGCGAATCGGAATGCTGACCGGTGGCGGCGACTGTCCCGGGCTGAACGCAGTCATCCGGGCCGTGGTGCGCAAGGGAGTGGGGGAGTACGGCCACACGATCGTCGGCTACCGCCACGGGTGGCGCGGGGCGATCGACGGCGAGTCGATCGACCTCCCCCTCGCGTCGGTACGTGGGCTCCTCACCCGGGGCGGGACCATCCTCGGTACGTCGCGCACGAACCCGTACAAGTCCGATGACGGGCCGCGTCGTGTCCTGGAGACCCTGGCCCGCGATCGCGTCGACGCGCTCATCGCCATCGGTGGTGAGGACACCCTCGGCGTCGCGATGAAGCTCGGAAGCGACGGCGTTTCGGTGGTGGGTGTGCCCAAGACGATCGACAACGATCTCTCCGCCACCGACTTCACGTTCGGGTTCCACACCGCGGTGCAGACCGCGACGGACGCCATCGACCGGCTGCAGACCACGGCCGAGAGTCACGACCGCGTGATGGTCGTCGAGGTGATGGGCCGCCACGCCGGTTGGATCGCCACGTACTCGGGAATGGCCGGAGGCGCGGACATCATCTTGATTCCCGAGGACCCGTTCGACATCGAGGAGATCTGCGACCGCCTCAAGCACCGGCACCAACAAGACGCGAACTTCTCGATCGTCGTCGCCGCGGAGGGCGCGACGCCCAAGGAAGGAACGATGGAGTTGCAGACCGGCGAGGTCGACGACTTCGGTCACGTTCATCTCGGCGGGATCGGTCAGCGCCTGGCGGAGGAGATCGAGGAACGCACCGGCTACGAGGCGCGCACGACCGCGCTCGGCCACGTCATCCGCGGCGGGAGCCCGAGCGCGTACGACCGCGTGATCGCCACCCGCTTCGGGATCGAGGCGATCGACGCAGTGCACGAACGCGACTTCGGGAAGATGGTCGCGTTACGCGGGACCGACGTCGTGCGGCTTCCCATCGAAGCCGGCGTGGCACAGCTGAAGACCGTCGACGACCGCCTCTTCGAGACCGCGGCCGTCTTCTTCGGCTGAGCGCCGCCGGTAGCATCGGCGCCGTTATGGGGCGCGCGCTGGACGATCTGATCGACCTGCTCGAACTGGAGCAGCTCGAGGCCAACCTGTTTCGGGGCGTGAGCCCCGACGAGGACCGCCAACGCGTGTTCGGCGGCCAGGTCGCGAGCCAGGCGCTGATTGCCGCCGGTCGCACCGTCGACTCCGACCGACACGTGCACTCGCTCCACGCCTACTTCCTGCGCCCCGGCGATCCGCGCATCCCGATCGTGTACGACGTCGACCGCATCCGCGACGGTCACAGCTTCACCACCCGCCGGGTGGTGGCGATCCAGCACGGCCGCCCCATCTTCAACCTGTCGGCGTCGTTCCACATCGACGAGCAGGGCCCCGAGCACCAGTACCCGATGCCGGACGCGCCCGATCCCGACACGTTGCCGACGACACGCGAACGGCTCGAGCCGTACTCCGATCAGTTCCCGGCGGAGTTCGTCGATTGGATCAAGCGCGATCGTCCGATCGATACGCGTTCCGCGCGGCTCCCGCGCTGGCTCGACCCCGATCCGAGCCCGCGCGAGCCCGAGCAGCTCGTGTGGTTCCGCGCCGACGGGAAGCTGCCCGACGACCCGCTCCTGCACGCCTG
>Ga0075017_100003206_pt1 | contig 10282 bp, 13 predicted proteins | sample AleBraG_ABR_2012_FD_71475 | JGI IMG/M metagenome (GOLD analysis project Ga0075017, IMG submission 71475) | Freshwater sediment microbial communities in response to fracking from Pennsylvania, USA - Alex Branch Run_MetaG_ABR_2012 | ecosystem: Environmental > Aquatic > Freshwater > Creek >... | reverse complement strand
TCCTTGACCGACTGCGCCCAGCAGCCGCCGACGCCGACCACGAGCTCCGGCCGTTCGCGCTTGAGCCGCCTGGCCTCGCCGAGGTGGGAGAGGAAGCGGCTGTCAGCCGCCTCGCGGATCGAGCAGGTGTTGAACAGGATCAGCTCGGCCTCCGAGCGCTCGGGCGCCTCGCTGTAGCCGAGCGACTCGAGCATCCCCTTCATCCGCTCGGAGTCGTGCTCGTTCATCTGGCAACCGAAGGTCGTCAGGTGGTAGCATTTCTGCAAGGAAGATCGGGACGAGCTCAAGGCGGCGGACATGGCATCGAAGAATCGCACAACAGAGCGCCAGGCAATCGGCATCATCCGGGTCTCCCGCGTATCGGGCCGGGAGGGCGAAAGCTTCGCCAGCCCTGGCGAGCAACGCCACCGCATCGAAACCGAGTGCGAGAGGGACGGCCTAGCCCTGCTCGACGTGATCCCCGAGATGGACGTTAGCGGCGGCACCCCACTCGCCAGCCGAGAGGGCCTGAGGAGGGCCGTCGAGCGCATCGAGGCAGGCGAGGCGCAGGTGCTTGTGGCAGCTTACTTCGACCGGCTCTGCCGCAGCCTGAAAGTCCAGGGCGAGTTGATCGAACGTGTCGAGGCCGCTGGCGGCCAGGTGCTCGCTGTCGATGTCGGTCAGGTCACCAACGGCAGCGCCGGCCAGTGGCTCTCCGGAACCCTGCTCGGCGCGGTCAACGAGTACCAGCGGCGGACCACCACGGAACGCACCGCCGGAGCGCAGGCCCGTGCGGTCGCCCGGGGCGCAACACCATTCGCCAGAATCCCTCTCGGCTACACTCGCGAGAACGGGACGCTGACCGTCAACCTGGACGAGGTTCCGATTGTCCGGGAGGCGTTCAAGATGCGGGCCGAGGGCGCACCCCTGATGGCGATCCGCAAGATGCTGCAAACCCACGGCGTCGAGCGTTCTCATCGCGGCGTCCAGGTGATGCTCGCCAACAGGATCTATCTCGGCGAGCTCCACTTCGGGAAGCTGGTCAACCTCACCGCGTGCGAGGCGATCATCGACCGCGACCTTTTCGACCGCGTTCAGCGGATGATCATCCCACGAGGCCCTCAGCCCGAGTCCAGACGGCTCCTGGCCCGCCTGGGTGTTCTCCGGTGTGGCTCATGCGGCGCACGACTCAGCACCATGAAGATGCCTCAGCAGGGCACCGACTATGCGATCTACCGTTGCGCCAGCACGAGCGACTGCGAGCACCACATGTCGATCTCCGCCGTGATCGCCGAGGAGACCATTGTCGAGCACGTCCGCAGGGTGCTGGCCGATGCTGAGGGAAGGGCATCCGCCGAAGATGGCGCCAAGCAGGCCGAGGGGGATCTCGCAACCGCTCAGGATGCCCTTGACGCCGCCGTGAGAGCCTTCGACGGCCTGGGCGACGTGGAGTCCGCCCGGGAACGCCTCGCCGAGCTAAAAGCCGCCGTCGACGCCGCTAGGGCCCGCGTCGACGAGATGAGCACTTCGGCCCCCGTCATCAGCGTCAATGCTGCCCGGGATTGGGACCGGTTGACGACGGACGAGCAGCGGGCCCTCATCCGGGCGACGATCAAGAGCGCCGTGGTAGGTCCTGGCCGTGGAGCCGGCCGCATCACCATCACCACGGCGTAACCGACCGGGGTCGCTGACGACTGCTTTGCGGCGAAGGGGAGCGTCTGCCTTGGTCCGGCCGAGACTGCTCCTTTTCGTCCAACTCAGGTACCTGCGCGGCATTCGGTCGGACGCTCGCTAGGTCGGCAAAGCACAAGCGCGGGTGGTGGCCCGTGCCCGTAGGCATGGGCCACCACCAAGCTGTTCGCCTCTCGCGCCTTACGTCAGCATTGGTTCAGAGTTCTGCGACAGTCTTTTCTGCGAATCCTTTCTTGCACGGTGGAAGCTTTATTACCCCTCCTGCTTTCTGCTGTACGCATATCTTCAGGCCTTTTGTAGAGACCGGCGGGCCTTCTTTGCCTTCTTTACCCTGTGGGCCTTCTTTGCCTTCAGCGCCCGGCTCGCCTTCAGCGCCCGGCTTGCCTTCTTTGCCTTCAGCGCCTGGCTTGCCTTCGGGGCCTTCTTTGCCTTCAGCGCCTGGCTTGCCTTCGGGGCCTTCTTTGCCTTCAGCGCCTGGCTTGCCTTCGCGGCCTTCTTTGCCTTCTTTACCTTGCGGGCCTTCAGCCGCAGCATTTTTGTTACAGCCGAGTTGACCTCCGGGTGTGACCTGCACGAAGCACCCAGTGAGCGCTGTCGGATATATTCCGGAAACGAAGGTCCACGTCTGCGCGCCTTCGCTGCCGATGCGGGTCGTACCCGAGTCCCCATACACACCTTTGTTTGAGATGTCGATGTTGCCGGACCCGCGTGTGTATTCCCCAGCTTCGAATCCGAGTGCGACGTTGAAGCTGCCTTCCGTGTTGTTGACGAGCGCTCCCCTGCCGCTCGCGACGTTGTAGCTGCCCGTTTTGTTGCTCTCGAGGGCCCAGGGGCCGCTCGCGACGTTGAAGCTGCCTTCCGTGTTGTTGATGAGCGCATACGGTCCGCTCGCGACGTTGTCATTGCCTCTGGTGTTGCTGTCGAGCGCATCGGTGCCGCTTGCTACGTTGTAACTGCCTTCCAGGTTGCTGTAAAGCGCGCCGCTGCCGCTCGCGACGTTTTCGCTGCCCGTTGTGTTGTTGTGGAGGGCCCAGGGGCCGCTCGCGACGTTGTAGCTGCCTACGGTGTTGCGGTAGAGCGCTTCAAAGCCACAGGCCACGTTGAAGGTGCCTGTCGTGAGTTTTTCGAGCGATAGAAGCCCAGGACACGCGTAGTTGCTCGAGGCGGCCGCGCTGCCCGCACCCGCCACCAACCCGAACGTCAGCACGGCCGCAACAGCGAACCCGACCATCCGGGTCCTGCCCGCCGTCACCACCCCACGTCCAACGAATACCGCGTGCTGTCCTGCACCGCCCCGCCGGGCCGTAAACATGCTCATCACGCCACCTCCATGCTCTAGATCAGCGGACGAACCCAAAGGAATGCCCGCGAGAAAGGACCTCTGCGCAGGAGGTCTACGCCTCGGCACCCGGCCACACATCGGTAATCGCCCACGCGGCCACAGGTAGAAGGACACGAGGACCGCGAGCAGCAACGGTCAGAGGCCAGCACCACGCCGCCCAGGGAGCTACGGCCCGGCAGACGCGACTGCTTCCGATGCGAGCGTCTTGCCCAACGCCGCCCCGGCTCCTGGCACGGACGACAAGCAGGAGACTCGCCAGGCCGGCCCCGGCTAGTGCTTTTGGCTCAAAGGAGCCGTCAGCCCCCCAGCCTTGCTATCTCGACCGCAAGCTGTTCGACCTTCGCCGCCTCGGAGCAGCGGGACGCGAGCACGGGCCCTCGGGAAACCACGGAAGGCACCCCTCGCCCAATCCTGGGACAATGGCGCAACACGAAGACTGGGGGAAGACGATGGCGAGGATTCTCAAGGCACTCCGCGGGGTTCCGGTCATGGCCGTCGCCGTAGCGGCTCTGCTGCTCGCCGTCGCAGGAGTGGTCATGGCGACCAACTCGTCCTCGCCGCCGCTGAAGGTGTGCGTACCGGCGAAGGAAAGCAAGCCGCTCGTGACGCCACGGCCCGGGAACCCGATCTCCTGCAAGACGGGCTACGCGATCGAGGAACTGGGCAGGGAAGGCCCCGAAGGCAAACCCGGAACTGAAGGCAGGCAAGGCCCCGAAGGAAAACCGGGAGCCGAAGGCAAACAAGGCCCCGAAGGCAAACCGGCTCCCTCGATCCTCGCGAGCGGGGCTAGCGAGAGCGGCGTCTTCGCCATGCACGGCGGGGGCAGCTCGATAGTGCTGACCGAGGGCATCACGTTCAGGATCCCGCTGGCCGCCGCCCTGCCCGCGAGCCAGGTGATCTTCACCCAGCTCGGTAGACCCGTCACCAACTGTCCGGGCCCGGGCCTGGCCGGCAAGGGCTACCTGTGCATCTACTACGCCGTCAGGACCCTTGTCGGCAATGAAAGGACCCTCAACGTCGAAGGCATCCCCCCCACCGAAGGGGCGGGCAAGCTGGGCTTCACGCTCGAAGTGAGCTGCGCCGCGGAACCCTCGGCCTACGAAGGCACCTACACCGTCACGGGAGCTTAGGCAATGAGACACAGAAGGCCATCGACGGCCACGATCATCGCCATGCTGGCGCTCGTAGTCGCGCTCGGCGGCACCGCCATCGCGGCCATCAGGAGCGGTTCGTCACCCCCGTTGACGCTGTGCGTCTCCACGAAGGAAGGCGGCGCCGTCAAGACCCCGAAAGGAGGCGCCTGCAAGACTGGGTACGCGTTGACGGAAGTCAACAGGGAAGGGCCTGCAGGGAAAGAAGGGTCGGCGGGCACAAGCATCGTGGCGCGAGTGCGCAGTGCTTCGTCGATCGAAACGAACACGACCAACCCGTACTCCCCGACCTACGGAGTGGACCCCGTGGTCGGCAACCTCTGGACGCAGGGACCAACTGAACTCGATCAACTGACCACGGCAGTATCGATGACAGTGCCGCCTGAAGCGAGCTGCTCTGCGAGGAGCCCTGACGGCGTAACTTTGCCGGGTGAAGCCAGGGCCTATATCCTTGTCGACGGAATCCCAGTCGGGTCGGGACGGGTAGTCAACAAGATCTCCATTGAAGAACCGGTGACGCGGGTGGTCCCACTGGAATGGGGGCAGGTTCTCCACCATGCCGGAGAAGGCGAAGTGCCATACCTTCCTGGCCTGTTGGTGGGGTCCGCTAACCCCGGTTGGCTCCTCGAGCCCCGGAATCCGACGGGCCATGAAATCACTATTCAAGAGGCCGATGACTGCGGCGCCAACGGAGGCAACTCTGGCTCTCATTTCACTATCAATTCCGTCTCCATCGACGTAATCGGCGTCAAATGACCGCCAGTGAATCAAGCCGAAAGGACTCCGCGATGGAACTCCTCCCCAAACGGATTGCACTCCCCGCGGCGCTGCTCGCGTTCGCTCTGATCGGCGCAGGAGTCGCGTACGCCCTGACCAGCAGCGACTTCGAACCGAGAGCGACAGCCTGGCAGTCCTCGACCTGCGACGAAGCCCTGCTGAAAAGCAAGTCATCGGCCGCGAACAACCAGAAGATAGCGATCTGTTATGCGCTGGCGAAGGTACAGGAACACGACGGGAGCATCGCCAGCCTGCAGTCGGCGGTCGCCGCCCTCCAAGCCAATCAGATGCCGCGGTCCACAGCGTTCACCTTCCTCAACGAAAAGCTGTTGCAGCCCACGGCCGTTTCGCCGGTCTTTGATGCCAGAGGTTACACCCATGCGACCTTCAGCACACAATGCCCGCGCGAAGCGGTGACTTTCGGCCTGGAATATAGCGCTGACGGAACCACTTGGCTGAAACAAGAAGTCCTCTACTGCGAAGAACAGCGGCACTACGAACTCGCCGGACGATACTACCGAGTAGCGGCGAGGCGTAGTGAAGCACGGGAACCTGGCGAATGTGAATACGAATATCGATATCCCGGGGAACGGATATGTGTCCGCGTGATCCCGGGACCACTCCGATTCCCCGAACCCGATCAGACCGTGATCGCGGAGTTCACCAACTGAACACGGCGCGAGCCTCGGCCGACTACGGGGCCCACGCGCGGGTCGCCAGCAGCGGCAAGCGGAGAGGACCGCCGCGAAGCTCACAGCCACACCGCCCGCAGCTCGGACGGCGCGTCGCTCATCAGCCCGACCACGAGCGGGCCACGGGCGCCGAGCAGCCGACGCGGATGCGGCAGGTCGATCACGTAGACGCGGCTCATGTGTGGCCGAGCACCTTTTCAACGTCGGCAATCCAACCGTGCGGGACGTATTGCTTGGCGCCGATCAGCTTCGCCCTGTAGATCACCCAGCGCTTCACGCTGAGCCGTTCCGCTGCCGGGGTCCGGCCGATCGCGTGGACAGCATCGGCAACGTCCCGGCCGTCCACGATCGGGAAGTCATAGCCGCCGCCGGGCTTCTTGCGGGCCTTGCCTTCTTTCCCGAGCGCCTGCGTTTCCGCGTATGTGTACCTCGGCGCGACGTGCGGCTCTTTCGCCAGCGCGGAGCGCCTGGACGGGCCACGGCGGAGCCGCTTCGCCTTCGCTACCTCCAGGTAGCTGCGGGTGACCGTCACCCGCCGGCCCACGGTTTCATGTTCCCGGTCGAGGTCCAGCGCCGGACTGTAGGGGCCACACACGCGCTCCCCGACCCTCGCGGCGATCCGTTCGCGCTGCTCCAGCGACAGGTCCTGGTCGCGTAGGCTCGCCGTCGCCCTCGGGTTCGCCGCGTTCGTCACGATCGACACGTCCCCGCGGTGAATACTGCACTCGCGGACAGACCGTTCCGTTTTATCCTCAGACCACTCCTGCTGTGTGGCCCGGAACGCGAACGACATTTCCGACAGGTCGCCGCGCTTGAGCTTTGGTACGAGCGCCGCCACGTCGGGGTCCGACGGCTCAAGTTCCGCGCAGACCAGCAGCCCGCGGGCGTCTTCGCTTAGCGTCATCGTGCCGGACGTGGTCCTCGCCAGCGGCGTGCCGGTGTGGTTTATGAGCAGGCTCACGTCGGGGTCTTCCCCGAGTGTCCTGCCGAACGCGCCGCGGATAATCGTCTCGGTGAAGCTCCCGACCGGGTACGGCTCCCCGAACGTCGCGGCGTAGCCGACCAGTTCGACCGGCCCGCCCGGCCCCTGTGCCTCCCGTATCTCAATGCGTCCGTTCATGGTCGCTCGCCCAGCCCTTCCGTTTCACTTATGGCCCCCTCGGTTATCTCTTTCACCTTCGCCTCGTGCTCGCGGCGCACCGCCTCGAACGCCTCAGCCTCGGCGCGCAGCTCACGGTCCCGGCGGTCCTCGATCGCCCGGCGGCTCTCATCCCACGCCCTGCGCCGGTCGGCCGTGCCGTCCACCAGCTCGCGCCGCTCAAGCTCTGCCGCTTCGCGTTCGGCCCGCCGGCGCCGCACTTCGTCGTTGCGAATCCACTGGCCGGACGGCAGCCTTGGAATGTCCGCCAAGCTGAGCGGCCGGGTCGCCGCGACCAGCTCGGCGCGCAAAGCCTCCACCGGATCGACAGGCTCGCCGTCGCCGGCCGTCCGCTCCGCGGCGATCTGCCGGTCCACCTCCGCGTCCAGACTGGCGATGTGCCGCTCACGTTCGCGGCGTTCCGCTTCGGCCTGTTCGCGTTTCTGGCGTTCGAGGTAGCCGGCGGCCTCCTCGCGTTCTCGCCGGTTGCCGAGGAAGCTCACGAAAGTCATGCGGTCACCGCCGCCCTGGCCTCGGCCACTTCGGCGTGGTACTGGCCCGCCAGCTCCGCGAGGTCATCGGCGCCCTGGTTAGCAGCCCGCCACCCCGAGCAGACGGACAGCGCGAACGCGATCTGACCCGCGGCGCGCTCCAGCCGTTTCAGTCTCTCATCAGTCGTCACCTTTTCTCCTTTGCTTGTCATTACGCCCGGCGCTCCGGTAGGCCGGCGGGCCGAACCTCAAAGCCGGGACGGAGCCCGACCGCTAGTTGCAGCTCCGCGACTTGCAGCTTCAGCGCATGGAGTTCGCGGCCGGTTTTCTCGGACTCCCGTTCGAGCCGGGTGACCCTCGCGTCGATCTCGGCCAGCGTCCTCACTCCGCGTTCACCCCGGCCGCCCGCGCCGCATGAGCCAGGTCGATCAGCGCATCCCAGTCGCAGAACCCCTCGATGGCCGTTTCCGTGCACCGGGCGAACGCCGCCGCGAACATCCGGGCCTCCGCAGGCGCGTCCAGGTCCGCAGCCATGTCCGACGCGCCACGGCGCCAAGAGTCAAGATCGTCGAGGCCCTCGAAGATGGCGGCCACATCGGCCAAGACCTCATGCGCCTCGGGCCCGATCACGGTGAGCTCCCCCGGATGCGCTCGAGGATCGTGTGCTGGTTGACCGTCAGCCTCGGCTCGACCGGGCCGGACAGGTAGCTGTCGAGGTTGACGAGCTGCGCCTCCGCGGGCTTCCGGCGCAACGCAGCCCGGTAGTGCGGCTGCCGCAGCCACCCCCGCAACTCCTCCGGGGTCACACCCGCCTCGGCCGCCGCATCCTCCGGGGACAGTCCCCGCCGGACACCCGACAGGACCCGCCTTGCGGGGATGCTGAGCTCGTTCTCGTCATCTTCGCGCTTGTAGAGGAAGCTCACGACCAGCCCCTCGAAACATGTTTGGGGCGGTCACGGCCAGCGCCGCGCCTGGCATTGCAGCCGTAGTGGACGGGCCTCAGCCCCGCCGGGTCCGTCGCGAGACGCCGCCGGGTGCCGTCGTCCAGGCCGCGGGTCCGGGACACCGGCAGAACATGATCGACAGACGGCGCCCACCGCGATCGCGGCGGCGCATCCCAGTCCAAAGGGCCACCGCACAGAGCGCACCAATGGGCGCCCGCGAGGACGGTCTTCCTGGCCCGCTGGTAGGCGTAATCACGGCCCAGGCGGCTCATGTCGTGTCACCCATGACACGGAGCCCCATGAGGCGACGGAGCCGGTCTCGCAATCGACGCCTTCGACCCTGCGGCGGGCGAGGCGTCCAGGTGTATTCGGCCATCGGTTCGGGAAATGGCATGATGGCTCCGATCTTCGATCTACTCGAATTGGGGGATTGCGATGGCAGGGGCAGGAGAGGCTGACGGCGAGGGCGAGGGCGAGGGGGCCAGTCCGAGAGCGCGGCTCATGCAAGAAGTCGCCGAGGAGATGGACGGCATCGAAGCGGACTTCGGTGACGACTTCGAGATCGGTCGGGTAATCACGATCGTCGAGGTCAAGCGAGGCGACGACATGAGCCTGCGGGTACGGGCAGGCCAGTACCCGTGGGTCTCGATGGGGATGTTGTACGCGGCGCTTGAGATCTTGAAGCTCCAAATGACCGGCGGTCCAGACAAGGGGTAGTCCGGACGGATGGGCGTCATACGTGCTCTCCCCAAGTCCAGCGCCAGCCCCAGCAGGCCAAGGTCGCGGCCACCAGCGGGCAGATGTCGACCCCGCTGTTCTTGCGGCTCCACGCCCACTGATCGCCCATCGGGCGCATCGCAGCCCCATCGAGCGCGACCGTCAGCTCGCGTTCCCCACGGTGCGCGAGCCTGCCCCGTTCGGCGACGTCCACAAAGAACGCGCAGCCGGCCGCCAGGTCGGCGACGTCAACCTCGGTCAGGTTCAGACCGTCGATCTCCGGCAGGATCGACGCGCACGCCTTCGGGTCAACGATCACCTCGACGCCGCCCGCCGCGAGCTCCGCGAGCCTCCCCGCGACCCAGCCGGTGCCCTCACCGTGCTCAAGCACGCTCACGTAGAGCCGGTCCTCACGCGGGCCCGCAGCGACGATCGCCGCGCTCCTGGACCGCGGCGAAACATCAACCCCCAGGATCACACTGTTGGGCCTCGGGGCGTCCGGGTCAGCGAGTGCAGCCCACGTGTCAATGTCGATCACGGGCTCCCCCATCGACGCGACCCACCTGTTCAGGAACGCCCTCGCGAACTCGCCGCGGGCCATCGACCGCTGCGCCGCCGCAACAGTGTCCTCGGCCACCGTACGCCCCAGCGCGGGCATACATTCCCGCCACGTCGCCGGATCAGCAGGATCAGCATCATCATCAGCGGACCACTCGAAAAAACACAGGCCATCGCGAACGTCCGCCTCGACCGCGAGCCTCCCCGACTGCACGCGATCCCAAAGGTAAGGGCTCCCCGTCGGCGTGCCGGCTGTCGAGACGCACCACAATTGCGGGTCCGGCCTGGTCATCATCGCCGGACGAAGCGCCTGCTCGGTCCGGGCGTCCTGGTAGGCGAACGCCTCATCCATGAACGCCAGATCGACGCTCATCCCGTGCCCCGACTTGGCGGTGCTCGCGACGAGCTGCACGACGGAGCCGTTCGAGAACCTGAAACTCTCCCGGCCCGGCGCCAGGTACGCCGTCACCTGCGAGCCGACCACACTCGACTGCACGGCCGGAAGCCAGTCTTCGCTCATCTTCTTGCGGCCATCCAACGCGGACTGGGCCGCATAGACCGCGTTCGTCCTCGGCTCCAACAACGCCCTGACCAGCAGCAGCACAAGGATCAGGAAGCTCTTGCCCTGCTGGCGCGGGACGGTCAACACCGCATCCCGGTAGATCAGCCTGCCCGACCCGTCGACCTCGAGCGCCACATCAGCCACCTGGCGCTGCCACGGCATCAGCGGCGACCCGAGTAGCTTCGCGATCTTCCCCGCCGCACGCCCCAACGTCTCCCGCTCCGGAGTCCGGGCCGTCG
>Ga0075017_100003205_pt1 | contig 10284 bp, 12 predicted proteins | sample AleBraG_ABR_2012_FD_71475 | JGI IMG/M metagenome (GOLD analysis project Ga0075017, IMG submission 71475) | Freshwater sediment microbial communities in response to fracking from Pennsylvania, USA - Alex Branch Run_MetaG_ABR_2012 | ecosystem: Environmental > Aquatic > Freshwater > Creek >... | reverse complement strand
GGTAGCAGTTGTTCTTGGTAGGCACCATGGCAGGCCGATCCGAGACCGCGCTTCATTCGGCGCCAGCCGACTTGTTATCGACATGAGGCGGCATGAGGTGACGCTCGCGGGCGTTCAACTGGAGTTGACGCCGACCGAATGGGGCTTGCTAACAACGCTGGCAGACGCGCCGGGCCGGGTATTTACGCGGGCAGAACTCGTCAACCGCGTTCGTGGTTACGAGTTTGCTGGATACGAACGCACCGTCGATTCGCACGTTAAAAATTTGCGGCGCAAACTCGGCGACGATTCGGCCGACATCATCGAGACCGTGTTGGGCGCCGGTTATCGCCTAGGACTCACAGATGACAACAGGTAAGACGTCCGCAGGGAGCGGACGAGGCCTTGGTCCGCTGGGTCGCCGGTTGCTCGCCGCCTTCATTGTTGTCGCGCTGTCCTCGGTCATCGTCTTAACGGCTGCCTCTCTTATAGGCACTGCGCTGGGTCTGTCAGCGAATCAGTCAGCCGAACGCGCAAGGGCGACCAGCGCGGCGGCGCAAGCGGCAGCGACTGCCTATTCCCACGGCGGTGGCTGGGCTGGCGCAGATCTCACCCAAGTGGATGCGATCGCTGCTGCGTCGGGCGCCAGGCTCCTCATCACGGACTCGAGCGGTCGCGTCGTCCAGGCACCGGACGGCGCAATGATGATGGGCAGCGGAATGGCTGGTCGATCCGGAGGCGGAAGTACATCGCAGCACGTCATCGTTGACGGAAACGTGGTCGGAACTGTCCGCCTCGGATTCGGCACGCCAGCGACCGGCACGGTTGAGCACATTGCGTGGGCGTGGATTCTCGCGGCAGCGCTCGTCGCCTTAGTGAGTGCCGTTACCGTCTCGTACTTTGTCACTCGGCGAATCTCCCGGCCGCTGCAACGCCTAGCAAAGGTCGCCCACGATTTTGCGGCCGGCCAACGCGATGTCCGCGCGGCGGCCGAAGATGTCCAGGCTCCGGGCGAACTTGGTGAACTTGCCCGCGCATTCGACGCGACTGCAGACGATGTCGTCCGGTCCGAGACGGCGCGCCGACAGATGGCCGCTGACGTCGCTCACGAGTTGCGTACTCCGTTGGCCGCACTACAAGCAGGACTTGAGGAATTGCGTGACGGACTCGTTCCGCCCGATCAGTACCGTCTTGACGCCCTCCATGCGCAGTCGCTGCGCCTCGGACGCGTCGTCGCCGATCTTGCCGAATTGTCAGCGGCCGAGACCGCTGCCTTGTCACTGCGACGTGACACGGTGGACTTGTCGGACGTTGTCAGCGATGCCGTGACCGCGGCGCAACCTTCTCTGGCGGCTGCGCAACTCAAAGTGACCACGAGCATTGCGCAAGGCATCACCATCGTTGGAGATGCCGGACGCTTACATCAGGCGATCGGCAATCTCTTGGCTAACGCTGCTCGCCACTGCCGAGCGGGTGACTCGGTCGGCGTCGCGTTGGATGCAACGTCCGATACTGCGTCGATCGTCATCTCCGATACCGGCCCGGGAATCCCCGCCTCCGACTTGGCGCATGTCTTTGACCGTCTGTGGCGTGGACAGGCCGATTCGGCGAATGCCGGGTCCGGAATTGGCCTAGCCGTGGTGCGAGAAATTGTTTCGGCGCACGGCGGAGAAGCGACCGTCACCTCGACTCGAGGCGAGGGTGCGACGTTCACGCTTCGACTGCCTCGAGCCGGCAACGAGTACCGATAAGCGGCAGTTGCCCGCCGCTCCTGGGTTGTAGAAAATACCCCGGGGGGTATAGTGGTGGCAGACGCGTCGAGCGTCTAACGACGAGATTGGAATTCCGCGTGTGCCATCAGACGACCTGCCGAGCTTGTAAGAAGAAGACGTGGGCCGGTTGTGGCCAGCACAAGAATGAGGTTCTTCGAGGAGTTCCCAAGAACGAGCGCTGCCACTGCACGCAAGCCGAGAAGGACGCCGCAAAGGGCTTTTTTGCTCGGCTCCTTGGCGCTTGACCTCGGCCAGTTACGCAACAGGTGCAGGGTTGGAATGACGGACGTCGCAGTGAGGAGTTATCAGTGACCGACACGCAGTTGCCATCGTGGAGTTCGGTGCTTGCGGTTGTCGCCCATCCAGACGACGAGTCCTTTGGTCTTGGCGCCGTTCTTTCGACGTTCGCCGCCAACGGTGCGCAAGTCACAGTCGTTTGCTTCACTCATGGCGAGGCTTCAACCGTCCACGAGGTTGAAGGAAACCTAGCGTCCGTTAGGGCTGCGGAACTAACTGCGGCCGCCCTTGAACTTGGCATCGATGCCGTACATCTCAAGGCGTACCCAGACGGGGCATTGGGATCTGTCGATCCGGCACTTCTTGTCGCCGATGTTGAGCGTGTCGCGGAGACGGTCAATGCTGACGGATTCATCGCGTTTGATCCAAGCGGAGTGACGTCGCACCCAGACCATCAATGTGCGACCGCCGTTGCCTTAATTGCGGCGGCACATCGCCAAACTGACTTGCTCGGTTGGACGATCCCCGAGACGACGGCGAGGTTGCTTACCACAGAGTTTGGCGCGGAATTCGTTGGTCACAACGACAATCAGGTCGACGTCCGAATCGACGTCGATCGTGCCCGTCAGATTCGAGCCATCGCCTGTCACCCGAGCCAAGTTGTACCTGGAAGCGTTCTTTGGCGCCGTCTCGAGCTTCTCGGAAGTTCCGAAAGTCTGCGTTGGCTCCTGAACTCCCGACCGCAACGGACCGACGTTGTGGCTGCAGGCAGCAATTGATCAGTGGCTACGCCAGAGATAAAAACAACTTCTTGAGTTGTTCGACGTCCATTGTTTCTGGGTCGTCGGGGTTGCGAAGTCGTTGCGCCAGGCCGGTGGAGACAATCTCGAAGCCAGCCTTATCAAGGGCCTTCGACACAGCGGCCAATTGCGTGACTATGTCTTGGCAATCTCGCTCTGATTCGAGCATTCGAATGACTGCGCTCAACTGCCCTTCAGCCCTGCGAAGGCGGTTCCCGATTCGAACGGACTCGACCACATCGAGCTTCATGACTTCTCCCTTGACGAAGTCAAGCATACCCCATGGGGTATACGCTGCCACCATACTTCTGTCATCGACCAGCATCGTTCGGGCAGCTAGCGCGCGGGTACCCAAGTCACTCATCGGAGAGTAGAGATGAAGTTCGCGAGTTTCTTTGGTGCGGCGCCCGTGATCTCGGCTGGCCAGGCACGCGAGTTACTTAAGGCAGGCGCAGTCTTGCTCGACGTCCGCGAGAGCGTCGAGTGGAATCAAGGCCACGCACCGGAAGCCATTCACGTACCGATGAGTCGCGTCTCTCAGGTCGAAGCACTCATTGACAAGGACGCTCAAGTCCTCGTCCTTTGCCGGAGTGGTCACCGGGCCAAGCTGGTGACATCGCACCTTCGATCGCTCGGCTATGACGCTGTCACCATCTCTGGTGGCATGTCTGCGTGGACGAGTCCAAATGGTCCGACCACCACGTAGCACGCGCGTGTATTACTACTGACGTTCTGTCTCAGACGACGGTCGCTCGGCTCGGACTTAGTCTGACTCGTCCTTGAGCCAAGAATCGTCGTCAGACGTTAGTGCTGACGCTGAACGACCTCGAAGCGCACTGCGTCGGCGCTGAACAAGTTCTCGAACGGCCTCACCATTGACCAGTGCTGGCACGTAGAAACGATTCGTGGCAGCGGCGTGCCGCGAGATGCACCGGTCGAGGACCTCGTCCACGATGGCAGTCGGTAGATCGTTGAAGCGCTGGACGAGTTCGATGCGCACCGTCGCCAACGATTCGCTATCGCGGACCGGCCCTGTGGCCGACGGCCGAGTGTCGGGGCAGGTGCGAGCGACAAGGTCGTCTGCTGGCCCGTCGGCGCAAGTCGACGTCCTGAATATGAGTGCCACACCGCTATCCTGACATATACCCCGGGGGGTATGCTAGGTTGCACCTGAATGGAAGGACATCATGAGCTTCAACAAGAGAATTGCGCGCGCAACCGTCGCCGTCGCCGCCCTCGGCATTTTGACTCTCGGAGGCGCAAGCGCGTGTTCGTCTTCGGCAGGAACGGCTTCGGATGCGGCCGCCACGATCACCACCGGATCACACCTGAGCCCCGCGGAGTTCTCACAATCCATCACCAAAGCTGGCACGGTGCTCATCGACGTGCGCACGCCCAGTGAGTACGCCGCCGGGCATATCGCCAACGCCAGGAATATCGACGTCGAAAGTGCCAACTTCACGTCCGACATTGCGAGTCTCGACAAGAACGCGACGTACGCCCTCTACTGCCACAGCGGTCGTCGCAGTGGCATCGCTATGCAGACCATGCAGCAGGCAGGGTTCACGCACGTTTACGACTTGTCTGGCGGTATCCAGAACTGGGAGTCCAGCGGCGGAACGCTCGTTACAGGGTCCTGACGGTGCAGCGCAACGTTCTGACGTCCGTGATGTCGGTATCTGTGCGGTCGTTCAATCCGTGGTCGCACTCAAGAAACAAAGTCGCAAGCCCGATCGACTAAACAAGGAGTCACAGTGAAGCAGAACGTCAACACGATCGATCGCGTCATTCGCTTAGTGCTAGCAGTCGCGTTCTTCGCCGGTGCAGGTGTCGTTGGATTCACAACCGTTGGTGGCATCATCCTCGCCGTCCTTGGCGTGGTGATGGTTGTTACCGCGGCCGTCGGCTTCTGCCCGCTTTACCGGTTGCTTGGCGTGAGCACGCGCAAGGCGACCGCTAAGCACTGACTCGGCGGGCCTCTGGCCAATCGTCGAGACACACTCACGAAGCCACCAGGCATAACTCGGCGTCAACCAACAGTTGGCGCCGAGCTGTGTGTTACCTGCATGGAGCGACCGTGCGCTGCTGGGACGTTAGAAGCCAGGTGTCGGACTGTCTCGACGACCGCACTTGTGGGTGTGTGAACGACTTTGGCCAAGACGCGTCTTCAAAATTCGATGCTCGATCCACTGTGCCCGCGCGCCTGCCGGTCGTCGTAGCGCGGCATGAGTCCGATCAGTGATGACCCTTGCGGATGATCTGGATCATGCGCGCGTTGATGGCAGCAAACCGCCACGCCTGGAATGCAAGATTCGTCCGTGACCGGACTGTCTTGTCGGTCGGGAGTGGTGCGTTGCCGATGCTTCGCTCAGACTGATCCATGGCCGTTGCCTTACGTTCGATGGTTGTGCCGACTCATTCGGGAATGAGGAACCAGCCAAGTCGTGCCTTGGCCTTGTAGATAAACATGTAGTGCAGCACGGTCTTGATCCAGTGACCGGCCAAACCGATTTCGCCGTACGTGTCTTTGGCGCTGCGTCCCATGCCGGGGTATTTCTGGTAGTCAGGCACAACGGGATACATCGTCATGGACGCCGCAGTGCCTTTGCGCAGACCAGTGCCGGCGGACGCTACGCAGGCGGCACCCATCTTTGCCATCGATGCGGTGTGAGTGGGTTTCGTTGCACCGTGTTCGATCATGTCGGTGATGGATTGCGCAACGACGCGACCCATGATTCCCGACGGCATCCCGGTGCGCGGCGGAGAAGGAGCGATGAGCACGCCACTTGGACTGGTCCGCGGTTCGGAAATCTGGTGCGGAGGCGCAAAGGCGATGCCCACGCTGAAAACGTTGGTGTACTGCGGCGTCTGATAAGTGCTGGGCCAGTCGGCGGAGCGCCAGTCGGCGTAAGGCTTCGGGTTGTAGTCAGCATCCACGCGCATAAATCCGCTAGGCGCGAAGACGGTGGATGTGATGTCGTTGCCCGCGGCGTCGAACGCCGTCATGTCTGCACCGCGAAACGGCGGAAGCAACATGGCGAAGTCGTAATTGAGCGTGCTCCGCGTTCCGTCCAACTGTTCGTAGAAAATCACGCCCGGCTCAATGCGATCAACATGGGCCTGCGTGATGGCACGTACGCCTCGTTCGCGGAATAGTGACTCGGTCCAGAGTTTGCTGGTGGTTTCGAAACCCCTTTGGGTGAAGACCATTCCACCGACACCGAAATCGCCTAGTTCGTATTCGTTGGTCAGATACACGACATCGGCCAACTCACGGACTCCGGCCAAGCGCAATTCGTGCTCGACATTGAATGCGTACTCAAAGGCGGCGCCCTCACACGTGCAGGTGCCGTGCCCGACACCAATGACCAGAGTTTGCTTCTCACCGCTGCGGAGCTTGTCAATCACTCCGCTGAGTTGTGTAGCGGCCTCGATAGCGTGACCCGGCGTACAGACCGAGACCGTGTGACCGTCTGGACCAAGTCCAGGCGTGGCCGCAAAGTTCAGCTTCGGGCCGGTTGCGTTGATCAGGTAGTCATACTCAAGGGTTGCTTCTTGACCCGCGCGCGCTGGATCGGTGTATCGAATGCTGACGTGCGGCTTTGCAGCGTCAGCCGAGCCCTCGGGGAAGATCGTCGTCGCCAAAGCCTGGTGGAACTCAATGTGCTTGCGGGCATAGATCGGCGCCAGGGGGAACGTCACTTGTTCGGTCGTCTTCTTTCCAACGCCGACCCAGATGTTGGACGGAATCCAGTTCCACTTGGAGTTGGGCGTGACCACTACTACGTCATGTTCCTTTTTCAGCATGCGTCGCAGATGGAGTGCCGCCGTGTGGCCAGAAATGCCAGCGCCAAGAATCACAACACGGGCCACGGGGCCTCCTCCATGAGTATGTCGATTGTGTCGGGAAGTAGTTAACGGTTACGCGTCGGTCGCGGTGCTGAACTGGCGACCCATGACCAACACAGCACTTCGGGCGTCACCTTCGGCCCCAAGGGAAACTGGGATTCCCATGGTGGCCAGCATGCGTGTCATGCCTTCGCCCATGTGTTCGACGACCACACCGTCGATCTCGTTGTCGAGTAGAAAACGTACGATCCGCGCGTGATGTGCGCCCTCAGTGCCTTCATCGTGCAGCGCGTGCCAGTTCACATCGAAGACCCGCCAACCAGCGATCTCGCCATTCGATACTTCGGCGATAGCAACGTGCTGAGCGCGACCCCAGCCGGGGGCGACGACGCCTGATTGCGTAACTGGCACGGCGATGTGCACGAGTCCTCCCGTAGGTGTGCTTGATGAGGTGGGCTGCGTCTACCGTATACCCCCTGGGGTATATTGGGAACACCCGATATTGGAGGCATTCATGTGTAGTCCTGCTCGTTGCAACCAGTGCGCCAAGATCACATGGTCAGGTTGCGGCATGCACGCGTCTCAGGTTCTGGCTAACGTGCCAGCCGACCAGCGCTGTACCTGCAGATAATTTCGACGTTGGGCGCCGTCGCCTCGAAGTCACATCGGCACTTTGAGGCGACGCCCGCAACGGGGCACCGGAACTCGCATAGAAGCTGACTTCCGGTGGGCGGATCCCAGAGAAAAGGGCCGTGAGCGACGTGGTCTCACGAACGTGTGGTGGCCAGGGGCGGGATCGAACCGCCGACCTTCCGATTTTCAGTCGGACGCTCGTACCAACTGAGCTACCTGGCCGATCAGAGAAGCCTCCGCTCCCTGGAGCGACCCCGACGGGACTCGAACCCGCGACCTCCGCCGTGACAGGGCGGCGCGCTAACCAACTGCGCTACGGGGCCTTGCGTAATGCAAAGCCGTACTGCGAACTGCTGACATGCAAGTATCCCCGACGGGATTCGAACCCGCGTTACCGCCTTGAAAGGGCGGCGTCCTAGGCCTCTGGACGACGGGGACCGGGAACCGGCACCCGACCTTCGCACGTCGGGACCCGAGGGAAAGCATACGGGACGGCGGACGAGCCTCCCAAACCGCCATCGGGTCGCGCACCCGTCCGTCCGACTGCGACGATCACAAGGTGCTCCACATCACGCCGGACGAGTTCGATGACCTCGTTCGCCAGGCCCTCGACACCGTCCCGCTTGAACTCATGTCTTATCTCGACAACGTTGTCGTCCTCGTCGAGGCCGAGTCCCCGCCAGGCCCCGTGCTGCTCGGCTTATATGAAGGTGTGCCGCTGACATCGCGTGGCGCGAACTTTGCCGGCTCGCCTCCCGATCGAGTGACGATCTTTCGCGGCCCACTCGTCCGGATGTGTCACACGCAGGAGCAAATCGTCGAAGAAGTTCGTCGGACGGTTATTCACGAGTTGGCGCATCACTTCGGCATCGACGATGACCGACTCAATGAACTCGGCTGGGGTTAATCGTCAAGCGCGGCAACACGACGCAGCGCCCTGCAACGCCAGTCCTTCGCACATGCAAAGTTGTCGCAGTCAGCGATCCATCGCAGGCGCCAGCCACGCAATCGGTGTTGACTCAACTACCTAGGCCGCGACCGGCGGCCCCGAATCAGGAGGACACGTGTCAGAGGCCCCCGCTCCCGTCACGCTCCCGCGCATCGGTGACCCGGCGCCAACCTTTGAGGCCGAGTCCACGCAGGGCGTCATCTCGCTCGACAGTTACCCGGACAAGTGGATCGTGCTGTTTAGTCACCCAGGTGACTTCACACCGGTCTGCACAACAGAGTTTGTTGAGTTCGCGCGTCGCAAGGACGACTTCGACAAGCGCAACGTCCAACTTGTTGGCATTTCGGTTGACTCGTTGTTCAGCCACCTCGCATGGGTGAACTCAATCGAAGAGAACCAAGGCGTTCACATTCCGTTCCCGGTCATCGCAGATCTGGACACCAAGGTGTCTCAGGCCTACGGCATGATCCACGCGAACCAATCGACCACATCAACAGTCCGTGCAGTGTTTGTCATCGATCCCAAGCGAACTGTGCGCGCCATCATCTACTACCCGATGCAGGCCGGACGCAACATCGATGAAATCGTCCGACTCGTTGATGCGTTGCAGACTGGTGACGCAAACACTGTGTCGACGCCAGCTAACTGGGTGCCTGGCCAACCCGTCGTTGTGGGCGCACCCCGTACGCAAGAAGCACTCGCTGCGCGCAAGGCTGACGACAAGCTCGACAAGAAGGGCTGGTACCTCGCCACCAAGTCGCTGTAGTACACCGGCGGCGGACGAGTTATCTGCGGTCCAGTTTTGTGTGAGGGGCGTCCCGATCGGGGCGCCCCTCACACGTCTATGGGGTCGAACTCACATGTGCGTCCGGCGGAATGAGCCCAAATCTGCGGGTCTACAGAAGTAAAGTGAAGCGGTGGGCTGAGCGCCCATTTGGCGACGGAGGCACGATGGCTGAGCACGGCCACGGATTGTTGTTGAAGGCGTTGCGCGAGCGACGTCCCGAGTGGCTGGAGCGCAAAGGCATCCACGTTCTCGAAGTTGGTACGACTCGTGAACAACTAGCAAGCCAAGACTCCACGCGCGTCATTGCAGAGTTCTGCAAAGAGCATGGTTGGGACTTCACGACGTGCGACATGGACCCAGCGAACAGTGAGCGCGCCCGCGAATTGTTCGCATCGATGAACGTCCCCTTCAAAGCGGTTACCGCAAAGGGCGAGGACTACATCAAGAGTCAACGTCGCGCTTGGGACGTCGTCTATCTTGACGCGTACGACTTCGATCACGGCAAGCACAGCGAAGAGCGGCAAGAACGATACGAGCAATTCCTCGGTAGTCGCATCGATCAGCAGGCGTGCGAAGTCATGCACCTCGAAGCGATGCAGGGACTTAACCGCGCTGGTCGTCCGCGGTGCCTCGTCGTTATTGACGACACGTGGATGGTAAAGAACAAGTGGGTCGGCAAGGGTCCGATGGCAATTCCGTGGGCCATCGCGAACGGCTGGGACCTCACGATGGCCGAAGAGGAATACCGCGCCATCGTCTTTGAGAAGCGCCCCGAGTGGGAGGCCTACAAGCGCTGGGCGCGCCGCACCGGTGGAAAATACAAGCGCAAACTACTTCGTCAACCGATGCCCTAGTTCAGACGTAGTTCACCGACGCAGCGGGTTCTGCGCTCCCATAAACCCTTGGTAACGTCGCAGGCGCGGCAGATTCGACGCCAGTCAACAGATAAGTAACAACGACCGTCGTCGTCACATACCAACGGAGTTAACGTGCCCTCGCTTCGCCGTTCCCGCATCGCCTCGGCCGTGACGACCGCCGTCATCGTTGCGGGTACGTTCGCACTGATCATTCCGAGTGCGGTCGCGCAGGTGCTGCCACCAGAGCGCGCAAACCCCACGTCAACGCCGACTCCCACACCGTCCGTCACGGTGACACCAACGTCGACGCCAACGCCAACACCGACTGCGACCGCGACGCCAACACCGACGCCCACTCGCACTCCGACTCCCACGCCGACTCCGACGAAGAAGCCCGGACCTCGACCCATTCCCGCACCTG
>Ga0075017_100003203_pt1 | contig 10289 bp, 10 predicted proteins | sample AleBraG_ABR_2012_FD_71475 | JGI IMG/M metagenome (GOLD analysis project Ga0075017, IMG submission 71475) | Freshwater sediment microbial communities in response to fracking from Pennsylvania, USA - Alex Branch Run_MetaG_ABR_2012 | ecosystem: Environmental > Aquatic > Freshwater > Creek >... | reverse complement strand
TTATTGGCCCGTCCGTCTGATCGCAGGGTTGAGCCCTCGAGCGAGATTCCTGCAAACAGACCGCGCGACCGCGAATACGAAAGAATCTCGGCTTTCATTACCACGTCCGTAGCCCCTTCTGCACTGCGGCCCTTGGGACCGGCGGCGGCTGAAGCGTCGGCTCCCAGTTTCACCTTGCTGCCCAGCAGTGATTTCGCCCCACTAGGGTTCATCACCAGAAGCACAAAGTCTGTCGCCTGCCCGCCGAGCTGGAACCCGATGTTGACGCCTTCCAGCGCATAGAGTGCGGGCGGTCCCCATGGTCCGGTGTAGTGTTCCCCACTGCGGCACACCATCACACCGCGGCCATAACTTCCACCGATCCCGATCGCACCCTTCTTCACCGACGGAAGCACGATCACACACTCCGCTCGATCCAGCAGATCTTTGGGGATATCGTCCGGGATGTCCAGAATCTCTTTCAGAACGTGGCCCGCTTCCTTTACCCGGTCCTCCTCTTTTTCGTTGTCTACTGCAAAGAGGGACAGGGGACACACTACGAGTGCGCAGATGAGAGTGATAACTTTCTTCACAGTTCCTCCGGGGGGATGCCGGGCTATCTTAATACGTCGCGGCAGACTTTCGCGACTCCGAATCTGCCAGCGGTCGTTCTTCTTGCTGGCGGTTGTTATACGGTGCCGTGAACTTTTGTCCAGGAATTTTTCCGCAGTTTTCCGCGACAAAATTCCTGTCGACCTCAGACCCTGTTTCGCACTGAACCACCCTTGCTTCCATGTTTTCCTGCTGAAAATCGGGTGCCTCTAAACTGCACATCCTGCGCGGCTTCCCAAGGATGACCAAACGTGTGCTCCTTTTGTAACTTGGCATCCCGCGCAGCGTCTCCTAGAGTCGGGAGGTTAGAATACGGCCTCATCCGCCACCTCCTCCGGCACTAAAAGTGCATCCAATCTACTGGGGTGTTGGGCCGTGGTTGTGAAGGGAAAGCTTGGACGTGGCGAGAATGAAACACTTGGGCGCGAATTTCTCTCTGGTGGCGATCTTGGCAGCTGCTGCTTTTCTGCCAGCGGCGGCGCAGACGAATGCCAGCGTGAGCCCGGTGTCCAGCTTCGTCGGTAGCCCGGCCATCACCGCCCCCGCGCCAGAATCTTCAACAGCCGTCGTTCTTTCCGCTTACGACAGCGATCCTCAGGATTCCGTTCTCACCATCAGGAAGCGGGTGGACGAGGTCAACGTTCTCTTCATCGCGACCGACAAACATGGCAAATTTGTCCGCAACTTGAATCAGAACGATTTTTCAATCCTGGACGATCACAAACCGCCGCAATCGATCCTTCAATTCCATCGTGAAACCGATCTTCCTCTGGAAATGGGCCTGCTCGTCGACGTGAGCGGTTCGGTCCGCGGCCGCTTTGATTTCGAGCAGCAGGCGGCCACCGGCTTCCTGCAGCACGTCCTCCGGCAGAGCTTCGACAAGGCATTCATTCTCGGCTTCAACAATCGTACCCAGCTCACACAGGACTTTACCGACGACATCACCCTGCTCTCGACCGGTGTGCAGCGCTTGCACGACGGCGGCGGAACGGCGCTATATGACGCCGTGTATCACGCCTGCCGTGACAAGCTCATGAAAGACAAGCCCGATCATCCCGTACGCAAGGCCATCATTATTCTGAGCGACGGTGAGGACAATCAGAGCGAATACACGCAGGCACAAGCCATCGAGATGGCACAACGCGCGGAAGTGATCGTCTATGCCATCTCAACGGACGATAGTGGCCTGATTCTGCGCGGCGACCGTGTACTCGAGCAACTTGCCGACGCCACCGGCGGCCGCGCCTTCTTCCCTTACAAGATGAAGGACATCACCCACTCTTTCGCCGCCATCGAAGACGAACTGCGTAGCCAGTACGTGGTCTTGTACAAGCCCGCCGACTTTGACGCCGACGGCCGTTTCCGCACCATCGAAATCACTTCGCTGAAGAAGGACCTCCAGGTCCGCTCTCGCAAGGGCTACTTCGCCCCCCGCCAGTAGCGCCTTCACCCACCCTTAATTGAGATTGCTGAATTTCTCCAAAAAAGCAGGGCCGTAGCTGCGCTTATGTGATTTTGGGGGTCTTGTTCAGCGGCGCTTTCTTCGTGAATTCCCGTCAGGCTGTCTTTTTCCTCTTCTCGAACTGTCCCGGCTGGTAGGTTCCCGCTGGAGTCCGGAAGGCTATATTCAACCGGTTCCAGCCGTTGATCTCCACCACGGCGAGCGTCAGATCCGCTATTTCCTGCTCGCTGAAATGTTTCCGGGCTGCTTCGAACACTTCGTCAGTGACATGTCCATCGTGGAGGTTGGTAGTCGCTTCGGCCCACGCGAGTGCCGCCCGTTCGCGGTCCGAGTAATACATGGTCTCACGCCAGGCATCCAGGGAACTGTTTGGGTGTACTTCCGCGCAAGAAAATTGGCTATGCTCGGAAACCGAACATAGCCATCGGTAAAGCCCGTCCGTTACTTGCCGGATGGTTTAGTGGCTGTCGCCGTCGTGGTCGACGTCACCCGAGCGGCTCAGGGTTACCTTGTCCTGAGGCTGCTGTGACGCCTGCTGCGCCTGTGGAGCGGGGCGGGTTGCAGGGCTGGAGACCTGCTCAGCTTGGCTGGCAGGGCTGGAACTGGAAACCGGATTGATCAAGGTACAGTACCTCCACTCCATTTATCGGCAAACCACGCAAAAGCCTTAGATGCCCTTGCAATCGAAGGTACCTGCCCCGATGCAAGAAAAGTAACTCGGATGGTCCCTAGCTTCGCGCCCTGTTTCTTGGCCGCTGACCTGGGTCGATAATGCCCTCCCCTACCCTCGCGCCGGCACACGCCGTTGACTAGAATGGTGACCCAAGCTTCAAGCAGCATTGCCACACCGCTTTTTCACCGTTCCGCCCACCGTAACCTTTTTGCCGGTCCGCAGTTTATGTACGTGAGAACGAAAGATGGCCGTCGGTAAACCTGGATCGAAGGGGTCGCGGCAGGAGGCGCAGGAGCGTCTCCTGGTCGAAGCTGCGCAAAAAGATCCCTCCCGGTTTGCCGAACTCTACGAGAACAACTTTGCCCGGGTGTATGCCTTCATCGCACGCCGGGTTCGTGATCACGCCGTCGCCGAAGACCTCACATCCGACGTTTTTCACAAAGCCTTGGCCAATCTTTCTGGTTTCGACTGGCGCGGCATACCGTTCGCGGCCTGGCTCCTGCGCATCGCCGCCAACGTGGTCAGCGATCAGTGGAAGCGATCGGCAAGAGAAATTGTCAATGACCCTCCCGAAGCGAGCGTGGAAGTGAACTACGAGGAAAACGAACACTGTGCGCGCTTGTTTCGCCTGGTTGAGCGGCTTCCCGCCGACCAGCGGCGCGTCATCGGCATGCGCTTCGCGGAGGGAAAAAGCATTCGAGAGATTGCCACTGAAATCGGACGCACCGAGGGCTCAGTAAAGCAGCTTCAATTCCGCGGCCTGGAGACCCTCCGGGCGCAGCTCGCTGTAAACAAGCTGGGTGGGAAAAATGGCTAAGCGTAGCCTGATCGAACAACTCGACGAAGCGGTGCAGGCCCTTCTGGCCCAGCCCGATGCTCCGCTTCCTTCAGTAGATGCGAGCCTCGCTCCCTTGCTGCGCGTCGCTGCCGAACTGCGCGATCTCCCCAGAGAGGATTTCAAAATGCGATTGCAAGCCGAACTGCAGGAAAAAACCGCTCCTCCCCAACCACGTGTCGAGCCCATTCCCAAGGGCTATCGCACCATCACGCCCTACGTCGTGGTGCAGAAGGCGGCGGAACTGATCGACTTCGTCAAGAACGCGTTCGGCGGTGAAGAAGTCTTCCGTTCCGTCGGCACCGCGGGCGGCATTCACTGCGAGATGCAAGTCGGCGACTCCAAAATGATGATCGGTGGTGGCGGACAGTGGAAGGGCACGCCCATGCCGACCTCACTCCATCTTTATGTGAAAGATGCGGACTCTGTTTACCAGAGCGCTCTTGCCGCAGGCGCCGCCTCCGTGCAAGAGCCTGTCGATCAGTTCTACGGTGACCGCGAAGCCGGCGTGCGCGACCTGGGGGGAAACCACTGGTACATTTCAACTCACCAAGCAACGGGCGACGTTCCGCCCGGCATGAATACTTTGACGGTCTTCCTGCATCCGAAGAGCTCGACGGAGATGCTTGCCTTCCTGAAACGCGCTTTCCAGACGGAAGACGTCGAATACCACGCGTCTCCGGAGGGCATGGTTCACTACGCCAGCGTGAAGATTGGAACCTCGATACTCGAGATGGGTGATGCTCACGGCCCGCACCAGCCGATGCCAACCATGTTCTATCTCTACGTGGACGATGTGGACGCCTGGTACTCTCGCGCCCTCGAGGCAGGAGCCAAATCCATGTATGCGCCGGCCGATCAGCCTTACGGCGATCGCAACGCGGGCGTAGAAGATCCGTTCGGCAATCAGTGGTATCTAGCCACACACATGAAGGACGTCATGCTTTAGCGTGACGGAAGGTCGACGCGACAGATTACGAACATTCTTGGAAGACTAATTTGAGAAAAGACAGACAACCGTCATTTGTCGTCTGTCCCTCTTAACGGAAACTACCCAAATATCAAAGGAGAATCACCATGGCAGTGAAGTACATTCCCGACGGCTATCACACCGCGACTCCCTACCTCATCATCAAAGGCGCAGCCAAGGCTCTCGACTTCTACAAGAAGGCGTTCGGCGCCACAGAAATTATGCGCATGCCGGACTCCGACGGGAAGATTGGACATGCCGAAATCAAGATTGGCAATTCCCCCATCATGCTCGCCGACGAATTCCCCGACAGGGGCTATAAGAGTCCGCAGTCAATCGGAGGCACTCCGGTCAGCATCATGCTCTACGTCGAGAATGTCGACAAGACCGTGGAACGAGCCGTGGCCGAGGGTGCAAAAATAACCAAAGCTGTAGAGAACCAGTTCTACGGCGACCGCAACGGGACTATCAGTGATCCCTTTGGCCACGTTTGGACTATCTCCACCCACGTCGAAGACGTTACTCCAGCCGAGATGCAGCGCCGCATCGAGGCCATGCACGCTCATAGCTGACATCGACAGAAGCGAGTGCCGGGTATGTGTTGCAAGAACCGCGTGCCCGGCACGACCATTTGCTGCTAAGATGCTGCCCGTCCAGTGATTCGGAATAAGCGATACTGGGCAGCAAATGAAGTCTTTCAGCATTCGATTTCGCACGTTGCGTCGCACCTTTTTCCTCTTCGCTTTCACGAGTGTTCTCGCTGCCTCAGCTCCCGCACAGGAAATTTCGCTCCAGAAGAGCAATACCACTGAAAATCTCCGTGGGGTGAGTACCGTCTCCGACAAAATTGCCTGGGCGAGCGGCGCCCACGGCACTTACCTGCGCACAATCGATGGCGGAACCTCCTGGCAGGTAGCGCACGTTCCCGGCGCGGAAGATCTCGATTTCCGTGACGTCAAGGCTTTCAGCGCGGACGTGGCTTACCTGCTCAGCATCGGTACGGGCAAACTTTCGCGAATCTACAAAACAACGAACGGCGGAAAGAACTGGGCTCTTCAGTTCACGAACGCAGACTCGAAAGCGTTCTTCGACTGCATGGCGTTCTGGGATCAGGATCACGGCTTGGCGATCAGCGATCCGGTCGGCAAGGAATTCATCTTGATCGCAACCGACGATGGCGGCACTCATTGGAGCGACGTTTTCCCGAAGAAGATGCCGCCAGCGTTCGAAGGCGAGGGCGCATTCGCCGCAAGCGGAACGTGTCTGATCGCTCAAGGCAACAGCAACGCCTGGTTCGCTACCGGCGGTTCGGTGGCACGCGTATTCCATTCCACCGACCGTGGCAAGACATGGACGGCCGCCATAACGCCCATCGTTCATGGCAACGCGTCTTCAGGAATCTTCTCGATCGCTTTCCGCGATGAGAAACACGGACTGGCAGCTGGTGGAGACTACAAGTCACCCGAGATGCCGGGTCCCCACCTCGCGTTCACAGAAGACGGAGGCGTTACCTGGAAACTGTCTGAGCTCGCGCCTCAGCCGTTCTTCTCGGCGGTGGCGTTCGCCCCCACAGATTCGCACCGGTTACTGGTCGTGGGGCCTACTCATGCCGCTGAAGCCTCGGATATTGAAGGCAAACAATGGCCCAAAACTTGGGATGTAAATCTTAACGCGATCAGCTTCTCTCCCACCGGTGACGCCTTCGCCGTCGGACCGAAGGGCACGATCGTAAAGATTTGCAAGCTAAGAGATGTGGCTCCGTACTAGACTAGTCAGCTCTATGGCGAGAGTCTGGCACAGGCGGGTGGGAATCGCAGTCGTGCTTGCGTTGGCCGGCTTGACTTCGTGCCGCTCGGTCATCCTCCACCACTTCGAGCCGAAGTTTCTTACCACGGGTCCCAATGGCCCGGAGACGCCTGGGAGCGTTGGGGTCGAATACGAACGGATAAAGATTCCCAGCGTTAACCGCACCTTGGACGGTTACCTTGTCCAGGCCGCGTGGACATGCCAGCCTAAAGTAGCGCTGCTGATCTTTCACGGGGTCAAGGAAACCATTTCGGAGTGGGTAAAGGCACAACGCTTTCTCTACGATCACTGTGTTTCTTCCGTCGCGTTCGACTACTCGGGACACGGAGACAGCTCTAGACCTGGCACCGTCAAGAACCTGAATCAGGATGCTCTGGCAGCGTACTCGTGGTTTGCTTCGAGGTTTGCCAACAAGACTCGGCTGTGCGTCCTGGGCCACTCCATGGGAAACGGGCCGATGCTGGAAGCTTCCCGGGCTTTCAACCTGCGCCAGCTTGTGTTGTGGTGGCTAATGCCTTCTCTTCCCTCCGCGACGCTGGAGCGCACAGTGGGACTCCCAGGATTTTTACCTACATGATGCCGGACGTCTGGAACAACGTAAGAAACATTTCGCGCGATCACGCCCCACTGCTCCTGGTGCACAGCGACACGGACTCGGTAAACCCAATTGAGATGGGGACGCGAGTCTTCCAGGCTGCCCATGAGCCGAAGCAAATGACGGTTCTGCATGGTTTCAGGCACAACGACCTGTACAAGAATCCAAGCGAACAATGGTGGACGCCTGTGCTTCAGATTCTGCGAGGCGAGAACTGATCGGCTGAGATGTAGCCCCCGAATTCCTGACCTGTAATGAGGGCAATTAGCCCTGCGAAACGCGCCTGCACATTGCCTTGCCGCGTCCCTGTATGCTAGGTTTTCCGCGCCGAGAGACGGAGGGAAACGTGGCACACAATCACGAGCCGCACCAGTCGCGTGATATTCATTCGCATTCTCATTCGCATCCCCATTCCCATTCGCATTCCAAACCGGAGCCGCCGACGCGCCGCACGTTTCTCTCCTCGCTGATCGCCGCCACCGTGCTCGCCCCGTGGGCCTTCGGTCAGGAACAAAACGCGGCCGAATTGGCCGAACGTTTCCGGCGAATGTCCGAAGACTCTGAGGCAGAGGGACTCGCGGCCCCGTTTCGCGGAATTACCACCAACCACGAGGTCGTTCCAAACTTGTTCGAGATCAGCCCGACCGGAGTCTCGACCGAACCCGTCCGCAACGCTGCCGAAAAATTCATCAGCACCCTGACCAGTGTGCAGCTTGCGCGGACGATGTTTCCCGTCGACGACCTTGAGTGGCGCAAATGGATGAATCAGCACTTCTACGCGCGGCAGGGAGTCAGCTTCCAGGAAATGACGGACGCCCAGCGCGACGCGGCTTTCGGGCTGATGCGTGCCTCGCTCAGCGGTAAAGGATTCGATCTGACGCGCAACATCATGCGCCTGAACGAAACCCTCGCGGAGCTCTCCGGCGACCATGCCTTCCTCGGCGAATGGTTGTACTACATCACCATCATGGGAAGGCCGTCGGCCACCGAACCCTGGGGATGGCAACTCGACGGGCACCACGCCATCGTCAACTACTTCGTCCTCGGCGATCAGGTCGTCATGACACCTCATTTCTTCGGGTCGGAGCCGGTCAAAGCGCCCTCGGGCAAATACAAAGATTTGACGATCCTGCAGCAGGAGCAAAACGACGGTCTGGACATGCTTCGGGCCCTGCCCGACGCACAGCGGCAGCATGCGATTCTCGACTTTTCCAAGACGGGCAACAACAATCTGACCGAAGCCTTCAAAGACAACGTCGTTCTCGATTATGCCGGCTTGCGCGCAAATGAACTTCCGAACCCCGTGCGCAATCGCTTGCGCGATCTCGTCCGCCTTTACATCAGCAACATGGACGATGGACACGCTCGTGTGAAAATGGATGAAATCGACCGGCACATCGATAACACATGGTTCGCCTGGATCGGCGGCTCAGAAAAGGACAGCGCTTTCTACTATCGCGTGCAAAGTCCGGTGATCCTGATCGAATTCGACCACCAACGGCCGGCAAACCTGGCGAAGTTTGCAGCCGATCCCAAGAAGCCAACCCAGCAGCACGTCCATTGTGTCGTGCGTACGCCGAACGGAAACGACTACGGCAAAGACTTGCTGAGACAGCATTACCTGAAACATCCGCACGTTTCGAGCTGAGGTTTGTGATAGAGCGGGCAACTGTCCCACACGCATTTGCACCAGTGTCCCCGCTGTGATACCGTCCGGTTGATTCGACTCCGTTCTTGGGGAGACGCGCATGATTCTCGCGGTCCTTGCTGTACTTATCGTGATTCTCGTCGTCCTGGTTGGTATGTACAACAGCCTGGTCCAGCTGCGCGTGCGCACGGATTCGGCATGGTCCGACATCGATGTGCAGCTCAAGCGCCGCCATGATCTGATTCCCAACCTCGTCGAAACCGTAAAGGGCTACGCCGCGCACGAAAAGGGCACGTTCGAGAACATCGCGAAGTTCCGCTCGCAGGCCATGCAAGCCACCACACCAGCCGACAAAGCCGCGGCTGAGAATCAACTCTCTGGCGCCTTGAAAAGCCTGTTCGCCGTGGCTGAAGCCTATCCGGAGTTGAAAGCCTCGGAGCAGTTCACGCAACTGCAGGGCTCGCTCAGCCAGACCGAAGACGCGATCCAGAATTCACGCCGCTACTACAACGCCGTGGTGCGCGACCTGAATACGCGCATCCAATCCTTTCCGACAAACATCATCGCGGGTATGTTCGGGTTCCAGGCGCGTCAATTCTTTGAAGTTGCAGAGGCGGATCGTGAACCGGTGGCCGTGAAGTTCTGACGCAATGTCTGCCGAAATTAACCTTCCGGCCAGAATGCGGCCTCACTCCTCAACGCGCCCGTGCTTTTCTGCAAACCGCAGGCCGCGTGCGTACTGCATCACGCTTCGGCTTATTGCTGTCCTCGCCTGCCTTGCGACGCTTGCCCTTCCCGCCTCCGCCAAGAATTGGCGAATCTCCGATTTTCAGGACTCGATCACCGTCAGCGCTGACGGTTCCGCTCTTGTCCGCGAGCGCATCACCCTGGCCTTCGTGGGCGAGTGGCACGGCATTCACCGCTTCATTCCCATCGAATATCCCGGGCCCAACGGCACCAACTACACCCTCTTTATCGACCTCATCAGCATTACCGACGACAGCGGCGCCAAGCTCAAGTACGAGACCAGCACCTCGCGCGGCTTTCGCGATTTCAAGATCTACGTCCCCAACGCGGTTGACGCGACTCGCACCGTCGAAATCGCCTACCTGGTGAAGAACGGTACTCGTTTCTTCGACGGCCACGACGAGTTCTACTGGAACGTGACTGGCAACGATTGGCCTGTGCCCATCGACCATGCCTCCGCTACGGTTCGCTTTCCCGACAATGCTGCCGGATCGCTGCGCGCCCAGGCTTTCACCGGCGTCTATGGCTCCACCGAAGGCCAGGCGACTTCCAAGGTCGATGGCGCACGCATCGATTTCGAGACCGCCAACCCGCTGCCCATGCGCGGCGGCATGACCATCGACGTCTACATTCCCAAAGGTCTTCTGGAAGAACCGAATTCCCTCACCCGATTCGGCTGGTTCGTGGGCTCGAATCCCGTTGTGTTCTTGCCCTTCGCCACTTTCGGCTTCATGTTCATGCTCTGGTGGTTCAAGGGCCGCGACCCCGACCCCGGCATGTCCGTCGCACCCATGTATGAGCCGCCAAAAGACGTTTCACCCGCGGAAGCGGGAACCCTGATCGACGACACGATTCACCCTCGCGATATCACATCCACGCTCGTCGATCTGGCCGTGCGAGGCTACTTGAAGATTGAGGAAACGGTCGAGAAGGGCCTGATCTTCCATCACAAGGACTACATC
>Ga0075017_100003202_pt1 | contig 10289 bp, 9 predicted proteins | sample AleBraG_ABR_2012_FD_71475 | JGI IMG/M metagenome (GOLD analysis project Ga0075017, IMG submission 71475) | Freshwater sediment microbial communities in response to fracking from Pennsylvania, USA - Alex Branch Run_MetaG_ABR_2012 | ecosystem: Environmental > Aquatic > Freshwater > Creek >... | reverse complement strand
TCTGATCCACTCCCGGATCTTCCGACCTCCCGGCCAGCCGCACCAGCAACTCCACCGCCGTCGGAGGCGATCCCGCCCGCGCATCGAGCATTGAAATCTGAATCTCGCGCCGCGAGAACGACGCGTACACCACCGGAATGTACCCGATCACCACGCCGAGAAACGCAAAGCCCATCCCCGCTTCGAACACCGAAAGCGCCCGCGCCGCCCCAGATGTCGGCACGATGTCGCCATACCCCAGCGTGAAAAAAGTCTCGCCACTGTGATAAAGGATGCGCCCAAACGTCAGTGGCTCATTGTTGAGTTGCTCATGCCCGCCGTTCCCGTACTGGATCAGCGCAAATCCCAGGATCAGCCCCGCCGCCCAGAACCCCAGCAGCAGAATCAGCGACAGCGGCCCAAAATATCCCAGAAAATTCTGCCGCCGCGAAGCCGTCTTGATGCGCCCCGCAATCTTGCGCCACGGAATCCACGTCTGCCGGTAGAACCACGCCGTGAGCCTGAAGTGCCGCATCACCCGCCGTGGCAGCACCACCGTCTCAAACGCATCCAGCAACACCGCCCAGATAATGAGCAGGCCAAAAATCGTCGCGACGATGCTCCCGTGCAAGTTCATGAAGGGTGAAATGTAGATGCGCTGGGAAGGTTACCAGATTCGGTGATAGAAATTCGGGTGCCCCATCCTTGTCGCGTTTCTTGCGACAGGGTGGGGATTTTGACCTGCAGGTGCTGAGACCGGGTGCCCCATTTCTCGCGTTCTTTGCGAGAAGTGGGGATTCTGCGTTCGCGCAACGACGCTGAGCCTACTGCGGCTTCGCCGGTGTCTGCGCCGCCGGAGTCTGCGTCGGCCCCGCCGCCGGCTTCGAAGTGGTCGTCGCCGGCGTTGCCGGCTTCGCCGCCGGTTTCTTCTTCACCGCCGGCTTCTTCGCCGGCTCGTTGTCGTCCACCACAATCTTTTTCGGCGGCGCCGCCGGAGCCGCCGCCTGCGCTGTCTTCAACTCGGTCCGCAGCCGCACAATCTCCGCTTCCTTGGCCGACGACAGACTCTCAATCCGCTCCGCCATCTGCTTCCGCGTGCCCTCAAACCCATTCAGATCATTCGACAACGCCTGCAGATCGTCCTTCGACCCGAAGGCCCCGGTCGACTCCACCACGCTCCCCAGCACGTCATACAAGGCATCAAGATTGCGATAGAGCTTGAAGGTTGCCGGCACATCCTCGGGCGCCGCCCGCAGCTGCGAGATGATTTCCGGCAGCGCGCCCCGCAGGTTGCGTTGCACCGAATCCACGTTGGCCAGTGACTGTTTCTTCGACGCATTGTCCGTCTTCCAATGCTCGATGCGCAGTTTCACCAGATCCGCCTGTGTGTTCTTCGCCGTCGCCTCCAGTTGCGCCAGCAACCCGTTCAACTGCGTCACGGAGGCGTACGAGACCGGTTCGGTGCCTTGCGCGGACGAAGAGGTAGCGGAAACCGCCATCGCGTTCGTCGAATACTGCAGGTTCGCGGGCCCCGCGGGTGGAGTCGTGGCCGATTGGCCCGCGACGGCAGCTGTCCACAACAGAAGAAGCAGACCTTGAGAAAGGATGGAATTACGTTTCATTTTTCGGGGCGGTGGCGTTCGCGAAAACAGCATACTACAACGACCACCCCGCTGTTGATCATCAGGAATGTCGGCCAACCTTCGGTAGCGGTTCAGTTTCGCTCGGATCGAAGTTTTTCTTAGCGAACTTCGCCTTTCTTAGCGTCCTTAGCGTTTAAAGGCTTTTGCCCGCCGCCGAGAAGCAAAATCATCCGGGCCAACCTTCCCTACCCGCGTCGCAATCGTACAATGGAGTTATGAGGAGAATCCGCGGACTCGTTCGCGTTGCGCTCGTGGCTGCATCGGTCTTCCTGCTCGCCTCCGCCATCCCCTGCTCCGCCCAGGAGGACACCCGCTCCCACCGCCTCATTCTCAAAGACGGTTCTTTCCAACTGGTAACCAAGTACGAAGTCAAGGGCGACCGGGTTCACTATTTCAGCGCCGAGCGCCAGGAGTGGGAGGAACTTCCCAACTCCATCGTTGACTGGCCCGCCACCGAAAAGTTCGAGAAAGACCGCGCCGCCGGTGCCGCCGCCCCCGAAGCCGTACAACTCGACAAGGAATTTGAACACGAGCGCGAACTCGAGGAAGCTCAGCTCCCCCAAGTCGCTCCCGGCCTCCGCCTGCCTGAAGATTCAGGTGTGTTTCTCCTCGACAGTTTTCAGGGTGAGCCCCAAATCGTGGAACTCCAGCAAGCCGAAGGCGACGTCAACCGCAACGCCAGGGGCAACATTTTCCGCGCCGCTATCAATCCCGTCGCTAGCCTCAAGCAGACCATCGAACTTGACGGCGCCCACGCCAAGGTCCAGTCCCACGCCGATGTCCCCTCGCTCTACATCAACGTGGATCAGGCCCCCGACCAACCCGACCAACCCGCCGCGCCCGCACCAAAAGATTCCCACACCGCGCAGTCTCCCCAACAACCGCAGTCTCCCCAGCAGAAGCCGCAGCAGCCGCAACAACCCCAGCAGCCCATCGTCCCCTTCGACCGTTTCCAAATCGTCCGCACCGAAGTCAAGAACGGCAAGCGCATCATCGGCGACGTGAAACGCCAGGTCACCGGCAAAATCAGCCAGGAGCAGCACTTCGTCAAAACCACCATCACTCGCGTCAGCGGAGGTTGGCTGAAACTCACCCCCACCGAGAGTCTTCCCCCGGGTGAATATGCCCTGGTCCAGATGATGGGAAAAGAAGGAATGAACCTCTACGTCTGGGATTTCGGCGTAAACCCCAAAGCCCCCGCCAACGCCAACTCTTGGAAGCCGCAATTGAAGGAGCCCACCGTGCCGCCGGCACCCAAACAGGATAAGTAGGGTCTTGGGTCTGAGGTCTTGGGTCTGAGGTCTTGGGTCTGAGGTCTTGGGTCTGAGGTCTTGGGTCTGAGGTCTTGGGTCTGAGGTCTTGGGTCTGAGGTCTTGGGTCGGAGGTCTTGGGTCGGAGGTCTTGGGTCTAGGTCTTGGGTCTGAAGGTCGGGTCTTCAGGCGTCCGCGAAATCAATTTCCCGACCTGATCACTTGCGTCCGAAGGACGCCTGAAAATAGCCCGGCGTTTCCAACGCCGGGTCGACTGCCCTTGTTCTGGCCGCATCCCGTAGGGATGCCTGAAACCGCCTCTAAAGGTCGACGGTCCGAAGCCTAACACCCAACACCTGCGACCCAAGCTCTACTTCAACACTCCCCGCTGCGCAATCCCAATATTGTCCCGGCTCGAGTTCTTCACCATATACATCATTCCGTCGGCCTGCCTTATCACATCATGCGCCGTGCGCGCATCATGCGGATAAGTCGCCAGCCCGATCGAAGCCCGCACGTTGAGATTCAATCCCTCTTCTCGGCAAAAACTGCTGCCTCGCAGCGCGTCCAGCAGCCGCTTCGCCACCACCAGCGCCGAATCCTTCCCCGTCTGCGGCAGCAGCACCACAAATTCGTCTCCGCCGTAGCGAAACGCAAAATCAATCAGCCGCAGCTGCGCTTTGATCAGATATCCAATCTCCGCCAGCAGCTTGCTTCCCACCAGATGCCCGTGCGTATCGTTGACCGTCTTGAAATGATCGAGATCGATAAACAGAATGCTGAACTCATATCCAAACCGCGACGACCGGTAAACCTCCGTCTCCAGCGTCTTGTAAAGATGCCGCGCGTTGTACAGCCCGGTACAGTCGTCGGTGATCGTGAGTTCCTGAATCTTCTCCACCCAGCGCGCGTTCTCGATCGCAATCGCCGCGTAGTCGCACAGCGATTGCAGGAAAAATACTTCCGCATCCCCGAACCGCGACATGTCCACGTTGACCAGCTGAATCACGCCCAGCACCCGCAGTTTCGAGCGCAGCGGCACGCAGATGATCGACTGCGTCTCCCACTGCGTCGACTCATCAATCCGCTTGGCGAACCGCGGATCGCCCTGCACGTCCGGCACAACTAGTTGCTCCCCGTGCTTTGCCACCCAACCTGCAATCCCCTCACCCACCTTCAGACGGACGTTCTTCAGCTTTTCCGCCGCGTCTCCCACCGCGATCGCAAAATAGAGTTCGTCATGCGCCTCGTCCACCATCAGCAGCGACCACGTATCCGGGCGGAAATATTCCGCCATTTTTTCCATGATGGTCTGCAGAATCGAGTCGAGATCCAGCGACGACGTGAGCGCCTTCGCCACGTCGTGAAAGATCGTCAGCTCTTGGCTCTGGCGCGTCAATTGAGTGCCGGCCTCAGGCATGCAGAAATACCCCTGTTCCTCGCTGGACGGGTGGCAGTTCAAAAAATTATATTCGTCGCTTTCGTACACCGGCAATGAACGTTGGTAACGGGTACCCCTAAAGCCAACGCCATGAGTCAGTTCCAAGAAAACATACGTGGGGACAGCCGCCTCGGCTGTCCGCTCGAGCGACGCTCGACGGTCCGAGTTGGGCGCACTTTCATCTCGGAGGCCCGGGTGCCCCATTTCTCGCATCCTTTGCGAGAAGTGAGGATTTTCGCGTTCACCCAAGATCCGTGCCCTCGATTGCCGTACCCTTATAATGTTGGCCATGTATAGTAAGGCGCTCAGAACCCTCACTCTCCTGACCCTGATCACACCTCTGGCCTTCTCCCAAACCAGCGCCGCCCCGGTCGATCCCAAAACCATTCCGGTGATCGATGCCGAAATCGGCCCGTGTTCCGCCGACTTCACCGTCACCGACGCCGCCGGCGTCCCCGTCTACGACGCCAAAGTTCGCCTTCACATCGCCTACGGATTCATAAACGTCCACCGGCTCAATTTGGAAGTCGGGACCAACGCCGACGGCAAAGCCCGCTTCACCGGCCTCCCCTCCCGCATCAAGCACGGCCTGTTCTTTGAGGCATCGCAGGCCGACCGCGCCGGCAACGCCTTCGACGATCCCTCCACCACCTGCAAGGCCCAATTCACCATCACCCTGCAGAAAAAGAATTAGCATTCTCGGGAGCCGAAGTTCTGGCTTCCACCCGTGCCGCCCACACAACGTGGAAGAGCGGCCCTTCCAGGGCCGCGATTAGCGCCTTAGAAAGTCTGGGCTTCAGCCCACGTGCAAGCGCCGTAGGCGCGTCCGAGAATAGCCCGGCGCTTCCAGCGCCGGGTCACGCGAAAAAAACAGAACCCGTCCCGTCGGGACGGCTGAAATCGAACTTTCATCGCTCCTCCTCGCGTCCCACGTGCGACACTCGAAACACCCTCCTGGTTACCTTCTCTTTGCCCCGATGACTGTGGCGCACTCCCCCCACTTGCCCTATGATGTTTCCGTCATGCAGGCGAACGCCACGCCGCACAGGGTCTGAGTGGGAGAGTTCGGAGACAAATTCCGCAAGGAGCGCGAGAAGAAAAACTTCTCGCTCGATGACGTTTCCAACGTCACCAAAATCGGCTCGCGCATGCTCCAGGCCATCGAAGATGAGCACTTCGATCAGCTCCCCGGCGGCGTCTTCAACAAGGGATTCATCCGCGCCTACGCCAAACATCTCGGACTCGACGGCGAAGAAGCCGTCACCTCCTACCTGGCCTGTCTGCGCCAGGCGCAAATCGACGCTCAGCAAGCCTGGGACCCGCAGGTCCGCGCCGCCGTTCCTGAAAAACGTCAGCCAGAAAAACGTCCCCTGGACAAACGCGCCCCAGTCGAACTCAAGAAGCCCGCGCCCACCCAGCCCATTCCGGCCGCGAAATCCCCTCTTCAGGTCGACGAACTCCCCGACCTGCAACTCCCTCGCGCCGAGCACGTCCGTCCCCCGCGCAAGGCCTTCGCCGAAAAAGGCGACAGCGGCATTCCCTGGAGAATCCTCGCCGTCGCCGCTGTGGTCATTGTTCTAGCCGTAGTTCTATGGACCCGCCACTCGCGTACCACCCGCACCGAAGCCGCCAGCGCGCCGGCCGCCACGCAGCCGGCCCCCGCGCCCATCGCCACCGCCACTAGTCAGCCCTCCGCATCCCCGGCCAACCACCCGGCCGCCTCGTCGAGCCCATCCGCTCCGAGCCCCCAGCCGTCTCCGCCAGCCCCAACCCTCAAGCCGCCCAGCAACGCCGCCCAAAACCACAGCCGAGTACAGAGCGAAGAACAGACCCATAACCAGAGCGAAGCCAATGCAGACCATAACGACGTAACGACTCGTCCCGCCGCACCCACAAAACGCGAGCCCTTCGCCCAGCCCACCGTGCTCACGCTCGTGATCCGCGCTTCAGAAACTTCCTGGATCGCCGTCACCGCCGACGGACAACCCCTCACCCACGAAACCCTCATCGCCCCCGCCCATACCACCATCCGCGCCACCCGCGAAATCATCGTCCGCGTCGGCAACGCCGCCGGAGTCAGTTTCTTCTGGAACGGCCAGGACATTCCCGCCCAGGGGGCCGAAGGCGAAGTGAAGACCGTCGTCTTCGACGCCGAGGGAATACGCATCCTCCCATCAACTCCATCCACCGACCCCTCCCACTGATGCTGCAGCACTTGAAGATCCGCAGCCTTATTCCCTCATCCCGCTCCGCAAACTTCGACAACCTCGTGACAAATTCTGCTCATGCCGCGAAGCGGCGAAAGAATAAAGCCCACGGCGCAAGCCGTGGGCCTCAAAAGCCAAGAGCTGGAAGCTTTCCCTACCCTCTTACACTGATCTTCGAAAACGACAGCACCGCCCGGCTCGCCGTCGGCCGTCCCATCGTCAGCGCCGGACGGAAAGTCGTGAAAATCAGCATCCGCTTCACCTGCGGTAGAACTTCCTTGGACTCCTCGGTATCCGAAAGAATCCGGTAATCCTGCACGCGCCCGTTCGCGTCCACATACGCCTCGATCACCAGCGAGTCCGCCTTGATTGTGTCCAGGGTCATACCAAACGCGGTCTGCTGCAACTCCGGCGCCGTGTTGACCATCACCAGCGGTACATCGTTATTCGCCTGCAGCGACGACGGCGCCACAAAGTAAGCCATCGCAATGCCAAAGATGATCAGCGCGCTCAAAAACCCAGCCGTAGCCGGAACCATGAACGCCTGCAAACTATTCTCCAACCGCACCAGCACTCCCTCGAACCGGCCTCGCCGCGCCTGTGCCGCTTCTTGCGAAATCGCCACCCGCAGCTTCAATCCCAGATCCGCCGGAACCTTCGGCCGTCCCACGCTCATCAGCAACTGCTGCGTCCGCCGCAGCGACTGATACTGCGTGTCACACGCCTCGCACTCCGCCAAGTGACCCTGCAGCGCGAGCATCTCCGTGCCCGTCACCGCTCCATCCAAATACGGCGAGAACAACCGCCTCGCCTGGGGGCACTGCAATCCCGTCATGTTCTCTGTGCCCTTCATGAAATCACCTCTGCCCTTCTACCCCCTCCAGCAACCTGCGTCCGCGCGCTTCGTTCTTCTTGTCTGTCCGAAGTCGGCGCGGTCAACCCCAGTTCATTTCCGACCTCGCGTACATACGGCGTCAACCGTTGCCGCAAGGCCTCTCTGCCGCGGGTCAGCCGCGATTTCACCGTTCCCAGCGAAATCTCCAGCACCTCGGCAATCTCTTCGTACGACATTTCTTCCAGATCGCGCAAAATCAGCGTCGTCCGGTACGGCTCCGCCACCTTACTCAACTCTTCTTCCACCCGGCGCCGCACTTCGTGATGTGCCACATTATCGAACGGAGAATCCGCACGATCGGTCAACGCCACCTGCATCGCGTTTTCTCCGGCGCCACCGCCATCCGTTTCCACCGGCTCAATCGAAGTCTCCCGCGCCTTATGCCGGAACCACCATCGCCGCCGGTTCGCCGCCTCGTGCAGCGCAATGCGGTAGATCCACGTCTTCAGGCTCGACTCGCCATGAAAATGATTCATCCCGCGAAACACTTTCAGGAACACGTCCTGCGTCGTGTCGGCCGCGTCCGCCGGATCGTTCACGATCCGGTACACCAGTCCATACACCGGCTTCTGAAACTCTCCAATGAGCCAGGCGTACGCCGTTTCCGAACCGGCCTTCAGCTCCGCGACAATCGCCGCTTCTTCCTGCGACCGCGCTCCTATCGCACTTGCCAGATCACCCAAGGTGGTTGCTCCCGCCATAACCGGCGTCCCCTGCTTCCTGGAACAGCTTCCTAGAAAATGATTATAGGATTTTCCACCCACCCACGCCCTTGAAATTTCTCACCACATCGGCAAGTCCGGCCAACCGCAGCGGAGCCATGACTCTCACTCAACATAGACTCCGCCCACCTGTCTAGGGTTCCCGCCCATAAGTGATTTATTTTCAGCGGATCAATGCTGAATTCAGACCCGCACGCGTCCAACTGCCAACGGGAATGGGAAGTCAAGAGGTGTAGAGTCACCGACCCCGGGGTTACCCGCGATTATGTCACCTGTCTGTAAGGGCTGCCTTGCCGCAAAATCTTGCACATTGACAACCTTCCTCGCCCAGCTGATAATCGCGCGACTTGGCCCGACTCGCCGTACCCCGCGCGGCATTTGCCCGACTGAGCCGGCCCACCGTATTTCTCGCGGGTTCGACCGAACGCGTCTTACGAATCTCGCATAACCAAAAGGATCTCCTATGCTCCTCCCGAAAATGGCCTGCGTCGTCCTTGTGCTTATTGCCACCGCGATTGCCTTGCCCGCACAAACCGAGAAAACACTTCTAAGCTTCGACGGGGCCGACGGCGCTTCACCTGAATCGCAACTGGTCCAGGGCTTCGACGGCAACCTTTACGGGACGACCGTGGGAGGCGGGCTCAACAGTAAAGGCACAGTCTTCAAAGTCACCCCCGCAGGCGTGCTCTCCACTCTTTACAGTTTTTGCGCTCAAACCAGCTGCGCCGACGGCGAGACGCCTTACGCCGGACTGGTTCAATCCAGCAATGGAAACTTCTTTGGGACCACCTACCAGGGTGGCGCCCACGCAGTCGGCACCGTCTTCAAAATCACCCCCGGAGGAGCTCTCACCACACTGTACAGCTTCTGCTCCCAAACCAGCTGCACTGACGGCGAGAGCCCCGTTGCGGGATTGGTGCAAGCGAGCGACGGAAATTTCTACGGCGCCACTACGGCCGGCGGGACCAACTCTGACGGCACCATCTTTAGAATCACCCCGGGAGGCACGCTAACCACCCTGCACAGCTTCAGCGGTACCGACGGCCGTTTGGCTTATGGCGGATTGGTGCAAGCCACCAACGGCTCCTTCTATGGCACCACCGCTCGCGGCGGCAGCAACGACGACGGCACAGTCTTCAAGATCACCCCCGGAGGCACGTTCACCTCGCTGCACACCTTTTGCATCCAGAGCGGCTGCCCCGACGGCTTCATCCCCTCGAATACTCTGATTCAAGCCTCGGATGGTAACTTCTACGGAACGGCTTCGGAAGGCGGAGCCATTGGCTACGGTACGGTCTTCAAGATCACCGCAGCCGGCGCGCTCACCACGCTGTATAGCTTCTGCCTCCAGAGCAACTGTACAGACGGCTCCCTGCCCTCCGGAACCCTGGTTCAGGCCATCGACGGAAACTTCTACGGCACAACCGCCAATGGCGGAGCGAACCTCATCCATGGCACCGTCTTCAAACTCACTCCGGGCGGTGTTCTCACTACGCTGTATAGCTTTTGCTCCCAAACCAACTGTACCGACGGTTCCGGCGCCGACGGCGGCGTGGTCCAAGCCACAAGCGGAACCTTCTACGGGACAGTTGGCGGAGGTGGAACCAGCAACGTTGGCGTCATTTACAGCCTAGCTGTCGGCCTTCACCCGTTTGTCGAAACGCTGCCCACCTCCGGCAAGGTGGGAGCGACCGTGATCATTCTGGGTAGCAATCTGACGGGCGCGACCGCCGTCACCTTCAACGGTATCTCGGCCACATTTACCCCCGTCTCCAAGTCCGAGATCAAGGCCACCGTGCCTACCGGAGCCACCACGGGTACCGTCCTGGTCACCACACCCGGCGGCACGCTCAAGAGCAACATAAAATTCCGCGTCACCCCATGACCGCCGGCACTCGCATGGGCAAGCCCGACGGCAAACAACCACCACGACGCAGTGTCCGAAAAGAATCGCCGGGCGGTGCCTGATGATTGGGAACACATGAGCGAGCCGGTCCCGTAAGGACTACTGACAATAGCCCGCCAGTTCCACTGGCGGGCAAGCCCAACCCAAACGAAAATGCGTCCCGTAGGGACGCCTGAAACTACTCGATATGTTGAACCCGCACAATCCGCGGAAAACTGCCCTCACTTCGCCGCCACCGAAGGTGGA
>Ga0075017_100003201_pt1 | contig 10290 bp, 10 predicted proteins | sample AleBraG_ABR_2012_FD_71475 | JGI IMG/M metagenome (GOLD analysis project Ga0075017, IMG submission 71475) | Freshwater sediment microbial communities in response to fracking from Pennsylvania, USA - Alex Branch Run_MetaG_ABR_2012 | ecosystem: Environmental > Aquatic > Freshwater > Creek >... | reverse complement strand
ATGTCGATGCGGGCGGCATCCATTTGGGCAATGCGTCCTTGGCCGATGTCGCACAAGTCGCGCATCAGCCCTTCGGCGCGGCCGCCGACCTGGCGCGCCTGTTCCTTGAGGTCGCGACCCGGGCCATCGAGAAAGCCGGGCGTAGCGAAATGCTCTTCAAGCGTGATGGTGCGCATGGCCTTGATGCTCCGCTGCCAGGTATTAGCGGTGAGCCAGGATAACGGAGATGACTCTAGCTTGGGACAAATGTTGCCGGTTTTCAAATCGATCCAGATACCTCGTCGCCGGGCAATTATTGCTAAAGACCCGCGACGTTCGCTCGCCGAGTCAACAAGGCAGTGCTTATTGGGGTCTCGTGCGTTCCCATAAATGGGAAAGATAGTTCCGAAAGTCTCCAAGCCCCGATTTCCACAACATTGTTCGAAATTCTCTCGATATTTCAAAGGACATTTGCGAACCAGGAATGTCGGAGCTCGAATCCTCTCGCCCCAGCCAGGCAGTCCGGCTCTCGGAGAAGGTGTCCCTGATATTCGCAAAAACGCCCGCCAATGGCGGGCTTTTGCGAATTGGTAGCCGGTCTCCGGACTCCGGATTTGGCCACTTCCGGCCCCGGAACACCCGATAGTCTCCGGGCAAATTTTGAAATATTCCCGTTTTCAGGAGACCGTGGCCGGAGACCGGGTTCGATCAACACTGCGTGGCTCCAAACACTGACTGTTCCAACCACAATCGAAGCCAACCCGATGCCGATCCAAATCATGGAGGTCGGCCAGTTCCAACCGGCCACGAATCCGCGAAGTGCTTGATCGCCTCCGGTGGAGCCCGGTGCGTTAGCGGCGCATGCCGGGATCTCTGCGGGGGGCGAGGAGAAATCCTCGTCCCTACCGCGCGACCATAGACTTTGGGGGCTGTCGCACTCATGACCCAATGGCCTGCGCATTAATTGTGAGTTGCGCTCCTGAAGCTCCGCCCAGTCCGATCCGCGATTTGATGTGCTCTGTTACGTATTCGGCGTCCCTCGCAACGCCTGAGAACCTGCCGGAGCCCCATGTATAAAGCCACGGCAAGCCGACGAAATAAGCCCCGCCGACCGGCGTCACGCCTCGCAGATGGCTCGGCTGGCCGCGCCCATTGAACACCGTCAAATCGATCCAGCTATAGTCGGCGCGAAAGCCGATGCACCAGACAACGGACGTGATTCCGGCGGCGCGATAACCCAATTCCTCGCGCTCGTTGGACGGGGTCCAAACGGGGCGATAGCGGTCTTCCTCTGGGGCCGAAATGGCATTCTTCGCGATAAAGGCGTCAATGCTGGTCTTGATGCTTTCGGAGACTTGATCAGCTTGGTCTAGGCAATGTGCGAGATCTGGGGCAAAGACAAAGCGAGCCCCTGCCACATCCAACAAACGCCCATATAGCTGCATCCCTTCGTCCGCCCGCTGCCGCAGGTCGATGTCGCGTCCGCCGTCGCGGCCCGTCACGTAATGATTGGTCTTGTCCCGCACGCCTTCCCGCAACGGATGCTCGTGCACCGGCAGGTCGTAGTACCCCATCAGATGCAGCCACTCCACGACGTCCTTGCCGCGATAGCGACGCGCGACACGCGGCGCGTCACCTACACAGAGATGCACCTCTCTTCCAGCAAGATGCAGATCTTCGGCAATCTGACAGCCAGATTGTCCACTGCCAACAACGAGAACAGCGCCTGCGGGTAATTGCTCGGGATTTCGATATAGCGAGGAGTGGATTTGCACGATGTCGGTTGGCAGCCGCTCGGCGCAGCGTGGGATAACAGGAATCTGATAGCCACCAGTCGCGATCACGACATGCTGAGCGAAGTAAGTTCCGCCTGTCGTGTCCAGCACGAAACCGCCTTGGTCGTCGCTTCGCAGGTGGCGAACGGCGACGCCCTCACGTACGGGTAGCTCAAACGAGGCGGCGAAGGCCTCCAAATAAGCCACGATCTCGTCGCGCAGCATGAAGCCATGTGGATCCGGCCCCTGATAGGGAAAGCCCGGCAGCTGGCACTGCCAGTTGGGCGTCACCAGACAGAATGAGTCCCAACGTTCGGTACGCCAGGCGTGGCCAGCACGTTCCTTTTCAAAGACAATATGGTCAATTCCATTTTTCGTCAGGTACCAGCTCACCGACAAACCGGCCTGACCAGCGCCAATCACCGCGACGGTATGGCGTGTAAACTCACGTTGGGAGTTCATCCAAGAAGGCCTCCGCTACTCGAGCATATCGATATTGACGCTCGGCAAACGTCCAGACAACGCTGTCAATGCTGGCGGACTGTGCTTTGGCGCGCGAACAGGCATGACCATATGTCGCCAGCACGCGGTCGCTGGCGACGGTCAATGCGGTTCGGCTTCGTTCGACAAAGTCCGCAAGCGCGTAGGTTTCGCCGGGAGAGAAGTAATCCTTGATGACGAGCGATGGCGAATAACAGGTCTCGACGGCGCCGTTTGGCCAGTGAACGCGAAAGTGCATCTCAGGCATAAATCTTGTCCCGCAATTTTTGGTAAGCCGCGACATGCGCTTTCGCCACGGAGATCCAGTCATGTTGTGCCGCGAGCCGCATCCCACGCTCGAAGAGCAGCGCGCGCTGCGCGCGATCGACCGAACGCATCATGGCTGCGGCAATCGAGCTTACATCGGAAGGATCGCACCATAGCGCGTCATCCCCACCGAGATACTCGGTGAACGGCGCGATTCCCGAGACGACCGCCGGAACACCGCTCGCCATCGCCTCCAGAACGACAAGTCCGAAGCCCTCCTTCATCGAGGCGCACACCAAACAGGAAGCAGCCCGATAGAGTGCCGGCATGAGTCGCTGCCGAAGAGGTCCGGTTCGCATCACCGCGGCGGCGGTGTCGCCCGCATGCGAAAGTACGCCGACGAATTGCGCCTGGTAGGCGCCGTGATCCAAGATCGAAGCGCCGCCCGCAATGACCAGCCGCGATTCCGCGATTTGCAGGCGAACGGCCAGGAAAGCCCGCAGAAGCCGAACCGTGTTTTTTCTCTCTTCAACGCCTCCTATCGCGAGAAATACGGTTTCGGAAGGCCGCAAGCCGAGCTCTTCGCGCAACTCGGCATCGGTGTCGTCCGGTTGTGGCGAAAAGCGCTTCCTGTCGACACCGTTCCCGACGATGCAGGCGTCGCGCTTGAACTCGCGGGCGAGCCAGTCTCGCCATAGTTCACTGACGACGAACAGCTGATCGGCGGCCATGATCGAGCGCCTCTGCAAAGCGATGAGGCGCTCGTCCTCGAAAGCGTCGACGTGGTGAACAGTGCGTCCGAAGCCAGAGATGAAGCCACGTTCTTTCAAAATCCCAAGCGCGTTGGCCGAAATTCCGTCCTGAGCATGCCAGATGTCAAAGCGTCTGTTGTCCGGATCTTCGAAATACCGGACATAATCGGCTACGCGCGTCTCGACCATCGCGCGCGTGTCGCGGCCGGCCGGCGAGGCGGGAACGCATGAGGTTGCGCACAATGTGCGCCGAAAAAAGCCGTTACGGTCGATGTCTGGAGCCAATACGGTTGCCTCCAACCCGAGCCGGGTCAGCGCATCGCCGAGTTCGAGGGCGTGCACGACACCACCGCGTGGATTGGTCGAGTGCGTAAGAATCGCAATGCGTGGTACCGCGGTCATGCTGAGGCCTCGGCGGACGCACACCCTAAAAGCGGCTCGCGGGTGAAATCCCAGATGACTTCACTGGCTGTGCCATCGCTGATTGTGACTCGATGATCGTTGGTAAATTCGCCGATCTCCGCGGCGGCGATGCCTCGCACGGCGAATTGACCGATAATGGCCTCCACATTCTGCGGTCGCGCGGCCATGACAAATCCGTAGCTCGGAAAAGTCACTAGCCATCGCTCTAGCGGGGTGCCGGGGGGCTTCGGCAAGCGTGCAACATCGATGACAGCGCCAACGCGCGAGCATTCCGCCAGCATCATCGTCGTTCCGACAACGCCGCCCTGCGAAATGTCCTTGGCGGCAACAGCGAGGTCGGCCTCGGCCAAAGACGGAAGCACTTCAAGATCGCCCTTTAGCCGCGCTGGCGGTGCATCCGTCGCAGCCTCCCAATTCGCGAACGGTTCGCGGTAGCGGCCGCGCAAGTCGATCGCCGCGATCAGCCGCTCCGCGGGCTTTGCATCGAACGACGTCAGAAGGTGCTTGGCCCGTCCCACTATGGCCACTGAAAGTTGGCTGCGATCCGTGCGCGTGTTCGTATGACCGCCGACAATCGGGACGTTGTAGGTCTCGGCCGCGGCGCGTATTCCATCGAGCAAAGGCATCGCGGCCGCGTCGCCGGCGGCCCAGATCGCGTCAACGACGCCGATTGGACGACCTCCCATGGCCGCCACGTCCGACAGATTGACCATCACGCCGCACCAGCCGGCAAACCACGGATCGCGCTCGACGAACTCGTTCATGAAGCCTTCGATGGCGAACAGCAAATAGCCGTCGCCGTCCGGAATAGCTGCGCAGTCATCGCCTACCGGCACCACAGAGTCTGCCGACAGCGACAAGCGCGCAGCAACCACGGCGATATCGCGCTTCCCGGCCAGGGCGCGGGAGGCGCGCAGGTCGCCAGCGATGCGGTCGAGCGCGAGGGCGCCGAGCATCACGCCGCCCTTGGCAATGACAGGAACCCGGTTTCGGGGTTGGTAATCGGGGGATAGTGATCGAGATCGGCGGTCATGAGATGATGTGGAAGGCCGTGAAGAATAGTTGCCTCGATCGTTCGCCAGTGAAGACGCTGAAACATTGCCGCATTCTGAGATTGCACGTGCGCATAGAAGCGGCGGCATCCGCGCCCATGAGCCGATGAGACCGCAAGCCGGATCAACGAAGTTCCGAGGGCTGAAATTCTGCGGCAATTCGCTGCAACGGCTAGCCGCGAGCCCCACCAAACGCCGGGTTTGGTCTCGTGAATGCGAACTGTGCCAACGACTTCCTGAGAGGCGACCGCAAACGATGAAACGGCGACAATCGTGATCGCTATGTCGTCGATGGCATCGCGGTCGTGGCCGACAAAGATCTTCTGCTCGTCGCAGAAAACGGAACGCCGTAACGACGCCGCTTCGCGATATTCCCAACTATCGGTAGCGAATTTGACCCGATATTCCGACGGCAGGAAATTTGGAAAAGGGTCGAAGATCATGCGAGTGGCTCCCTTTCGTAAATGGAGAGCGCTGAGCACGCGCCGCACCGGCCGCAGCCTGCTTTAATGTCTGTTGCCTGCAGCCCGCCGGACCGCAGCATGTGTGCTAGCGGCTGAAGAATTGCGTGCATGAACGCAGCGGATGGAGGCGAATGACTCTCCAATGGCGTCCCGGAGATCGGCACAAAGGGAACGACGAAGGGATAAACGCCGATGGCGATCAGTCTTTTGCAGGTCGAAAGGATCGCTTGCTGAGAGTCGCCGAGACCGGCCAATATGTAGGTAGACACCTGGCCACGCCCGAAAACGGTGACCGCCGCATCAAAGGCTTCAAAATATCGATCGACCGAGACCTGAGCCTTACCCGGCATCACCTTCGCCCGCACCTCGTCAGTAACGACCTCAAGGTGCATGCCGAGCGAATCCACACCGGCATCGCACATCCGTTCAAACCAAGTATCGCTATCCGGCGGCTCGCACTGTCCCTGAATCGGCAGATCGACCGCCGCCTTTATTGCGCTCGCACTCTCGGCCAAAATCGCCGCGCCGCGGTCACGACCGGGCGGAGTGCCGGTCGTCATCACCATGTGCTTAACACCGTCGAGTTCGACGGCCGCTTGCGCGACCTCGGCAAGCTGCGCTGGCGTTTTGCGCTCGATCGTGCGACCGGCGGCGAGCGATTGGCCGATCGCGCAGAATTGACAAGTCTTGGTGCGGCTTTGATAGCGGATGCAGGTCTGTAAAACCGTGGTCGCCAATACGTCGCGGCTGTGCAGTACGGCAATCTTCCAATAAGGGATGCCATCCGCGGTGCTGCAATCGTAAAAGCGCGGACGGGTTGGAAAGCTGACAATCCCGAGAAGGACGCCGTCTCTGCTGACCGTGCTATGGCCCGACGCATCTGGCTTTTCGACCACGTAGGGGCTCTCAAAAGCAGGCGCGGTATGAACCGGCACCATGACTGTCGTGCCGTCGATGGTCATCGCTTTGTGGTCAGAGGGGCCAGCGCCTCCGCGCCGGCTTTCGTGACCAGCCTTTGGATCAACAAGCCGCACCCCGCAGGACTGCAACTCGTTGATCAACCGTGCCGTCGGCATGCTTTTGGGCATCGCCTGTTTCATCGGACGCATCCCAATTCGCTTGTTGATTGGCCGCTTCGGGTTCAGGTTTCGGTGCCATTTCCATGGCGCGCTTCGTGCGATTGTCCAAGACCAGGTGAAGAAGCTCGGGCCGAGCATAGTGGCCGACCGAGTCCATCATCCGCTTGCGCTTGATGATCAGACCCATATCGAGCTCGGCGGTCAGAATTCCTTCTCCTTGAGTAATCGGCGGTACCAGATGCGAGCCTTCGGGGGAGACGATGGCCGTCATGCAGCCGCCGCGTAGTGTCTTGTGGAATTTTTCATCAGGAGAAATTTTTACAATCTGCTCGTCGGTCAGCCATCCGGTGGCGTTGACTACAAAACACCCGCCTTCAAGGGCGTGATGGCGGATCGTCACTTCCATTTGTTCGGCGAAGACCGGCCCGACCATCGATCCCGGGAACTGCGCGACGTGAATCTCTTCATGCTGAGCCATCAAGGCGTAGCGAGCGAGGGGGTTGTAGTGCTCCCAGCAGGCGAGCGCGCCGATACGCCCGGCTGCCGTGTCGACGACCCGCAGACCCGCGCCGTCGCCCTGACCCCAGATCATGCGCTCATGGAATGTAGGGGTAATTTTGCGGCGCTTGAGTGCAAGACGGCCGTCTGCGTCGAAAATGAGTTGCGCGTTGTAGAGCGTACCGTGATCACGCTCGTTTACGCCGAGCACGACCACAATGCCGTGACGCTTGGCTGTCGCCGCAACCGCTTGGGTCACGGGCCCGGGCACCACGACGGCATTTTGGTAGAGACGGATATGTTCCGCTCCGGTGGCGACCGGAGGATGAACAAAAGAGAAATAAGGGTACCAAGGCACAAAGGTCTCCGGAAAGACCACGAGTTTTGCGCCCTTTCCGGAGGCGTCCGCGATCGCAGCAAGCACCTTCGCAACAGTTCCGTCTGAAGATTCGAGATCCGGCGACAGCTGAACTGCGGCGACACGGATCGATCTCTTTTGAGTCATGTCCGTTTCTCCGCTTGGCCGGTGCTTCGATGCTAGAGCGTCCAGGTGTGCAGCATGAAAGCGTCGTCGCGTCGGTACAGCAAAATGAGATCGAGGACATCAAGCGGGCTGATCGGCCGAATACCGGGCAGCAGCGACCCTTCGCCGTGACCGTAAAGCATCTGCAATGCGAAACGGCAGCAATAAACCTCGCCGCCTTCACTCATGAACTTGGCGAGCTGGTTGCCGAAGTTTTGCGCGCCTGGGAACGGCTCATCGCCCAGTTTTGGAAACCCGCGTTGCACGCCCAGCGTCACGCCGGGGCCGTAGAGCAGGATTGTCGTTTTGAAGCCTTTGCGTTGAAGCCGCAGCGCCTGCAGCATATTGACCAAGCCAATAGAGCCCTCGAACGCGACAGTATGAAAAGTCACCAAGGCTTTTTCGCCCGGTTCTGCTTTGACGTCCTCAAACACCTTTTCTTCGTAGTCGACCAGAAAATCACCCTTCTTATGCGCAGGCATGGTTACCGCGGGCATGATCCAACTCCTCGGTGTGCGTTGTCGGCCCGTGCAATGGCCGACCTACATTCGAGCAAAGCGTGTGCCAATTGTTCGGATGCACATCCATTCATCCAAATCCAGTCAAGTCGCGAGATTTTGCGATCAATTCTTGCCGTGGAATTCGGCGCGGCAAATGTGATGGTTGCTCGCCAGCAACGAATTTGAGCAGCGGTTGTTGAAATGACGTGCACTCGTGTTTGCGGGGGAGAAAACGTGGAAGGGTCCAAACAAATTTTGTTGGCGGACCATTTGCAACAATATACAGTCAATTTAGCTTGCGCCGGACGAACTAAGAACGTTTGCACGGAGCGTGAAATGGGCGAATGGTCGCCGCTATTGGCGCGGCTTGGAAAGCCGCGGTATCTCGCCATAGCTGATGCAATCGCAGATGATATTCGCAGCGGCAAGCTGGCGCCGACGCATCGGCTGCCGCCGCAGCGTGAGCTCGCGCGCCGCCTCAACATTGATTTCACGACAGTGGCGCGCGGCTACGTCGAGGCTCAGAAGCGTGGACTAATCGAATCGCAGGTCGGTCGGGGAACTTTCGTGCGTGCGCCGGCCAAACGGCGCCATGGTCCAATTGCACGACACCCGGAAATTGTCGATCTGTCGATGAACCTGCCGCCGGAGCCTGACGATCCGGAGTTGCTCGACCGAATGCAGGACGGGCTCGAGGCGATCGGCCGCGATCTCGTGTATTTGATGCGGTATCAAGGATTTGGCGGGGTGCAGGCCGATAAGGATGCGGCCACGCATTGGCTTCGGCACCGCGCCCTTCTTCCGCAACAAGAGCGGTTGTTTATAGCACCTGGTGCGCACCCGGCACTCCAGGGAATTCTCGGCGTTGTGGCTAAGGCCGGCGATGTTCTTCTTTCCGAGGCGCTGACCTATCCGGGCGCACGGGCGATCGCCGCACAACTGGGCATGCGGCATGTCGGCATACCAATGGATGATGAAGGTCTGGACGCGACGGCTTTCGCCGACGCCTGTAAGCGGTTGGCGCCACGCGTTCTCTACGTCAATCCGACGCTGCTTAATCCGACGACGCACACCATCTCCCACCGGCGCCGCGTGGAAATTATCGAGATTGCGCGGAGGTTTGACGTCGTCATTGTCGAAGACGATCCGTATGGCTTTTTGCCGGTCGACGGTCCCGCGCCATTTGCGGCGCTTGCTCCCGACATCACGTGGCACGTCGCCGGTCTTGCCAAGTGTCTTGGTGCCGGTCTGCGCATCGCCTACGTCATCGCGCCGGATGTTCGGTCTGGCTGGTTGTTTTCGTCCTCGGTACGCACCGCGACAGTCATGGCATCTCCGGTAACCATCGCGCTGGCGACGCGCTGGATTACCGACGGCACTGCCGATGCCCTGCTGGCGGCCGTACGACAAGAGTCGATTGAACGACAAAAGCTTGCACCGAAGATTTTACCCGCACAGACCTACCGCGCGGACCCGGTCGGGTTTCACCTTTGGCTGGTGTTGCCGGCGCCCTGGACGCGCTCCGCGTTCGTCGGCCATACGCGCTCGACGGGTGTGAGCGTCGTTGCCAGCGATGCGTTTGTGGTCGACAGTGTGCCGCCCGAGGCTGTTCGCGTCTGTCTTGGCGGCCCCGCCGATCGGGCCGCGGTCCAAAGCGCACTGGAATTCATGGCACATGCGCTTGAGGAATCGCCGACACTCGCGTCGACATTTCTTTAGTTTACGGACAACGACATAGAGCGCGTCCGTTTGGGACTTAAGCTTCTCGAAGACAAGAGCAATGTCTTTCCAAACGATCACGACAATCAGTCTAGCCCATTCCGGACTCTGCAAGAGCCGTCGGGCCGTCCGCTCACGGGCCAAATCAGGCAGTGCTTATTAGGTCTCCTGGGCTCCCTTATATGGAAAGATAGTTCCGAAAGTCTCCAGGCTTGGATTACCGGGAAATCGTTTGAATTCTCTCGATATTTCAAAGGGCGTTTGTAAACTGGGAAGAGTGTTATATCGAAAATCCGAGAAATGCCCGCTAAATCGGGACTTTCGTAGATTTTCGTTCAGTCTCCAGACGCCAAAAGTGAACAATCTCAGAGCGAAATCGGCGATCGTCTCTGGCGTATATTTGAAATATTCCCGTTTTATGGAGTGGAGATGGGAGTGCCAAGTCTCCGGACTTCCGCTCTTTTCCCTTCGGTCGCCAAATAGCCAGAGAACAAGGCGTTCATTGCGAAGTGGCGCGCCCACCAGGAACTCAATTAGCTTTTTCGATCAAAAACGGATGCAAGTTCCGCTGGCATGCCGCCGATCCGTCCTTCGCGGATGGAGACGATGATTACACAGAGAAGGCAAACGAAATAAGGGAGGCACGCGATAAGATATGGAGAGAGCGACAGCCCAGTCGCCTGCAAGCGTAATGTGGCAGCCTCGCTCAGTCCGAATAGTAAAACGACCGGCAGCACCAGATATGGATTCCAGCGCGCGACAATGACAAGACCGACGGC
>Ga0075017_100003200_pt1 | contig 10291 bp, 8 predicted proteins | sample AleBraG_ABR_2012_FD_71475 | JGI IMG/M metagenome (GOLD analysis project Ga0075017, IMG submission 71475) | Freshwater sediment microbial communities in response to fracking from Pennsylvania, USA - Alex Branch Run_MetaG_ABR_2012 | ecosystem: Environmental > Aquatic > Freshwater > Creek >... | reverse complement strand
GCCAAGCTGATGGACTTCGGACTCGCCAAATTGCAGGCCTTTGCTACGGGAACGCAGTCGGGGACTCCAGCGTTCTCCGCCATCGCTACCGTTCCCAGCATGGCCTCCCCAATCACTGTAGCTGGAACCGTAGTGGGGACCGTGCAGTACATGAGCCCGGAGCAGATCCAAGGGAGGGACGCCGACGTTCGCAGCGACATCTTTGCCTTCGGCGCCCTGTTGTACGAGATGCTCACCGGCAAGCGCGCCTTCGAAGGCAAGAGTCAGCTTTCGGTGGCCAGCGCCGTTCTGGAGAAGGATCCCGATCCCATCTCGGGAGTGCAGCCGCTCACGCCTCCGGCCCTCGAGCACCTGGTGCAGACGTGTCTCGCCAAGGAACCCGATCAGCGTTTTCAAAGCGCGCACGACCTGAAATTGCAGTTGCAGTGGATCACGATCGGAGGCAGCCAGGTGGGCGCCCCGGCCGTGGTCGTTTCGCAGCGCAAGAGCCGTCAGAAGATCCTGGCTGCGGCAACGGTCTTAGGATGGCTGGCAGCAGTGACCGCGACTGTCCTGGTCGCGACGTATGCCAGCCGCCTCACATCCGCACAGCGCCTCCTGCAGGCTCAGATGGAGCAACCCGCGGGTGCAGAGTTCGCGCTCGTCGTTTCCGGAGCGCCGGTACTTTCCCCCGACGCGCAGCAGTTCGCGTTTGTCGCTTTGAAGGAAAATAAAAGCGCCATCTTTCTCGAACGGCTGAGCTCGGGTAAAGCAGTTCTGCTGGCCGGTACCGAAGAAGGCAGCTTTCCCTTCTGGTCACCGGATGGAAAGTACCTGGGCTTCTTTTCCAACGGCAAACTCAGAAAGATCGAGGCCGCCGGCGGACCCGTTCAGGTGCTCTGCGACGCACCGGAAGGACGCGGGGGGGCCTGGAGCGAGAAGGGCGTCATCCTTTTCGCTCCTCATATCAACGGTCCCCTTCAGCGCGTGTCCGATGGCGGCGGCACGCCGGAACAAGCGACTCCCGATCACAAAGACGACAAGGATTTCACCAATCGCAATCCCTACTTCCTGCCCGACGGAAAACACTTTCTTTTTGTGCAACGTGCCGGAAAGGACTCACAGGGCACCGTCTACGCCGGAGCGCTCGATGGCGGCATCCCTACACAGATTTTGCCGGTCGGCTCAAACGTCGCCTACAGCAATGGCTACCTGTTCTATCTCAAGGACGGAACCCTTATGGGGCAGCCTTTTGATGCGGTTGCACAACGTTTCACGGGCAAGCCCACTCCGATCGCGCAATCGATCGAGTACTACGACCCGCGCAACCTCGGCAACTTTTCGGTGTCGCAGAATGTTCTGCTCTATCGGCAGGCATCCCTGGAAAATCGAGAGTTGCTCTGGCTGGATCCGGCCGGCAAGGAATTGGAGCATTGGGGGGACCCTGCCCCCTACAGCGGCGCCAGTTTTTCTCCTGGAAGTCACGTGGCCGTCCTCTACCGGGACAACCCCGATGGGCACGGAGACAGCTTGTGGCTGGCCGATACGGAGCGCAAGACGATTACACGCTTCAGCGCCGATTCTGAGGCGGATCAGAGGGGCGTTGTCTCCGCCGACGGGAGGAGTGTGCTAACCTCCGCGACCACTGGCTTCCACAGCGTTCTCGTGCAGCGCTCGCTGGTTGCTTCCGGCAAGGAAGAAAAACTGGCAGAGATCGGCGATTGGATGGGGGTCATCAGCGAGTCACGCGATGGCCGCTACGCCATCGTGACGATTCAGGATCCCAAGACCAGCTTCGACCTCTATGCCGTCGACCTCGCCGGAGATCGCAAGCTGATGCCGGTGTTGACCAGTCCGTACTCTGAGGGCGACGGCAAACTATCCCCAGATGACAAATGGCTTGCCTATACGTCGGACGAAAATGGTGCGCGAGAACTCTATGTCACCCCTTTTCCCGCGGGCGGTTCCAAGTGGCAGGTAGCCCCAGGAGTGGTTAACGTCACATCCGACAACTCCACCAGTGCGGCCGACTGGTCCCCCGACTGGAAGAGCTTGCGCTACATTCTCGGTTACAAAATCTACAGCGTCTAATTCCGCGTCGTAGGTAACAAACCAGAGTTCTCGGCTCCGAAAGAGCTCATGACTGTTCCTCACGACACTGACATCCTCTCCATCATGCCCGACGGCAAGCGCACGTTGGCCACGCGGGTTGTCGGCCATCACGGCGAGTCCCCCATGAATCTGGTCCTCAACTGGCAGCACCTGTTGCAGTAAGTTCTTTACCAGACCTCGCAGATCTTGTCCGCCGGGCGCACCATCGCCGCGTCGGGTTTGCATTGAAACGCCTTGGGAAACTCTGGCAGGTTCCCAAGTGGTCCGATCACCCGGTACTTCGCGATGGGGTGCGGATCGGTCTGCACCATCAGTCGCTGCTGCTCTGGCCGAATGTGATCCCCGCGGAACTGGCCCCACGCAATGAAGAACTGCTGTTCGGGCGTGAAACCGTCGACGTCCGCCGGACGGGGCTTACCCACCAGCGACTTCTGAAAAGCGAGAAACGCAATCTTGGCTCCCCCTAAGTCGCCGATGCTCTCTCCCAGAACCAGCTTCCCGTTGTGGTGAATGCCGGGCTCGATAAAGTAGTTGTCAAACTGGTTCACCACGCACGCGCCACGCGCCTGAAATTGCTTCAGATCCTCTTCCGTCCACCAGTTCCGCAGCCGTCCCAGGTAGTCAAATTGCGCCCCCTGGTCGTCGAAGCCGTGTGAAATCTCGTGGCCGATCACTACGCCGATCGCGCCGTAGTTCACTGCGTCGACCGCTGTCACGTCAAAGGCAGGCGGCAGCAGAATTCCAGCGGGAAACACGATCTCGTTGAGTTGCGGGTTGTAGTACGCGTTGGAAGTGGGCGGCGTCATGCCCCAGCGCCCTCGATCCACCGGCTTGCCGATCGTCAAGCGGTCATCTTCGACCACAAACCGGCGGCCGGCCAGATTATCTTCGAAGAACGTGTCCCGGCGGATCTGCACCTGGCTGTAATCCTTCCACTTGTCCGGATACCCGATCTTCGGATTGAACGTCGCGATCTTCGCCATGGCCCGTTCCTTGGTTTCATCGCTCATCCACGGCCGGGTAAGAATGTCGTCGCGCATAGCGAGCAGCAGGTTGCGGACCAGCTCTTGCATGCGCGCTTTGGCCTCGGGCGGAAAATACTTCTCCACATATCTCTTGCCCAGTGCTTCGCCCAGATACCGGTCGGTCTGCTCGGCGCAACGCTTCCAGCGCGGCTTCATTTCACTCGTGCCTTGCAGGTACTTCCCGAAAAATTCGTAGTCTTCCTGCTCGATGGCCGCCGGCAACGCCTCGGCGGTCGAGTTCAGCAGGCTCCACTCCACGTAGACCTTCCACTCGCCCAGCGATGTCTGTTGCAGTTGCCGGTCCACCTCCTGCATAAATTTGGGCTGATCGACGTTCAAGTCGACGTCCCGGGGAAGCTGCTTGTGCTGGAAGAACCCGGCCCAGTCAAAGTGCGGCGTCATGGCCTGCAATTGCGAAAACGTCGTGTTGTGGTCGGTCGCGGTCGGCTCGCGCAGCGCCACCCGGTCGAGCGTTGCCTCGGCGAACTTCGTCTCCATCGCCATGACCGTGTGAGCTGCCGCGGCGGCGGTTTTGTCGTTCCAGCCAGCCAGTTTGAACATCTTGGCGACATGCTCTACATATTTCGAGCGCGCTTCCTTGAAGCGATCGTCGGGCTTCAAGTAGTAGTCACGGTCGGGCATGCTGTAGCCCGACGCGCCGATATCCGCCAGCACCAGCGTCGGCTTGTGAAAGTCCTGCGAACCGCCCAGATTGAAGGGTGCTGTGACCTGAATGTCCTGCAACTCAATCATCACGCGCTGCAACTCAGCCGTGTCCTTCGCGCCTTCTATCTTCGCGAACCAGGCCTTGAGCGGTTCGATTCCACGCGCATTGATGCGTGACTCATCCATGCAAGCGCCGTAGTAGTCCCCGATGATCTGCTCGGTGCTCCCTTTCGCACTTTCCTTCGGCAGGCTCTCCAGGATGTCTTTCAACTTATCTTTCGCGGTTTCCCCTGCCTGCCAGCGCCGGCTCCACCGGTCCATCGAGGCTGGAATTGGATTGCGCGCGTGCCAGGCGCCATTGGCAAATTCCGCGAAGTCCGTGCACGGATCCACCTTGCGGTCGATATCGTCGAGGTTGATCCCGTGCGGCTCGGCGTTTTGCGACAGCACCGCCGGCGCAAACAGGAAAATCACCACCAACACTCTTGAAATGCGCATAAGCACGGTCACTCCTGCAAATCGGATTTCACGGATGGTACGATCGGACATCCTAGTTCAACCAACTTCCTGCATATCGACGTTCCACCTGAGACAAAGAAAGCAGCTGATTTTACGACGAACGAGTCTTGGGCAGGCTCTGTGGTTGTACAATGTCCGCCGCTTCTCGAATGAAAAGCAGATTCGGTTTTGCCGCCAAGGCGGAGGGCCTGGACATGGACAAACGAACTTTCCTCAAGCTTCTTTCCGCGCTGATGACTGCCCCCGTCTTTGCGCCCCTCTTTGCTTCCGCCACTGGCGAAAGATTGAAAAACTGGGCCGGCAATCTCGAATACAGTACCGACCACCTGACTTCTGCCACTTCGCTCGATCAGGTGCGCGAATTCGTCAAGCAGCAGCCCCGTCTGAAGGTTCTTGGCACTCGCCATTGCTTTAACGATATTGCCGACAGCGCCAGGAATCTTCTCTCGTTGAAGCCCATGGACCAGGTCATCGCTCTGGATCCCGAGGCGCGTACCGTAACCGCCGCCGCCGGGATCACCTACGGCCAGCTTTGTCCCCACCTCCACGAAAAAGGATTCGCGCTCCACAACCTGGCTAGCCTGCCCCACATCTCCGTCGCCGGTGCCTGCAGTACTGCCACGCACGGCTCAGGAGAGAAGAACGGCAACCTGCCCACGGCGGTTTCTGCGCTCGAACTGGTCACCGCTTCCGGGGAAGTCGTCAAGCTTTCGCGCCGCGACGACGCCAGCACCTTTCACGGAGCTGTGGTCGGCCTGGGTGCGCTCGGCGTCATCACCAAGGTCACGCTCGACCTGCAACCCACTTTTCTCATGCGGCAGTACGTCTACGAGAATCTGCCGCTCAGCCAGCTCAAAGACCATTTTGACGCGATCGAGTCCAGCGCCTACAGCGTCAGCCTGTTCACCGACTGGCAAAAGCAACGCCTCAACGAAGTCTGGCTAAAGAGCCGCACCGAGCCCGGCCAGGTGTTTGACGCACAGCCGGAATTCTTCGGCGCAAAACGCGCGACGAAAAACCTTCACCCCATCGCCGAACTCTCCGCCGAGAACTGCACCGAACAAATGGGCGTGCCCGGCCCGTGGTATGAACGCTTGCCGCACTTCCGCATGGGCTTCACCCCCAGCGCCGGCAAAGAATTGCAATCGGAATTCTTCGTCCCGCGCCAGCACGCCGTCGAGGCCATCCTGGCCGTCGAGCGCCTGCGCGACCAGGTGACGCCGCACCTGATGATTTCCGAAATCCGCACCATCGCCGCCGACCATTTCTGGATGAGCCCCTGTTACCAGCAGCCCAGCGTCGCCATCCACTTCACCTGGAAACAGGACTGGCCCGCCGTGAGCCAGTTGCTGCCCGTGATCGAAAGGGAACTGGCCCCATTCAAGGCTCGCCCGCACTGGGGGAAGCTGTTCACAATGTCTCCATTGCAACTGAAATCGAGTTATGAAAAGCTGGCGGAGTTTATTCAGTTAAGCAAGAAGTTCGACCCGCAAGGCAAGTTCCGCAATGCATTTCTGGAGAGGAATGTCTTTGGGAGTTGAGGTCAGTTCTGATCGACTCACGTAGGGACAGACGCCACCGTCTGTCCAGTCTTTGGAACCCCTGAACCCTAGTCCCGTGCCCCACGCCTGTCAGCTTGCAGCCGCCACCCTGGGCCTGTAGATCAACCCAATCACGATCCCCACCATCGTCCACTCCACCAGCGCGCTACCCGCCAGCTCCAAAGCGAGTTTCCCGCTGATGTTGATCGTCCCATAGTTGACCGCCGCGAAAGCCCCTGCCATGAAAATTCCAAACAACAAGCCCAACCGGGCGCCTTCTCCGACCCCACGCGCCCGTTCGCAACCTTTCGCGTAAATAGTCGCGAACACCACGATCGCCACCAGAAGGCCCGCTAACCCGATCAGCATGTGGCTGCGTGCCGCCTCCCCCGATCGGTACACCCCCTCGGGGTAGGGAACGTAGTCTCGAGCAATCAGTATCCCGTGCACCAGGAACCCGTAAGTGAAGTACACAACCCAGGCGACAACAGCCGCTATGACAACCCGTCCGTAGTTCACGTGGAATCCTCCCGAGTGGGTGGGACCGATTTTATGCCAGCCGTCATCGGACCACCACGCTTTCATCCCACTCCTAAGCAGCAAAGACGCAATCGTAGGGCGGTCACGTCTGGCAGGGTTACGCTTACGAAGCGTTCGACATGCGGCGCCGACCACCTCCTGATTGGCTGTCCGCTAGCCGTGAGCCTGAGGTCGGAAATGTTCGTCAGGTTGTGGGAGTTTCTGTGCTCTATCTGGCGAGCGCGCTTGATTGGAAATGGATGCGATACCTGGGGCGAATCTCCTATTCCATCCACCTCTACCAACAACTGACCGTAGGGATCGCCAATAAATTCACCGCTCACTATCCTTTGTTAGTGCGTCTCGCGGCAGTGGCGTTGACAATATTGGCGGCAAACGGATCGTACTTCATCGTGGAGCGCTACTTCCTTTCGCTGAAAGCCCTTCGCCAATCCCCAAGCCACGAGGCCCGGAGCCTAGAGATTGAGGACCGGGGAGCGCGAGAGTTCTAAAGCCTCCCCAACAACGTTCCCGCCACCATATCCTCATCCTCCACCCGCGCCCGCACCCACTGGTTGGGGCTGCTTTTTCCCCGCAGACGCAAAGGCAGATAATTCTCCGTCAGTGCTTCCGTCCACTCGCCGTCGAACGCGTTCAGCGTAATCGCCTCCACGGTCGTTCCCACGAAATCCCGCATGAATGCCAGCTTCTTCTGTCCCGCCAACTCCCGAAGCACGCGGTTTCGCTCGCGCGCCATCCGCACTGGAACCTGCCCCTGCATCGCTGCCGCCGGTGTTCCCGGCCGCGCCGAATACGTGAACACATGCAGATACGTGAAGGGCAGCTCCTCCACCATGCGCCGAGTTTCTTCGAACTCCGCGTCGGTCTCTCCCGGGAACCCCACCATCACGTCCGCGCCGATCGCGGCGGTCGGCATGGCTGATCGGATTTTTTTGACCCTCTCCCGGTAGTGCCATGGCCGATACTTGCGATGCATCCGCCGCAAAACCGCGTCGCTGCCGGACTGCATCGGCACGTGCGCGTGCTTCGCGATCCGTGGGGAGCCCGCCATCAGCCCGATCAACTCGTCGCTCCAGTCCATGGGTTCGACTGAGCTGATCCGGAGTTTTTCGAGACCAGTGTGGTCGAGAATGGCACGGATGAGATCTTCGAAGACCAGTCGTTGGTCGGTAGTCGCTGGTGGTTGGCCAACCAAGAAAGTTGCGTGCTCCACCTCTCCGTTCTTTGCGAGGGCGGCGCTGGCGCCAACGGAGTCCGCTAGGGGATGGCTTCGCTGAGAGCTGACGACTGAGAGCCGATAGCTGTCCTCGAAATCCCTTCCCCATCTCCCCAGATTAATTCCCGAAATCACCAGCTCGCGGTATCCGGATGCTACCAGCGCATCCACCTCGCGCAGAATCTGCTCCAGCTTCATCGACCGGCTCTGTCCCCGCACATACGGAATCACGCAGAACGAACACCGGTTGTCGCATCCATCCTGCACCTTAAGGTTAGGACGCGTCCTTTCGTTGGCCGCATCGAACACCGGTGCAGCCAGTAGTTCCGTGTGCGCAAAAATGTCGGAGACGAGGACCAGCCGGTGGTCGTTGCCAGTTGGAGGTACGCTTCCCTCGTCTAGAACACCGGTCAGGCGCGCCAGCGGGAAAAAACCGGCGCTGCCCTCGGCGGCCTCCCTGGACCCTGCGGTGGAATGCTTTCCCCCGGTTGCAATCTCAGCCAGCTGATGCTTGTGCGAGTTTCCGATTACCTGGGCCACACCCGGCAGTGCCGCGAGTTCCTCCGGAGACCGTTGTGCGTAGCATCCAGTCACCACGATCCGAGCCTGCGGGTTCTCCCGATGGACACGTCGGATCGCCGCCCGCGCGTCCTGGTCCGCCGACGCCGTCACCGTGCATGTGTTCAGCACGACAACTTCGGCGTGCCTCGCCTGCGCCGCCCGCGCCCACCCGCGCTCCTCAAACTGCCGCTCGATCGCTGCCCCGTCGGCCTGCGTCGCGCGGCATCCAAAATTTTGTACGTAGAAACTCGCCACGGTACTATAGTAGCAGCGCACCCGGGCCAGTTCAGACTCCGAAAAACATTGTGTCTCTTGAGCTTTATTTGCAGACACGCTTCCACGCGTGCTGAGAATTGTCAGTTCGCGTCTTGATTTTGTGAGGGTTTATCTCGGATGAAACGGCGCCTGCTTCTGGTCGACGACGATCAGGCGGTCCTGTTAACCCTGAAAGCGGTGCTCGAGCTGAACCACTTTGACGTCGACACCGCTTTCTCCGGCGCGGAGGCCCGCGCGAAGTTGCGGACGCACGAATACGAAATGGTCATCACCGACGTCAGCATGGAAACCGATGACGCCGGACTGGAAGTCTTGCGCGAAGCGCGCGCCCAGAGCTACCGCCCCGTAACCGCGATCCTCACCGCTTACCCGCTCCAGGATGCGTGGCGGAAAGACTTCGTTGAATCCTTCCTGGTCAAGCCCATCGCCACCCGGCAACTGGTCCAGCAGCTTGAGACCTTACTGGCTCACCGCCGTCTCGGCCCGAATCCCTAAGCCGACGCCGCCGTCTGCCGCTTCTGCATGAAACATTCCCGGCAGAAGACCGGACGTCCTTGCGTGGGTTTGAAGGGGACCGTGGTCTCCTTGCCGCACTGCGAACAGGTGGTGCGGGTTTCAGTTTTATTGGGCACCTGCCCCGGCACGGGAGCGCCCAAAACAGAAACACGTTTCGCTTTGCAGGCCTTACAGCGCTTGGGTTCGTTCTTGAACTGCTTGTCGAAAAAGAAGAGTTGTTCGCCCGCGGTGAAGATAAAGTCGGCACCGCAGTCGATACACTTGAGAATCTTGTCCTGGAATTCCATCCCTCACCCCAATCCCCGATCGCATCCCGTCGCGTGGGAAAGCACGAGACTTCCCATGCGCGCCAGTACGCGCAGAGTCGTTAGCACCCCCCCTCGAAGCTTGCTACCCGGGTTCAGCCCGCCTGCGGGTCACGCAGGTTTACAGCATCTGAACAGAAACGCCAGAGGAGGACCGTGGGAGAAGTCCGGCGCTTCCGAACGCGAAACGGTTAGGGGAAAAAGCAATGGGCCAGCCGCCTGGAGGGCGGCGGCCCATGGGGATGTCAGTCGTGCTCTTTGCGAGCTTTCTCGCGGCTTCGTTTCCGTGCCAAGGCTTCCTGGACACGTTTTTTTCGCCGGGCCTCAGGTAAAAGGAGTGGCGCTTGACCTCCTTAATAATGTCTTCCTGTTGCACCTTGCGCTTGAAGCGGCACAGCGCATTTTCGAGGGATTCTCCCTCTTGAATTCTGACTTCCGCCAAACCGAACTACACCCCCAAACTCGTCCCGTTGGACCCGATAGTTATTGCAAGGTTCTGCAGGCAAGTCAAGGGGGAAACATCGCAAGCGAATTGTAAGGTAGCCTTTACAAGTAGCGCGGGATTGCGACGCTAGGGCTTCCAATCGTCCGGGCTCTAGCCGTCAGGGGCAGGGTGTTACGCCCCTGTCCCTCCGAATCCCTGCTAGAAAATCAACCGGAGCGCGAACTGGATCTGGCGCGGGGCATACGCGCTGGTCGCCGCTACCAGGTTCGCCGGTCGCTGGAAATACGCCGGGAAGTATTGGATTCCCAGTGTCTTGGAGTACTGCACGAAGTCTGTGGCCGTGCTGGTGAAGCCGTCGTCCGTAATGACCACCCGCTGGTTGTCGCGATTCAGGGCATTGAAGGCCTCCACCACAAGCTCGAGCTTATACCGGGGCCGGAGGTAAAGGCGCCGGGTCAGCCGCAAATCCGTGGTTGCGTAGTCGGGACCCAGGAACGCGTTGCGGCCGTAGCCGGGCAGCCGGTCGTTCGACGAGTTGCCATCCTGATTGGGATCGCCGAACACCTTGACATCGACCGGCCGTCCGCTGC
>Ga0075017_100003199_pt1 | contig 10292 bp, 7 predicted proteins | sample AleBraG_ABR_2012_FD_71475 | JGI IMG/M metagenome (GOLD analysis project Ga0075017, IMG submission 71475) | Freshwater sediment microbial communities in response to fracking from Pennsylvania, USA - Alex Branch Run_MetaG_ABR_2012 | ecosystem: Environmental > Aquatic > Freshwater > Creek >... | reverse complement strand
GCATGGCCCAGGCCATCCAGGCCGGCGGCGGTCCCCGGCCGCTCGGCGCCCGGCCGGTCACCGAGCGGCGGGTCGTGGCCGTCATCGGCGACGGCTCGATGACCGGCGGGATGGCCTTCGAGGCGCTCAACAACCTCGGCCATTCGGGCACGCCGGTGGTCATCGTGCTCAACGACAACGGTCGCTCGTACGCGCCGACGGTGTCCCGGTTGTCGGAGAGCCTGTCCCGCCTGCGCCTCCACCCGGGCCTGAAGCGTCACCGCACCCGGCTCGAGCAGGTCCTGCGGGAGCTCCCGGCCGTCGGCCCGATCGCCTATTCGAGTCTGCAGGGCGTCTACGCCGCTGTCCGGGAGGTGCTCGAACCCCACGCCTTCTTCGAGACCCTGGGGGTGCGGTACTCCGGCCCGTTCGACGGACACGACATCGCCGGCGTCGAGGAGGCGCTGCGGGCGGCGGCCACCCACGACGGCCCGATCGTGGTGCACGTGCTGACCCAGAAGGGCAAGGGCTACCCGCCGGCCGAGGACGACGACGAGAAGAACCTCCACGACGTCGCCGTGTTCGATCCGCTGACCGGACCGCCGGCCGGCTGGTCGGCTCCCGCGGGCTACACGCAGGCTTTCAGCGACGCGTTGCTGGAAGCGGCCGCCGCCGACCCCCGGATCCACGCCATCACCGCCGCCATGCCCGGTCCGACCGGTCTGCTCCCCTTCGAGGCCCGCTTCCCCGACCGGTTCCACGACGTGGGCATCGCCGAGCAGCACGCCGTGACCATGGCCGCCGGGATGGCCATGGGCGGGCTGCGCCCGGTGGTCGCCGTCTACTCGACGTTCTTCAGCCGGGCCTTCGACCAGGCCAACCTTGACGTCGGCCTGCACCGCCTGCCGGTGGTCTTCGCCATGGACCGCGCCGGAGTCACCGGCGACGACGGTGCCAGCCACCACGGCGTACTCGACCTGGCTCTGTGCCTACGCATCCCGGGGATGACCGTCATGGCCCCCTCCTCCGTGCAGGAGGTGCGGGAGATGCTGCGTTTCGCCCTCACCCTCGACGGCCCGGCCGCCATCCGCTGGCCCAAGGGCGCGGCCCGCTCCGTACCCGACGCGGCGGTGGGCCACGGGTTGGCCGCCCGGCGCGCGCGGGTCCCCGACGATGGCGAGCCGGCCGACGTGTGCATCCTCGCCGTCGGCAAGCTGGTCGAGGCGGCCGAGGAGGCGGCCGAGAAGCTGCACGCCGAAGGCTTTGAAGCGACCGTGTGGGATGTCCGGGTGGTCAAGCCGCTCGATCCGCTGATGCTCGCCGACGCCGCCGCCCACCCCCTCGTGGTCACCGCCGAGGACGGCTACCGCGTCGGAGGGGCCGGGTCGGCCATCATCGCCGCCATCGAACAGCTGTGCCTCGGGGCCGAAGTTCCGCCGGCCCCCCGGGTGATCCAGCTGGGCGTACCCGACGAGTACCTGAGCCACGCCAAGCCGGCGCGGATCCTGGCCCGCCTCGGTCTCGACGGGCCCGGCATCGCCGAGGCCGTCCGCGCCGCCCTGGCCGCCGACCTCCGCTCCGGCGGTCCGACCCTGGCCGCCGACCTCCGCTCCGCCAACCCGACCCTGGTTGGCGACCGCAGCGCCGACCCTGCCCCTCAGCCCTCCTGAACCTGCGCCCGCCAGTCGGCCCTCCGCGCCGGCTGGGTCGAATCCGGCCGGGGTCGGATGGGGGCAGGGTCGGGGTGCACCAGGGCCCGGGCTCAGGTGGCGATGTTGCCGCCGAGGTAGGCGTTGCGGACGCTCTCGTCCTCCAGCAGCTCGGCCGCCGGCGCCGCCTTGACGATGCGGCCCGTCTCCATCACGTAGGCCCGGTCGGCCCGCCGCAGGGCCTGGGCGGCGTTCTGCTCGACCAGCAGGACGGTCATCCCCTGGCGGTTGATCTCGGTGATGATGGTGAAGATCTGGGCCACCAGCTGGGGGGCCAGCCCCATCGACGGCTCGTCGAGCAGGAGCAGCTTGGGGTCCGACAGCAGCGCCCGCCCGATGGCCAACATCTGCTGCTCACCGCCGGAGAGCGTCCCGCCCAGCTGCTTGCGGCGTTCGGCCAACCGGGGGAACAGGTCGAAGACCCGGGTCAACCCGCTCTCGATGGTCGCCCGCGACATGCGGGTACGGCTGTAGGCACCCATCTCCAGGTTCTCGACCACCGTCATACCGGGGAAGATGCCCCGGCCCTCGGGGGCCTGGCACAACCCGAGGGCGACGAGGTCGTGGGGGGCCAGGCCGACGATGCTCTCCCCCTCGAGCCGCACGTCGCCGGAGGTCAGCGGGCGGAGCCCGGAGATGGTCTTCAGCGTGGTGGTCTTGCCCGCCCCGTTGGCGCCGATGAGCGTGACGATCTCGCCCTGCTCGACCGTGAACGAAACCCCTTTGAGGGCTTCGATCTTGCCGTAGCGCACCACCACGTCGCGCAGCTCGAGCAGGCTCACGGGCCGACCTCCTCGTCGACCACGCCGAGGTAGGCGGCGATCACCCGGGGGTCGGCCTGGATCTCGTCGGGACCGCCCTCGGCGATCTTCTGGCCGAAGTCCAGCACGGCGATGCGCTCCGAGATCTGCATCACGAGGCCCATGTCGTGCTCGATCAGCAGCACGGTGAAGCCGGCGTCGCGGATCTTGCGGATGAGGGCGGCCAGGTCGCGCTTCTCGGCCGGGTTGAAACCGGCCGCCGGCTCGTCGAGCAGGAGCAGCTCCGGGCCGGTGGCCAGGGCCCGGGCGATCTCGAGGCGGCGCTGGTAGCCGTAGGGCAGGGCCCGCGACGTGGCCGAGGCCCGGTCGGCGATGCCCACCAGCTCGAGCAGCTCCATGCCCCGCTCCCGCCCCTGGCGTTCCTCGCGGCGGTGCCGGGGCAGGCCGAGCACGGCGCCGGGCACCGAGGTGGCGTGGCGAGCGTCGGCCCCCACCATCACGTTCTCCAGGGCGGTCATCTCGGAGAACAGCCGGATGTTCTGGAAGGTGCGGGCCACCCCGAGCCCGGTGATCTTGTGACGGGCCCGGCCGGCGTAGATCCGGCGGGTGATGAACGGGGGCACCGCCCGGGCGACGACGTCGGGGACCGGCCGGGCGGTCAAGGGCCGGCCCTTGAAGCGCACCAGGCCGGCGGTGGGCTGGTACACCCCGGTGACGACGTTGAACACCGTCGTCTTGCCGGCCCCGTTGGGACCGATGAGCGCGAAGATGGACCCCTCCGGGATGGACAGGCTCACGTCGTTGAGGGCCACCACGCCGCCGAAGGCCATGGTGACGTGCTCCAGCTCGAGCAGCACTCAGCGATCACCGCCCTCGAAGAGGTCCTCGCCCGGCACCTCGGCGCCCAGCGCACCGGTGGTCGCCCCGCTGGCGATCGCCACGTCGCGCAGCTCGGCCTGGCGGCGGCGGGCCGGCAGCAGCCCCTGGGGCCGGAAGACCATCATCACCACGAGAGCCGCTCCGAACCACAGGTAACGGGTGGTCTGGAACGACCGGAAGCGCTCGGGGAGGTACCCGACCACGACCGCACCGACGATCACCCCCGGCAGGTTGCCCGACCCCCCGAGGACCACCGCGGCGAGGAACAGGATGGAGAACTGGAACACGAAGTTGTCGGGGGTGATGGAGATCACCTTGGAGGCGAAGCACACCCCGGCCAGGCCACCGATGGTGGCGCCGATGGCGAAGGCCCACAGCTTGAACTTGAAGGTGGGCACGCCCATCAGCTCGGCGGCGTCCTCGTCCTCGCGGATGGCCGTCCAGGCCCGCCCGACCCGGCTGCGCTCCAGCCGCCGCACGGCGGCGATGACCACGATGATGATGGTCAACAGCAGCCAGTAGTAGGGCTTCGGGTCGAGGACGCCGAAGCGGAAGTGGATCACCGCGGTGTTGATGTTGGGCGGGTGGGGGATGTTGGTGATCCCCCGGGGCCCGCCGATGGAGTTGAGGTTGTTGGCCACGCGGTGGATGATCTCGCCGAAGCCCAGGGTGACGATGGCCAGGTAGTCGCCCCGCAGGCGCAGGGTGGGGGCTCCGAGGATCACCCCGGAGGCGGCGGCGAACACCACGCCGACGGGCAGGACCTCCCAGAAGTTCCAGTGCGACTTGGTGCCCAACTCGGCCATGCTGTAGGCGCCGATGGCGAAAAAGGCGACGTAACCGAGGTCGAGCAGCCCCGCCTGACCGACCACGATGTTGAGCCCGATGGCCACGAGCACGTACACCGCCACCGGGAAGAACAGCACGCTGGCGAAGTCCGACCCCGGGGTGTTGATCAGGGGCGGATGGAAATTGGGCAGGGCGTAGCAGCCGGCGGCGATGAGGGCCAGTGCGGCCCAGCGGGCCGGGCGGGGCAGGGTGGACCAGCCCCGGCTGACCCGGTCGGACAGGTCCAGGCGGCCGGCACCCCGACTGGCCAGGGTCAGCGGCTTGCGCAGCAGCTCCGCCCGGTGGGCCCGGGCCCGCAGACGTCGGATTCGGACCGAGACATCCTCGGGGGCCTGGCGGGACACGGCGCTACACCCGCGCTCGCCCGAGGCGCTCGCCGAGCAGCCCGTTGGGCCGGAACATCAGCACCACGACCAGCACCACAAAGGCCGTGACGTCCTTCCACTGGGCACCGAAGACGGCCCCGCCGTAGTTCTCGATCACGCCGAGCAGCAGTCCACCGAGCAGCGCCCCGCGCAGGTTGCCGATGCCGCCCAGCACGGCCGCGGTGAAGGCCTTGATGCCGGGCAGGAACCCCACGTTGTAGACGGTCGTCTCGGCGTAGAGCATGTAGAGGACCCCGGCCACCCCGGCCATCAGACCACCGACCAGGAAGGTCGTGGTGATGACCCGGTCGATGTTGACGCCCATCAGGGCGGCCGTCTCGGGGTCCTGGGCCACGGCCCGGATGCCCCGGCCGAGGCGGGTCAGGTTCACGAAGCGATCGAGGGCGATCATCATCACGACGGCGGTGACGATGATGATCACCTTGTCGGAGCGGATGTCGGCCTTCAGGACGGTGGCCAGATGCTCCTTCTTCATGATCCGGGGGAAGCGCTCCGGGTTACGCCCCCGCCACTTGGCGAACAGCTCCTGGAGGAACAGGGAGGCCCCGATGGCCGAGATCAGGGCGGCGAGACGGGAGGCGCCGCGGCGGCGCAGTGGTCGGTAGGCCACCCGTTCGAGGACCAGTGCGGTGGCCCCGGAGAAGACCATGGCCACGAGACCGGCGCCGACGAGGATCACCACGATGGCCAGCCCGCGGTGGGGCAGGGCGGCGGGCGGGATGCCCATCCACTGGGTGGCGAACAGAGCCCCGAACGTGCCCACCATGAAGACCTCGGAGTGGGCGAAGTTGATCAGCCGCAGCACGCCGTAGACCAGCGTGTAGCCGAGCGCGATGAGGGCGTAGATGGCCCCGACGTTGAGGCCGTCAAAGCTGAGCGACCAGAACTGGTGAATCAGGTTGGAGAAATGCAACGGGCTTCTCCCCGGTGGGGGAGCGGGCCGGGGCGCGACACCCCGGCCCGCCCTCGCCGCTCAGCCGGTGATGGTCAACGGCTGCTTGGAAACGATCTTGCCGCCGGTGACGGTGGAGGCCCAGATGGTCACCGCGCCGGCCAGCTCGTTGGTGCCCGAGACGAACTTCACCTCGACCGAGAGGCCCTTGTAGTCGACGGTGCCGAGGAAGGTCTCCATGGCGTCGCGGGTGACGTTGCCGGCCTTGATGCCCGACAGGACGGCGTTGGCCGCGTCATAGGCCTCGACCGAGTACAGCCCCGGGTCCTGGCCGTTGAGGGTCTTGTAGGCGGTAGCGAAGTCGGCGGGGATCTTGTCCGCCGGCGTACCGGGGGCGAGCAGGATGGCTCCCTCGGCGGCGGCGCCGGCCGCCTTGATGAAGCCGGGATCCTCGACCCCGTCGGGACCGACGAAGGTGGCCTTGATGCCGGCGTCAGCCAGCTGTTTGGCCAGGATGCCGCCCGCCTGGTAGTACCCGCCGAAGAAGACGGCGTCGGGGGCGTTGGCCTTGATGTTGTTGACCGTCGACGAGAAGTCGGTGGCCTTCGGGTCGACCGATTCGCTGTCGGTCACCGTCACCTTGGCGTCGGTCTTGAACGTCGACCGCACGATGTCGGCGATGCCCTTGCCGTACTCGCTGCCGTCATCGAGGACGGCCGCCTTCTTGGCGAAGGTCTCGATGTACTGGGCCGCCGCCGGGCCCTGGCTGTTGTCGGTGCCGACGGCCCGGTGCCAATACTTCCAGCCGTTCTTGCCCAGCGAGGGGTTGGTGGCCGAGACGGTGACGTTGGGCAGGGTGGCGCTTTCGAAGATGGGGTCGGCCACCTTCGACTCACCGGAGAACGCCGGGCCGATGATGGCGATCACGCTCTTGTCGGTGGCCGCCTTCTGGGCCAGCGCCGGAGCCTGGGCCGGATCGCCGGCCGAGTCGTAGGGGGTGAGGCTGACCTTGCAGGCGGCGTTGGCCTTCTGGAACTGATCGATGGCCAGCTTGATGCCGTCCTGCTCGTTGATGCCGAGCGCGGCGTTGTCACCGGTGAGGGCCCCGAAGAAGCCGATGGTGGCCGAGCAGTTCCCGCTCGACCCGCCGGCCGCGGCGCTGGACCCGGCCGCTGAGCTCGAGCTCTTCGAGGAACTCGAGCAGGCCGCCAACAGAACCGCGGCTGCTCCTGCCACCGCCATCAGCTGTCGCGAGCGGCGCGCTGTCTTTGCCATGTTTGACCATCCTCCCTTCACCGCGCACCGAACCGGCAGCGGAGTGGTCGGGCACTCTAGTGCTGACGTGCGCGTCATGTCAGATGCGCCGGCGCGATACCGGCCCGGCCACGGGGAGAGGCGGTCGGTGACGCGCTCAGGCCGACGGCTCGGCCCCGAAGACCCCGACGAAGCTGACACAGGCTCCCGGGGCCCCGCCCAGGTTGTGGGTCAACCCGAGCTTGCGGCGGCCGTCGAGGACGCTGCCGATCTGCCGTTCCGGGGGGGCCTGACGGCGCAGCTGCAGCCAGCACTCGAAGAGCATGCGGAGGCCGGACGCACCGATCGGGTGGCCGAAACTCTTCAGGCCTCCGTCGGGGTTCACCGGCAGCTCCCCCGCCAGGTCGAAGGTGCCGGCCAGAACCTCCTTCCAGGCCGAACCCCGTTCGGCGAAGCCGAGGTCCTCCATCAGCACCAGCTCGGTCGGGGTGAAACAGTCGTGCACCTCGGCCATGGCCAGCTCGGCCCGGGGATCGGTGATCCCGGCCTGGTGGTAGGCGTCCTCGGCCGCCCGCACCACCTCGACAAACGTCGTGTAGTCGTAGGTCGGATCGATGGGCCCGGCGGCCGGCCCGGCCACGAAGCTCAGGGCCTTGACGTAGAGCGGGTGATCGGTGTAGCGGTGAGCGTCCTCGGCGCGGCACAAGATGGCGGCAGCCGAGCCGTCGCTGACCCCCGAGCAGTCGAAGATCCCGAGCGGCCCGGCCACCAGCGGTGAGTTGCGGATCACGTCCATGCCCACCTCCTTACGGAACTGGGCGCGGGGATTGCGGGCCCCGTTGTAGTGGTTCTTCCAGGCGATGCGGGTCAGCACGTCCTTCATTTCCGCCTCGTCCACCCCGTACTTGGCGGCGTAGGCCGGGGCCAGCAGGCTGAACGAGGCCGGCGCGGTCATCGACGGGTTGGTGCCGTCGTTGGGCGGCGAGGAACCGACCAGACCGGAGAATCCGGAGTCCTTCAGCTTTTCCACCCCGATGGCCATGGCCAGGTCGTAGGCCCCCGAGGCCACCGCGTAACAGGCGTTGCGGAAGGCCTCCGAGCCGGTAGCGCACATGTTCTCCAGGCGGGTCACGGGCTTGTAGGCGATCTTCAGCGGCCGCGACAGGGTCAGGCCGGAGACGCCCGAGCCCATGGTGCCGAGCCAGAAGGCGTCGATGTCGTCGAGGGCCACGCCGGCCGACGCCGTCGCCTCCTTGGTGGCGTCGGTCAGCAGGTCGTCGACGCCTTTGTCCCAGTGCTCCCCGAAGGGCGTGCAGCCCATCCCGACGATGGCCACCCGGTCGCGGATTCCCCTACTTGCCATCAGATGCTCCCCTCGCTGGCCAGCGGCTTGGCCTTCCAGAAGTAATTGTGGACCCCACCGGCGCTGAACAGGCGCCGGAACGTCATCTCCACCCGGTCACCGATGCGCACCGCCTCGGGGTCGACGTCGGTCATCTCGCACTGGTAGCGGCCCCCGCCGTCGAAATCGACCACCCCGAAGACCACGGGGGGCGAGAGGCTGTAGGCCAGCCGATCGACCGTGAAGGTGGCCACCGTGCCGAGCACGTCGGCCAGACGTTCGGGCTCCATCTCGTCGATGGCCTGGCAGCTGACGCACACCCGGGTGGGTGGCAGGTGGCGGGTGCCGCACCGGAGGCAGCGGCTGGCGTTGAAGCCGAACTTCCACCCCTCCGAGCGCCGCGACGGCGGGGCAGCCGGACGGTCGGGATCGGGCCGGCGGGGCGGCTCGCGGTGCAGCTGGCCGCGCCACGTCAGGAAGGCCGGGTACGACAGGTCGCGCCGACCGCCGGCCAGGCCGGCGGCCACGGTGGGTACCCCGGCCGCCCGACGGGCGGCCTGGGCCGCCGGCAGGGCGGCGGTGGTGCGCAGGACCACCACGTCGGCCCCGTCGGCCAGGGCCACCACCACGATCACCTGGCCCGGGGTGGCCCGCTCCAGCACGTCGGCCAGGGCCACGCCGACCTGGGCGGCGCCGAGGTTGCCGAGGGTGACGCCGAGATCGGGGGCCAGCGCCTCCCGGCGCACCCCGACCGATGCGGCCACCGCCTTGGTCGCCCGGGTGTGGAGGCCGGCCACCACCAGATGGTCGATGCCGTCCGGGGTGAGGTCGGCCCGCTTCAGGGCGTCGGCGAAGGCTTCGTGGGCCAGGGGCACGTAGGCCTGTTCGCCGAAGCGCTCCTCCCAGACGTGGGAGCCGTCCTCACCGGGCGCCCGCCAGCGGTCGAGGAACTCGCCCGTCGACGCCGCGCTGGCCACGATCTCGGCCACCGCGCCCTGGCTGGCGAACAGGAAGGCGGCCGCCCCGTCGCCCCCCTCCCGCTCGTCGGATGAACCGGGCAAGCCGGTGCGCAGGTCGGCCACCACGACCAGTGGGTTGCCGCCCAGCATGGCCCGGGTCTGGCCGGCCGCCACGGCCGCCCAGGCCGACCGCACCGAGCCGGCCAGGTCGTAGGCCCCCACGCAGGAGCGCAGACCGAGGGCCGCGTGGATGGCCGTGGCGTTGGTCTTGTCCTGGTAGGCCGGGTTGGCCGTGGCGAACAGCAACCCGCCGGGGGCGGGGAGCCCGGGCGTGACGAGGGCCCGGCGGGCCGCCTCGACCCCCATGGAGGTGGTGTCCTCGTCGTAGGAGGCAACGGCCCGCGTGCCCGTGCCGGCGGCACCGCCGAGGGCGGCGCCGATGGCCGAGCGCTCGAGCCGCCAGTACGGCAGGTACACACCCCACGCCACGATTCCTGCGGCCATCACCGGACCTCCTCACCACGCAGCCCCTGCCCGTGGCGACGAGGCTAGCCACAACCGGCCGAGCGTCCCACCCGCCCGGGGGGAGCCGACGCGGCCGGGGCGCCCCGACCCGCGACGGACCCCGTCGACCCGGTCGGCGGTCGTCAGCCGACCGGCTCGACGAAGAGTTGCTGGGCCAGGGGCGCGCCCACGGCGATGGTGCGATCGGCGATGTCGAGCATCAAGGTGCCGTCCGGAGCCCGGGTCCGCACCTCGGCGGCGGCCCCCGGGGTGAAACCGATCTCCGCCAGGTAGCACAGGGCGTCGCGGTCGAGCTCCACCTGCTCGGTGACCCGCTCGAGGCGGATCCGGTCGCCGGGCCGGCAGTCGGCCAGGGCCGAGAGCTGGCGGCTGGAACCGCCCGTGCCGGGGATGGGGTTGCCGTGGGGGCAGGTGGTCGGGTTGTGGAGCAGCTTGACGATCAGCCCCTCGACCTCGTCGGAGATGACGTGCTCCCACCGGCCGGCTTCCTCGTGGGCCTTCTCCCAGCCCAGGCCGATGACGTCGGTGAGCAGCCGCTCGGCCAGCCGATGCTTGCGGACCACCGCCTCGGCCTCGGCCCGGCCGCTGTCGGTCAAGCCGATGACCCGGTTGTCGATGCTCAGGTAGCCGGCCCCGACCAACCGGCGAACCATCTGTGAGACGGTGGGGGCGGCGTGGCCCAGCCGGTCGGCCAGGCGGGCCTGGGTGACGACGACCCGATCCTCCTCGAGCTCGAGGACCTTCTCCAGGTACTCCT
>Ga0075017_100003198_pt1 | contig 10294 bp, 7 predicted proteins | sample AleBraG_ABR_2012_FD_71475 | JGI IMG/M metagenome (GOLD analysis project Ga0075017, IMG submission 71475) | Freshwater sediment microbial communities in response to fracking from Pennsylvania, USA - Alex Branch Run_MetaG_ABR_2012 | ecosystem: Environmental > Aquatic > Freshwater > Creek >... | reverse complement strand
TCGGGAATGTCGAGGCCCTGCAGGAGAATGGCGGCATCGGTCTCGGCGGTGTAGCCGTCCTCTTCGCCGACGATGCCCTCGAGTTCGCCGAGCTTCATGCCGTCCTCGTCGGTCATGTCGTGCTTGGCATAGATGGCGTCGCGCTCGTGCATGGCCGCCCACAGCCGCTTGTTGCCCATGATGACCGTGTCGATCACGGAGAAGGCGTCGAAGGCGAACTGGTCCTGGCTTAACACCCCAAGCTTGCGGGGACGGACAACCGTGCCCTTTTGTGGCTCCAGTTCGCCGCTGAGCAGTTTCATGAACGTGGATTTTCCGGCGCCGTTAGGCCCGGTCAGGCCATAGCGCTTGCCCGGCGTGAACGCCGTGAAGACTTCATCAAACAGTACTTTGGCGCCGTAGCGCATCGACACATTGCTGACTGAAAGCATTTTCTAGCTTCTCTTCTTCTGGGTGCTTCAGGAACTGCGGGGAATTCCGCCAAGACGGTACGCAGCTGGTGTTATTAGGATACCACGCCGAACCTTCAGGCACAGGGCCTACGGATCGACGAGTGCCGTGAAAAGGTCGGTCACCCCAGACGTGCGTTTGTGCGGCTTCAATGCTACAGTTTTACCCGCTACCGGTGACGTAGCCTGTTTTCAATCAAGCTGAACTGCACTCTGGGAGGGGATAATGGGAAGCAGGCGACTCTCGTCTTTTGCGAACACAGCTCTGTTCATCTCAGCGGCGATTGCGTTGCTGGCAACGGCTGCCTGGGCGGCGGGCACAACAAAACTGATCTACAGCTTCGCTGGCAACGCCGACGGCGAGTACACCGACACTGAATTGGTGACCGACAGCGCGGGCAATCTGTACGGCACGTCAGTGCAAGGCGGAACAAGCAGTTCAGGCACGGTTTTCCAAGTAACGACTTCTGGTGTCCACACCGTGCTCTACAACTTCACTGGTAGCGCGGATGGGGCGGAACCTTATAAAGGCGTCACGCTCGACACGGCGGGCAATCTATACGGTACGGCCGTCGGCGGTGGCGGCGGATCCTGCGATGGCGGCTGCGGTGTGGTTTTCAAACTGACCAACTCGAGTGGAACCTGGACGCAAAGCGTGATTCACACTTTTACCGGCGGCACCGATGGATCGGGGCCCGGGAGCCCGGTGTCGTTCGACAAGCACGGGAACCTCTACGGCACGACTCCGACCGGCGGAGCCAACGGGGTGGGCGTGGTCTACCAAATGAAGCCGGACGGAACCGGCGGATGGAAGTTCCGCGTGATCCACGTCTTCACTGGCGGTGCCGATGGAGCGGGTGGTTCAGCCGGCCGGCTGATCGTGGATGCTGCGGGAAATCTCTACGGCGTATGCACAACTGGCGGCACGAACGGATTCGGCACCGTGTTCGAGATTTCTCCGAGCCACGGGCAATGGCAGTTCACGACACTCTATGCCTTCAAGGATCAGCCCGACGGCGGACTGCCGTACGGCGGCTTGATTTTCGACAAGGCGGGGAATCTTTACGGCACAACGTACTACGCCGGGGCCCACGACGTGGGCACGGTCTACAAGCTGGCGCGCAGCAACGGAACCTGGACCGAGAGCGTCCTGTATAGCTTCAAAGGGGGCACCGACGGAGCCCAACCTATCGGCGGACTGGTTACGGATGCAGCAGGCAGTCTGTACGGAACGACGAGTGGCGGCGGCGCGGCTTCATGCAGTTGCGGCGTCATCTTCAAAATGACTCGGGGCGCGAACGGGACTTGGACCGAGAGTGTCGCCTACCGCTTCCCCGGCAGTCCCAGCCCGGGCTTCTCCTATAACGGAATGGTCGGCGATTCTGCGGGGACCTTCTACGGCGCGACAGTCCACGGCGGCGGCAACAACGACGGCACTATCTATAAGTTCACGCCTTAGTCTTGCAGCGGAATTGAATCCGAGCCCCGGCGAGAGCGAGCGATCTATGGAGCGCCGCCCGTCAGGGCTCCCCGGTGTTGCCAAGAGTCTGTGACGATGTACTCCTGCATTCAGCTTGGCTCAGTTGTGCGCGGCTGAGCTGGCTTCGACCAATTGCTGCAGTGGCGCGACCACCATGAGCAGCAGGTCGGCCTGCGGCTTCTTCGCCTGCTCGATCTGGGTGAGTTGCTGCGTTCTCCACGAGTCTGGCGAAGGTTGGGACTTGTCCAGATAATCGAGCGCTTGCAGGCCGGCCGCGCCTAGAGCCGACAACTCCTGCGACAGAGGCACATCTTCCTGCAAGAGTGACGATTGGTCAAGCAACGGACGGAGCTTGGCATCGTTATCGCGCCAGGCCGTGAGCGACGCCCGGATTTGCGCTTCCACTGCCTGGTCCTTGAAGCCGCTCTGGATGAAGGCCTGCACGAGATTGCTGAAGTGACGCCCGACATCGCTTTCCGGATAAACCGCGTCGATCATACGGGTCAAGGGCGCGTCAAAGTCGGAGAGACCTTTTGCGTTATCCTCGCGGTTGTAATCCTTGACCGGCTCGACGACGTCGGCGAGAACGCGGAGCGGAGAAATGTCAGCGGTCCCGGCCATACGATGCAGCATGTGCATGCGGGCGGACCGGTGAGTGAGGCCGAGCCATTCGAGGTCGAGGCTCACGGCATTCAGCCGCGCGTACATCGAGTCCACATCTTTGACATCCTGCGGCGACCACAGGCGCTCAGCAATCACAGCGTTGCGCGGCCAGATGTGCGAGTCGACATTTTCGGGAGTCACCCACTCCGCCCACTGGCAAGACTCGCCGCCGAGGATGCGGCTCTTCTCTTCCTCAGTCAGGGTCGTCGCGGCATCGGGCATTGTCATTGGGTCGACGGCATAGTGCCGCGCCGCAGGCCACATCAGGTCAAGGTAGTATCCGTACGAAAGCAGCCCACTGTAGCCTTGTTTCGCCGCTGCAGCCAGAGACTGTTGCCCGCGCCAGGACTGCACCACGATCGTCTTCGGCAAATCAGGGTGCAGAATTTCATCCCAGCCGACCATGATTTTGCGGTTCTTGGCGACGATTTTCTGCACGCGCTGGTTGAAGTACGCTTGCAGGTCCTGGTTGTTCTTCAGGCCGTGGGCTTTCATGAACTGCTGTATCTTTGGGTTCGCATCCCACTGTTTGCCGTTAGCCTCGTCGCCCCCGATGTGGAAGTAGGCATCCGGAAAGAGCTTCGACATCTCGGCAATGAAGCCTTCCAGAAACTTGTACGTCGTCTCCTGGGTAGGGTCCATGATCGCGTTAAATATTCCGCCCCTCCGCTCCACCGAGTAGGGGCCGGGCGCACTCGCGAGTTCGGGATAACCAACGTACCAGGAGGTAGCATGCCCCGGCATATCGAACTCCGGAATCACGCGGATGCCGCGATCATGCGCGTAGTCGATGAGATCGCGGATTTCGGCCTGCGTGTAGAACATGCCTCCCGAGCCCATTTCCTGCAGTTTGGGGAACTTCTTGCTTTCGACGCGGAATCCCTGGTCGTCGGAAAGATGCCAGTGCAGCACGTTCATCTTCACGGCAGCCATGCCGTCGAGATTGCGCTTGAGCACGTCGAGCGGAATGAAGTGGCGGCTGACGTCGATGAGCAGCCCGCGCCAGGGAAACCGGGGCTGATCTTTGATGGTGACCGCCGGGGCGGCGAAGCCGGTCGGAGTGATTTCGACCAGCTGAAGAAAAGTCTGCAGGCCGCGCAGAATACCGAGAGTCGTCGGGGCGGTGAGTTGGGCAGCGGAGTCTGTGACAGTCAGTTCGTAGGATTCGTTTTCGCCGAGCTTCTGCACGGCTTCGCGTCCGCGGTCGGCATGGATGGTCAGGGTCGAAGAGACTCCAGGCTTGGGGCGGAACGGGATTCCAGTTTGCCGGGAGAGCTGCGCCTCGAATCTTTGGACCTCGCGGTCTAAGGAAGTGTCGCGGAAGCCAGTCACCGCGACGGAGAACGACTTCGTGATCGCGAACTGCCCCGTGCCTGGCTCCACGCTGGCAGGCATGGGCATGAGCGGAAGTTGGGTGGATTGGGCCAAGGAAAAAACTGCTGACAGGGAGACTGCGATAACGACGGATGAGATTCGCATAGGCCTCATGAGGATTCACGGCACAGGAACCATCATCGCCAGTCCTGCGCTCCGTGATAAACGCGTACCACTTCCACGAATTGATCTTGAACTTTATAAACTACTATGTAGGGCAAGGGAGGGAAAACTAGTTCGCGGGTTCCCGGTTGCCGCCCATTACGTCCGAGTCGCGGAAAGTTCACTAATCTTTCGCAGCCTTCGTATATCACTTTGGCCACTTTGGCAGCAGCGTCAGGATTGTCTCTTCGAATATGTTGCACGATGTGGAACAGATCATTGGCGGCGGGAGTGGTCCAGCGCAGGCGCATCAGGACCGCAATATCTGTTGCAACTTCTTTCCGACCTCTTCGTGCTCGATGAAATCTCCGCGCTCGGCCGCAGCCAGGCCAACATTAACTGCCTCGATAAAACGAGTGTCATCCTCCAGATAGCGACTAAGGACTTGCTGCACGAGTTCGTCTGTCTTCAAGCCTCTTTGAGCAGCGATCTGAGCCAATTGGGCCTCTTTATCGGGTTGTAGGCGGATATCCATGGATTCAGTCTAGGAAGGTTGGATCGCGTTGTCAAAGCCAGTAATGAGTAGCGCGGCTGCGCAAGCGGGACGAATTGTCTGCATCCGCAGCAGGGCGTCAACGAGATGATAGATATAGAAGCTCACCTTCCTTTTCCACAAGCACCCGATGTTCACATAACCTTGACTGTGAAATTTCCTTCCTTGATACTGACAACCATAAGAGCGCACGGCAAAGCCCGTACGCTAACTCCTTACGGCTCAAGATTTTACCCGTAACTGATTGATTCCCATGGATCAATTTTGCGTTTTCCCGCTAACCCGATGATTCCAATAGATCGAGGAGAAAAACGAGGGGGGGAGGGGGGTACCTTCCGTTTCTTGCAAGCCTAACTCATGCGAACGAAGAACAAACCGGAGCGGACCCGACGACGCACGACACCACAATCAGTGTCCCCCGCCCAACTCGCGCACAATCGCGCCCACGAACTGCTTGGCGTCGCCAAAAAGCATGAGGGTGTTGCCGAGGTAATACAGCGGGTTGTCGATGCCGGCGAAGCCGGGGTTCATGCTGCGCTTGATGACCATCACCGTGTGGGCTTTGTCCACGTCGAGGATGGGCATACCGAAGATGGGGCTCGACTGATCGGTTCGGGCGGCGGGATTGGTCACGTCGTTGGCGCCGACGACAAGGGCGACGTCGGTTTGCGGGAAGTCGCCGTTGATCTCGTCCATTTCGATGAGGCGGTCGTAGGGAATGTCGGCTTCGGCGAGCAGCACGTTCATGTGGCCGGGCATGCGTCCGGCGACCGGATGGATGGCGAAGCGGACTTCGACTCCTTTTTTCGTGAGAGCGTCGTAGAGTTCGCGAACTTTGTGCTGCGCCTGCGCGACCGCCATACCGTAGCCGGGGACGATGACCACCTTGTTCGCAGCAGAGAGAATCGCCGCGGCTTCTTCGGGCGTGGCGCTGTGGACGGGCTTGGCCTCCTGCCCGGCTGCCGAAGCCTGAAGCTGGCCGAAGCCGCCGAACAGAACGTTGGCGAATGAACGGTTCATCGCCTTCGACATGATGATGGAGAGAATCAGGCCGGAAGATCCGTCAAGCGCGCCGGCGATGATCAGGAGTTTATTCTGCAGCACGAAGCCCATGGCGGCAGCGGAAAGTCCGGCGTAAGAATTCAACAGCGAGATCACCGTCGGCATGTCGGCGCCGCCGATGGGGATCACGAGGAGGACGCCGAAGATCAGAGAAATGCCTACGATCACGGGGAACAGAATCTGAGTCTCGGGATGCAGCACGAGGTAGACCGCGCTGCCAACGGCGCCGGCGAACAACAGAAAGTTGACGAGGTTCTGTCCTTTATATGTGATGGGGCGCTGGGGCAGGATTTCCTGCAGTTTTCCCGCGGCCATCAGGCTGCCGGTGAAGGTCAGGCCTCCGAGGATTACTTCCATGGAGAGGACCGTCATTCCAAACTTCGAGTTGTTCTGCGTCCCGAGGTAAAACTCGGCGGTGCCGACCAGGGTGACGCACAGCGCGCCGAAGGCGTGGCTGAGGGCGGTCCGCTGCGGCACGGCGGTCATCTGCACCATGCCCAGCGGGATGCCGATACCGCTGCCCAGCACGAGCGCGATGATGATCCATTTCCAGTCGACGATGCCGTGATGGAGCAGAGTGCCGGCGATGGCCAGCACCATGCCGATTTCGCCGGCCAGAATTCCGTGGCGGGCGGTGGCGGGAGAACTCATCCATTTCAGCGAGAGAATGAACAGCGCGCTGGCGATGAGGTAGATGAATTCGATGAGGTAGACGGCGTAGGGGCTTGCGGTGAACTCGCTCATGAGTGCGCTCAGTTACTTGTTGGTCGGACGGCTGGTTTTAAACATCCGCAGCATGCGGTCGGTGATGAAGAATCCGCCGACCACGTTGCTGGTGGCGGCGACAATGGCGATCACGCCCAGCACGGTGGCGAACGTGCTTTTCTTCTCGCCCACCAGAACAATGGCGCCGACGACCGCGATCGCGTCGAGAGCGTTGGTCAGCGACATGAGCGGGGTGTGCAGCAAGGGTGAGACGTGGCGGATGACTTCGAATCCGATGAAGGCCGCCAGCATGAAAACGAACAGCGCGTCGATCAGGTTGGAACTCATGTGCTCCCCCAGTTTTTCTTTGTCATCCTGAGCGGAGTGGGTGCTTCGCGAAGCGAAGCAGCCACGGAGTCGAAGGATCCCTACCTCCACGGCGCTCTCTTAGACATAGGGATCCTTCGACTGCGTGAGAGTTCGCTTCGCGGACTCTCACTCCGCTCAGGATGACAATTTAATAAAGAACAGTAACGGCACGGCTGAAACCGTGCCCTGATACGAACCACAACACGTGACGAATCACAAACACGCATGCGAGACGAATCACGATCCCGCTGGCGCGAGCGCCGGCATTTTGAAGAATTCGCGCACGCGGGCGTTCACCACTTCTCCGCCGCTGGTGATCATCGTCTCGCGAATGATTTCGTCCTGCATGTTCTGCTGCAGCTTGCCGTCTTTCACCATGTACAGAAGATAGTTGGTGAGGTTGCGAGCGTACATCTGACTGGCATGGTACGGAACGCTGCTGGCGAAGTTGATGGCTCCGATAATGGTGACGCCGCCTACTACTACCGTCTCGCCCGTGCGGGTCAGTTCGCAGTTGCCGCCGCGCTCGGCCGCGAGGTCGACGATCACCGAACCCGGAGCCATTCCCTTGACCATGTCCGCAGTGATCAGCACGGGAGACTTCTTGCCGGGAATGACGGCGGCGGTGATGACGATGTCGCTCTCGGCGACCACCCGCGTCAGCAGTTCGCGCTGGCGGGCGTAGAAAGTCTCGTCCTGCGCGGTGCCGTAGCCGCGGGCGTCCTGCGCATTCTGGGCTTCGATGGGCAGCTCGACGAAACGTCCGCCCAGGCTCTGGACTTGCTCTTTGGCCGCGGGGCGCATGTCGTAGGCAGAGGCCACCGCGCCGAGGCGGCGAGCCGTCGAGATGGCTTGCAGTCCGGCCACTCCCGCGCCGATGACGAACACCCGGGCCGGCGTGATGGTGCCGGCGGCGGTGGTCATCATGGGAAAAATTCGCGGCGATGTCTCGGCCGCCAGCAATACCGCTTTGTAGCCGCAGCAGGTGGCCATGGAGGAAAGCGCGTCCATACTCTGGGCGCGCGTGGTGCGCGGCATGAACTCCACCGAATACGCGCTGACTCCGGCCAGTGCGATTTCCTGGACGACTTCGGCGGAGCCCAGGGGCCGCAGAAATCCGACCAGCGCCTGACCACGGCGCATCAGGGGAAGGTCGGCCTTTCCGGTTACGTCATTGGACCCGTAGCAGAGCACCTGCACAACGATGTCGGCCGTGCTGAATACGGCGGCGCGATCGGGAAGAATCTTCGCGCCCTTTTCCGCGTAGGCTGCGTCGGTGTAGCCGGCCTGCTCGCCCGCGCCGGCTTCCACGACGACTTCGAGGCCAGCCTTGGTGAGATTGGGGACGACCATGGGAACGAGCGCGACACGACGTTCCCCGGGATAACTTTCTTTCGGAACTCCGACGATCACGCGGCTCTCGTCCTTTCCGTGCCGAAAAAGTGAACTGGAAACAGTAACAGATCAGCGAAGGAACTGGAAGATGGAACGGCGGCGCGAGGATTAGCCTTCCTCAGCAGAAAACTTGACCGTAGCGGTAATGCCACACTCGCGCCGCACCGATGAGATTCGTGTCGTCGCCAAGAGAAGCGAGCGTCAGTTCCGTCTTGTCGGCTGGGACGAAGCGGCAGCCGCTGCCGATCACGGCGCGGATGCGGTCGAGGAAGAGCGGCGCACTCTTCATTACGCTGCCGCTCAGCACGATAGCATCCGGCGTAAAAAGATTGATCAGGTTGGCGAGGCCGAGGCCTAGATAATACCCTTCATGGTCGACGGCCTGCACCGCAAGGGCATCGCCTTGCTGTGCGAGTTCGCAGATGCGCATGGCAGTGATTCCCTGCCGGTGCGGATAGTCCGGAGGCGCGACCTGATCGAGCCATGCCACCATGGCCGGGCCGGCAGCAAGCGACTCCCAGCACCCGTGGAAGCCGCACGAGCAGGGTGGACCGGCAGGGTCCACCACGTGGTGGCCGACTTCGGGGTGAGCACCGTCCACGCCGCGGTACAGCTTCCCATCGAGCACGATTCCGCCGCCGATACCGGTGCCCACTGTCACGTAGATCAAGCGCGAGCGATTCCGGCCCGCGCCCCATCCTGCTTCTGCCAAGGCAGCGGCATCGCCGTCGTTTTCCAGGGCCACGCGCACGTTGAATAACTGCTGCAGATCTTTGACCGGACCCTTCCCCCGCCAGCCCGGAAGAAAATCTACATCGCCAAACTCACCCCGCATGGGATCGACTGGCCCCGTGGATCCGATTCCGATGCCGGTGAGTTCCACTCCCGCCTGCGACGCGATTTCGCGCAACAGGCGTGCGATGAGTTCGATACCGTCGGAGTAGCGATTCGGGTCGGTCGGGGCTTGCATCCGGGAGAGCACCTTCCCCGCGTCGTCGACCATGCCAACCGCGATTTTCGTCCCCCCGATGTCGACGGCTCCGATCATGAATATTCCGGCGTGATTGCCTTCGCGTCTTCCAGCGTGATCCGCCGCTTGTTCTTGTATGACAGGTTCGCCATGTGCACCGCCAGCGCAGAACGGTAGCCGATCTCCGGCGGAGCGTTCGGAACGCCGCGGCTGCGGATGCATTCGATCCAATTGGCCATGTGGTTCTGCTCGTGAGTGTGGCCACGTGTGTCGCTTCCGTCGGGACGGTTCGTTTTTTCGGGCCAGTACTGAGCGGGCTCGTCGAAATGGTGCTCAATGGTGCCGTCACTGCCGAGAATGCGGTCGCCGAGTTCGTAGTGCTTGTTGCTGAAGGTTGACTGCCAGGTCACAACGGTGTCGGGGAAATCGAGCGTCACCGCGATCGTGTCGGGCACCTCTCGCCCATCTTTTACCGAGAAAACTCCCCCCGACATATATGCCGCCGACGGCACAGGCAGATCGAGTGCGGACATGATCCAGGCGATCTGGTGGACCATATTCTCGGCGCAGTTGCCTCCGGCGAACTCCCAGAACAAGCGCCAGTTGATCAGCTTGAACGGGTCAAACGGGCGGTCAGGACGGCCGTTGAGGAACGCGCTCCAGTTGACGTTCTGCGCGGTGCAGTCGGAAGGAACCGGGCGCACCCACTGGCCTTTGCCGTGGGGCGTGTTGCGGCTCATCCAGGATTCAACATGTGTGACCTTCCCCACCCAGCCGTCTTTGATCCATTGTTTCGCGTCGGCCAGGGCGCCAGAACTCTGGTGTTGCAATCCGATCTGAATCACGCGGCCGGAATCCTTGGCTGCCGCCATAAATTTGTCGGCCTCGGGGATGGACCACGTCATGGTCTTCTCGGCATAGAGATCTTTGCCGGCGGCCAGCGTATCGAGGAAATGCCGGGTGTGAATGTGCAAGGGACTGGCCACGATGACGGCGTCAATGTCCTTCATATCGAGCAGGCGGCGGTGGTCATCAAAGGTCTGAATGCCGGGGACTTTGCTCTTCGCCTGGTCGCGGCGCCGGCTGTAAACGTCGGCCATCGCTACGAGTTCCACACCGTGAACGCCGCGAACTTGCCCCAGCAAGTCGTTACCGCGGTCGCCGACACCGAT
>Ga0075017_100003197_pt1 | contig 10296 bp, 8 predicted proteins | sample AleBraG_ABR_2012_FD_71475 | JGI IMG/M metagenome (GOLD analysis project Ga0075017, IMG submission 71475) | Freshwater sediment microbial communities in response to fracking from Pennsylvania, USA - Alex Branch Run_MetaG_ABR_2012 | ecosystem: Environmental > Aquatic > Freshwater > Creek >... | reverse complement strand
CCGGGTTGCGGTCGGGAAGCGTGCGGGACACCACGATCTCGTCAGTGTCGCTCGCTATCAGCGCGCTTCCTGAGTTCCTCGTCGGTACCCTGCTCATCCTGATCTTCTTCGACAAGCTCGGGTGGCTGCCACCCACGAGCTCTATCCCACCGGGCGTCTCGCCACTGTCCGATCCGAAGGCGTTGATACTGCCGATCGCCACGTTGCTGTTGGTCAGCCTGGCGTTCGGCTCGCGGCAATTGCGGGCGTCGGTCGCCGAAGTCGTGTCGCAGGATTATGTCCTCACCGCGCGGATCAATGGTTACAGCGAGTCCAACATCGTCCGCCGCTACGTACTGCCGAACGCCGTGGTGCCGTCGATCCAGATTATCGCCCAGCAGATGCAGTACCTCATAGGCGGCATCATCATCGTCGAGAGCGTGTTCAATTATCCCGGCATCGGCACCACTCTGGTGCAGGCGATCTCCGTGCGGGACACCCAGGAGATCATGGTCATCTCGACAATTCTGGCTGCCGTCTACATCGGGATCAACGTGGTTGCCGATGTCGTCTGCGTCCTGCTGGACCCGAAGCTGAGGACGACGATCTCATGAACCGGACGGTTCTTCGCCGCATGCTTCGTGAGCCTAGTGGCCTGCTGGGGCTGGTCCTGCTTGTACTGGTGCTCCTGGTCGCGCTGGCCGGCCCGTACATCGCGCCGAATTCGCCGACGGACACGCTCGGAACCGTAGGTGCGCCACCTGGTGGCGGCTTCGCACTGGGCACGGACTATCTGGGCCGGGATGTGCTTTCGCGTCTGCTCAACGGCGGCCGGTCCGTCATCTTCATCGGACTCACCGCCACGATTCTGGCGTACATCATCGGCGTGATCGCCGGCTTGTATGCCGGGTACCGCTCCGGCATTCGTGACACAGTCACGATGCGATCGGTCGACGTCATCCTCGCCTTCCCTCCGTTGCTCATCCTGCTCCTTCTGGTCGGTGGCTTCCGGCAGCACGTATGGGTGCTGGTCGTAGGTGTCGTTATCGTCCAGACGCCCGGAATCGCGCGGATTACCCGCACAGCGACCCTGTCGGTGTCGAAGACCTCGTACGTGGAGGCTGCCCAGACGCGTGGCGACAGCACCCGCACCATCTGGCGCAAGGACATCATCCCCAACATCCAGGCGGTGCTCCTTGCGGATTTCGGAATCCGGTTCGCCGTGTCGATCGTGCTGATCGCGAGCATGAACTATCTCGGATTGGGCCTGGCTCCGCCGGCGTCGGACTGGGGCTTGATGATGTCCGAGAATCAGTCGATCATCAGCCTCAATCCGATGGCGGTGCTCGGCCCGGCCATCATGCTTGCCCTGCTGACCGTCTCGATCAACCTCATCGCAGATGCTTACCTGCGGGCGATATCGGGCGGACAAGACAACATCGTGAAGCGACTCCGCCGCGCTCCACGAACGCCGGCCGGTCTTCCGCTTGAGCCGGCGCCGGTTCCGGGCGAAGGATCGCTGACATGACCCGCCTCGATACCGTCGTGGACGAGTCGAAGGGCGCCGAAGTCATCTCGTTGGAGGATCTTCGGGTCGATACCGCGTCCGGGATGCCCATCGTCGAGGGAGTCTCGCTCAGTCTCGACGAGGGGCAGATCCTCGGCGTCGTGGGCGAGTCGGGTAGCGGGAAGACGACGACCGCTCTCGCGCTGTTCGGGTTCGCCCAGGGCGGCGCCGAGCTGGCCCGCGGGACGATCCGGCTGCCGGGCCACGCCCCGTTCGAACTCGCCACCTCCAAGGACCTGCGTGTTCTTCGTGGCCACTACGTGAGCTACGTCCCGCAGTCCCCCGGTACGGCGCTTAATCCGGTGATGCGTGTATCGCGGGCTCTGCGCGAGATGCAGGAGCACCGCAACCGCGGCGATACGGACGCGAGGCGTGACCTCGAGGCCGAGCGGGACGAAGTGCTCGCAGTGGTCGGGTTGCCCAATACCCACGAGTTCCAACAGCGCTTTCCGCATCAGCTGTCCGGAGGCCAACAGCAGAGGGTCTGCCTCGCGGTTGCCCTGCTTTCCGGGTCGCAGACGATTGTGTTGGACGAACCCACAACCGGATTGGATGTCATCACGCAGGCGTCCGTCCTGGACGAGCTCCGCCGGCTGCAGCGGACACGACGGGTCGCAATGGTGTATATCTCGCACGATCTCGCCGTCGTATCCGAGCTTGCCACCCATGTGGCCGTCATGTACGCCGGCAACATTGTGGAGATCGGGACGGCGGAGCAGGTTCTCACCAGGCCGGCTCACCCTTATACCCGCGGGCTGCTCAGCTCCACTCCCGATTACCGCCGAGCCGGCCTTCCGGCGGCGATGCCGGGAGTTGCGGTTTCGCTGTCGGACCGCAGTGAGGACGCGTGTTCGTTCGCTCCTCGTTGTGCGCTCGCGACCGACGAGTGCAGAGCCGCCGCGCCGTCGCTGCGCCCGCTGCCCTGGGCGGCTGCCGCAGGCGGCGCCCCAGGGAACGGCGGTAGGCACGACGCGAGCTGCTATCACCCGGTGGGGTCGCCATTCTCTGTGACAGCACGAGAACTGCCCGAAGCTTCCCCGATCGACGTCGGCGCGGTGCTCGGCGTCGAACGGCTGACGGTCGAGCATCACGTACGCGGCCAGCGTGTCGCCGCCGTCACGGACGTCAGCTTCGCGGTTGCCCGGGGTGAGTGCCTTGCATTGGTCGGTGAGTCGGGAAGCGGAAAGACGACGATCGCCAGGGCGATTGCCGGATTACAGCCATATGAGACCGGATCCATCACGTTGCACGGCGAGCAAATGGCCCAGCCGGCAGCGCGGCGCACGCGCGAGCAGCTCCGACGGCTGCAGATCGTCTTCCAGAACGCAAGCCTGGCGCTCAATCCACGCGAAGACGTGCGGGCAGCGATCAGCCGTTCGTCCAATCTGTGCACGAAGGAATCGCGCAGGCCGCTCGAGGAGCTGATGGAGCTGGCCGGGCTCCAGCCCGGACTTCTCGGAAGGCTGCCCCGTCAACTGTCGGGTGGCGAGCGACAGCGGGTCGCGATCGCGCGTGCGCTGGCCACGAATCCAGAGGTGCTGATCTGCGACGAGATCACCTCGTCGCTGGACGTCTCCGTGCAGGCGGCCGTGCTTGCGACCATCGAGGACCTGCAAGCCAAGCTCGGACTGGCGTTGTTGTTCATCACCCACGACATCGGAGTGGTCGCTGCCCTCGCAGACCGCGTGATGGTGTTGCAGCGCGGCTCCGTGTGCGAGGCCGGCCCGACGCGCTCGGTCCTCGACGAGCCGAAGTCGGAGTACGCGAAGCGCTTGATGGATGCAGCTCCGAGCTTGTCCGTCGGGAATTGACCCTGCACCACAACTTCTAGCTCTGGAGCCGAACCGATGCCTGACGACTTGACGATCCCGACGTTCAACGTGCACACGACAGAATTCAGGCCGTTCCCGGAGATGGGTGGCGGAGAAGCCCTCCTCTACCGTTCCGCGGACGGTATGCGAGTCGCCGGCAGCTTTCGGGAGTCGGGCAAACACACGATGACGATGCCGTACGACGAGTTCATCTACGTTGTTGCCGGACGGATGAGTGTGACTCCCCATGGCGGGGAGCGCCATGACCTGGAAGTGGGCGACGCCTGCTACATACGCTCGGGCATGACCGTCGACTTCGAGATGGCCGATGGCTTCCAAGACGTCACGGTGCTCATGTCAAACGACGAACCGATCAGCTACTAGAGAGGTCGCGCGCCACGCTTTGCGGACGAGGTCCGAGCATCAGATATTGACGTCGAGTGAGATGGGCGGAGATGGACACGACTGTAGACGTCCTGATCATTGGCGCGGGTCCGTCGGGAGCCGTCGCCGCACACACACTCGCGACACACGGATTCTCCGTGCTGTGCCTCGAACAGGGTGACTGGGTGAATCCCACTGACCTGCCCGGGAGCAAGCCCGAGTTCGAGTTGCTCACTCGGACGACGTGGAGTTGGGACCCGAACAAGCGCGGGCGGTCAGCTGACTACCCGATGAACCTGGACGGTGCCCAGGCCCCCGTGATCATGTTCGGGGCCGTAGGCGGGTCGAGCGTTGTGTATGGCGCGCACTGGCAGCGGTTGCTGCCCTCGGACTTCCGGGTGCGAACACTCGACGGGATCTGCGACGACTGGCCGATCCAGTACGACGATCTCGATTCGTACTACCGGCAGGTGGACGAGTTTCTTGGGGTCGCCGGTCTCGGGGGTGACCCTGCGTATCCCGAACAGGACTTCCCGCTGCCTCCCCATCCGATCGGCGTGGGCGGTGTCCAGATGGCCAACGGAATGAACAAGCTCGGTTGGCATTGGTGGCCCGGTACGCACGCGATCCCGACTTCTGCGTTCAAAAACATGGCGCAATGCGTGCGCTGGGGAGTGTGCGAACGTGGTTGTCCAGCGGGGGCTAAGGCTTCGTTCGATCTCGGCTACTGGCCGCACGCCACCGCAGCGGGCGCGAAGCTCATGCCGAACGCCCGAGTCGCACAGATCACTGTGGAACGTCGCGGGCTGGTCGACGGGGCTACTTGGTTCGACCTCGAAGGGAATGAACACAGGGTCAACGCGAATGCCGTAGTTGTGGCGGCGAACGGAGTCGGCACGCCACGACTGCTCCTGATGTCCGACGACACGTACTCCGATGGCCTGGCGAACTCGTCCGGACTGGTCGGTAAGAATCTGATGATTCATCCGAACACGGCCGTGACCGGCGTGTACGACGAGGACGTGGAGAGCTGGAACGGCCCTGCTGGCCAGCTGTTGTACTCGCTGCAGTTCTACGAGACTGATCTGTCGCGCGGTTTCTATCGCGGCGCGAAGTGGAATCTGATGCCCATTCCCGGTGTCTTGAATGCGCTGGAGTTGTTCCGTGATTTGCCGTTCGAGGAGCGCTGGGGGACCAAAGTGCACCAGCTTGCGTCGCGGGCGGGCCATATTCTGAACTGGGTCGCCAACATCGATGACCTGCCCATCGAGACGAACCGCGTCGAACTCGATCCCGAGCTGAAAGACACCAGCGGTCTGCCGGCGCCTCGCATCCAGTACCAGCTGACTGACAACACGCGAGCGAATCTGGAATTCTCGGCTGAGCGCATGGTGGAGGCCCACGAAGCGGCCGGCGCCGCGAAGATAGTCGTCGATCCCGCTGTCTGGCCGTCAGGTCACCTGCTCGGCACCGCGAGAATGGGTGATGACCCTCGGCGGTCCGTCGTGGACAGCTTCGGCCGTTCTCACGACATTCCAAATCTGTACATTGTGGACGGAAGCGTGATGGTGACAGGCGGCGCGATGAACCCGACCGCCACGATCGCGGCCCTGTCGCTACGGGCGGCAGAACATATGGCAGATACCGCCGCTCATCAGCGGCCAGTCGTATGAACGTGTTGCTGCGCGAGTTCGCAGCCGGGTCGAGGTAGAGCGCGGTGTTCTCGGTCGAGGGCAAGCGCGGCATTGTCACCGGGGCGTCGAGCGGTCTCGGACGTGCGGCGGCGTTGGCATTGGCGTCCCAAGGAGCCACGGTATTCGCAGTCGCCAGGACGGCATCCGCACTGGATGAGACAGCACGATTGGGCGCGGGCCTGCCGGGCAGCATCGTTCCGCGAGTGGTGGACGTCAGCAAGGAACACGAGCTCCGCGACTTGATCGCCGCTGTCGCGTCCGACGGCGCGTTGGACTACGTCGTCAACAATGCGGCGCTGCAGCTGGAGAAGACTCTGCTCGACACCTCGACCGAGGATTGGGATCGGGTTCAAGACGTCAACGTCAAGGCGATTTTCTGGTCATGCAAGTACTCAGTAGCGGCGATGTTGTCCAGCGGGATCGGTGGAAGCATCGTCAACGTGGCCTCGGTCGCGGGACTGGCCGCCGATGCGATGCTCGGCGCTTACACCACGTCGAAGCACGCGGTGGTCGGCCTGACGAGGACTCTGGCGGTCGACCGTTCGCTTACTCGTGCCGGCATCCGAGCCAATGCGATCTGCCCAGGAGATATCGACACCCCCCTCGTTCAGGCCTACGTCGATTCCCACCACGACCCCGAGGCGGCCCGAGCTGCGATGAATTCCGCATATCCGCTCGAGCGGATCGCGCAGCCGTCGGAGGTCGCTGAAGTCATCACCTTTCTCGTGAGTGACAGTGCGTCCTTCGTCAACGGCAGCACGATCGTGGTCGATGGCGGCCTGACCGCAGCCATCTTCACGAACGCGTGATGGTCGTGTCGGAATGGACCGCCCTTGGCACTTCTCGACTCAGCTCCCCGCGCGCGCAGCGCCGTGATCGCGTCCTCGTGGCTCGTTCGACTCGTCGAGGACGGCTTGCAGATGGGTCCAGGAGTCCAAGATATGGGCTTCCATCAGAGTTCGGGCGGCAGTGCCGTTGCGGGCCGCGAGAGCGGCTTTGATGGCTTCGTGTTGCCGCAGGTTCGTCTCGTAGAGGGTGTCGGCGGCGGAGCCGGGTGCCCAGCTCGCTTCACCGGAGAACACTCGCCTGAGGCCGCCGATGAGACCTTCGATGACCGGCAGCCTCGCTGCCCGAACGATCCCGGCATGAAATCGATCGTTCGCCGCCACCCACGCGTATGCGGCTTGATTGCGGTCCGCACGGGACCTGCCGAGTTGCCGAAGCAGGTCGGTCTGGCGGGCGAAGTCGTCGTTCGCGGCGTTAAGGTCCGCCAACTGCGCCTCGGTGATCCGGCCGGCGGCGACCTCGGTGGCCGCACCCTCCAGGGCGGCTCGGGCCATATAGGTCTGAGCCCAGTCGTCTCGATCGAGAGCCCGTACGCGCACGCCGCGATTGGGCGTGAAGGAGACGAGCCCGACGGCCGCCAGCTGCCGAAGTGCCTCTCTGATCGGTGTCCTGCTTACTCCGAACCGGTGGGACAGATCGTCCTGCCGCAAAACTGTCCCCGGAGGGAATCGACCGGCGACGATCATCTCCTCGATCGTCTGCATGATCTGATCCGCCTTCGTGGTCGATGCCGCTTCGGCGGGCCCGGACCCGCTGGGGGCTATGTCCGGCCAGAACGCCGGGTCAGCCATCGTCGACCGTCATCGGAAACCTCCGCCTATGAGATCTCGGATCCGAAATCTACACCACTTCCACGAGCCGTTGACAGTCCCATACGGTGATCGCTAGCTTGATTGAGACATCTCGGATCCGAAATACACATCCCGAGTGGCGAGGGAGATGTGGAAACAGCAGACGCGGTGATCATCGGCGGTGGGTGCGTCGGTACCAGCGCGCTGTACCACCTGGCGTCTTTGGGATGCACCAATGTGATGCTGCTCGAGGCCGAGACCTTGGGCGCCGGGTCCACGAGCAAGGCCGCGGGCGGGATCCGGTTGCAGCACAGCGACGAGGTGAACACCCGGCTGGCTTTGCGCTCGCTCGACGAGTTCGTCCGCTTCGAGGAGATGACCGAAGTACCCATCGACTTCAAGCAGGTGGGCTACCTGATCCTGCAGGACAACGACGCTGACGTTGCCGCGTTCCGGACGGCGTCTGTCGCGCAGCGGAAGCTGGGCGTACCCACTGAGCAACTCGACGTCGGCGCCATCCGCGAGATGGTTCCGCAAATCGTGGTCGACGACCTTCGCGGAGCGACGTTCTGTGCGCTCGAGGGCTATGCCTCTCCCGAGAGTGTCGTCCAGGGCTACGCGAACGCCGCGAGGCGCCTCGGCGCCGTGGTCCGGCTCGGTCGGCGGGTAACGGAGATTCGCGTCGAGGGTGACGCGGTTGCACGCGTCGTCACCGATCGAGGTGACATCGCGACTCCGGCGGTGATATTGGCGGCAGGCGTGCATTCCGGCGCGCTCACACGCCCGCTCGGATACGAACTCCCGGTCCACCCGGAGATTCGATCCATCTACTTCAGCAGTAGCTCCGCTGGCTTGGCCGACGCGGCTCCGCTGGTCGTCGACTTTTCCACTGGCTTCTACTTCCACCGCGAAGGAGGGGGGTTGATCTTCGCGGGCCGGGAGAACGCCGTCGAAGATCTCAGTGAGCCGGCGCTCAAGCGGCTGCCCGCGATCGCGGACTTGTCAATCGAATCTTCGTGGTCCGGTGCCTACGACATGAGCCCTGATCACAATGCAATGATCGGCCGGGCAACTGTCGCCGGCCTCTACTACGCCACCGGTTTCTCCGGACACGGATTCATGCAGTCCCCCGCTGTCGGCGAACACCTTGCTCAGCTCGTTCTCGGCATGCCGACCACGCTCGACCTCTCGTCGTTGTCCGCCCGACGGTTCATCGAGTCAGGCCATCGCACCGAACAGTTCGTCATCTAAGACCTGGGCCATCGTGCGCCAGCACAGGATGGCCAGCTCAATGAGTGCGAGGAGACAGAACATGCCGGGCGACACCCAACGATTCGAAGGGCAAGTGGCCATCGTGACCGGCGCGGCGCGCGGCATCGGCGAAGCGATCGCGCGCCGATTCGCCGGAGAAGGAGCTTGCGTTGTCATCGCGGACCTGGACGGGGATGCCGCCGAGTCGACAGCCGAGTCCGTCGCCAGGGCCGGCGGCAGAGTCATCGGCCTGGGTGTGGACGTCAGCAGTGCGGCCGCTGTCGCGGACATGGTGGCGACGACCCTCGCAGCGTTCGGAAAGATCAACGTCCTCGTCAACAATGCGGGAGACGTCACGATCCAGCGCCATTTCCTGGAATCGGACGAGGCTTGGTGGGATCACTTTCTCGATACCAATCTCAAGAGTCAGTTCCTGTGCTGCCGGGCGGTCGCGCCCCTGATGGCGAAAGCAGGCGGTGGCTGCATCATCAACATGTCCAGCGGGGGTGCGACTCGGTCGCACCGCGGCATGGTGGCCTACGACGCATCGAAAGGTGGTGTCGAGGCACTTACTCGAGGTCTTGCGCTCGAACTAGCCCCGTACGGCATTCGGGTCAATGCGTTGGTGCCGGGGCTCATCGTCACTCGACCGGATCACGCGGAGCCGGAGGCGGACCGCCGGCGCAACGAGACGGTACCGATCGGACGCGGTGGAACACCCAACGACCTCGCCGGTCCGGCCGCGTTTCTGGCCTCGGAAGACGCGGCCTATATGACCGGCAGCACTGTCGTCGTCGACGGCGGGGTCCTGGTCCAGCAGAGGTCTCCTCAGGTGGAGACCTTCCCGCTCGATCGGTACCCGAAGGTAGAAGACCTGACCTAGCGCCGATTCAGGAATCGACGTCCAAGCGGCTCGGAGGCTCAAGTCATGAACGTGCAGCCCGCCATCATCGGTGGCCAGCCCGTCGACAGCATTGACAACCTGGAAGTCTTGAACCCTTCCACCGGCGAGCTGCTCGACCGCACCGTCCGGGGAACGGCCGAGCACGTCGACGCCGCCGTTTCGGCTGCGCGATCAGCATCACAGGGATGGAGCCACACTCCGTACCTCGAACGGTCCAGGGTTCTCCGACAGATCGGTGACCTGATCGGGCGTGACCGCGAGCTGCTCGCTCTGCTGGAAAGCTGTGACACCGGAAAGCCGCTCACTCAGGCACGTGCGGACGTCGACGTCGCAGCCCGCTACTTCGAGTACTACGCCAACGTCATGGAAGCGTTCTTCGGCGAGAGCCATCCGGCTAACGGCGACTTCTTCGCGTACACGCGACAGGTGCCATTCGGAGTCACGGGGCACATCATCCCGTGGAATTACCCGTTGCAGATCGGGTGCCGCACGATCGCACCGTCGATCGCGGTCGGCAACTGCGTCGTCGTGAAGCCGGCAGAGGACGCTCCTCTGTCCGTGATCAAGATCGCGCAGCTGGCGCTCGAGGCTGGTCTGCCGCCGGGCGTCGTCAACGTCGTTCCCGGGCTCGGGAACGAGGCTGGTGCCGCGCTTGCCGCGCACGCCGGCATCGATCATCTCTCCTTCACCGGATCGGCTCCGGTCGGCGCGGTGGTCGCCGCAGCGGCGGCTGCCAATGTCGTGCCCGTTGCGCTGGAACTCGGAGGCAAGTCCCCGAACATCGTCTTTCCCGACGCCGACTTGGACCGAGCAATACCGACGATCGTCAGGTCGCTCCTTCAGAACGCGGGTCAGACATGCTCGGCCGGTTCCCGATTGCTAGTGCATTCGGACGTCCGGGACAAAGTCGTCCAGGGCATCAACGAGATCTTCAGACGTACGACGATCGGCGCCGGCACCGATGATCCCGATCTCGGCCCTCTGATCAGCGCGAAGCAATTGAGTCGCGTGGCCGGCATGGTGAGCCGCGCCGCGGAATCCGGCGCGATGCAACTCGGCGGACCTGGGG
>Ga0075017_100003196_pt1 | contig 10297 bp, 7 predicted proteins | sample AleBraG_ABR_2012_FD_71475 | JGI IMG/M metagenome (GOLD analysis project Ga0075017, IMG submission 71475) | Freshwater sediment microbial communities in response to fracking from Pennsylvania, USA - Alex Branch Run_MetaG_ABR_2012 | ecosystem: Environmental > Aquatic > Freshwater > Creek >... | reverse complement strand
CCCGTCAGCCAGCCCAAGGACACAGACCGGAGGCCGGTCTTGTCTCGCGATGTGATTCGACGAGGCGAAACCGTCACGCGCGAGTCCGGTTTGAGCGACGCGACGCGCCAAAATATTCGGACTTCCATCGAGCAGAATTTGACTGCGAAGGGTTTGCGGCAGCTAAGCGATCCGGCGCAAGCGGATTTTCTGGTCGAATACCACGTGGCCGTGAAGCGCCATGACCTCACCGTGGAACATGTCTATCCGGGCGGCATGGTTTGCGGTCCATACGGTTGCTGGGAGGGCTGGGGTTGGGGCCCGCCTCAAGTCAGCTTTGAAAATTTACGCTTTCGCGAAGGCACAGTGGTCTTCGACCTGGTGCAGCAATCTTCACACCGGCTTGCTTTCCGCGCAATTGGAGAGAAGCCGGTCAAGCAGATTACGTTCAGCGCGGACCAAATCAACGGACTGGTTCACCACATGATCGAAAAGCTGAAGCTCCACAAATAGTCGCAATGATTACCTTCGAAGCAGTTTGGGTGGGAAGGATCCGCGCTCCGCAATGGTCTCAGTAAATTTGGGCTGATGAGTCAGTTTTCTAATGCGCAACTTATTGGCACTGACCCGTTGCTTCCCAGGTCAGTTGCCCCTGGCAATTGAGTGGAAGACCCTGAGGGACTCTCGGTCTGCCACGTCAAGCAAGACTGGTTTAATGGGCCTTTGCTGACTCGATCGCCAGGTTGACTTCGCGCTCGGCTTGGTGCAGGTGTTCCTCGGCCTTTGCTCCGTGTCCATCCATGTCGTAATGATTGGCGGCGCGGGCACGTTCCATTTCGTGGATGGATTCCACGATATGTTTGTGCACTTCCTCGAGATCATGCCAGTCGCGAACCTTTTGCGCGAACACAGCGCCGGCAACAAACGACAGACCAAGAGCGGCTACGGCATGAGCTTTCCTCATCGTTTTTCCTCCGGGTAAGGATTGAACCTTCGAGATCAGGGTAAAGAACAAACGCGGCGGTGCTCAAGAGATATAATCTCGCGCATGAACTTGTTTGCCTTCGTGGTTACTCCCCAGTTAGCGTGTCCTAAGGTCTGTTTTTCTGCTGGCCAGCTAACAGTTGCAACGGTCCAAGAATCAGATCTCCGGTAGCGCGGCAATCGGAAACTGACCCGCTAGGGAAGCTCGGATCCCCTTTACGTAAGTGGGCTTCGTCTCTATGCTCTTAGCCCATGGAGGACTCACAGGAAGTTATACTGATTACCGGCGCGAGCAGCGGCTTCGGCCGGCTGATTGCGGAAACACTCGCACGGAAGAAGTATCGCGTTTTTGCAACGATGCGCGACGTGAATGGCCGCAACGCAGACGCCGCGCAGGAGTTGCGAGAGCTTGCCGCGCACGAATCCATCTTTCTACGAACTCTCGAACTGGACGTTACAGATCAAGCTTCCGTTGAACGGGCTGTCGGCAGCGCGCTCGCGAAGTGCGGAAGAATCGATGTTCTGGTGAACAACGCCGGCTACGGAATCATGGATCTAGCGGAAACTGTAACCCTGGCGCAGGCGCAGCGGCAATTTGATACGAATTTTTTCGGCGTACTGCGAATGAACCGCGCGGTTCTTCCTATCATGAAACGGCAAGAAAGCGGTTTGCTGCTCCATGTGAGCAGCGGAGCGGGTCGCCTCGCGATCCCCGGCATGGGACTGTACTGCGCGAGCAAATTTGCGATGGAAGCGCTGGCGGAGACGCTACGCTACGAGCTGGCTTCGCAGGGCATCGATTCCGTGGTGATTGAGCCGGGCGCGTATGCCACGGCCATTATGGATAAGTTGGAGCCGGGAGAAGACCCCTCGCGAAAAAGCGGATACGGTGAGATGGCGCACGCTCCGGGAAAGATTAAGGCCAAGCTGCGGGATTCTCGGGCGAATCCACAGGAAATCGCCGACGCAGTCGAGAAAATTATCGAGACGCCCGCCGGGCAACGACAGCTGCGTTATCGCGTGGGACCGGGCGGGCCTGGAGTACAGAGAATCAATACCCTAACCGACGAAATTCAAGGGCAACTGCTCGAAGCATTTGGCCTTACCGAATTCGCAAAATTCAAGAGGCGCTGACCTGGAACAGGTTGAGACTGATTTGAACTCACCGATCTTGTTTCGTTGAATCGCTCGCCCCAAAAGCGAACGCGGCGCTGAAGTTCATGAGCTTTCGCCAGTAGTCACACCTCGCTGCTTGCTCCCACGGCGCGCAACTACTATTCTCTTGTTCTTGATGCTCCTAAAAGATCGAGTGGCGCTGATTACCGGTTCGGGCCGCGGCATTGGCCGGGCCATCGCAAAATTATTTGCTCAGGAAGGCGCGGCCGTTTATTTGACGGCGCGGACCGAAGAGGAACTGGCTTCGACCCAGGCCGAGATCGCGGCGACGGGAGCGCGGGCCGTCCATTCCGCCGCAGACCTGGCGCTCGAGGGCGATTGCAAGCGCGTGGTATTTCTTGCGCACGAAACTTTCGGAAAAATCGACATATTGGTGAATAACGCTGGCCACTATGGCCCAGTCCTTCCAGTTGAAGAATACCCGATCGAAGAGTTCGACAACGTCATCGCGGTGCATTTGCGAGCTGCATTCTTGCTGACAAAACTCGTGTTGCCGGGAATGTACGCGCAGAATTACGGCGCGATTCTGAACATATCCAGTTTGTCAGCGAAAGCTGCATATTCCTGGGGCTCGGCTTACGCAGCGGCGAAAGCTGGCATGCTGGCGCTCACGCGAGTGACTGCCGCTGAAGCTGCGCGAAAAGGCGTTCGCGTCAACGCGATTTGTCCGGGCCCAGTGACGGAAACGCGCATGTCCAAAGAACTTGGCTCGGTGCTGGCACAGAAGATGGGCGTCAACCAAGAGGAGCAGCTTTCCGGTTTTCTGAATGGGCTGCTGCAAGGCCGCGGGCAGACGGCCGATGAAATTGCGCAAGCAGCGCTTTTCCTCTGCTCCGGTCAATCGAGCGCCATGACGGGCCAGTCGGTGAATGTAGATGGCGGCGGCACCTTTTGCTAAGTGTCATTCACGAGTGCGAGAGGCGAGTTAGTGAGCTTCGTTCTTGAAGACTTCTCCGCCCTTCATCACGAACTTTACTTTCTGGAGCTCGGTGATGTCCTTGAGTGGATCCCCGCTGACAGCAACAAGGTCCGCCCACTTGCCTGCCTCGATGGTTCCGACCTTGTCGCCCCAGCCGAGGAGCTCGGCGGCGACGGCGGTTCCTGTGCGAATAGATTGCATTGGCGTCATCCCATATTGCACGTAGTATTCAAACTCCTTAGCTTGATTCAATTGTTTCCAGTCAAAACCCCCGGCGTCGGTGCCCAATGCAATTTTCACGCCCTTCTTTACCGCTTTGCCGAAATTTTCGCGCTGCAAATCCGCCATCTTCTGCCAGTTTCCGCCGCGGCCAGGCGCTACATACAAGCTCACGGTAATAGTGGGCACCCAGAAGACGCCCTTGCGGACTAATTCATCCATGAGCTGCTCGGTCAGGCCGTCGCCATGCTCAATGGTGTCAGCGCCGGCCCGCAGTGCCGCCGCGATGCCGTCGCTGCCAATCGCATGTGCGGCAGCTTTCTTGCCGATGCGGTGCGCTTCGTCAACGATGGCCTTCGCCTCTTCATCGGTGAAATTCACCATGCTGTGGAGCACATTATCTGCTTCGAAATGATATTTGCGGTCTGAGTAGTACTTGATCCAATCCGCGCCGAGCATGGCCTGTTCGCGCACCGCTTTGCGCGCGCCGTCCACGCCATCTACATATTGCACGCCCGTAGGCATCTTCAGCTCCCACGAATATCCGAGCAGTGGATACATCCCGGTGGGAGTCATTGCGCGGGTCGCCACCTGCATCCGCGGGCCGGGCACTTCGCCGTGGGCGATGGCGGTTTTGACATCCACGTCTGCGTACATTGCGCCTTCGGTTTCCAGGTCGCGGATGGTAGTAAATCCGTGGGAGAGCGCGATGTGCGCGTTGCGAGCGCCGAGAATCGCGCGATAAGGGACGGACTGCTTTAGGAGCTGCGCGTCGTAGTCTTCTGAAGTGATGTCCCCTTGCAGCAGCACGTGAGTATGGGTATCAATAAAGCCGGGTAGGACGGTGGACTTCGTCAGGTCGATTAGCTCAGCACCGGCAGGGGCGCTTCCACCGGCCGAAACGGACACAATTTTGTCCCCTTCGATGAGGATCCAGGCGTTCTCGATTGCCTTGTCGCTGTTTCCGTCAATCAGCCTTCCAGCATGAATGACTACTCGGTGGGCCGCCTGCGATGGAGCCTGCGCGTCCACGGTAGCAGGGATGATCAGACTCAAAACCGCCAATACACGAATACCTCGCATGGGGCTCTCCTCCTCCGACGGTGGACAGCCTACCAGAGACTCCCCCTCCCCGTCCTGCCGAATCCGGCCCGCCCTCAAGAAAGTTACACAAAACGTCATTGAATTATCGACAAGCGGTTGAGCTTGGGCTAACATCTGGCTCTAGGCACCTGGGAGCTACTCCGGTGGAGCACCTCTCCTTCCAGTTTGCTTGTAATAGTTTGGCTGCAAACTTAGTGGAAACTGTTCTAGGGGGAACAGCGCAGTAGAATCCGGCGGTTCATGTAAAAGTGACGCTTTGGGTTTTCGTTTTCTGAGGGGGAGTAGTGAGCCAATCCGCATTGAGTAATTCTGCTCATAATTCTGCAAATGTGGAGTGCCGACGAAGCACTCGAATTGATCGCTCAGTCCCGTTGATTATCTTCGGCCTCAACAACCGGGGAGAATCGTTTGTCGAGCGCACCGTCTCCACCAGCGTAAATCTGCATGGATGCCGCTATCCGTCACGCCACGATTATGGCGTCGGGTCATGGATTACTCTGCAGGTCGTAGGGCTGAATGTGGAGCCGAAGCCCGCTGCGGTCCGCGCGCGGGTGCGTTCAGTTCATGCTGCCCAAAGCCCGCGTGAACTTCAACAGGTCGGCGTGGAGCTGGAGAGTCCTTCGAACGTGTGGGGAGTAGCCACACCTCCCCAGGATTGGATACCGCTGGATAGTTCGACCTCCGGCTTTTCGCAGTTCGGATCCAGCCCTCTGCCGTTGATGGAGCCTTTGGCCATCGGCTCGAACCTTGATTTGCCTTCGGAAATCGAGGAACCGAAGCTCGCGGAAGTGACCACTTTCCCTTCCCCACCACCGGTCGCGCACAAGTCGGCTTCAAGGCCGGTCGAAGTAACCAAGCCGAATCGAGTGGTCATCACCCCGGACGCGCTCATCGGAGCCCTGCAAATCAAGCTGGAACGCGTGGCCGAAAAAGCCGTGCAGGGAGCGGTGAACAAGCACGTAGATGAAGCCGTGCGGCGCGCGCTCCACAGCGTCGACGAGCTGCGCCAGGCCAGCTTGCGCGAGCTGCAAGAATCCGCGCCCAGGCAGCTTGCCGTGATGCGAAACTCGGTTCGCGAGGAAATTGCCGGGGAAATTGCCGCGCACTGGAAAGAGCAAGTGGACACCAATCGTACCCTCATGGAAGAACTGGCACAGAACATGGAAGCGCAAGCCGCCGAGCTTCGCAACGAATTGGAAAAAACCCAAAAATTCGTGGAGAAAATGCGGACAGACTTCGAACCACAGCTAAAGAATCGTGTCGAGACACTGCTGAACCGCGCCACCACGGACTTTGACGCTTGCGCTTCTCGCGCCACAGACCGCCGTTACGAGCGGCTGCTCGACATCACTCACGCCGTTACTCAAGAAGCCATGCTGAAGCTCGACGCGCGCTCTGCAGAAGTTCAGGCGCTGATTCAGAATTCTTTAAACTCCGCGCTGGGCGCCTTCCAGCGCCAGACCGAAAATCACGTGAACATGACGCTCTCCGAAGCCAAGGAGCGCGCCGTCTCCGCTCTCACCACCATGGACGCCGAAGTCCGTGCCTCCTGGGAAGCGCGGCGCGAGGCGCTGGATCGCGAAGTCGCCCGCTCGACCGAGCGCTCAACCGAACAATTCCGCAAGGGGATGAAGGCGTTCCTCTATTCCTGCCTGGTTGCAGCCGTCAGTGCGGTGGATGAACATTCCAAAACCACCTTGGACGGCCTGGTCCGCGAGAACGGCAATACTCTGTATGACGAGGCTGGCGCAAATTCGAAGGATGAGCCGGAGATTCTGCCTCCTGCTGACATTGACCCTCTGACACATTAAATCCCGGTCGCCGTGAACGGGCCGAAAAACCAAAGGGCCAACCGCTCTTAGGACGGTTGGCCCTTCGCAGTTCTCAGGGGGGGTTTCAGCTGGCGGAGTGAGTATGAAAGGATCCCGTTGTTTGGCCGAGGCCAGAGAATCCCGCCGACAGTTCAGCTGGCCGCTTCTGAACCCGGTCGCTGGAACGGCCGGCTCGCCAGGTCTCCGATGCTGTCGATTCGCTGCTCTCTAACAACCATCGCCGGATGCTCACTATCTGAGGTACGCTCAACGAACAGCACCCAAGCACGGTGTGAGGCATAAAACGTTCCCACAACAAGAGCAATCGCTATAAAACCCAGGGCAAACAGCGCGAAAGCCGCAACAAGTTCCTGCACAAAATAGCTTTGCATGGCTAGCACTCCCACTAAGAAAACCCAGAGCCATTTTCGGCTCCTGTCTTTTGTCCTCATCTTATCCCCGCCGCACTCCCATTCTAATAACCCCTCCCAGCAATCTAAGTTCCACTGGCCGGGCCCCTTACCCTTATATTTAGATGCTGGACTCTGCCTGAAGGGTCCAGCCCCCCCCACCTGTCCTATTTGACAGCTCTAAGGGCAAAAAAGCGATGGTACGAACAGCCCATTTTGCGATCTTCCTCACAAACGTTACCCATAGGACTTAGTCTAACTTACACATATTATTAGCTTTAATTTGTCCTTCTTCTCAAGTCCAGATGACTTACAGAGCCTGTTCAGGTCCTGTGGATAACCTGTACCGCAGGACAGGTTACGGTCTCAATAGTTGGTGCTTGCTGCCACTCTAGCGTTTCGGAACAGATTGGAGTCGCTAATCAAGTAACGACTATCTTTCCATTCGCCGCCTGAAGCTTGCCTAAACTCAGTAAACGGGTTCTGCTTCTTCTATACTTGTCGGACCACCGGAGGGAATCTGGTAGGTGGAATGGGCTGGAAATCGCTCCTGCCATCAAAATTCCAAGGGTTTAAAGGAGAGTTCATGTTTTTGCGGATTCGCAGCGTCATCTCCACGGTCGTCACCGTCATTCTTTTGGCGGGCGCTTGCTCGAAACCTCCCGCGACAAGGAGTTCTGAAGGCACGGCCCAGGCCAGTGCGAAGCCCCACCCAACGATTGTGTTTATGACCGACTTCGGCGCCGCGAACGACGCCGCCGCGATCTGCCGCGCCGTGATGGCTGGTATTGCTCCGGAATCGCGCATTATGGACATCACACATCAAGTGACGCCCTATTCGATTGAAGAGGCGTCGCGATTTCTTGCGGCCGTCACTCCTTATTACCCGGCCGGCACGGTCTTCGTCGCAGTGATCGACCCGGGTGTTGGTACCTCCCGAAAAGCGGTCATCGTGAAATCTAAAAAGGGCCAGTACTTTGTGCTGCCAGACAACGGCTTGATCTCGCCCGTCCTGGATCGCGATGGTCTGGAATCGGCGCGCGAGATTGCTAATCCCGGATGGATGATCCAGACGGCGGTCTCCTCTACTTTTCATGGGAGAGATATTTTCTCTCCGGCAGCAGCGCATCTCGCTGCCGGTTGGGATTACAACCTAGTTGGGCCTCGAGTCAGCGAACTGGTGCGGCTAAATCCCAAATTTTCCACAACCTCCGAAAAGGGGATTGATGGTGAGGTAATTGCTCTCGATGATCCCTTTGGTTCACTCGTCACCGATATTCCCGGCGACGAATTCAAGAGCCTCGGATACAACCTCGGAGACAAACTCGTGGTGCAGCTCAACAAGAAGTCGGTCACGCTTCCTTACGTGAAAACATTTATGGACGTCCGCGTGGGAGAAACGCTTCTCTACATCGATTCGCGCGGCCGCGTGGGCATTGCCGTCAATCAGGGCAGTTACTCGCAAAAGTTCAACTTCCTTCCGCCGGGAACAATCCACATTCCCCGCAAGGGCCAGCCGCTGAGAGAAAACTAGAGCCGCCTTTCCGGGTAGCTTTGCTTCCGCTGCATCCAGGGTGGGTGACACTTTGACCGAACCGCTCTGTCCATCGATTCCGTAGCATTCAAGAATTGACGGAACTCTTCCCGCCACCTAACGTATCTCTAATTCAGTGCCGTCCAAGGTGTGAGTTCTCACGGGCGGCGTCATCCATTGGGGGGATCTTCGCCATGCGGGCCATTAGCCAGCAACTCAAGCAGGTCTTCCGACGACTAGGCCGAACGCCGATGTTTACCGTCGTTACGGTGATCACTCTGGCCGCCGGGATTGGCGGCAACACCGTTGTCTTTAGCGTTCTCGAAGGCGTCCTTCTGAAACCTCTCCCTTATCCCCGGGCCGAAGAGCTCGTCGGGGTTTGGCACAACGCTCCCGGCCTCCAGATCACCGATTTGAACATGGCTCCCTCGAACTATTTTATCTATCGCGAGCAAGGCAAGACTCTCCAGGACATTGGCATGTACGCAAGCGACTCCGTCAGCGTCACGGGAGTCGCCGAACCTGAACAAGTCTCTTCGATGCGCGTCACCGACGGCACCCTTCCGCTCCTAGGAATTCCACCGCTGATCGGCCGCACCTTTACCAAAGAAGATGACTCCCCCGGCGCCCCCGAAACGGTGATCCTCATGTACGGCTACTGGCGTCACAAATTCGGTGGCGATCCTTCCGCTGTCGGCAAGACCCTCATGGTGGATGGCAAGTCCCGCCAAATCATCGGTGTCATGCCCCAAAGATTTCGTTTTCTCGATGAGGATGACGTCGCCCTCTTCATCCCGTTCCAGTTTGAACGCAGCAAAATCTTCCTCGGCAACTTCAGCTACGAAGCTCTCGGCCGGCTCAAGCCAGGTGCCAAGCTTGACCAGCTCAACGCCGACGTCGCCCGCATGCTTCCGATTGTTATGAACACTTTCCCGGCGCCGCCCGGCTTCAGTCTCAAGCTTTTCCAGGACGCCCACATCGGCGCTAACGTTCGTCCTCTCAAGCGCGACGTCGTCGGTGACGCGGGCAGCGTCTTGTGGGTGCTTATGGGCTCGATCGGCATGGTTCTTCTTATCGCTTGCGCCAACGTGGCCAATCTTCTTCTTGTCCGCGTTGAAGGCCGCCGCCAGGAATTGGCTCTGCGCGCGGCTCTAGGCGCTAGTTGGGGGCGCATCGCCGCAGAATTGTGGCTCGAAAGTCTCACGCTCGGGTTAATCAGTTGCTTGCTCGGTTTGGGGCTTGCTTGGGGGGCCTTGCGCGTCCTCGTTGTCATCGCCCCCGCCGGACTGCCTCGCATTCATGAGATCGGTATTGACGGCCCGGTCCTGCTGTTTACCGCAGCCATCGCCGTCTTCACCAGTCTCCTGTTCGGCGCGATTCCCGTCTTCAAATACGCCGGCGCTCAGTTGAGCACTGGCATCCGCGAAGGCGGACGCGCGCTTAGCCAAAGCCGTGAGCAGCACCGCGCGCGCAGCGTCCTCGTGGTCGTGCAAGTCGCCCTCGCTCTCGTTTTGCTCATTTGCTCCGGCTTGATGATTCGCACCTTCCGCGCCATGACCAAAGTGGATCCCGGCTTCTCTCGCGCCGCCGAACTGCAGACCTTCCGCATCTCCATTCCTGAAGCGCAGGTCAAAGACCCTGAGCCCGTTATCCGCATGGAAGACGAAATCTTGCACAAAGTCGGAGCGGTTCCCGGAGTCTCTTCTGTGGCTCTCTCCACAGCCATCCCTATGGATGAGAATGGCTGGCACGACCCCATCTTTGTTGAAGACCGCACCTACACCGAGGGCGAGCTTCCTCCACTACGCGCCTTCAAGTTCGTCTCTCCCGGCTTCCTGGCCACGATGGGCACTCCTCTCCTGGCGGGCCGCGACTTCACCTGGACAGATACCTACAAAAAGCTTCCCGTTGCCATGGTCTCCGAAAACATCGCCCGCGAGTATTGGCACGATCCCTCCGCTGCCCTCGGTAAGCGCATCCGGGTCAGCACCAAGGATGACTGGCGCGAAATCGTCGGCGTCGTCGGCAACGTCTACTACGATGGCATCAGCAAGCCGGCCACCGGCGCGGCCTACTGGCCCCTTCTGCTCGATAATTTTGAAAGCGATACCACTCGCGCCAGCCGCGACGTCGCCGTTATTTTCCGTACCTCTCGCGCCGG
>Ga0075017_100003195_pt1 | contig 10298 bp, 9 predicted proteins | sample AleBraG_ABR_2012_FD_71475 | JGI IMG/M metagenome (GOLD analysis project Ga0075017, IMG submission 71475) | Freshwater sediment microbial communities in response to fracking from Pennsylvania, USA - Alex Branch Run_MetaG_ABR_2012 | ecosystem: Environmental > Aquatic > Freshwater > Creek >... | reverse complement strand
CGGAAGAGACTTTCCGCTCCATCGTCGTCGGTACGGCTTCTGCAACCGGAAACGATTTCTTTCCTTCGCTGGTGCGCCATCTGGCCACCGCACTTCGCGTTCGCTACGCATTCATTACCGACTGTGACGATCAAAAACGCGCAAAAGCCCTGGCCTTCTGGAACGGCGATCAGTTCGGAGAGAAGTTTGAGTTCGACATTGCCGACACACCGTGCATGAAAGTGCTGAACGGCGAAACGTGCCACTACAAGGAAGGGCTCCAGAGTTTGTTTCCGCTGGACACGGGCCTAGGCGATTGGCGAGCAGAGAGCTACTTGGGCGTTCCGATGCTCGACCGCGAGGGAAGAGTCATTGGCCACATCGCAATTCTTGACGACAAGCCGATGGATCGTGACCCACGCGCAATTGATCTGGTCAAGATCTTTGCCGCCAGGGCAGCCGCTGAATTGAAACGCCAGCGGGCAGAAGCAGAATTGCAAACTGCTCTTCAGCAGGTCCAAACGTTGCAAAAGAAACTCGAGGCCGAGAACGTCTATCTGCAGGAAGAAATTAGGAAGGAACATAACTTCGAAGAGATCGTGGGGAACAGCCGTGCCATCGTTGAAGTATTGGATAGAGTGGAGACCGTGGCACCGACAGACTCCACAGTATTAATCATGGGAGAAACCGGCTGCGGTAAGGAGTTGATCGCGCGGGCCATCCACAGCCACGGGTCGCGCAAGCATCGCCCCTTGGTGAAATTGAATTGTGGCGCAATCCCGACTGGACTGGTCGAGAGCGAACTGTTTGGTCACATGAAAGGCGCATTCACCGGGGCGCTCGAACGTAGGACTGGCAGGTTTGAACTCGCGGACGGTGGAACTTTGTTTCTCGATGAGGTCAGCGAACTTCCCCTCGACACGCAAGTGAAGTTACTGAGAGTGCTCCAGGAGCACGAGTTTGAGCCATTAGGCAGCAGCCGCACGATCAAAGTAAACGTGCGCATTATTGCGGCCAGCAATCGCGACCTTGGCAAAGCCTTGCAGGAAGGGCGGTTCCGCGCTGATCTCTACTATCGCCTCAACGTTCTTCCGATTGTTTTGCCGCCGCTGCGTCAGAGACGCTCCGATATCCCGCTCCTCACGACTTTCTTTGTGGAGAGGTTTGCTAGGCAGTTCGGCAAACAAATCACCGGCATCGCGCAGGACACGATGGATCTTCTGTCTCGCTATGATTGGCCGGGAAACATACGTGAGTTGCAGAACGTTGTCGAGCGTGCCGTAGTTTTGTCTCGCGGCTCAATCTTAAAGCTAGGCGCCGACCTGCTACCTGGAGCCAATGCGGCAATGACAACTGATGAAGTTGCAGACTTGGACCTAGACCATCTCCATTCGCACGATGCGACCGGCGATTCTTCGTCGCTGGAGCAAGTGGAAAGGCGGCACATCCAGAGCGTTCTGCAAAAAACGGACTGGGTGATTGAAGGCGAACGTGGTGCTGCGAAGATTCTCGATCTACATCCCAACACGCTGCGCAGCCGCATGAAGAAACTCGGAATCGAGCGTGCCTCGCTGAATCCTGCTCTGCCGGCCACGAAATCTCGTGCCCACGAAGCCATAAAGAACTGACCCACGAACCTTCGTGGCTCCCTCCGAAAGCAATTCCCTCAGCAATTCTCTAAGGTCCTCAAAATCATCAGCATAGCTTTTCCTGCACGCGCCTCACGAATGGCACCTCTCATGCTTTAGCAAGAGTGCGTTTGGAAGGAAACCAACGGTGCTCAAGATTTCAATCATCAGCGACTCAGATCAAGCCATCGAGCTCCAGCTGGAAGGCAAGCTCGTAGGCCCGTGGGTCGAAGAGTTGCGAAGGCTCAGCGATGAAGCCCTCTCCCAACAGAAGAACGTGAGCCTCGATCTCGAAAGAGTGTGGTTCGTCGATTCGCGCGGAGTCACTTTGCTGCGCGATCTCGCGAAAAGGCAAGTGTCTGAACTCAACTGCTCTCAGTTTGTTAGCCAGCAACTGAAGGAGGCGACCCAATGATGACCGCAAGCACAGAAACGATCCTGCTATCTGAAAAAGGTCGAGTACGGCCCGAGACGGGCACGGGGTCTCCAGTAGGTATCCAGATGACACCGGCGGAAGTGAATCTAATCCATCGGGTGCAGGGCGGCGACTCCGATGCCTTCTTCGACCTGGTGCGCCCCTATGAACGCGCCGTATTCCTGGCCGCGCTGTCCCTTGTTAAGAATGATGCGGATGCAGAGGATGTTGCCCAGGAAGCGATCCTGAAGGCCTTCAAGAACCTTGCACGCTTCCGTCAGGAAGCGAAATTCAGTACGTGGCTGATCCAGATTGCGATCAATGAAGCGAAGATGAGGCTACGGAAGGACCGCCGGCACCTCTATGAGTCGATAGAAGAAGGACGACTCGGAGACGACGGCGACTACACTCCCAAAGATTTCGCAGATTGGCGAGAAATACCATCCGAGGCGTTGGAACAGAAAGAGCTTCGTAAGGCGCTCACCAAAGCCCTGGAATCTCTTCCCGAGAAATATCGCACCGTACTGATCTTGCGGGATGTACAGCATCTCAGCATTACCGAAACTGCACAGGTACTCGGCCTATCAGAAGCGAACGTAAAGACCAGACTATCTCGTGCCCGCCTGCAGATGCGTGACGCGTTGGCGCCTGGATTCGACGGAGCTTGGACTCGAGGAAGAACGTATGAGAAAGTCCGACCCTTCTGATGTGTTAGGCCGGCTCCATTCAATGAGTTGCAGGCGGAGTTCGAGAACTGAAGCTTTCCCCGATGATGGCAGGCTCACGTTAATCCCGAAGGAGGAAAAATCGGAACCGGTGACAGGGCAGCGTTCTAACCAACTGAACTACGTCCAATAAATGACTTATTTTGAATAACTTACAAGCACATACGAAAACGGTACCATTCAGTTTTCATTCAGTTTCGGGAGAGAATCTGTGGAACTAATGAATATGTGCAGGTTTAGGTTGGTTGCGGGGGGGGTGGATTTAAACCACCGACCTTTGGGTTGAGCCCAACCCTCCACTACAGCCTCCGATTCTAGCGAAAGTAGCTACACATCCTTCAGTTGGTTCTCATCCATCCCGAAATAGTGGCCCAGTTCATGGATGACTGTCAGGCGGATTTGTTCGCGGACTTCGGCCTCGCTGGAGCAGACCGCTTCAATATTTTTCTGATAAAGCACGATGTGATCGGGCCCCGTCGGTAGGTCAAATATGCTCTTCTTGGTCATGGGCACGCCATGGAAGAGACCCAGAAGCAGCCGCCTTTGCTGCGCCGACTGCGGTGATGGCTGGTTCGGAGGCATATCCTCTACCAGAACAGCAACGTTACGGATGCGACTGCGAAATTCTAGTGGGAGCGAGTCGAGCGACTCCTCGACTACCTTGACGAAATGTTCGCGCTTCATCCTTCACCCACTGAAGTAAACAAGGCACGCTTACTCCGAGTAGCCCTCGTCATCGTCTTCCTCGTTGTTCTCGTCCTGTCCGTCTTCTTCCTCGTCGGGCTCTTGTCGAAGCAGGACAGTAGCTATCGACCGATCAGAAGGGCCTGAGTCGGGGCATGCTGGATGTATTCTGCTCATGCCCAATGGTACGCTCAAAGCCTGAGACGCTTCTCCGCCACGCCGAAGTAGGCCCTACTCCATCACTCGCTCTCGAATCGGAAACTGACTCTTGAAATTGCTGTCGCGGAAACCGAGAAGCAGACACCTCTTCCATGTCAAGTCCGTTGAGTCCAGCCTCCAGTATCCTCGGACAATGATGTAGAACTGACCACGATGTAGAACTGACCACCTTCATCATCCTTACTCTTCTGGCTGCCCGCCTCTTCCTTCCTGCCTTCGCCTACCACCTTCCCCGACCGGATTGTGGGAAGAGTGGGTCATGCCTAATCCGGAGCCCTAAATTAGAGTTCTATTTTTGAAGAACGGGGACGGGGCGAAAGGTCAAAGCAACTAGGAACTGGAATTCTCGGTGGCCTGGCGCCCTATGCCTCCGCGAGTTGGTATAGACTCAATGCTGTATCCGAACCTGCAGAGCGAACTTCGACGGATTCCTGCCTTGTCCCTCCTTACATTGTTTCGGACGGGCGTAACCCGGTGGTGGCGGCCGGTGAGTCTCCGCTACACAGAGGCCAAGAATGCATGACGATTCCATTCCCAAGAAAACCAACGAGCGGGCCGAACAATCATCTGGTGCTTCCCGCCGCGACTTCCTGAAGATCTCCGCTCTCGCCGCTGTCGTACCCGTGGTCGCCGGGCCGCAGGTGGTGATGGCAGCGGGCCAGGAAGTGAAGGTTTACGGTCCGGGCAAAGTTCCGATGGAATTCACCATCAACGGGAAGAAACACAAGGCGATCTTGGAACCTCGCGTGACTCTCCTCGACGCTCTCCGGGACAGCTTCGACCTCACCGGAGCCAAGCGCGTCTGCGACAAAGCCGAGTGCGGTGCGTGCACCGTACTGCTCGATGACAGAGCCGTCTACGCCTGCGCGATTCTTGCGATCGAGGCGCAAGGAAGGAAGATCACCACCGTGGAGTCGTTCACCCAGGACGGCAATCTTCATCCGATTCAGCAGGCTTTTGTCGACAACGACGCTTCGCAGTGCGGTTTCTGCACACCCGGCTTCGTCGTGGCCTGCAAGGCTCTGCTCGACAAGCATCCCAATCCCACGCCGGAGGATCTCCGTCACGGCCTGAGCGGCAACCTCTGCCGCTGTGGGACCTACCGGGGAATCCGAGCTGCCATCGCGCAGCTAGCGCGGAAAGGGGCGTAAGTCATGGCTGACTACCAGTGGCCCGATGCCGAACATCGCACGCTGATTGGTAAGCGCATTTCTCGCGTGGACTCCCCTGACAAGGTTTCCGGGCGCGCGCGCTACACCTACGACGTAAAGCGTCCCGAGATGCTGTTCGGCAAGATGCTGCGTGCTCCTTATGCACATTGCAAGGTCGTGAGCATCGATACCAGTGCTGCTGAGAAGATGTCCGGTGTGAAGGCGATTGAAATCGTCCAGGGCCCCGGATCCTCGATTCACTGGGCCGGCGATGAAGTGGTCGCCGTTGCTGCCATCGACGAGCTTACCGCTGAAGACGCGATCCGCGCTATCGAGGTGAAGTACCAGAAACTCGCGCACTTGGTGAAGGATGCTGAACCGCCCGCAGGCGCCAGCGAGAGTCAAGGCCCGCTCAGCATGGATGACATCGGTGACATGCTCGACAATCAGGTTCCCGAAAACCGGATTGCCAGCCAGTTGCAGCAGTACGGTATCAGCTTCCAGCCGACGGAAGGCGATCTGAAAGGCGCCAAGGAGGAAGGTGTTCCCGAGGTTGTGATCGATGCCATACGGACGGCCAGCGTGCATCCGGAGGCCGCGGGGAAGTCTCAGTCCAGCTACCAGAAAGCGGCAACGCAGGCAACGGGGGACGTGGACAAGGCTTTTGCAGAAGCCGATGCTGTCTCGGAAGGCCTCTACGGAGTTCCCGTGATCACGCATTGTTGCATGGAGGCTCATGGTTCCACCTCCGAGTGGACGGACAACGATCATCTGTTCGTCCACTTGTCGACACAAAACGTCTCAGGGATCGCCGGGCAGATGGCGGAGCCGCTCAAAATGCCGGCTGCAAATATCCGCGTACATCAGGACCATGTCGGCGGCGGCTTCGGGAGCAAGTTCGGACCAGACCGGTGGGGCATCGTAACTGCGCAGCTCTCGAAGAAAGCTGGAGGCAAGCCAGTTCGCTTGATGCTCGAGCGCGACTCGGAGCTCGAGGTTGCCGGCGCTCGCCCCTCGGCTTACGCACGCGTTAAGGTTGGCGCGAAGAAAGATGGCACACTGCTAGCCTGGCAATCCAAGTCATGGGGAACGGGTGGCCCGGGCGGCGGGGGGATGCCGCCGATTCCCTACTGCTTTGCGATTCCCACCCAACGCAAAGAACACACAGCCATCCGCAACAACATCGGACCGGCACGCGCCTGGCGCGCGCCCAACCATCCCCAGGCCGCTGTACTTACCATGTGTGCGCTCGACGATCTAGCCGCCAAGCTCAACATGGATCCGCTCGAGCTTTTCCGGAAGAACATTGAGCTAACCAAACCACGCCAGAACATCTATCTCGACGAATTCGCGATTGCCTCCGACCTCATGAACTGGAGGGACAAGTGGCGTTCTCGCGGACAGAGCATTCAAGGCCACATCGCTCGAGGCGTCGGAATGTCACTGCACACCTGGGGTGGACGCGGGCACGGCAGCGACTGCGATCTGTCTATCTATCCCGACGGTTCCGTCGATATCAAGATGGGCACGCAGGACATTGGCACGGGCACGCGCACAACTATCGCCATCGTGGCGGCCGACACGCTAGGCCTGTCCGTGGATGCTATCAAGCTTTACATCGGCGACACGCAATATCCTCCCTCGGGAGGGTCGGGAGGTTCGACGACTCCGGGCGGAGTGAGTTCGTCCACGCGCCGCGCGGCTGTGGATGCCCGCGATGCGCTCTTCGCGAAGGTAGCTCCCGCATTGAACGCCCAGCCCGGTGACCTGGAAGGCGTCCAGGGCGTGATTCGAGTGAAGAGCGATCCCTCTCATTCGCTAAGCTGGAAGGCCGCCTGCGCCAAAATAGGCGCGACGCCCATCACCTGCCACGGACACAACGATCAGGTGGCCGCCAAGAATCATCCCGACTTGACCAACAGTGGCGTTGGCGGGGTGCAGATGGCGGAGGTCGAGGTGGACACCGAGACCGGTATCGTGCAAGTGAAGAAAATGGTCGCCGTGCAGGACTGCGGTCTAATCATCGACCTGAAACTCGCCGAGAGCAGCGTGCTCGGCGCGCTTATCATGAGTATCAGCAGTTCGCTTTTCGAAGAAAAGGTCATGGACGCGACTACCGGGCGCATGCTGAACGCCGACATGGAGTTCTACCGGCTCGCAGGCCTTAACGACATTCCAGAACTCGTCGTGCACATGATGACCGGAAAAGGTTACGACGAGCGCGGTGTGATTGGTCTGGGCGAGCCCCCGGTCATCTCTGGTGGTGCTGCAATCTCGAACGCTGTGGCGAATGCCATCGGTGTTCGTGTTCCATTCTTACCCCTTACGCCCGATCGCGTGCTCGCGTCTCTCGGACAGAAGGCAGGTGTGTAATGCGATCGTTCGAATATGTGAGCCCGACTAGCACAAGGCAAGCATTCAGCCTTCTCACCTCTACTTGGGGGCAGACGGAAGTATTGGCGGGGGGTACCGACCTGCTGGCGCTCATGAAAGAGGATGTAATCACCCCGAAGCGCCTGGTCAACATCAAGGCGATCCAAGATCTCCGCGGCATAAACGCAGGCGCCAAGGGTCTTCGGATCGGTGCGCTCACGTTGCTTGCCGATCTCGCCGAGAGTCCCAGCGTCCGCCAGAACTATCCTGCCCTAGCGGAGGCAGTACACGAAGCCGCCAGCCCTCAGATTCGCAACTCGGCTACACTGGGCGGAAACCTATGTCAGCGGCCCCGCTGTTGGTATTTCCGCAGCGGATTCGGTCTTCTGCCCAAGGATGAATCGGGCCAGAGTCTCGTCACCACCGGCGAAAACCGGTACCACGCAATTCTGGGAAACGACGGCCCCGCACAGTTTGTTAGTCCGTCAACTATTGTTCCCGTGCTGATCGCCTACGGAGCGCAAGTGCGCGTTGAGGGACCGAAAGGGAAGCGTGACCTGCCACTCGAAAAGTTCTACGTTATCCCGACCGCGGAGGGAGAGCGCGAACACGATCTCAGGCCAAACGAAATCGTCACCGAGGTGACCCTTCCTCCTGCAGGTAGCGCCAAGGTTGCGCACTACGAGATTCGCCAGAAAGCCGCCTTTGACTGGCCGCTTGCGGTGACGGCGGTTGCCTTGAAGATGAACGGCAACTCGGTGCAGTCGGCACGCGTGGTGATGGGACATGTCGCTCCCATTCCTTGGCTCTCGCCGGAAGCGGAGAGGGCTCTTACTGGAAAGAACGTTAGTGAAGAAACGGCACGGGCTGCGGCGGAAGCCGGCCTTGAGAAAGCGAAACCGCTGAGCCAGAACATGTACAAAGTCCAAATTGCGCGTGTCGCTGTCCGACGCGCCATCCTCAAAGCCGCCGGAGGTGCCGCATGATTCGCAACAGGGATCGCTTCAACACCAACGACCCGAACCTCTGCCCTGCCCTCCGCTGGAAACGGCAGTTCATCTTGGCTGAGCTGGACCCTAGTGTGCCCCGATCGAACGACGGACTGTTCTGGTGCATGCACACCCAGACCTGCATCGGTCCGGACGGGGAAGTGGCCGAGCCCGCGACCTGCAGTTCCAGGTCTCGCGGGTGCCACGGTACCGGCAAGTGCCAGCCGGAGGTGGGCCGCGAGCACTTGCTTTCCAGTTCCGCTCTGGCCGACAATAGAAAAAAGGCTTAGCTGAGGAATGCCCATGAAGTATCGTCTGCTCGCAATGTCAGCGATCGTGCTCCTGTTCCAGTCCGGTCTGGCGACAGCCCAGCAAATACGCGGCGACTACATAGAAACGCGCAGCGCCGATGTCTATACCGGACAGTGCTTCGCCAACGGGGAGGTCAACCTGGTCGGGAATGAGGCGATCCTGGCTTGGCATGTCCAGGACGGAAGCTGGGATGGTGTACCGCTCGATGGCCTGACGATTGCTGCGGTGGTTCGCGCGAAGGCGACCCTCGGCGATCCCTACGCCAACCCGTATCCGGCGCAATCCGTTCTCCTCGTGGATGACCAGGCGACCTTGCAGCAGCGCGCTGCGCTCATGAACTTTGCTCATCAGATGGGCGGAGAACTTCTCACCAATGTCGACCAAGTCATCATCGCTCCCATGGAGATGATCGTGAACCACGAGCGCCATGGGGTCGCGCTGCTCCATGCCGGACAATTTGCGACTGTGCAGACGCGCTCGTTAAGCGCACATGATCACACCTGTGGCAATGAAGTTACCTTCTACCCGCCCCTCACCCGTGTCGCTCACTCCATGCCGGCGGTTGCAGTCACCGATGCTTGGCGTGGTCCGGGCCTGGGCGAATCATGGGATTTACACGGCAAGCGCAGCGCATTTGTAGGAACGTTTGCCCGATGAAACTTTGCCCGCTGTTCTCATACATCGTTGGAGGAAGAATTAGGTTTCGTCGATACGTCGCAGTCTATCTGTTATTCCTTCTCGTCCTACCCCCTTTCTCCCTGGCACAAGCCGGGAAAGCGGAGATGATCGGAGCGATCAAGGCGGGCTCGCTCGGCGATGCATTACGTCAGAGCTTGCAGGCGAAGGGATATCGCCTGCTTGTGGATAATGGAACCGTCATTGGAGAGCTGTGGTTCCGCAACGAAGTTCATGCGCAGCCGAAGAAGGACACTGCCGATATCCTCTACACCCAGCTGAGCGAATCTACGCTTGTGGGGGTGCTCCACTTTCCGCAGGCTTCAACCGACTGTCGTGGTCAGGCGATTCCTGCAGGCTTTTATTCTCTGCGCTACGCGCTGATGCCGAATGACGGCAACCACTTGGGCGTCGCTCCGAATCGGGATTTTCTTTTGTTAATCCCGGCGAGCTCAGATCCAGACCCGAATGCCACTTTCAAGTTTGCCCAACTGGTCTCCATGAGTGGGAAAGCCTCCGGAACAAAACATCCCGCATCGCTGAGCCTGGTTTCAGCTGACAGTGGTACGAGTCCATCAATTTCGAAGGATGACCAGGAGCACTACATCTTTTCGGCAAGCGTCAAACTCGAGGGTGGAGAAGAAATGCCGATCGCGCTGGTCGTGAAGGGGACGGCACAGCAGTGAGCGGAGTTCCCGGGCCTGAGACCTGCTCGTCTCTGGCCCGGAGACAGTCCCGATCACTTCTTCCCGGGAGATTCTGTCCGCAGCAGGGTTAAGTCCATTGCCGCTACGTCCTGCACATCTTGGGCTTTGCTGGCCCTGCGATTCCTTGACCCACGGTCGCTTCCGGCCAGCAAACCGTTATTCGGCGGACCAACTCAGTTCGGCCGTGCGTGCGGCGAGCCGATATGTACCTCACGCAAATAAACCACCGAGGGAACCCTTCGACTTCGCACAGGGCACGCTCCGCTAGGGATACGACCAACGCCGTCGTGCCCGGCGCCACAGTGACGATCGCCAATCTGACACCGGACTGAAGCGCGCCGCCAAGACCGATGATGCAGGCCGGTTCAACTTCCCACAGCTGAAGGCCGGGTGCTTACTCGGTCAAGGCGGAAGCGCCAGGTTTCGAACCGCGGCAGAATA
>Ga0075017_100003192_pt1 | contig 10305 bp, 10 predicted proteins | sample AleBraG_ABR_2012_FD_71475 | JGI IMG/M metagenome (GOLD analysis project Ga0075017, IMG submission 71475) | Freshwater sediment microbial communities in response to fracking from Pennsylvania, USA - Alex Branch Run_MetaG_ABR_2012 | ecosystem: Environmental > Aquatic > Freshwater > Creek >... | reverse complement strand
GGCCTTCGCGGCCTGGTTGGCCTTGGCCACCGCCTGCTTCGCCTCGGCCGGGTGCTCTTCGAGCCACTCGGCGAAGCGGTCGTTGGTGGCCTTCTCGACGAGCGAGCGCATCTCGGTGTTCCCGAGCTTCGCCTTCGTCTGACCCTCGAACTGGGGGTTGCGCAGCTTCACCGAGAGGATCGCCGTCAGCCCCTCGCGGATGTCCTCGCCGAGGAGGTTCGCGTCCTTCTCCTTGAGGATGCCCTTGGCCTTCGCGTAGCGGTTCACCACGTTCGTGAGAGCCTTCTTGAAGCCCTCCTCGTGCATCCCACCCTCGGTGGTGGCGATGTTGTTCGCGAACGAGTGGATGCCCTCGTAGAAGCCGGTGTTCCACTGCATCGCGACATCGACCTCGTAGTCCTCACCGGTCTCGGTGTACGAGATGACGCGCTTGAACAGCGGTTCCTTCGTGGCGTTGAGGTGCTTGACGAAGTCGACGATGCCGCCGGCGTACTTGAACTGCACGTCGGTGACCTGGTCGGTCCGCTCGTCGCGGAAGTTGATCTCGAGACCCTTGTTGAGGAACGCCATCTCGCGGAGACGCTCGACCAGCGTCTGCGCGCGGAAGTCGGTCTCCTCGAAGATCGTGGCGTCGGGCCAGAAGGTGATGATCGTGCCGGTCTTCTTGGACGGGCCCGTCTTCACGAGCTTGTCCTGGGGCTTCCCGCCCTTGGCGTAGTGCTGCTCGTACTTGCCGCCGTCGCGGTGGATCTCGACGTCGAGCCGCGTGGAGAGCGCGTTGACCACCGAGGCGCCCACGCCGTGGAGGCCGCCCGAGATCTTGTAGCCCTCGCCGCCGAACTTCCCGCCCGCGTGGAGCACGGTGAGGATCACCTCGGCCGCCGACTTCCCCTTGTACTCGGGGTGGTCGTCGACGGGCATGCCCCGGCCGTTGTCGGCGACCCGACACGCGCCGTCGGGGAGGATCGTCACGTCGATCCGGGTGCAGTACCCCGCCATCGCCTCGTCGACGGAGTTGTCGACGATCTCGTAGACGAGATGGTGGAGCCCGCTCGGGCCGGTGGATCCGATGTACATGCCGGGCCGCTGACGGACCGGTTCGAGACCCTTGAGAACACTGATGTCCTTGGCGCTGTACGCCACGCGCGGGCACCTCACTCACAGTCGAGCAGCGGTCGGGGGAAGCGGGGCGTCTGACCGGGGCGAGAAAACCGCGAAACCGCAGGTCAGAGCACCGAAATCACGTGCTCTCATGGTACCAGACGGAGGCCCGGTTCCCCGGCCATTCCGGGGGCTTTCCGGGCCTCTTCAGGCGTCCGGATCGTCGTTGCGGGCGGTGCTTCGGGAGGTACCCCGGGAGCCGCCGCGGGAGGTCTCCGGACCGGCCACCCGCACCCTCACCGACGTCACGACACCGTCGCCCGTCACCGCAGCCGCGCGCTCGAGGATCACCGCCTCGAGGTAGCGCAGCTGGGTCGCCCAGATCGGCCCGTCGACGACGACGGTGAGCACGCCGTCGCGCACCGAGCTGGGGGTCGCGTGCTCGGCGACCTCCTCACCGACCACTTCGGGCCAGCGACGCTCGAGCGCGGTCACCGCGCCGGTCGCGGGCATGCCAAGATCGCGCCCCACCGCCGCGAGCGCGTCGCCGATCGACGTGGGCTCGTCCCCGCCGCTCCTCCGGCTCATCGCGCTGCGACCTCACCGCTCCTGCGGCTCATGCGCCGGCCACCTCCGTGACCGTGCCGGCATCGACCCGCAGGGTGGTGTCGGCGACGATGCCGTGGGGCACGGCGCCCGCCGTGCTCACGAGGGTCTGACCTCGGTCGAGGTGCTCCACCAGGGCGACGGCCCGGCGTTCGTCGAGCTCGCTGAAGACGTCGTCGAGGAGGAGCACCGGCGCGCTGCCGGTGAGCTCGGTCGTGAGCCGGTGTCCGCCGAGACGCATGGCCAGGGCGAGGCTCCGCTGCTCCCCCTGCGACGCATGGGTCCGGCTCTCCAGACCGCCGATCCTCAGGTGCCATTCGTCGCGGTGCGGGCCGACCAGCGTGACGCCGCGGTCGAGCTCGCTGCGGCGGCGGTCGGTGAGCGCGCCCAGCAGCACCTCGCCGAGGGCGGCGTCGTCGGTGCCGTCGGGGATCCACTCGGTCTCGTAGGCCGCGGTCACCAGGCCCGAGGTCCCGGCCGGTGCGGTGCCGGCGAGCTGCTCGTAGGCCTGCGAGACCTCCGGGACCAGCCGGGCCAGGAGCTTGCGCCGGCCGCGCACGAGCTCGGCGCCGGCCGCCGCGAGTTGGAGGTCGAACACGTCGAGGGTCGACAGCCCGTCCTCACCGCGGGCACCGCCCTTCAGGAGCGCGTTGCGCTGCTTCAGCACCCGCTCGTAGTCGCCCCGGGCCGCGTCGTATCGAGGCGAGATGGCGACGAGCAGGTCGTCGAGGTAGTCGCGCCGGCCGGCCGGCCCGCCCTTCACCAGCTGCAGGTCGTCGGGCGCGAACACGGTGATGCGCATCAGACCGAGCAGATCCCGCACCCGTTGCAGCGGGTGACGGTTGAGCTGCACGCGGTTGCGACCCTGGGCCCTGATCTCGGCCTCGAGCAACTGCGTGCGCTCCCCGTCGACGACCTCGGCTCGGAGGATGGCCGTGGCGGAGCCGGTGCGGACCAGTGCGGCGTCCGGGACGCCCCGGAACGACCTGCCCGTCGCGGCCCACCCGACCGCCTCGAGCAGGCTGGTCTTGCCCTGTGCGTTGGCACCGCAGACCACGGTGACGCCCGGTGGGAACCGGAGGTCGGCGGTCTCGTAACAGCGGAAGTCGGTGAGCCAGAGGCTCGCAAGGTGCAACGTCAGGCGATCCTGACCGGCATCAACAGGTACAGGAAGTCGCCGGAGTCGGTGGCCTTCATGACCGCGGGCTTCAGCGGGTCGATCGACTCGATCACGACCTCGTCGGTGGCCGCGGCGTCGATGCCGTCGAGGAGGAACTGCGAATTGAACGCGACCGTGACGTCGGTGCCCTCGTACTTCGCCTCGACCGCCTCGTGCGCCTCGCCGACGTCCTGCGCGTTCGCCGAGAGCTCGAGACCCTCCGACGACATGGCGAGACGGATCGGCGCCTGGTCCTTGCCGCCACCGACGAGCCGTACACGGTTGACCGCGGCCTGCAGCGCGTCCCGGCCGACCGTCAGCCGGTTCGGGTACCCGCTCGGGATCAGCTGCTGGTAATTCGGGAACTCGCCCTCGATCAGGCGGGTGGTGACCTCGGTGGTGCCGACCCGGAAGACGACCTCTCGCTCGCCGAGCACGACGTCGATCTCTCCGCTGCCCGCGCTGGTGAGCAGGCGCTGCACCTCCCCCAGGCCCTTCGCGGCCACGAGGACCTTCTGGCCCTCGGCCAGCATGCTCACGCCCTGCAGGTCGCGCAGCGCGAGCCGGTAGGAGTCGGTGGCGACGAGGCGCAGTCCGTCAGGTGACGCGGTGAGCAGCACACCGGTGAGGATCGGGCGGGCGTCGTCCTTCGACGCACCAGGCACCACCTGGCGGAGCGCCTCGGCAAAGGCGGCGGCATCGACCCGCACGCCGTCGGCCGCCACCTCGGGGAGGCGGGGGAATTCCGCGGCCGAGAGCGTGCGCAACGTCATGGCGAAGCGGCCGCCCTGGATGCGGGCGTCGGCCTCTTCGAACTCGACGTCGACGCGGCCGGCTTCGAGCTTCTGGAGGATCTCGGCGAAGAGCCGGGCCGGGATGACGGCACTGCCCTCGCCCTCGGTCTCCGCGGGGATGTTCACCCGGATGGTCAGCTCGAGGTCGGTGCCCACCAGTTCGAGGTTCCCCGACGACAGACTCACCTTCAGGCCCGAGAGCACGGGCATGGCCCCGGTGCGCGATGCCACCGCGCGCTGCGCGGTGGAGACGGCATCGGCCAGGGTGTCACGTTCGCACCGGAACTTCACGCTTGCCTCCCTACGAAGAAACAAGAGATCTTCGTATTGTTGTAGTAGGGCCTGTGGATTGGGGACGACAGGGCATCGCGCCTGGTCAGGGGCACAATGGCCATCCCCCGGTTGTCCACCGTCGTCCACACCCGAGCGGTGGATGCAGACCGGTCGTCGAGTTGTCCCCAGATCGTGTCCCGGTTGTCCCCAGGGTTCCACAGCATTATCCACTGCTCCCGAGGCGGATGCGGGTGATGAGGTCGTTGACCTGATCGAAGATGACGTGTCGCTCGGTCATCTGCTGCTTGATCTTGTCGACCGCGTACATGACCGTGGTGTGGTCGCGGCCACCGAAGGCCTCGGCGATGCGGGGATAGCTGAGGTCGGTGAGCTCCCGCATCACGTACATGCCGGTCTGGCGGGCGGTCACGAGGGGCCGGCGCCGGCTCTTGCCGCAGATGTCCTCGACCGTCCAGCCGAACATCTTGGCGGTCTCCTCCAGGATGAGCCCCGGGGTGATCTCGCGCGGCGTGGTGGAGGGGAGCAGATCGGCGAGGACCTTCTTCGCGATGTCCTCCGAGAGCTCGGCCCGGTTGAGGCTGGAGTAGGCGGCCACCCGGATCAGTGCGCCCTCGAGCTCCCGGATGTTGTCGCTGATGTTGGTGGCGATGAACGCCAGGACCTCGGGCGGGATGCCACCGAGGTGCTCGGCCTCGGCCTTCTTGCGGAGGATGGCGAGGCGGGTCTCGAACTCGGGGGGCTGGACGTCGGTGATCAGGCCCCACTCGAAGCGGGTGCGGAGCCGGTCCTCGAGGCTGGCGATGGACTTCGGCGGCCGGTCGGAGCTGATGACGATCTGGCCGCCCTCGCCGTGGAGCTGGTTGAACGTGTGGAAGAACTCCTCCTGGAGCTCCTGCGTGCGTTCCAGGAACTGGATGTCGTCGATCAGGAGGACGTCGAGGTCGCGGTAGCGCCGCTTGAAGCTGGGCATGGTCTTGGAGCGGATGGCGTCGACGAACTCGTTCATGAAGGTCTCGGTCGAGACGTAGCGCACCCGCTTGTTGCGGAACACGGTACGGACGTGGTGTCCGATCGCGTGCAGGAGGTGGGTCTTGCCCAGGCCCGCCGGCCCATAGATGAACAGCGGGTTGTAGGAGCGGCCGGGACTCTCGGCAACCGACAGGGCCGCGGCGTGCGCGAACCGGTTGGAGGACCCGATGACGAACTGGTCGAAGGTGTAACGGCTGTTCAGCGTGCCCGAGGACCAGTTGGCCGCGGGCTCCTCGGCCGGCTCGGGGAGTTGGCCGGAGCTGCCCGCAGCCGGGTGGTCGTGCTCGGCCACGGTGACCGGCGGGGGTGAGAGCGCCACGGTCTCGTGCTCACGAGGGGCCGTCTCCACCTGGAGTTCCACTGCGACGGTGATCCCCGTGGTGTCGCGGATGGCATCCGTGAGCATTCCGGAGTAGCTCGAGCGGATGCGCTCGGCCGCGAGGGAGCTGGGGACACCGAGCACGAGGGTGACGCCGTCGTAGGAGACCGCGTGCACGCCGTGGAACCAGGCGGCCCAGGTGGCGGGCGCGAGCTGGTCGCGTAGCGAGGTGGCGCCTTGGTCCCAGATGTCGTCGGCCGTCACACGAGCCTCATTCGGCGCCACTTCTCCGGCTGTCCACAGGAGCGTCCACAGTTGTGGAGAATTCAGGCCCGGGCCGGGCGAGGGAGGCAACGTAGCACCGACTCTCCTTGCCGGACAAGGGCGAGAGGAGTTTTCCCCAAAGGGGGTCGTGAGGCCCCGCGACGCCCGGGCCAGCAAGGGTCCCCCCGATCCTTCCGGGGCCGCTGGTGGGGTGGCCGGGGAAGGGTCTCGCAGAGGCGCGAAGCGCTCCGGATTGCGACCGGCGGCTCCGGCCCATACACTCTCCGGGTTCCGCCTCCCGCGCGTGACCCCTGCTTCGGTCCACTGCGCGGCCACCTCCTCAGGAGGCAATTCCGTTGAAGCGCACGTTCCAGCCCAACAATCGCAAGCGCGCCAAGACCCATGGTTTCCGCGTCCGCATGCGCACGCGTGGCGGCAAGGCCGTCATCCGGGCGCGCCGCGCCCGCGGCCGGAAGCGTCTCTCCGCCTGATCCGGCGCGTCAGCGACCGTGCGACCTTCGAGGCCCTCGCGGGGGCCCGCCGGCTGCGAGTCGGCGCGGTCTCGATCCGTGCCGTGCGTCTCGACGCGTCCGGCCCACCTCGTGTGGCCTACGCGATCGGCAAGCGCACCGGCTCGGCCGTGGTGCGCAACCGCGTCCGACGTCGTCTGCGAGCTGCGGTGGCCCTTCACGAGGCCGAGCTCGCCGCCGGCGGGGCCTACCTCCTCTCCGCCGACCAGCGCGCCATGAGCGCGCCGTTCGTCGAGCTGGCGGACCAGGTCGCGCGTGCCCTGCGCCAGGCGCGGGAGGGCCTGGCGTGACCGCCGCCGCCACGAACGCCGTCGCGACCACCGACCACACTCCTGAAGCCACTTCGAGTGCTCATAGCACCACGAAACGCGCGAGTCTGCCGGCGCGGATGCTCGGTCTGCCGATCCGGGCCTACCGTCTGATCAGCGTCCACCTCGCTCCACGGTGCCGCTTCCACCCGTCGTGCTCCGCCTACGCCCTCGAGGCCCTCGAGGTGCACGGCGCCGCGAAGGGCTCCTGGCTGGCGGTCAAGCGGATCGGGCGCTGCCACCCCTGGCACGACGGTGGTCTCGACCCGGTTCCCCCCCGCCGGGTGGAGGCACCCGGGGCCCACACCCATACGAACACCTGTTCGCACGATGCCGCACCCCACGCGGCGGAGGAACCTGACCGATGATCCTCGCAGCCGGCTCGCCGTTCGATCCCGTCTACAACTTCTTCGGGACGATCCTCGCCTTCTTCTACAGCCTCATCCCGAACCTCGGTATCGCGATCATCCTGCTCACGGTGCTCGTGATGCTGGTGATGTTCCCGCTGACGGCCAAGCAGGCCAAGTCGATGTTGTCCATGCAGCGCGCACAGCCGGAGATCAAGAAGCTGCAGGCCAAGTACAAGAACGACAAGGCCAAGCTCAACGAAGAGATGATGAAGTACTACCAGGAGAACAAGATCAACCCGCTCGCGGGTTGCCTCCCACTCCTGATCCAGATGCCGATCTTCCTGGCGCTCTTCCGCGTCATGCGTGAGCCGTACAAGCACATCCCGAAGACGTCGGACCTCTACGCCGCGTTCTGCACCACGCCCGACGGCAAGCTCCACACGACCGCGTGCAACGTCCCCAAGCTGCATCTGCCGAACCCGCTCTACTTCCTCAACCTGAACCTGTCGCTGAGTGCAACGCAGGCCAAGGGCACGCTGACCGACACGATCCCGTACTTCGTGCTCGTCGGCCTGGTGGTCCTCACCGGCTTCATGCAGGCCCGCCAGAGCCGCCGCAACGCGCCGAACATGAACTCGCAGATGGCGCTGATCACGAGCGTCCTGCCGATCGGCTTCGGTCTGTTCTCGCTCGGCTTCCCCTCGGGTCTGGTGCTCTACTTCTTCATCAGCAACCTGTGGCGCCTGGGTCAGCAGGAAGTGATCATGCGCAAGATCACCCAACCCGGCCAGGCCGCGATGAAGGCATCCGAACAGGGCGCCATCGACGTCGAGGGCGCTGACGCGGGAACGAAGACCGCCATCGCGGAGAAACCGACGGGGACCACCGGCCTGCGGAAGCTCTTTCAGCTTCCCGCCGCATCCGAGGGCGCCAACGGGGCGCCGAAAGCCGGCGGCGCGAAGTCGGGCGGGGCAAAGCCCGCGAGCAAGCCCAGCAGCCCGAAGCCAGCTGCGAAGCCAGCGGGGAAGCCGGCAGCCAAGAGCGGGAGCTCGTCGGGTGGGTCGGGCAATTCCGGGGGGACCTCGGGGAGCACGTCGAGCGCGGCGCGGCGCAGGAACAACAAGAAGCGCAAGAAGCGCTGACCGGCTGCGAACGTCCGACGGCCGGAATCGATGGCGGCGAGTTGGTGCCGCCCATGTGGGAGAACTGAACGATGGAGTGGGTGGAGACGACTGGGCGCTCGATCGACGTGGCGCTCGATGCAGCGCTCGACGAGTTGGGTGTCGACGAGGAAGACGTCGAGTTCGAGGTCCTACAGGAGCCGAAGAGCGGCGTGCTGGGCATCGGGCGCAGCGACGCCCGCATCCGCGCCCGGGTGAAGCCGATCTCGCGAGAGAAGCCGGGCGAGCGCCAGCGACGCCGGGGGGGCCGCAAGGAAGGCGGCGCGCGCAACCGCGGCGGCAAGGGCGGCACCAACCGCGGTGAGTCGAGCCGTGATGCGAACGGTGCGCGGTCCGGCGGCAACGGGAGGCCCAAGCCCGACGGCACCAAGGCGCCGGCCGAGGCCGCGCCTGCTGCAGAGGCCGGCGACCGCGTGGCCGCGTTGGCGACGGAAGGCGCGGCTGGTGCCGCAGCCGGGACCGCGGCCGGGACCGCATCGTCGGCCAAGCGACGACGCCGTCGCGGTGGCCGGGGACGCGGCTCGGGGGGCGGCGGTCAGGGCGGCGACAGCGGTGCCGACGGCCCGGCCCCGGGTGATGCCGACGACGAGGCAGACGCCCCGGTCACCGGCGAGGGAAGTCGACAAGGACGCGGCGGCGCGGGCGGCCGTCCGGAGAGCAAGCAGGGCGCGGCGCCGAAGCCGCGCTCCGAGGATCGCACACGGAACGAGGAGAGCGCAGCGGTGAGCACCGAAGAGGACGTCCCGATCGAGGAGCAGGCCGCCGCGGCGGAGGAATTCACGCGCGGCCTGGTGGAAGCGTTCGACCTGGGCGGCACGGTCTCGACCGTGATCGACGACGACGTCGTGACCGTGGAGGTCGAGGGTGAGAACCTCGGGCTGTTGGTCGGCCCGAAGGGCGCGACCCTGCACGCCATCGAAGAGCTGGTGCGTACCGTGGTGCAGCGCCAGACCGACGGGCACGGCGTGCGTATCCACGTCGACGTCGCCGGCTACCGGGCGAAGCGTCGGGCGGCGCTCGAGGACTTCACCCGCAAACTGGTGGACAAGGTGCTCGAGACCGGCAAGGCCCAGGCGCTGGAGCCGATGTCGTCGTCGGACCGCAAGGTCGTGCACGACACCGCAGCCACCTTCGACGGAGTGACGACCGAGTCCGACGGCGAGGAACCCCGCCGCCGGGTGGTGATCCGCCGGGCCTAGCGTCCGGATCCTCTCGGCCCACGACAACCGAGAACATCATGAGTGGGGACGCCGACTCGCAGGCCACCGGCCTCGTCGGCGTCCTTGCTCGTTCACGGGAGCTGGGATTTCTCGGCCCGGGACGGCTCGCCGAACAGATCGGCCACAGTCGCGCCTTCGGGGAGCTCGTCCGACAGGCGCTCGGCCTGGGGGAGCTCGAGGAGGTCGAGCACTTCCTGGACCTGGGAGCCGGCGGAGGACTGCCGGGCCTCGTGCTCCTCGACGAGTGGCCCTCGGCAACGGCGGTCCTGATCGACGCGCAGGAGCGGCGCTGCCGGTTCCTCGCCGAGTCCCTGACGGAGCTCGGCTGGCAGCACCGAGCCGAGGTCCGGTGCGGCCGTGCGGAAGTGCTCGGCCGGGAACCCGGCCTGCGCGGCCGGTTCGGTCTCGTGGTGGCACGCGGCTTCGGGCCCCCCGCCGTGACCGCGGAGTGCGCGGTGGGATTCCTCTCCCCCGGCGGATTGCTCGCTGTGACCGAACCTCCGACGGAGCCGAGGGCGGGGGCGTCCTCCGAGCGCTGGCCGCAGGACGGACTCCGGCAACTCGGCTTCGGGTCCCCCACTCGGTTCCGGTCCCCGCTCGCGGGAGCCGCGTGCCTGAAGATCGACGAACCCGCCGAGAATCGCTGGCCTCGACGCGACGGAGTTCCCGGAAAGCGCCCACTCTGGTAGCAGAGCAGGGTACTGTTCCACGTGGAACACCCTCCTCTTCGAGTCGAGGCTTCTTCCGGATGTTCCACGTGGAACATCCTTGACCGAGAGACTTTCCTGGTCGAGGATGAGCCTCCCACTCGAGTGCCTTCCCCTGGACGGTCAATGGCGGACGAACACAGCGACGGACGGCAGCGTCGGCGCCTCTTCGGGCGTCGTCGCAACGACGCGACGGATCAGCTCGAGGAGTCGGCGCCCGCTGAACCGAGGGCCGCAGGGCCCGACGAGCTGATCGAGCAGTCGGACCAGGCGCCGGTCGCCGTGAATCCCGGGGAAACCCCGGGAGTGTCGCCGACCGAGGCCCATCCCGCTGCCGCCGCCGCCGTGCCGGAGCCTGCGCCGGAGCCTGTGCTGGAGCCTGTGCTGGAGCCTGTGCTGGAGCCTGTGCTGGAGCCTGTGCTGGAGCCTGTGCTGGAGCCTGT
>Ga0075017_100003191_pt1 | contig 10308 bp, 7 predicted proteins | sample AleBraG_ABR_2012_FD_71475 | JGI IMG/M metagenome (GOLD analysis project Ga0075017, IMG submission 71475) | Freshwater sediment microbial communities in response to fracking from Pennsylvania, USA - Alex Branch Run_MetaG_ABR_2012 | ecosystem: Environmental > Aquatic > Freshwater > Creek >... | reverse complement strand
GGTGACGAGAGTTACGCCGGGTCGCCCTCGTGGTTCCGGTTCCTCGAGAGCGTCCAGAACCTCTTCGCCTTCGAGCACGTGATCCCCACGCACCAGGGACGGGCCGCCGAGAAGATCCTCTTCAGCGTCATCGGCGGACCGGGGATGGTCATTCCCAACAACACCCATTTCGACACCACCCGGGCGAACGTCGAGGCGACCGGGGCCGAGGCCCTCGACCTGGTCATCGCCGAAGGGCGCGATCCGGCCAGCCTGCATCCGTTCAAGGGGAACATGGACCTCGACCGGCTCGAGGCGCTGCTGTCCACCCGTCGCGACGACATCCCGGTCGTCTTTATGACCATCACCAACAACTCCGGCGGCGGCCAGCCGGTGTCACTCGCGAACCTGCACGCCGTGCGCGAGCTCTGCGACGCCTACGACCTCCCGTTCTTCCTCGACGCGTGCCGCTTCGCCGAGAACGCCTGGTTCATCCGCGAACGCGAGGACGGCCAGCACCACCGTGACGTCGTCGACATCGTTCGCGAGGTCGCGGCCCTCGCCGACGGGATGACGATGAGCGCGAAGAAGGACGGACTGGCCAACATCGGCGGGTGGCTGGCGATGCGCGACGGCGAGCTCGCCCAGCGCTGTCGAGAGGTGCTGATCCTCACCGAAGGCTTCCCGACGTACGGCGGTCTCGCGGGCCGCGACCTCGAGGCGATCGCCCAGGGGCTGTACGAGGTCGTCGACCACGACTACCTGCGCTACCGCATCGAATCGACGGCCTACCTCGGCGACGCCCTGGTCGAGGCCGGCGTTCCGGTCGTGCGTCCCATCGGCGGCCACGCGGTCTACCTCGACGCGCGCGCGCTGCTCTCGCACATCGAGCCACTCGCCTATCCCGGCCAGGCACTCGCCGTCGCGCTCTACGAAGCCGGCGGCATCCGGTCGTGCGAGATCGGCACCGTGATGTTCGGTCTGCACCCCGACGGCACCGAGACACCGGCCGCGCTCGATCTCGTGCGCCTCGCCATCCCTCGTCGCACCTACACCCAGAGCCACATCGACTACGTGATCGAGGTGTGCCGCGACGTGGCGGCCCACGCCGATCGGCTGGGCGGCTATCGCATCGTCGACGCGCCGGCGGCGCTCCGTCACTTCACGGCCACCTTCGCGCCGATCGCGTCCGACGGCTGATCCGTCGCGACCTCGGCGCACCCGGAGCGCAAAAGTTGACTAAATCCATAACCTTTGTAATAATTGGCCACCTACAACGTCCCGCACGTCGAACCTGGGACCTAAGCAAGGAGTAGCCAGATGCCAGAATGGGGATTCGAGACTCGTCAGATCCACGCGGGGGCCACACCGGACCCGACGACCGGTGCCCGGGCCGTACCGATCTACCAGACCACCAGCTACGTGTTCCGTGACACCGACCACGCCGCCGCGCTCTTCGGACTCTCCGAGCTGGGCAACATCTACACCCGGATCATGAACCCCACCCAGGCGGTCTTCGAGGACCGTGTCGCGTCGCTCGAGGGCGGCGTCGCCGCGCTGGCGGTGGCGAGTGGTCAGGCCGCGGAGACGATCGCGCTGTTGAACCTCGCCGAGAACGGTGGCCACGTCGTCTCGTCCGCCTCGCTCTACGGCGGCACCTACAACCTGTTCCACTACACGCTGCCCAAGCTCGGCATCGAGGTGTCGTTCGTCAACGATCCCGACGACCTCGACGCCTGGCGCGCGGCCGTGCGACCCAACACCAAGGCGTTCTACGCCGAGACGCTCGGCAACCCGAAGGGCGACGTCCTCGACTTCGAGGGCGTCTCGGGTGTGGCGCACGGCTTCGGTATCCCGCTCGTCGTGGACAACACCCTCGCCACGCCGTTCCTCGCCCAGCCCCTGGCGCACGGCGCCGACATCGTCGTGCACTCGGCGACGAAGTTCATCGGGGGTCACGGGACCTCGATCGGCGGCGTCATCGTCGACGGCGGCACGTTCGACTACGAGGGCAGCGGTCGCTTCCCCGGCTTCACCGAACCCGACCCCAGCTACCACGGCCTCGTCTTCGCCGAGCTCCCCGCGCCGCTGTTCCCGGCTCGTTTCGTCCTGAAGGCGCGTCTGCAGTACCTGCGCGACGTGGGCGCCGCGATCACGCCGTTCAACTCCTTCCTCTTCATCCAGGGCCTCGAGACGCTGAGCTACCGCATGGAGCGCCACGTCCAGAACGCGACCACAGTCGCCACGTGGCTCGAGGCGCACGAGGACGTCGAGTGGGTCGCCTACCCCGGCCTCGAGTCGAGCAGGTGGCACGACCGCCAGTTACGGTACCTGCCGCGCGGTGGCGGTTCGATCATCGCCTTCGGCATCAAGGGCGGCCTCGCGTCGGGACGCAAGTTCATCGAGGGCCTGGAGCTCTTCAGCCACCTCGCTAACGTGGGTGACGTGCGCAGCCTCGCGATCCACCCGGCGTCGACGACGCACTCCCAGCTGACCGAGGACGAGCAGGTCACGACGGGCGTGTCGCCCGACCTGGTGCGCCTCTCAATCGGCGTCGAGACCATCGACGACATCCTCGCCGACCTCGAAGCGGGATTCGCGGCAGCCAAGGTGTCGTGACGCCGGGTTCCATTCCCGGGACCTGGCAGCACGGGGACGATCCCGGTGCCCGCCAGTTCGTCTACCTCACCAACGGGGGTCGAGGCTTCGATCTCGAAGGCGGCGGATGGCTCCCCGAGGTGACGGTCGCCTTCGAGACCTGGGGCCGGCTCAACGCGGCACGGTCCAACGCCGTCCTGGTCGAACACGCCCTGACGGGTGATTCACACGCGACCGGACCCGCGGGTCCCGGTCACCCCACGCCGGGATGGTGGGACGGGATCATCGGCCCCGGGGCGGCGATCGACACCGACGAGTACTTCGTCGTCTGCCCCAACGTGCTCGGCGGGTGCCAGGGGACGACGGGGCCGTCATCCACGCGACCCGACGGCACCCGATACGGATCGGGTTTCCCCATCATCACGATCCGCGACCAGGTCGTGGTCGAGGCCGCGTTCGCCGACGAGATCGGCGTCGATCGATGGGCCTCGGTGATCGGCGGCTCCATGGGCGGGATGCGCGCCCTCGAATGGTGCGTCGGATTCTCCGATCGCGTGGACTCGGCGGTCGTGCTGGCCGTCGGCGCCGCGGCCTCGGCCGATCAGATCGCGCTCTGCTCGATCCAGGCCCGCGCGATCCGCGGCGACGCGGCCTTCGCCAAGGGCGACTACTACGACACGGGCGACCGGCCCACCGGAGGACTCGCCGTCGCGCGCGCCATCGGACATCTCAGTTACCGAACGGGGGCGGAGCTCGACGCCCGATTCGGCCGACGGGACCAGGACGGCGAGGAGCCACTCCTGGGCGGGCGCTACGCCATCGAGTCCTACCTCGAGTACCACGGCGGCAAGCTCGCCGATCGATTCGATCCCAACTCCTACGTCGTGCTGAGCGAGGCGATGAACCACCACGACGTCGGACGCGGGCGCGACGGCGTCCAGCACGCGCTGACCCACGTCACGGCGGCGATGACCGTCGCCGGGGTCGATTCCGATCGGCTCTACCCGATCGGCCAGCAGTACGAGATCGCCGAGTACCTCCCCGGCGAGACGCCGGTGCAGATCATCGAGTCGATCTCCGGACACGACGGATTCCTCTCGGAGTTCGACCAGGTCGGCGCCATCGTGCGCCGAGCGATGGACGAGCGTCGTGCGCGCGCACGCGCGACCACACCGTCGGACGCCGCGTCGCGTTGACCGCGATCGCTGCGGCGGTGCCCGGGTTCACCTCCGGCGGCGCCGTGTCGGTCACCGTTCGTCAAGCGTCGGACCGGGCACCGTTGCCTAGAGGTGGAATGGTCCGATCATGGAGGCCGCACCGCGCGCGGCGCCCAACGGGGCCAGACCCAACAACGCCTCGGTCGTGCCCAGCAGCGAATAGTGGGTGAAGGCCGTGCCCACTCGGTCACCGACGGGCACCGACGGCGCGATCACGATCGTCGGGATCCGGTTGACCGAACTCGACTCGTTCTCGTCGAAGGTGATGAAGACGACCGTCGACCCGGCCTGGTACTGCGCGCTGCGCAGTATCGTCGGCACCACTCGACGCAGCCACTGGTCACCGACGCCGATCGCGCAGCTGTGCATGTCGTCACAGATGTTCGGCACGATCATCGTGAACGGCGTACTGAGGTCCAACGCCGGCGACAGGGGGACGTCGTTGGTTCGACAGGCCGTCGCGACGCCCACGAAGTAGACCGCGGGGTTGTGCCGCGCGGCGTACGAGCCGCTCGTCACGTGGTCGCACGACGACGGCATGGACTCGACGAGGGCGCGCCAGCTCCCGTGCAGCTGCGAAAAGATGCTCGCCGACGTCAACGGATGGACCGACGGCTCCGCGTCGTCGACGACCCCGTGCGTCGAGCCCGAGGTCATGGCCAGGTAGTTCGGCAGACTGGGGTGCGCGACACCGTGGTCATTGGTCGCGAGGCCGCACCGGGCCGCGAGTTGATTGAAGTACGGAGCGCTCGGCGTGCCGACGACGCGATACCCGACGTTCTCGAGCACGATCCATACCACGTGCGTGTAGTGGCGGGTCGAGGGCGACGAGCCGCACGGCGCCGACACCGCGACCGAATGGGCCGCCGCGTTCGCGCCAGAAACCGGGGCGAGGAACGAGAGGCACGCGACGGCGGCGATCAGGACGGCGGCGAGTCGCGTCTTCATCCGTCCATCCTCCCACGGCGCCGCGGGACGCGGGCCGCGCCCGGCGTCGTTCACTCGGACGCCTCGGCGTAGACGAACTTCCCCCCGCGCAGCCACGAACAGCCGGCGGCGAGCAGACAGGCGATCACCGCGGCGTCGCACGCCGCGCGCAGGCCGTCACGGAACGGACCGCTGATGATCGACGGGAAGAACTCGCGGCTCTGCATGATCCGCTGGGTGTGCGGGGGCAGGCTAGCGATGACGTCGGGACTGATCAGGTGCGAAAGCGGGTTGTAGCCGAGGAACGACGCGAAGAGCGTCGACACCGGCGCCAGCGTGGAGACGCGCCGGGCGACGTCGCTCGGCACGCCGATGGCGGCCAGTCCGTGCGAGAGCGACGACGGCAGCGAGGCGGAGAGTCCGACGATCATCAAAGTGAAGAAGATCCCGATCGAGAGGACCTGACCCGAGTTCTGGAAGGTCGAGTTCATCCCCGAACCGACACCTCGATGCTGGCGAGGCAGGCTGTTCATCACCCCCGCGCGATTCGGGGCGGCGAAGGCGCCCATGGCGAGTCCGTTCAACAAGAGCAGCGCGCCGAACTCGTAGTAGTTGAAGTTCACCGGCAACGACTCGAGCAGCAGGAACGAGAGCGCGGCGACGAGCATCCCCGCCGTGGCGAAGGGTCGCGAACCGAATCGATCCGACAGGGCACCCGAGATCGGTCCCGCGATCAAGAAGCCGGCCGTGAGCGGCAACATCGCCACGCCCGCCCACAAGGGCGTGCGCGCAAAGCTGTAGCCGTGCAAGGGCAGCCAGATCCCCTGGAGCCAGATCACCAGCATGAACATGAGACCGCCACGACCCACCGAGGCGAGGAAACTCGAGACGCTGCCGGCGGTGAAGGCGCGGATCTTGAACAGGTCGAGGCGGAACATCGGATCGGGCGAGCGCCACTCGGCGACCACGAACATCACCAGCAACAACACGCCGGACGCCAGCAAGCCCAGCACCAGCGGGCTCGTCCAACCCATCGTCCGACCTCCGTAGGGCTGGATGCCGTAGGTGATGCCCGCCATGATCGCGACGAGGCCGAACGCGAAGGTCACGTTGCCGACCCAGTCGATGTGGGTGTCGATCGCCCGCGGCAGCTCACGCAGCTTGCGGTAGGCCCAGATCGTTCCGAAGATGCCGATCGGAACCGAGACGAGGAAGATCAGCCGCCACTGGATCGGCGCGAGGATGCCGCCCAGCACCAGGCCGAGGAACGAGCCGCTGATCCCCGCGATCTGGTTGACCCCGAGGGCCATCCCGCGCTGGTCCTCGGGGAAGGCGTCGGTGATGATCGCCGAGGAGTTCGCGATCAGGAACGCCGCGCCGACGCCCTGGAAGATCCTCATCACCACCAGGTAGATGGCCGCCGCCTGACCGGACATCCAGGTGATACTGAGCAGGAGCGAGAAGACGGTGTAGATCGCGAATCCCAGGTTGTACATCCGCACGCGGCCGAACATGTCACCCAATCGACCCAGGCTCACCACGAGCACACTGGTGACGACCATGAAGCCGAGGATCATCCACAGCAGGTAGAAGCTGTTGCCCGGCAGCAGTGGATCGAGGTGGATCCCCACGAATATGTCCGGCAGGGCGATCAGCATGATCGAGATGTCGATCGTCGCCATCAGCATGCCCAGCGTGGTGTTCGACAGGACGATCCACTTGTAGTGGTCGTCGATGGCCGGTTCGATCGAACCGGCCGACGCGGTGGTGACGCTCCGGCTCACCCCTCGCGCTCGAACAACTCGGCCGGCGCAGCGTCCAAGGCACGCAGGATCGTGTTCGCGAGGTGGCGCGCGCTGTGGGCGTCCATTTCGATCCCGACTCGACTGCTCGGGCCGAGGGCGGGATTCATCACGTCGATCATCAGCGCGTGGCCGGAAGAGAAGTGGACCGGGTGGTCGAAGTAGACAGTGGCCTCGGTGGCGCGGAACCACCCGTTCGGCCCCTTGGCACTCGCCTCGACGGTGATGCGTTCAGTCTGGTACGTGCACATGGCGTCTCCTACGTCGTCGTGAGGTGCTGGTCGAAGAACCGCCAGATCTCGTCCCACGCCTCACGGGCGACCTCGGGGCGGTAACTGGGCCGGTCCACGTTGAAGAACGCGTGTCCGGCGCCCTCGTAGGTGTGAAAGGTGAACTCCTTGCCGAGATCGTCCAGCACCGCGCGCAACGTCTCGGTCTGTTCGGGTGACGGGAAGGCGTCGTCCGCGCCGAAGAGACCGAGCAGCGGGCACGACAGCTCGTCGAGCAGCGGCACCAGCGAGGTGAAGTGCACGCTCGAGTCGGCGGGCGTGTCGAGCACCACGTACGCGCCGTAACAGTCGACGGCCGCGTCCAGATCGAGGCTGCACGCGGCGAGGACCGACTGGCGCCCACCCGAGCAGTAACCGATCACGGCGACTTTGGCGTTGGAGGTGGGCAGGGCGCGCAAGTACGCGACGGCGGCGCCCACGTCGCCCACCAGACGCTCGTCGGGGACGCCGCCGAGCGCCCGTGCGGTGGCGGCCGCGTCGTCGGGGCTGGCCCCGGGCGCCTCGCGGCTGTAGAGGTTCACGCACATGGCGTTGTAGCCATGCGCGGCGAATCGACGCGTGATCTCCTTGGTGGACTCGTCGTAGCCCGGAAGATGATGGATGACGACCACGCCGCCCACCGGGGAGGTGACGAGCGGCCGGGCCGCGTACGCCTCGACCTCGTCACCGCCGTGACCAGCGAAGTGGACGGTCTCGGCTCGAAGGTCGACGGTCATCGCGGGACTTTCTCTCGGGGCGGTTCAACTCTACCGGCGTCCTCGAGCGGCCCTTCGGACCCCTCTGGAGCGACCGCTCGTACCACCGCGCGAGCTCCGCGAGTCCGTCGTCGACGCTGTAGCGCGGAGTCCAGCCCAGGACCCGCTGCGTGTCTCGTTGGTCGAACCAGTGCGCCAGCGAGAGTTGGCGGGCACTGAAGTAGGTCAACGGCGGTTCGTCGCTGCGGCCCCAGCGATCGATGACGCCGCCGACGAGGGCCGCCACCGGCGCAGGGACCGACCCCACTCGACGGTTGACCCTCGCGGCGCGCACGATGCCGTCGATCAGTTCTCGCAGGGGCCGTGGATCGTTGCCCGTGACCACCCACGCGCGACCGCTCGCCTCGTCGCCCTCGACGCAGTGATCCAGTCCCGCCACGATCGCCCCGGCCGCGTCGCTGACGTACGTCGTATCGATCAACGCCCGACCGTCATCGGGCAGGCGCAGGCGCCCCGCCCGGGCCCGGCGGACGATGCGCTCGACCAGTTGGGTGTCACCGGGCCCCCACACCAGGTGCGGGCGGATCACCACGGTGGTCAGCTCGCCGTCGTCGAGGACGACCCGCTCGGCCAGCGCCTTGGTCTTGGCGTAGACGTCGGTGCCCGCGTACGTGGCGGGGCGTGCCGGCTCCGCGACCGCCGCGATGCCCGCGAACGCCACCGACGGCGAAGAGATGTGCACGAGCCGGCCGCCCTCGCGGGCCGCGGCCATCACGTTGCGCGTCCCGTTCACGTTCACGTCGTACGCCTCGCGCAGATCGAGTCTCGGTCCGACCAGCGCCGCCACGTGCACCACCGCGTCCTGGCCGCGCGCGGCGTCGATCAACGCGTCGCGGTCGCGGACGTCGCCCAGCACCTCGCCGGTGTCGAGGCGACTCGCCGAGCGCTGGAAGCACGTGACGGTGTCGCCCCGGTCGAGCAACCGCTCGACCACGGTGCGGCCCAACAGACTCGTGGCGCCGGTGACCAGCACCCGTTGCGGCGTCCGCGTCGTCGGGCTCACGTCGTCACCACTCAACGGCCCGCCAGGAGTTCGACGGCCCGCGCGCGCACGTCGGACCGGTCGATCTTGGACTGGTGACGGTGGTCGAGCGGCAGTCGCCCTACGAGCACCGCCGCGACCTTGACCGTGCTCGCCTCGCGGACCCACCGGGCGACGGTGGCGTCGGCCACGGCGAGTCGACCGTCGCCGCCGACGACGACGCAGACGACCTCACTGCCCTGGGGACCGACCCCCACGGCACAGACGTCACGCCCGAGACGCTCGCCGATCGGGCCCTCGACCGCGACGCTCGAGAGCGGCCCGCTCGCCGTGCGGATCACGTGCGCCAGACGCCCGAGGTGGAAGAGTCGTCCGTCTTCGACGTAACCGACGTCACCGGTGCGATGGAACCGCCTCTCCCCGACCCAGGTCTCACTGGCCTGGTCCTTCAACCAGTCCGCGTCGTAACCGGCGAACATCCACGCCGCGCGCACCAGGATCTCCCCCCAACCTCCCGTCGACGTGACGTCGACCAGCGGATCGTCGAGATCCGCGATCGTGACCTCGCACCCGGGCACGGGACGACCGACGCAATGGCCACCGTGGCTCCCCGGGAACGACCAGTCGGTCCCGTCACTCACCGGCAGGCACTCGGTCATCCCGTACGGAGCCCGGACGTCGCCCCCGGTGACGAGGGCCACGTCCGCGGCGAGTCGGGGCGCGATGGGCGCGCCGGCCAACATCACCAGTTCGAACGCCAGTCGTCGGCCGTCCGCGGTCGCCACGACGTGTCGTGCGGCCGCCGGTGACAGCCACGCGCCCGTGACCGAGGTCCCCGACACCGCGTCGCGCAACTCGTCGAAACCCAGACGAGACGGCTGGTCAACGTCGAAGTCGGGTCGCACGCACGTCATCTCGAGCATCGGCGCGAGCAGCATGAACGGGCCGAACGACGTGGTGAAGGCGCCCGACGCCTCGAGACCCAGCGAGTGGAGGGCACCGCGCAGGGCTGCGAGGGACCGGTGGGTGTAGCGCACGGGCTTGGCGGGTCCGGTCGAACCCGACGTATGGACCACGACGGCGACGTCGTCCGGGGACACCGCGACGTCCGGCGCGACGACCGCGTCGCCCAGGCGGCGCAGGTCGAGCGCGCCGGGCACGTTCGAGAACGCCGCCCGTACCGCCCCCGGCGCGAGGCGGAGCGCCGACGCGGCCGCGAGCGTCCGCGCGGTACCGAGGACGAAACGTGGCGCCTGGGCGCGCACCAGGCGCCGAAGCTGGCCGAGACCCCCCGACGCATCGGCGATCACCGGCACACCCGCGCAGCGCCAGACGGCGATGGTGGCGACGAGCAATTCGGCACTCGGCGCGATGAGCAGCGAGACGTGGTCGCCGCGACGGAGCCCGTGGGTCGCGAGGACCGACGCCGCGACGCTCGACTGCGCCTCGAGGTCACGCCACGACAGTGTCGCGTCGGGTCCGACGTAGACCGGTGAGCGGTCGTCGCGTCGTCGCTGCACCGTCTCGAGCACCGAGACGAACGGATCGCCCGACGCGGACTCGTCGCGGACCGAACCGAGCTGGTCGAGCCACCGGCCGACCACGTCGCCGACCTCGTGGTCCAACGGCACGTAGTGACCGGCGTCACGGAACCGCTGTACCGTCGCGCGCGGTACTCGTCGCCGCAGGTCGGCCAGGAAACGGTCGCCGAAGACCGGATCCCGGCCGCCCCAGACGAACAGCACGGGTCCGTCGAAG
>Ga0075017_100003186_pt1 | contig 10318 bp, 8 predicted proteins | sample AleBraG_ABR_2012_FD_71475 | JGI IMG/M metagenome (GOLD analysis project Ga0075017, IMG submission 71475) | Freshwater sediment microbial communities in response to fracking from Pennsylvania, USA - Alex Branch Run_MetaG_ABR_2012 | ecosystem: Environmental > Aquatic > Freshwater > Creek >... | reverse complement strand
TCAACCGGGTGGGCGAAGAGAAACCGTGGAGCATCGGCCAGTTCTATGGCAAGAGTTATTTCTGCAATCCCCGCGGCAAGATCGTTGCCCAGGCCAGCCGCGATCAGGACGAGGTGCTGGTGGCCGACCTCGACCTGGACGAGATCCTCGAAGTGCGCAAGGTCTGGCAGTTCTTTCGCGACCGGCGGCCGGAGAGCTACGGCGTTTTAACTTCGCAGAGCGGCAAGGCCAGCGGAGACTAGCAAGCTGCCCGAAGGATAGGCATCTCAGGAGCTGACGCCTTTGAGAAGTGGTTTGTCGCTCTCGAGAACAACTCAAGGCCTTCCGCTGCCAATGCTTAGAGGATTTTCCTAAAGAACAGTAAAGCCCAAACGAGGATTCCGACCAGAACGAAGATAGCGCCCAGCGTGATAATCACGGTCGTCTTTAAGACTTCCCGCCAAGGCCTCATGCACATCCTATAGCACAATTTTTGACCAGTGTCGTCGCGATTTAACCGTGAAGCTGCACCGTCCTGAAATCATCGGCGCTCCGATTCGACGGCCTCACGCGTGGCTCGCTGCTTACGTTGACCAATCGCAACCGTCAATTCTGCATGCATAAATGGTTGCCCGCTCTTTTCCTCCTCTGCCCTCTTTCGGCATCCACCCAGACAAACAATGCGATTGCGATAACTCACGTAACCGTTATCGACTGCACCGGCGCAGCGGCCAGGCCGAACTCAACCGTTGTGGTGACCGGTGGTCTCATTAGCGGGGTCGGGCCGAATGGAACGGTCACAATTCCCACAGGTGCTCGCGTAGTTGAGGCGAATGGCAAGTTCCTGATTCCTGGGCTTTGGGACATGCACGGCCATCTGACCGATGCCACGGCAGACGCTTTTCCGCTCCTGATCATGAATGGTGTGACGGGCGTACGCGATATGGGCGGAGATCTCGCGCAAATTGATCGCTGGCGATCGGAGATTAACAACGGCACGCGCGTCGGGCCGCACATCATCCGCGCTGGTCCTTTTGTCGATGGGCCAAAAGAGGGAGTCACGAACCGACTCACCGTGCGCACGCCGGAGGAAGCACGGCAGGCAGTTCGCGACCTGAAGGCTAAGGACGTGGATTTCATCAAGGTTCACAATGCGCTCCCGCCCGATGCGTTCTTTACCCTGATGGACGAGGCTCGCAAAGAGCACATCCCGGTCGCTGTACACCTGCCCAAAGGGGTGAGTTCCGCTGAGGCATCTGATGCTGGAGCGGCCAGCCTGGAACACATCGAAACCATCAATGAGAGTGCCCTTTGGCGCAAAGGAGCAACTGCCAAGACCGTCGAACAGGCGGTAGAGGAGAATCTAGGTCCGGCAGGCCGGGAGCTCTTCCAGCGCTTCGTGAAAAACGGAAGCTGGTATGTGCCGACTCTCGTCGCCTATGAACGAGGGTTCGTGCTATGGAGTGACGATCCCGAATCGCTGAAACCGCGGCTGGAGGTTCACGAAAAGCAAATCGAACTTGTCCGGATGATGCACAAGGCCGGTGTACAGATCATGGCCGGTTCTGATTTCTCGGATTGGGGGATCGTGCCTGGGGTCGATCTGCACAATGAATTGGCGCTGCTGGTAGAAGCTGGTTTTAGTCCGCTGGAGGCGTTGCAGGCTGCCACGCTAAACCCTGCAAAGTTCCTGGGCAAAACTGATACGTATGGAACGATTCAGGTGGGCCGGGTGGCGGATCTGGTATTGCTCGACATGAATCCGCTCGAAGACATCAGCCACACCCGCAAAATTCACGCAGTCGTGCTCGGTGGCAAGTTCTACCCGCTGGCCTCTATCAGAGCGCAAGCCCTGCAAGATGCGTCGACGAAACGATGAAACACCAACTCGACCTACTCTTGGCGTGACATCACATTTACTCGCTACCCAGCAGGACGCTGCCCCTAGGCTCTCCAGGGTGGTAGTTGGTGCAAACGCCTGTTTACGACAGTAACGCTCTGTAATGACAAGTTGAGATAAAATCCGGCGCTCGTGCCCTTGCAATGGCCGCATAGACTCTTCTGAGTCAAGCTTATCGAGCCTCTCCGACAGCAGCGGTACGAACCGACTCCTGGACTCGTCCGCTCCGGTTTCGTACCAGGATGATTCCGATAATTAAGAACCAGAACAATGGGGGAAAGTTAGCGATGATGGCTGGCCCCCAACCTCCGGCGTTGTAGAACCCTGCAGGGTTGACAGGGCCGAAAAACATTGCTGGGATCGACACGGCACAGGACACGGCGGCCACATAGGCGATCCACCCAGTCCATCGCGGTAGGACGCCGCTGTCGAAGGTGGCCCAGCCGGCAGCCCCGAGAAATAGCCCAGTGATCGCGAACGCGATCGAACCGTTGTAAATAAGGATCGTTCCCTGCACAAGAGCGCGCACAACGGACGGGTCAGCCCCACCGCGCAGGGTGTCGAGAACTGCTCCACCTTCAAGACCGTCAGCTACCAGCGTCACTCCAAGCCATACTGCGGCGGCTCCGAATGTGAGTCCGCCTAGCCATTCGCTCTCGGGTTTGGCTCGGCGCACCAGATGGGAAAAGCCTGCCGCAAAGATCATCATGCAGATATAGATCCCTTGATCCATCAGGAGGCGAGTCAAGGCCACGGTGTGAATGTCGAATAAATGAGTTGCGAATCCGCTGCCACCGTAGACCGATGGTGCGGTCCCAACCATCCACAGGGGGAACTGGGCCCAAGTCAGGGCGACACACCCGAGCGCGCATAATCCTGTTACACGTGCAATCCTGATGTCATTCATAAGATCTCTCCTTGTGCGACTAGGGTGAGGCGTTTCCAGAAAATCAAGTTCAGAATAGGTCTCCGCTTGAATGGCCCGCAGTGATCGGCATCACCGAGCTAACCCATGTTGGAATCAAACAATCAGGCCGCCCGGTCCAGATCGACGCCCATTTAGCCGAGGGCAAAAACAAGGCGGAATTCTGCACCGCAAATCCACGTCAGCGTCAAGTCAGGCGTAGCATCGCGATTGCACTCATTTGACCCCAGTTCGCCGATTCTCAATGAGTGTAATCGCCTGTTTCGAACAGGCTGACAGAAATAGGTACCGTCATGGGCTAAACTCATTCACGTGAAAAAGTCACCAGTTACTTCCACGAGGCGGTACCATCACATCGGAATTCCCACTACCGAGCGTCGAGAAGGTGAACGCCTGATCGGGCACTATGCGACGTTCGTGTCTGGATATGAAACGAGCGCCTACGGAATCGAGTGGATGCGGTTCGAACCTGAAGCGCCGGTCCCTGAACTTGTGCGTACTGTCCCGCATGTCGCCTTCGAAGTGGACGATCTCTCCGCTGAAATCGCCGGAAAAGAGATACTTATTGCGCCCAATTCACCCTCACCGGGCGTGACCGTCGCTTTTATTGTCGAGAATGGAGCCCCAGTCGAGTTTCTCCAGTTCGATAAGAAGTGATGCTTAAAAACCGTAAACGGGGTTGGGGGCGGATGGTTGGCGAAGAATCGCTATCTCACCAAGAACTGGAACCGGCCAGATCACCCTCTTTGGGAGCCTATGTCGGCGTGGACGCAGTGGGGACCGGCAGGGGCAGTGAGTGTGATGACACTTCTCAGCGGGTACACTTGTGCGCGCTCTTGGAAGGGCGGAGGGCCTGCTCCACGCAGATCCGACCGGATTCAAAACGCTATCAGAAAATAGCGCCTGGCCTCGCCTAGGCGCCGGTGGCGAATTGCACGTGCATCGGATCCGGCGTCGGGAAACGTCGGCCATCGCTCCACCCGCGGGCAGTCCAGATGTCGTACCACCAGTCAGGCAGGGTTTTCGTCAGCGGCTTCTTTCGTGGATTGTGCTAGGGGTCCCAGTCGATTGCGATCCCGTAGGCGTGCAAGGACAGGTTGCTGCCAGCCGTGATTTTGCGGAAGTTGAACCCTCCGCCGTGCTGATCGAGCCGTCGCTGATGCAACTATGCCCGAATATCGTCATCGGTCGGCACACCGCCCAGTTGGATTGCGGCCCGATTCCAGATGTCGTCCATGACGGCCAGGAACGTATCCTCCAGCAAACGGTGCATTCTGATGCTGGACACCGAAACCAGGCCGGTGTCGGCCTGATAGAACAGGCGCCAGCCGTCGGGCGGAGCCACTCTGCGAATGTTTGCCCCTTCCCAGGCTTCATTGAGCGTTCCGTCGGAGTTGGCCGGGTTTCCGAACATCGCCTCGATCTCAGCCCGTCCATTGGGAGTTTTCATTGCGTTCTCCTGGAGCGTGAGGATTTCGATTCCGCCCGTCCACTGATCCATGGCGTACGGAATGCGGCAAAAACGGCACCTGCCGCACGCAGAGACACTGGTGTGGGGTGTGTATCGGAGGGAAGAACAGGATAGTGCCACGGGCTGGCCAGCGAAGGCAAGAAGATTTGCTGGGAGGCAGGCCGCTAAGGTGAAAGCGGTGGGGACGGTTTCAGGCTGACAGCCCGGATATCCCGTGTATAAAGATAAGTCGGCTCCGCTGACATTGGTAGCGCCACCAGGCTCGGCATCGCTATTTCCCTCTTTTACCAGACCTATGCCAACTTCAAGTACCCGCGCGAACATCGAATCCAGCCCGCTCTACAACCCCGATCTGGCGCCGACCGTCATGCCCGGCGAGGCTGCCTCCGGCCATCGCGGAGCCCGTACATGGGGAACGTATAACTACGCCGCGCTCTGGGTTTCGATGTCGGTCAACATTCTGACCTACATGCTGGCCGCCAGCCTGATTCAGGGTGGGATGAACTGGAAGCAGGCGGTGTTTACCGTCTTTCTGGGAAACTGCATCGTGCTGGCCCCGATGCTGCTAAATTCGCATCCTGGAGCACGTTACGGAGTTCCCTTTCCGGTGCTGGCGCGGGCCTCGTTCGGAGTGCTGGGAGCGAACATCGCGGCGGTTTTACGTGCCCTGGTCGCCTGTGGCTGGTTCGGCATCCAGACATGGATTGGAGGAGAGGCCATCAATGTGCTGCTGGCCACGGTCTGGCCGGCCTGGAAATCCGTGCCTCACGGCGCCGGAATCTGCTTCATGGCGTTCTGGCTGATCAACCTGGCTGTGATCCTGAAAGGAATCGAGTACATCCGTTTTCTTCAGGGGATTAGCGCACCGGTGCTGCTGGGTGTGGGCTTGCTCCTCCTGGGCTGGGCCTATGTTCAGGCCGGGGGCTTTGGGCCGATGCTCTCGGCGCCGTCACGCTTTAACAGCTTTCCCGAGTTCCTGAAGTTCCTGATCCCCGCGCTTAACGCCACTGTCGGCTTCTGGGCCACAGTTTCGCTCAATATTCCGGATTTCTCGCGCTTTGCCCGGAGCCAGCGGGCGCAGGTGATCGGCCAGGCGCTGGCCCTGCCCACCACCATGACCCTGTATTCGCTGGTTGGCGTGCTGGTGACCTCGGCGACGGTGGTCATTTACGGATCGGCAATCTGGGATCCGGTGCAGCTCTTGAGCCGCTTCCACTCGCCGCTGGCGGTGGTGGTTTCGCTGATTGCGATTCTGCTGGCTACCCTGAACGTGAACATCGGGGCCAACGTGGTTTCGCCGGCTAATGATTTTTCCAACCTGTGGCCGCGCAAGATCAGCTTCAAGCTCGGTGGCGTGATCACCTGCTTTATGGGCATCGCCATCATGCCCTGGAAGCTTTTGGATAACTACAAAACTTTCATCTTTGGCTGGCTAGGAGGATATGCGGCATTCCTGGGGCCGGTGGCGGGCATCATGATCTGTGACTACTGGGTGATCCGCAAACGCTCGCTGCTGGTGGATGACCTGTACCTCCGTGGCGGCGCCTACGAATATTCGGGAGGCTTCAACTGGAAAGCGGTGATTGCACTGGCTCTGGGGGCGGCAGTGGCGTTGTCAGGGCTGGTGATTCCGGCGTTACGCTTCGGATATGACTACTCGTGGTTCGTGGGCTTCATTGTGTCGTTCGCGACTTATTATGGATTGATGGCATGATTTTCTCTAAAAACCAGTTGGCAGTACTCAGTTCGCAGTTCTCCGAACTTTTCGAGACCTGAAGGCGCTTTGTCGAATCTTATTAAGTAGAACATGGACCAGAAAATTCCACGCGTCGCGATTATCGGGGCCGGCTTTGGCGGGCTTATGGCTGCGCGCACTCTCTCGCGTTATCCGGTTCAGATCACGCTGATCGATCGCCAGAATTTCCACACTTTTCAGCCCTTGCTTTACCAGGTGGCCACCGCCGGACTGTCTCCGGGAGAAATTGCCGCGCCCATTCGTTGGATCATGCGCAGACATCGCAACGTCGAAGTACTGATGTCGGAGGTGCAAGGCTTTGACCTGCCGCGCCGGGTGGTGAAGATGGAAGACGGCGAGGTTAGCTACGATTACCTGATTGTGGCGGCCGGCGCCAGCCACGCCTATTTTGGACATGACGAGTGGGAGCCTTTCGCGCCCGGCCTCAAGACCATCGAGGACGCGCTGGAGATTCGTCGCCGCGTGCTGCTCGCATTTGAACTGGCGGAACGCCAGGCGGACACCCAGAAGGAGCAGGTCCAGCTGAATTTTGTGGTAGTCGGCGGCGGTCCGACCGGGGTGGAGTTGGCGGGAACTCTCGCCGAGATTTCACGCCAGGTTCTGGCCAACGAATTCCACAGCATCGATCCCAAGAAGACCAGGATCGTGCTCCTTGAAGGCGGCCCGCGTATTCTTCCTGCCTATCCCGCAGATCTTTCCCGCAGCGCCGAGGAACAGCTGCGCCAGCTTGGAGTGGAAGTGCAGACCTCATCCATGGTAACTCTGGTGGAGGCTGGAGCAGTCCATGTCGGGGGAACCAAGCTGCCGGCAGCGGTAATTCTGTGGGCAGCGGGCGTGGCCGCGTCGCCACTGGGAAAAATGCTGGGAGTGCCTGTAGACCGCGCCGGGCGTGTGCTGGTGAATTCCGATCTCAGCATCCCGGGACATCCGAACGTTTTCGTGATCGGGGATTTGGCCGCGCTGAAGGACCATGACGGTCATTGGCTTCCTGGCGTCTCGCCTGTGGCGATCCAGGAAGGCAAGGCCACCGCCCACAACATCGGACGCGAGTTGCAGGGTCAACCTCGAAAGAACTTCCACTACTGGAACAAAGGCAGCCTGGCGACTATCGGCCGAGCCGCCGCTGTGGCCGATTTTGGAAGGATTCATATCTCGGGCTTCTTGGCCTGGCTGGCCTGGCTGTTCGTTCACGTATTTTTCCTGATCGGTTTCCGCAATCGCCTGATTGTGATGATCCAGTGGGCGTGGTCGTATCTGACTTATGAACGCGGCGCCAGGCTCATTACTGGCGACAAGCACCTGCCGGGCTGGGACGAATTGCGGGCGGAAGAGGAAACGGAAGCGCAAACTCCCGCCCATTAGCCTGGAGTGACTCCAAAAATGTAGCGCCGGCGTCTCGCCGGCGCTACGGTTACGCTCTCAGCCTCAATTTGAGAGACAATAGAGTCGTGAGGCTGGGGCGATGAAATTGTTTTTCAGTTCGCGCTTTCTGTACAGCGTACTCGTCGCGGTGTTTCTAATCATGCCTTCGGCCAGGTCCTCGGCCGAGGTGCTGAAGATCGTCGTCGACGACACCATCCATCCCATCACCGAGGAATACATCGGCCGCGCTTTGGCGGAGGCCGAGCGCAATAAAGATCAGGCTTTGCTGATCGAATTGAATACTCCCGGCGGTCTACTGGATTCCACCCGTCACATCATCGAAAAGATTCTGGCCTCTCCGGTTCCAGTGATCATTTACGTTACGCCCAGCGGCAGCCGGGCAGCCTCCGCGGGGTTCTTCATTCTGGAGAGCGCGGATGTGGCGGCGATGGCTCCGGGCACCAATACCGGGGCGGCTCATCCCGTGACCATTGGGGGCGGCAAGGTCGACGACGTCATGAAAGAGAAGATGGAGAACGACGCCGCCGCACTGATGCGTTCGGTGGTTTCGAAGCGTGGCCGCAACGTCGATGTGGCCGAGAGCACCGTCCGCCAGTCCAAGTCATTTACCGAGCAGGAGGCGCTTTCGCAGAAACTGATCGACTACATCGCCACCAGCGAACAGGACCTGCTTAAACAGATGCAGGGAAAAACCGTCAAGCGGTTCGATGGAAAAATCATCACCCTCAATCTCGCGAACGAGTCGATTCGTACCTTCGATATGACACTGAAGCAGCGGATCCTCGCCTTCATCATGGATCCGAACATCGCATTCATACTTCTCGCGATCGGAGCCCTGGCATTGTATGCCGAGTTCAATCACCCCGGGGCCGTAGTACCGGGAACGGTGGGCGTGGTTTTTATCCTGCTGGCAGTTTTTGCGCTGAACCTGCTGCCGGTCAGATTCGCCGCTGTGGTCCTGATTCTCGCCTCCTTTGCGCTATTCGCCCTGGAGGCCAAATTTTCTGCGCACGGTGTGCTGGCAATCGGCGGGATGGTAACCATGATTCTGGGCGGCCTGCTGCTGGTGGACGGGCCCATTCCGGAAATGAGGGTGCATCTGCTGACCGCCCTGTCGGTGAGTGTTCCCCTCGGGGCCATCACTGTATTCCTGATGAGCATTGCTTTGAAAGCGCGGGCCAACAAGGTAGTCACGGGAGCACAAGGGCTGGTCGGAGAAATTGGAATCGCGCAGACGCCGCTCTCGCCGCGGGGAAAAGTCTTCGTACACGGTGAGATTTGGGACGCCACCTCTACAGTCGGTGTGGCCGCCGGGCAGGCAGTGGTGGTTCGCGAGGTGGACGGATTGCAGTTGCTGGTCGATCCATCGCCCTCCGCAAAACGGACTCCGGCGGCGACGATGGCGTAGCGGACACTGAGGAAGTTCCGTACCCGAGCGCTACTGGAGGCTCTTCCTGCTCTACGGGCGCTTCCCTGACTTGCCCAGCGACCGGCTGAGCCACTGCCCCATGTAGACAAGAAGCGCAATCGCAGCCAATACGAACACAAAATGGATAAGCGCCACGATCGCTATTTCAGGAGGATGGTGCTCAACCCATTCCCGCCACGTAAGCAAAGCCGATCCTACAAGGGCGAGGAGGAGTTTCCGCATCGCCCACAGCCCTGCCCAGAATCCCTGGCGTGCCGAACCGCTGGTGTCCCATACAAGATGGTCGAAAATCCAGCGCGTGATTTTCCGGCCAGTCGGAAGGGCCATTCGGGCAGGTTAGCACTGCTGAAGTGGGATCATCAAGGAACTCGGGTTGAATCCTTGCCCCTTGCCATCAGCCAATTGGCAGCAGTTCCGCCGCGAGCAACCCGGCGCTGCGTTGGCATCATGCGAGGCACCCCCACGCTCGCGTGAGTTACCGCCTCGCGCCGCGATTTGCGGTACAATCCGCGACAGATGCGTTCCTGACGTTCAGGCGCGGGGGTTTTTGGATGGGTCTATCGTTCTCGGCCATCGCCACTATCGTCGTGATTTTGTATCTCCTCAGTTCGATCAAGATCCTGGCCGAATACGAGCGGGGCGTGATCTTCCGTCTGGGGCGCCTGCTGGGACATGAAAAAGGTCCCGGCCTGATTCTGGTGTTCGCACCCATTGATCGCATGGTGCGCATTTCGCTGCGCCAGGAAGCGATGGAAGTCCCGCCACAGGACATTATCACTCGCGACAATGTCACCCTAAAAGTGAACGCCGTCATTTTTCTGCGGGTGATTGATCCTCGCAAGGCGGTGGTCGAGGTTTCGAATTACGTCTATCAGACTTCGCAGTTCGCGCAGACCACGCTACGTTCGGTGCTCGGCGAACAGGAACTCGACGAACTGCTCTCCCATCGCGAAAAGATCAATCTGCGGCTGCAGAGCATTCTGGACACGCACACCGCGCCCTGGGGCGTGAAGGTCACCAACGTGGAAGTAAAGCAGGTGGACATGCCCGAGTCCATGCTGCGCGCCATGGCCAAGCAGGCTGAGGCGGAGCGCGAAAAGCGCTCGAAGATCATCCATGCCGAAGGCGAATTCTCCGCGGCCCAGCGCCTGGTGGACGCCGCTGCGCTACTGGCGACCGAACCGGTCAGCGTGCAACTAAGGTATTTGCAGACCCTGACGGAAATTGGAGTAGAGAAAAACACCACCGTGGTCTTTCCCGTTCCGGTGGATTTTTTCTCCGGACTGCAGAAGTTGCTAGACAAACCGGACAGGAGTAAAGAGTAAATGATTCGGAGCCGATGCGATCAGGATGAGGTGCGGTAACGATGGCGGGCAATGAAGACACAGAAATCACGCTGGGCACGGGCAAAATGCTGGCCCTGTTTTTCGGGCTGGTGGCGCTGTGCGCGGTGTTTTTCGGGATGGGATTTTCAC
>Ga0075017_100003184_pt1 | contig 10320 bp, 7 predicted proteins | sample AleBraG_ABR_2012_FD_71475 | JGI IMG/M metagenome (GOLD analysis project Ga0075017, IMG submission 71475) | Freshwater sediment microbial communities in response to fracking from Pennsylvania, USA - Alex Branch Run_MetaG_ABR_2012 | ecosystem: Environmental > Aquatic > Freshwater > Creek >... | reverse complement strand
TCCGCATGCATGCGGAACATCGGCTCAGAAAGGTCTCGCGTCAGGTCTCAGACCTCGCCCGCCTGGAGATCGAGATCTTCCAGGAGCGCAACCCGCGGGTGGCCGACAGCCAGGTCGCCGAGGCCACGCTGTATCTCAAGGGGGTCACGCTGCGCGCCCGCGACGCATCCCCCGAGATGTTCCGCTCGATCAATCTGATGGTCGACGAGCTGGCACGCCAGGTCAAGCGCCACCGCGACAAACTCCGCCACCGGCGCGAGGCCCATGCGGCCAGAGCCCGGGTCCCGGGGAACGCGCCGGGGTTGACGGCGCCCACGGTCTGAGGCGGGGCCGCCGGCCCCGCGAGCGCCGCTGCCGGTGGCCGGCCGGCGCCTCCTCGGCGAGAGCTATCCTTGGCGCATGCCGTCACTGCTCGATCGCGCGCTCAACGCGGGCGAGGCCAAGAAGTTCAGGACCTACCAGAAGCGCGTCGCGCTGATCGGCGCCTTCGAGGCCGAGCTCGAACATGACAGCGAGGTGGAGCTGCGCGCGCGGATGGACGCCCTGCGCGAGCGGGCCGCGGACGGCGAGTCGCTCGACGAGCTGCTGCCCGAGTGCTTCGCGATCGTCCGCGAGACCGGGAAGCGAACGATGGGGATGCGCCACTTCGACGTCCAGCTGATCGGCGGCATGGCGCTGCACGAGGGTCAGATCGCCGAGATGAAGACCGGCGAGGGCAAGACGCTGACGGCCACCCTGGCGGTCGTCCTGAACTCGCTGGCCGTCGGCGAGGCCGACCCAGGGGACCCCGAGCGCCGACCCCGCCGCCGCGGCGTCCACGTGGTCACCGTCAACGACTACCTGGCCCGCCGGGACGCGGAATGGATGAGCCCGATCTATGACGCCCTGGGCGTCTCGGTCGGGGTGCTCGAGAACATGCAGCCCTACGACCAGAAGATCGCGGCCTACCAGTGCGACGTCGTCTACGGCACCAACTCCGAGTTCGGCTTCGACTACCTGCGCGACAACATGGCCAAGGACCTCTCCGAAAAGGTCCAGCGCGGCCATCCGTTCGCGATCGTCGACGAGGTCGACAACATCCTGATCGACGAGGCGCGGACGCCGCTGATCATCTCCGGTGCGCCCGAACAGGCCGCCGACCTGTACGTCAGGTTCGCCCGCCTGGCCCCGCGCCTGGTGCCCGGCAAGACGCCCGAAGGGATGGATCCGCGCTCCAAGAAGCAGTTCGTCGCGGACTTCGACTACGAGATCGACGAGAAGCACAAGTCGGTCTCGATCACCGAGCAGGGCGTCGCCAAGGCCGAGCGCTTCCTCGGCATCGACCACCTCTACCGGGCAGAGAACGGCCACCTGGTCAACCACCTGCTGCAGTCCCTGCGGGCCGAGTCGCTCTACAAGCGCGACGTCGACTACGCGGTGATCGACGGCGAGGTCAAGATCATCGACGAGTTCACCGGGCGGATCCTCGACGGGCGCCGCTGGGGCGAGGGGCTGCACCAGGCGGTCGAGGCCAAGGAGAACGTCTCGGTCCAGGAGGAGAACCAGACCCTGGCGACGATCACCTACCAGAACTTCTTCCGTCTCTACGACAAGCTCTCCGGCATGACGGGGACCGCGCTCACCGAGGCGACGGAGTTCATGAAGATCTACCAGCTGCCGGTCGTCCAGATCCCGACCAACCGGGAGATGGTCCGCGCCGACCGCAACGATCAGGTCTACAAGACCAAGGAGGGCAAGTGGAACGCCGTCGTCCGTGAGATCCAGGCGCGCCATGACAATGGCCAGCCGGTGCTCGTCGGGACGATCTCCGTCGAGGTCTCCGAGCTGCTCTCCGAGCGCCTGACCAAGCACGGCATCAAGCACACGGTCCTGAATGCCAAGCCCGAGCATGCCGCCCGCGAGGCCGACATCGTCGCCGAGGCGGGCCAGCCCGGGGCGGTCACGATCGCCACCAACATGGCCGGGCGAGGCGTCGACATCAAGCTCGGCGGCAACCCCGAGCACCTGGCTGAGCAGCAGCTGGCCCGCGAGGGGCTTGCCCCCGACGCCGGCGAGGCCTACACGAGCCGGATGGCCGAGATCCTGCCCGAGCTCGAAGCCCAGGTGGCGGTCAACCGCGAGCAGGTGATGGCGGCCGGCGGGCTCTTCATCTGCGGCACCGAGCGCCACGAGTCGCGCCGGATCGACAACCAGCTGCGCGGCCGGGCCGGACGCCAGGGCGATCCCGGCGAGTCGCGCTTCTTCCTGTCGGCCGAGGACGACCTGGTGCGGCTGTTCGCCGGCGACCGGATCTACCGGATCCTCGACAAACTCGGCGGCATCGACGAGGAGGGCAACGAGGAACCGATCGAGGCGGGCATGCTCTCCAAACAGATCGAAAAAGCCCAGAAGAAGGTCGAGGACCAGAACTTCCTGATCCGCAAGCGGGTCCTCGAATACGACGACGTCATGAACGAGCAGCGGCGCGTCATCTACGCCTACCGCGACGAGGTGCTCGAAGGCAAGTCGATCGGCGAGGAGGCCCGCCGCGAGGTCGCCGCGGTGATCGAGCGGACCGTCGATCAGTACACGGCGGGCGACTTCGTCGAGGACTGGGACGTCGACGGGCTGTTCACGGCGATCGGCCAGTTCTTCCCGCCGGAGGCCGGCAGCGAGGAGCTGGAGAGCCAGACGAGCGACCGCGGGGCGCTGACCGACGCGCTGGTCGCCGACGCCACGGCCCGCTACGACGCACGCGAACAGGCGCTCGGCGAGGAGCTGATGGGGGCGCTGGAGCGCTTCCTGCTGCTGCAGATCATCGACGAACGCTGGCGCGAGCACCTGTTCGACATGGACTATCTGCGCGAGGGCATCCACCTGCGCGGCTTTGCCCAGATCGACCCGCTGGTGGCCTACAAGAACGAGGCCTTCACGCTGTTCGGCGACCTCATGAACAGCGTCTGGACCGACTATGCGCGGATGATCTTCAACGTCCAGGTCAACATCGAGGGTGAGAACGGCGGCCCGCCGCCGCTGCCCTCCTTCAAGGCGTCCGGCAGCGCGACCCGGGCCGGGAGGGTCTCCTACTCCGGCGGCTCGAGCGTGGCCGGCGCGGGCGCCCTGGCCGCCGCCGCGGCAGCCGCCGGCGGGAGCCAGGAATTCGGCGCCGAGCAGGAACTGGCGCCGATGCCGGCCGTCGAGCAGCGGGTCCTCGACGTCGAGCACCAGGTCGGGCGCAACGATCCCTGCTGGTGCGGCAGCGGCAAGAAGTTCAAGAAGTGCCACGGTTCCTGAGGCGCTGTGCGAGCCGCCCGCTTCCACGCCTACGGGGACCTCGATTCGATCTCCGTCGACGAGATCGAGCCGCCGGTTCCCGGCGAGGGTGAGATCTCGCTGCGCGTCCGGGCGGCGGGCGTCAACCCGATCGACTGGAAGATCCTGCACGGCATGCTTGCGGGCGGGGAGCCGCTCGACGGGCCGCGCGGGATCGGCGTCGACGTGGCCGGCATCGTCGAGCGGGTCGGGCCCGGTGTGAGCTCCGTCTCGCCCGGCGAGGAGATGCTCGGCTCGCCGATCAGCCCGGCCTTCGCGGAGATCGCCCTGAGCCGGCCGGAGCTGCTGGTGCGAAAGCCCCCGGCCGTGAGCTGGGAGGTCGCCGGCAGCCTGGCGGTGGTCGTCGGCACCGCATATGCGACGCTCGACCGGCTGAAGCTCACGGCGGGCGAGACGCTCCTGATCCTGGGCGCCTCGGGCGCGGTCGGGTCGGTCGCGATCCAGCTGGCGCTCGCCCGCGGCATCGCCGTGATCGGCACCGCCGGCGGGGCGAAGCTCGGGCAGCTCGAGCGACTGGGCGCCACCCCCGTCCTCTACGGCGACGGCCTCGCCGAGCGTCTGCGCGAGGCCGCTCCGGAGGGCGTGGATGCGGCGCTGGACGCCTCCGGCCACGGCGAGCTTGCGCTGGCCGTCGAGCTGGCGGGAGGGACGCAGCGGGTCCTGACGATCGCCTCCGCGGCCGGCGCCGGGGAGCTGGGCGTGGAGTTCCACGCAGGCGGCGGCGGCGATCTGTCGGTCCGAGCGCTCGAAGAGGTGCTGCCGCTGATCGCGGCCGGCAGCTTCGAGTTCCCGATCGCCGGCATCTACGATCTCGGCCAGGTCGCTGATGCGCTGCGCGAGAGCGAGCACGGCCATCCGGCCGGCAAGCTGGTGATCGTGCCGCAGTAGCCCCGGCCGGGGGCTGATAGCGTGGAGGGGTGGCCATCACCGATGCGAGCGAGTCGATTCCGCAGCGCCTGGCCTCTGTCCGCGAGCAGATGAAACTGCTCTCGGACTATCTTTGACCCGGCTAGGCTGGCCGAGCGCGTGCTGTCGCTCGAGGGCGAGATGGAAGCCGAGGGCTTCTGGGAGGACTCCGACCGGGCCGGGGCGGTCTCCGCCGAGCATGCCCGGGCCTCGCGGCGCCTCGAGTCCTTCCGGGAGCTGGCCGGCGACGTAGAGGACCTCGACGGGCTGGCCGAGATGGCCGGCGAGGACCCCACGCTCGAGGGCGAGGTAGGGGAGCAGATCGCCTCGGTCGAGCAGCGTCTGGCGGCGCTCGAGGAGCAGCGCCTCTTCGCGGGGCGCTACGACGGCGGCGACGCCCTCGTGACGGTCAACGCCGGCGCCGGAGGGACGGACGCCCAGGACTGGGCCGAGATGGTCCTGCGGATGCTGATGCGCTGGGCCGAAGGCCGAGGCTTCGGCGTCGAGCTGCTCGAGGTCTCCGAGGGTGAGGAAGCGGGGATCAAGTCGGCGACCTTCCGCGCCTCGGGCGAGAACGCCTACGGGCTGCTCGGCGCCGAGCGCGGCGTCCACCGGCTCGTCCGCCTGTCCCCGTTCGACTCGGCTCACCGGCGCCAGACGAGCTTCGCGGGCGTCGAGGTGGCGCCCGTCGTGAAGGACACGGGCGAGGTCGAGATCAACGAGGACGACCTGCAGGTCGACACCTACCGCGCCTCGGGGGCCGGCGGGCAGCACGTCAACAAGACCGACTCGGCGGTGCGGATCACCCACCGCCCCTCGGGGATCGTCGTGCAGTGCCAGAACGAGCGCTCGCAGTCCTCGAACCGAGCCACGGCGATGGCGATGCTCAGAGCGAAGCTGCTCGAGCGCAAGGAGCGCGAACGCCAGGAGGAGATCGCGCGGGAGAAGGGCGAGGCCCAGGACGTCAACTTCGGCTCGCAGATCCGCTCCTACGTCCTGCACCCCTACACGATGGCCAAGGACCACCGCACCGGCCACGAGATGGGCGACGTCCAGCGTGTCCTCGACGGCGACCTCGACGGCTTCATCCGGGCCTACCTGCTCTCCAGCGCCACCACGAGCGCCTAGCCGTGGCGGGGCTGCGCGAGCTCGTCGAGGGGGCCCTCGCGGAGGACATCGGCACGGGTGACGTGACGACCGGGGCGACGGTCGGCGCCGAGGACCGGGCCAGGACGCTGATCGCCCAGAAGGCGCCGGGGATCATCTTCGGCCTCGAGGCGGCCGAGTTGGCCTTCGCCCTGCTCGACCCCGACGCGGTGTCCGAGCGCCTGACCGAGGAGGGACGCTGGCGCGAGCGGGGCGAGGTCCTCGCGATCAGCGGTCGGGCGGCGGCCCTGCTGAGCGCCGAGCGGACGGCGCTGAACTTCCTCGCCCACCTCTCCGGGGTCGCCACGATGGCCGCCCGGGCCGTGCGGGCCGTCGAGGGCACCGGCGCCCGGGTCCTCGACACCCGCAAGACGACGCCCGGCCTGCGGGCGCTGGAGAAGGCCGCCGTGCGGGCCGGGGGCGCCCTGAACCACCGCGCCGGGCTCTACGACGCGATCCTGATCAAGGAGAACCACATCGCGGCGGCCGGCGGGATCGCCGAGGCGGTTCGCCTGGCCCGGCAGGCCGCCCCCGAGCTGGCGGGCACGCTCGAGGTCGAGGTCCGCGACCGGGACGAGATCGACGAGGCACTTGCGGTGGGCGCTCCGCGGCTGCTGCTGGACAACATGGACGAGGCAGGGCTGCGGGCGGCCGTGGCCCAGGTGGCCGGCCGCGCGGAGCTCGAGGCCAGCGGCGGAGTCACCCTGCAGACGCTCCCGGGCATCGCGGGCACCGGGGTAGAATGGATCTCGATGGGTGCCCTGACCCACTCGGCGCCCGCCCTCGACCTCTCTCTCACACTGGAGAAGCTGCCATGAACCTGCCCATGGCCCCCGCCCAGCGCCCGCTTGAGATCCTCTCGCGCGAGGAGATCGACGGGCTCCAGCAGGAGATCCGTGCGCTCGCCGCCGAGCGTGGCGCCGTCATCCTGGCGCACAACTACCAGGTCCCCGAGGTCCAGGACGTCGCCGACTACGTCGGCGACTCGCTCGGCCTCTCGCGTCGGGCCGCGGCGGCCGAGGGCGAGACGATCGTCTTCTGCGGCGTCCACTTCATGGCCGAGACGGCGTCGATCCTGTGCCCCTCCAAGACGGTCCTGATCCCCGACCTCGACGCCGGCTGCTCGCTGGCGGCCTCGATCGACGCCGAGCAGCTGGCCGACTGGCGGGCGCAGTATCCGCGGGGCGTCGTCGTGATGTACGTCAACACGACGGCCGAGGTCAAGGCGCTGACCGACTACTGCTGCACCTCGGCCAACGCCGTCGAGGTGGTGCGCCACATCTATGAGACCCACGGCCCGGACACCGAGATCCTGTTCGGCCCCGACATGTGGCTGGGCGCCTACGTCGAGCACGAACTGGGCCGGCGGATGCACGTCTGGGACGGGGAGTGCCACGTGCACGCCGGGATCCGCCCCGCGGACATCGAGGCGATCCGTGCGGCCCACCCCGGAGCCGACCTCCTGATCCACCCCGAGTGCGGCTGCTCGACGAGCATCATGGAGTACGTCGCCGCCGGCGAGATATCGGCCGAGCGGGTGCACATGCTCTCGACCGGCGGGATGCTCGACTTCGCCCACGAGGCCGCCCGGACCGGCACGTCCGAGGCGATCGTGGCGACCGAGATCGGCATGCTCCACCCGCTGCAGATGGCGGCCCCCGACGTGAAGTTCATCCCCGCGACAGCCGAGGCGAGCTGCGTCTTCATGAAGATGATCACGCTGCCCAAGCTGCGCGACGCGCTGCGCGAGATGCGGTTCGAGGTGCGGGTGGCGGAGGAGATCGCCGTCCGGGCACGGGTGCCGATCGACCGCATGGTCGCGATCGGCTGAACCCGCGTCAGCGGATCCGCTCCCCCGCTGCGACTGACCGGGGGCCGTACCCCGGGGCCTAGAACTCCGAGGCCTCGTGCGGCCCGACGCAGGCCACGGCGAGGCTTTCGGTGATGCCGGCCGCCACCTCGCGGACCTCGGCGAAGGTGACCGAGTCGATCGCCTCGATCGCGTCGTCGGGGTCGATCGTGGCGTCGTAGACGATCGACTGGCCGGCGGCGTGACGGGCGACGGCGTTCGTGTTCTCGAACGACAGGACCAGGCGCCCGGCGGTGTAGGCGCGGGCCCGCTCGACCTCCTCCTCCCGCGGCCCGTCGGTGCGCAGCTCATCGACGATCTCGCGCATCCGCGTGTAGGCCTCGATGCACTTGGCCGACTCCAGGCCCGAGCCGAGTTGCAGGATCGGCACGTCGGCGAAGGCATGGGCGATCGCGTAGACCGAGTAGCAGAGGCCGCGCTTCTCGCGGATCTCGTCGAACAGGCGCGAGCCCATCGAGCCTCCGAGCAGCGTCGAGTAGATCGCCAGGGCGGCCCGTTCGCGGACGTCCGTGACCGTGATCCGGGGCCGGTAGATCATCCGCAGGTGGGACTGGTTGGTGTCCCGCTGCTCGACCAGCGTGTCCGGCGCGAAGCCCGGCGCGGGCTCGTAGGGGGCCGGTGGCGGGAGCGATGGGAAGCGGCCGAAGTGCTCGTGCAGCTCGGCCTGGTCGGGCAGGTGGTCGAGGTTGCCGACCAGGAAGGCCCCGCCGGCCGAACCCGACCAGCGCCGCTCGCGGAAGGCGACGATCCCCTCGCGGGTGAAGCTGCGCAGGTTCTCCTCGGGGCCGAGCACGGGGCGCCCCAGCGGGTGATCGCCGAAGGCGGCCCGATCGATCAGGTGCTCGGCGACCATCGACGGCTGGTCGAAGGCCCGGTTGATCTCCTGGATCACGACACCCCGCTCGCGGTCGAGCTCCTCGGCGTCGATCCGCGGGCGCCCGACGAAGTCCGTCAGCAGGTCGATCGCGGCCGGTGCGCTCTCGGCCCGGACGGTGATGTGGAAGGCGACGAGGTCGTGGCTGGTATAGGCGTTCAGGACCCCGCCGAGGCGCTCGGCGGTCTCGTTGACATCGCTGTAGTGGGGGTACTTCTCGCCCCCCTTGAAGACGAGGTGCTCGAGGAAGTGAGCCATCCCGTTCTCCCGGGGCGACTCGTTGCGGGCACCGGCATCGAAGGCGACGAGGACGGTCAGGGCGCGGGTTCCGGGCAACTCGATGGCATGCACGGGCATGTCGTTGGCGGCGACGGTGCTGGTCGTGATCGAGGACATGGACAGCACCCTAGAGCCTGATCGGCCTGCCCCCGGTTGCCGCTCGTCTACGCTTGCCCCTGCCGATGCCCGAACGACCGCCCCGCCGGCCGCAGCGCCTGGCCCTACTCGCCCTCCTGGCGCCCGTGCTGCTGCTCGCCGGGCTGTGGCTCGGCGGGCATCCCGAACACCTGCCGGGCTTCCTCAAGAAGGCGTTCATCGCCAACCACGCGACCCTGGTCGTCGATGAAGCGATCGGCCGGGTGGCCCGCGACTACTACCGCAAGGTCCCCGTCTCGCAGCTCTCGGATGCCTCGATCTCCGGGGTCGTGAAGAGCCTCGGCGACCGCTTCTCGCACTACCTGACGGCCGGCGAATACGCCGAATTCAACTCGCCGCCGCACTTCGCCGGCATCGGCGTCGTCGTCAACCCGCTCCAGCGCGGCCTGATGATCGCGCGCGTCTTCGACTCCTCGCCGGCCTCGCGGGCGGGCCTGAAGGCCGGCGACCTGATCACGGCCGCCGGCGGGCGCAGGCTGGAGGGCCTCTCCTCCGAAGCCGCGACCGCCCTGATCCGCGGCCAGCCGGGGACCGACGTCCTGCTGCGGGTCGAATCGGGCCCGCCCGGGCGCCGCCACACGAGGAGCGTGAAGATCACCCGGGCGACGGTCTCCGAGCCGGTCGTAGCCTCGGCCAGCCGGACGGTCGCCGCGAAGAAGCTGGGGGTGGTGGCGCTGGCCGAGTTCAGCCCCGGAGCCCACGGCGAAGTCCGTGAAGCGGTCGAACGGCTGCTGCGCGAAAAGGCCCGGGGGATCGTCTTCGATCTGCGTGGCAACGGCGGCGGCCTGGTTTCCGAGGCCCAGCTGATCGCCTCCATCTTCGTGGCCAAGGGGACGATCGTCTCGACGCGGGGTCGGACCCAGGCGCCCCAGACGCTGATCGCCCTGGGCGACCCGATCCCGGCTTCGGTCCCGGTCGTCGTGCTGGTCGACTCCGGAACGGCCTCGGCCTCGGAGATCGTCACGGCGGCGCTCCAGGATCACCGCCGGGCGACCGTCGTCGGGACACACACCTTCGGCAAGGGGGTCTTTCAGGAGGAGGAGCCGCTGTCCAACGGAGGGGCGCTCGACATCACGGTCGGCGAGTACTTCACGCCCAACGGGCGCAACCTCGGTGGCGGCGGCGTCAAGCAGGGCGCGGGGATCACGCCCGAAGTCCCGATTCCCGGTGCGAGCGTCGACACGCCAAAGGGCCTCACCGTCGCCTTTGAAACGCTCGCGGCCAAAGTGAGGTGAGCCGCTCCGGCACGGGCGCCCCGTTCGTCGCCGTCCTCGAGCGGCGAGGGCGCTTCCTGACGGCGAAACGCCTGTTTCCCGAGCCCCACTCCCTGGGGGCGCCACGGCGCGGCGGCTCCAGCGGCATGGTCGTCGCCTCGGCCAACTCCTCTCCGGGCAGCCTTGCCGGTGCTCGCGAGGGTGATCTGGTGCTCGTGGCGCCCGCCGCTAGGGGATCCCGGGCCCGGGTCCAGCTGCGGATCGGGCGCCCGGACGTCGCCCGCGACGTGATCGAGGCGCTGCTGCTCGACCGCGGCCATGCCCGCCGTTTCGCCCCGGCCGTCGAGCGCGAAGCGCGCGAGGCCGGCGAGCGGGTGATGGCCGAGCGCTCGGCCCGCCGCGACCTGACGGGCCTCGCGACGTTGACGATCGACCCGGTCAGTGCGCGGGACTTCGACGACGCCATCTCGGCCGAAGCGGACGGCGACGAACGGGGCGCCCGTGCCGGAGCGGCTCACCTCACTTTGGCCGCGAGCGTTTCAAAGGCGACGGTGAGGCCCTTT
>Ga0075017_100003181_pt1 | contig 10323 bp, 10 predicted proteins | sample AleBraG_ABR_2012_FD_71475 | JGI IMG/M metagenome (GOLD analysis project Ga0075017, IMG submission 71475) | Freshwater sediment microbial communities in response to fracking from Pennsylvania, USA - Alex Branch Run_MetaG_ABR_2012 | ecosystem: Environmental > Aquatic > Freshwater > Creek >... | reverse complement strand
CAGTGAGTTCTGGGCGACCGACGCGACCGACGACTTGTAGTCCGAGACTTGCAGCATGTAGAGCCGCCCGACGAGCAGGATGAAGAGCAGGACGAAGAACCCCCCGATGATCTTCCAGCGTCGTTCGGGGCGGGTCTGGACGTCGGTCGGGGCCGCCACGAGGTCGCGGATACCGACGGGCTTGGGTTCGTTGATGGTGAGGCCACGGCCACGAAACGGGTGCAACGACACCCACGGGCGCCAAACCCGTGAGAACCACGACCCGATGGGTCGACTGCGCCACGAACCCTTCATCGGCGAACCCGCGCACCCGAGCCGGACACCATGATGGCGAGTCGACCGACCGGACGGGCCAGCAAGAAGAAGGCGACCGCGTTGACGACCATCGACTCGCCGAGGCTGGCGTGCCACATCGAGAAATGTAAGGTCAACGCGCCGGCCACCACGTACGCCAACGGCGCGACGAACCCCGCCGCGGCCGCGATGACCGGCGTCACCCACAAGGCGGCCGAATCGAGGTCACCCACACCCTCACGGCCGAGGCGCGACGCCACGTAGGCAATGGCCAACCCGACGAGGGCGGTCAGCCCGAACGGCGTGGCGGCGTGGGTGTCGAAAAAGATGCCCGAGAGCAAGGCACTCCACACGGCGAGCGAGGCCGATCCGGCCAGGCCCAGGGCCAACGGCCAGAGCCAGACGAGCATCACCACCACGCCGTCGATTCGCAGCGACGACAGGATCGCCAACTGGAAGGCGACGATGAACAGGGTCACGATCGTGACGGGGATCAACGCTCGGTTCACGTGGATGGCTCCCACTGGACGACGTCGAGGTAGGTCAGGTGGCGCAGGTCGGCGGCGGGCTTCAGCGTCAGGTCGTACGTGGCCGCCCCTGGCGTGAGCGTCAGGCTGGTCACCGACGCCACCGGTAGGCCGGGCGGATAGAGACCGCCCTGCAGGCCGTCGGTCCACAGCAGTGTCCCCGTCTTCAATGACGTGTTCAGCGGGACCGACGTCGCGCGCAGACCGCTGTTGACGCCCTGGCCCGTGACGATGATCGACTTGGCCCCGTGTCCGTCGGTGACACCGATCGACGAGTCGATGTCGGTGATCAGACGGACGGTCGCGCCGTGCGGCGTCGTCGAGATCACGGTGCCGACGAGACCGCCGTTGCCGACCACGGGCATGCCGACGAGGATGCCGTTGTCACGCCCCTTGGAGATGTCGATGGTCGCGGCGAAGTTGGTTGGTGAGATCGCCGTGACCTGCACCGCGACGCTCGGCAGCGACCCGACGTACGGAACGTGGAGCTCGGTCGTCAACTGTTGGAGCTGTCGTTCGAGCGGCCACACCTGATTGGCCCGAAGTTGCGCCTGGCCCAATTCGTAGCGGAGCTTCTGGTTCTGGTTGACGACGTCGCTGTAGTTCACGACACCGGCGAACAGGTGACCGATGGGACGGGCGATCGTGCTGACCGTCCAGTCGAACGGCGCGACCACGAGGTTCGCCACACCGCGCAGTCCGCTGACGATGCCGCCGCTGAGGTACAACACGACCAGGATCGCCGTCACGAAAGCGGCAGCCGTCCAGCTTCGACGTCTCGTCCGATCGGTGGCCACGGTTTAGCGCGAAGGACTGGTCTTCAACATGCGCGCGAAGACCTCAAGTTCTTCGAGACACATGCCACTGCCCAGGGCCACGCAGTTCAACGGGTCCTCGGCGACGATGATTGGCATGTTGGTCTCGAACTCGAGACGTGCGGCGATCCCCGCCAGCAGCGCGCCGCCGCCGGTGAGGACAATTCCCTGTTCCATCAGGTCCGATGAAAGTTCCGGAGGCGTACGGTCCAGGGTCACCTTGACCGCGTCGACGATCGCCTGCACCGGCTCTTCCATGGCCTTGCGGATCTGCTCGGTGGAGATGACGACCGTCTTGGGCAAACCGGTGACGAGGTCGCGTCCACGGATCTCCGCGCGCAACTCCTCTTCGAGCGGGTACGCCGATCCGAGTTGAATCTTGATCTCCTCAGCCGTACGCTCACCGAGCGCCAACTGGAACTCCTTTTTCACGAAGGTGATCAACGCTTCGTCGAGTTCGTCTCCACCCACGCGGATCGACTGACTGGTGACGATGCCTCCCAGGGAGATGACGGCTACTTCCGTCGTGCCTCCGCCGATGTCGACGACCATGTTGCCGGTCGGCTCGTGGATCGGAAGTCCGGCGCCGATCGCGGCGGCCATCGGCTCTTCGATGATGTAGGCCTTGCGCGCGCCGGCGAACTCGGCGGCCTCCATGACCGCTCGCTGCTCGACGCCGGTGATGCCCGACGGCACGCAGATGACCATTCGCGGCTTGGCGAAGCGTCGCTGGTGCACGCGGTGGATGAAGTAGCGCAGCATCTTCTCGCAGATTTCGAAGTCGGCGATCACGCCGTCCTTCAGTGGCCGGATCGCCTGGATATTGCTCGGCGTTCGACCGATCATCCGCTTCGCCTCGGCACCGACGGCCAAGGGCTTGCCGTCCTTGACGTCGACCGCGACCACCGACGGCTCGTTCAAGACGATGCCCCGACCGCGCACGTAGACGAGCGTGTTGGCCGTACCGAGGTCAACGGCCATGTCACGACCCAAGAGAGAGAAACGACTATCAACCATAAGGAGACCCTTTATGAGGGCAGCGACCGGTACCCTCTTCAGTACAAGGCTAGGGCACAACTAGCACGGTTGACCAGTAGCCCCCGGGAAACCTGTTACTCAAAGAAGATTGCGATCTCTCGTCGCGCCGATTCGGCCGAATCGGACCCGTGGATGAGATTCTCGCGCATCTCGATCGCGAAGTCCCCTCGAATGGTTCCGGGTGCCGCCTCCTTCGCATTGGTGGCCCCCATGAGCGTGCGCACCACCTGCCACGTGTCGCTCGGCCCCTCCACCACCATCACGAACGACGGTCCACGCGTGATGAACGTGACCAGGTCGTCGTAGTACGACTTGCCAACGTGCTCGGCGTAGTGTCGTGCCGCGAGATCGGCGTCAATTGTCCGCAACTGTCCGGCCACGAGGTGCAATCCCTTTCGCTCGAGTCGCGCCACGATCTCGCCGACGAGGCGCCGTTCGACCCCGTCGGGCTTGACGATGACCAGAGTTCTATCCACGACGATGCAATCTAACAGTCCTAGACGATATGTCGAGAGGCGACGTGCAACACCACGCCGCGTACCTCGGCCACCAGATAGAGACTGCCCGCCGCCACGATGAGGTCGTCGTCCGAAGAGAGTTCGCGCGCGTGCGCGAGCGCCGTTGCGACACTCGGGTGCTCGTACGCCACTCCCCCCAGGTCCCTTATTGTCGTGGCGACGACGTGTGCGCTCACGGCGCGACTGGACTGCGGCGCGCAGCAGTGGAACTCGGTGAATCCCAGTTGCACGAGTGGCTCGACCATGTCGTGGACGTCGCGGCCCTGCAACATGCCGACGACGCAGCGCCGCGCACCACTGACGTGGAAGGCGCCGTCGAGCGCCGCAACGAGCGCGCGCATTCCGGCGGGGTTGTGCGCGCCGTCGACCACGATCATGGGGCTTCGACTCAACAGTTCCATTCGACCAGGCATGCGGATCGTGCGCAGTGTCGACGTGACCACGTCGTCGCCCAGCGCCCGACCGAGGAAGGCCTCGGCGGCGACGATGGCCGTCGCGGCGTTGATCCCCTGATGGATGCCGTGCAGCGAGACGAGCACGTCGTCGTACCGGTCGTAGGGCGTCCGCAGCGTGATCGCGCGGCCACCGACGGCCAATTCGTTCTGTTCGAGCGCGTACGAATCATCGAACTCCCACAACGCGGCGCCGATCGACCCGGCCCGGTGGCGGGCGATCTCGACGACGATGGCGTTGGTCGTGGCGAGGATCGCGATGCCCTCGGGACGGAATATCCCCACCTTGTCCGACGCGATCTCGCCAATCGTGGTTCCCAGAACCGCCGTGTGGTCCAGGTCCACGTTGGTCAGAACCGCGACGTCGCTGTCGATGACGTTGGTCGAGTCCCACGTACCACCCATGCCAACCTCGATCACGGCGACGTCGACACCCTCGTCGGAGAAGTGCAACAGCGCAGCTGCGGTCAGCAACTCGAATCTCGTCAGGACGATGCCGCTGACTGACTCCACGTCGCTCAGGCGCTCCAGCAGTCCGACGAACGCCTCGTCGTCGACCGGTGCGCCGTTGAGGGCGATGCGCTCGTTGACCTCGTGGAGGTCGGGACTCGTGAACGTCCCCACCCGCAGTCCCGTCGCGACCAGGAGCGCACTGATCATCGTCGACGTCGTGCCCTTCCCGTTGGTCCCGGTCACGTGGATCGTCGGATAATCATGCTGAGGCTCAGCGAGGAGCGTCAGCGTGTCAACGATCGGGGCCAGGGTCGGCACGGCCGCACGGTTCGGCGCGACCCGCTCGAAGTCGACGTGCGACTCCAGCCACGTCAACGCCTCAACGTACGAACTGAACCGCACGTGTTAGCTGGCGCGACGGGTGCGCGTCGTCTTTCGTAATTCGTAACTGGGCGCGATGTGCCCTCGTACGGCCTCGCCGGTCACGACGCACTTCACGACGTCGGCGCGCCCCGGGACGTCGTACATGGGCTCGAGCAAAACGCTCTCGAGGATCGAACGAAGTCCACGTGCTCCGGTTCCCCGTTCGAGCGCGAGGTCGGCAATCGCTTCGAGCGCGTCCTCTTCGATGACCAGTTCCACTCCATCCATCGCGAGCACCTGTTGGAACTGCTTGACGAGCGAGTTCTTGGGTTCGGTGAGGACCTTGATCAGCATGTCACGGTCCAGTTGCTGCACGGCGCTGACGATGGGCAGGCGACCAATGAACTCGGGGATCAACCCGAACTTGACGAGGTCCTCGGGCAGCGCGTGACGGAAGAGTTCGGCGTCGCCGGCGCGCCTGGACTCGACGGGCTGGTTGAATCCCATCGACTTCTTGCCCATTCGTCGTTCAATAATGTTTTCGAGTCCCGCGAAGGCGCCACCACAGATGAACAGGACGTTCGAAGTGTCGATCGTGATGAATTCCTGGTGCGGGTGTTTGCGTCCTCCCTGTGGCGGCACACTGGCCACGGTGCCCTCGAGAATCTTCAGCAGGGCCTGCTGGACGCCTTCACCCGACACGTCGCGCGTGATCGACGGGTTCTCCGCCTTACGCGCGATCTTGTCGATCTCGTCGATGTAGATGATGCCGCGCTCGGCCCGCTTGACGTCGAAGTCAGCCGCCGAGAGGAGCTTCAGGAGGATGTTCTCCACGTCTTCGCCGACGTAGCCCGCCTCGGTCAACGCGGTGGCGTCGGCGATGGCGAACGGCACGTTGAGCATCCGTGCAAGCGTTTGGGCAAGGAAGGTCTTACCGCAACCGGTCGGACCGAGTAGCAGCACGTTCGACTTGGCGACTTCGACGTCGTCGTCGTGCAGCGGTCCGGTTTGGATTCGTTTGTAGTGGTTGTACACCGCCACCGACAGGATCTTCTTGGTGTCGACTTGGCCGATCACGAATTCGTCGAGGAAAGCGGAGATCTCGCGAGGCGTCGGAAGGTCGTCCATGACGAACTCCGGACGGTCGCCGAACTCGTCGGCGATGATGTCGTTGCAGAGGTCAATACACTCGTCGCAGATGTAGACGCTCGGACCCGCGATGAGCTTCTTGACCTGCTTTTGACCCTTCGCGCAGAAGCTGCACTTAATCAGGTCGTTGCTTTCACCGAACTTAGCCACCAGATCCCTCCGACACGACGACCGACCCAGCCATCCTACGGGCCCGCAACCTCAAATCGAGGTACCTACGGTCGAGCGGTGATGACTTCGTCAATTAAGCCGTATTCCACCGCTTCGTCAGCGCTGATGATGAAGTCGCGGTCGGTGTCCTTGGTGATCCGATCGACGGATTGACCCGTGTCATGAGCAAGCATGGCGTTGAGCATGTCCTTCATGCGAAGGATCTCACGGGCTTGAATCTCGATGTCCGACGCCTGGCCACCGACGCCGCCCCAGGGCTGGTGTAGCAGCACCCGAGCGTGCGGCAGCGCGAAGCGCTTGCCCTTCGTGCCCGCGCCGAGCAACACCGCAGCCGCCGACGCGGCCTGACCGAAGCAGAACGTGGACACGGCCGGCTTGATGTACTTCATCGTGTCGTAGATCGCGAGCAGTCCGGTGATGTCACCACCCGGGGAGTTGATGTAGAGGTTTATGTCCTTGTCCGGGTCCTCTGACTCGAGGAAGAGCATCTGGGCGCACACGAGGTTCGCGATCGTGTCGTCGATCGGGGTGCCGAGGAAGATGATCCGCTCGCGCAGCAAGCGGCTGTACAAGTCGTAGGCTCGCTCGCCACGGTTCGACGATTCGACGACAGTGGGGACGAGGTAGTTCTGGGCGCGGAAGTGATCGTTCACGGAAATACCTTAGGCGTCGAGCGCGTCGGACTGATCGGTTCGCAGCATCTCGGGGTCGATCTCGACGCCCTCGGGGTCGACGAAGGTCACATTCTCACTGAGCCATTTCGATGCCTTCATCTTGGCCACCTCGGCCTGGAAGGTCACGGCGCGTCCGGAGTCGCGAAGGTTCTTGCGCAGCTCGTCGGCCGGCACGTTCATCTCAAGGGCGGTCTTCTCGAGTTCCTCGTCGATCTCCACCTGGGTCGGCTCGAGGCCCTCGACCTTGGCGAGCGCGCGCAGCGCCAGGTCTATCCGCACGGCCCGGCTCGCGTCGTCGCGCAACGTCGCCAGCAACGCGTCGGGTGTTTGGTTGGTCACTTGCAGGAACGTCTCGAGATTCAACTTCTGCTGGCCAAGTCGGTGCCCGAGGTCGTGCAGTCGCTCATTCGTCTCGGCGTCGACGAGAACCTCAGGGACGTCGTCGGTGACCAGGTCACCGAGCGCAACGAGCATCGCGTCTCGCTGGGACATCTGAGCCTCGACGATCCTCATGCTTCGCATCTGGTTGATGATCGATTCTCGCATCTCCTCGACGGTCGGCCACTCGGTGTTCTCCTCGACCCATTCATCGGTGAGTTCAGGGAGATCGCGTTGCTGGACTTGCTTGAGCTTCATCTCGTAGGTCGCCGCGACGCCGCCGCCGACCGTGCCGTTCACCTTGAGGTCTTCGCCGGCCTTCAGACCGAGGATCAACTCGTCGACACCGTCGGTGATCGTGCCCGATCCCACCGTGTACATGAAGTCGGACATGTCGAGCGGCTCGGCGTCCGTGCCGATCTGTTGCACGTGGATGTCCATCGTCACCAGGTCGCCGGTGACGATCGGACGCTCGACCGCGACGAGGACGGCGTCGGTCTCGCGAAACCGGTCGATCTGAGCGTCGACGTCGGTATCGCTCACGACCGGCGACGGTATCGTCACGCGCAGGTCCCGTTGACCCGAGATGAGGACCTCGGGTCGAACCTCCACGTCGGCCTCGAAACAGAGCGTCCCCTCCTCTTCGCCGTCGGTGATGTTGATGTCGGGCTGGCCAATTGGGTCGATCAGGGTGTCGGCGACGGCGCGAGCGTAGAAGTCGGGCATCGATTCGCGGATGGCCTCGGAGCGCAGGACACCCGGCCCGCCGATATTGGCGATCAGGACGTTCTTGGGCACCTTGCCCTTGCGGAATCCCTTGACGCTGACCTGCTTGGCGAGTTCGACGGCCGCGGCGTCGATGGCCTCGTTCATCTCGGCGTCGTCGATCTCGACCGTGATCTTGACTCGGTTGTTGTCCAGGGAGGTAGTGGTTGCGCGCATAGAAGTGACCAGCCTAATGGCTGGGCTGGGCCGGGCTATATCAAGACGGCCAGTCCGGTAGCGAAGGCTTCGGCGAGGTCTCGGTCTCCGCGAACATCGGTCGCCGAGGCCGAGAGGAAGGCGCCGGCGCTGATGCGGCCCGCCCCTCGCCGCCAGAAGAGCGCCACCGGCGTGGTCACCTCCAGGGTTGGCGCACCCTCGAGGTGATCGAGGGCGACGGCGCGGCCGTCGCGCACGCCCACCAAGATCGTGCGACCTTGTCGACCGGTCAAATTGATTTGGACCGTTGTACCCTCGGGTGCCTTCGCCTTCTTGCCCACCACGAACGGTACGACCGCCTCGAATCGATTGACGACAATCTCCTCGCCGGGACCGTGGTCGTCCTCGGGTTGCAGAAGTGCGTCCCTGATGTCCTGGAGATGGATCCAGCTGTCGAGGACGCGAGTCTCCTGGAATCGGTGGTACGGGCGCTCCCCTTCCGGACTCCATCCGACCTTGTTCCACTGCTCGTCCGTCAACGCCCGCAGTGCCGCGATCGACCTGGCGGCGGCGTCGCGGAACTGGTCGAGCACCTCGACGCCCGGCTCGTGCCGGTGGGCCTGCACGAAGGCCTCGTTGAGCTCTCCGATGGGGTTGTGGACGTAGTCGGGCCACGATCCCGCGAACTCGGGAACGGGACCACCTCGGAGCATCACTTCGAAGCCGAGGAGGTGGCTGACGACGTCACGGACACTCCAGCCCGGACACGGCGTCGGGAGGTCGTAGGCCTCGGGAGGTTGGGGACGCAGCAGCCGGTCGATGGACGCCCACGTTTCTTCCAATGCACCGATGATCCACTCGTACGCCATCACGTCACCTCCTTCAGCGAAGCATAGGAAGAACGGCCGGCGGTGTCGACCCGATCGACTGCGAACTCAACGTCGCGCCGGGATCGACAGTCGACACCGAAAGGTCAGGTAGTAGCCTTTCCAAGTTGTTGATGAGCAGTATCGGGGCGTAGCGCAGCTTGGTTAGCGCGCCTGGTTTGGGACCAGGAGGTCCCGGGTTCGAATCCCGGCGCCCCGACCGAGGAGGCATGGACGGGTCGCGATGCGCCCTGTGACGTCGGTGGAACCTGACGGAGGTACCCCGCCCCGTCGACTCGATGATCGGTGGCGCTGTCGCGCTTGCCTCCACAACACGGTCGTCCTAGATTCGTCGTAGCGGCGAGGGAAAGTTGGGTCCGATGGCGAAGTTGACCCCGCAGATGGTGGAGGTCATCACGGCGGGGCGAGTGGCCCACTTGACGACACTCAATCCTGACGGCAGTCCTCAGATGAGCGTCGTCTGGGTCGGCGTCGACGACGGCGAGATAGTTATCGGACACCTCATGGGTGGTCGCAAGGTCCAGAACATTCGGCGAGACCCGCGTGTGGCCCTGACAATCGAAGCCGACGGAGCGAATCCCGTTGGGATGGTGCACTACTTAGCCATCTACGGCACCGCTCGACTGAGTGACGGTGGCGCCCCCGAGCTCCTCCAACGCCTCGCCCAGGTGTACGTCGGCCCGGGCGTGACGTTCCCGCCGATGGACGACCCGCCCGCGGGCCATGTCATTCACATCACGCCCGAACGGTTCGCCGGTCTCGGTCCGTGGACCGCCTGAAGGACAACCCCGGCGAGCGAGTTCGCGCACGCCACCGGCGACGCCAGATAGTCGACGTCCGATGGACGTCGACGCTGGTGCCCCCGGCAGGAGTCGAACCCGCAACCTGACGGGTAGAAACCGTCTGCTCTATCCAGTTGAGCTACAGGGGCGTAGGCCTAGCGTACCGAAGCGCTCCCCCAGCGACGAAGGTTTCGCCCACTGTGCAATACTGGAACAACTTGGTGGGCGTAGCTCAGTTGGTTAGAGCGCCAGGTTGTGGTCCTGGAGGTCGCGGGTTCGACCCCCGTCGCTCACCCCACTCACCGGCCGTTCATCGCACTTCAGAGGCGATGGCCGGGCGTCCCGTGGCGCGATGCGTCAACCCTCGCCCGTGTAGATTGCCCATGGAAACCCGTTCTGGCAGCTACTCGGAGGTACATATGACCATCGTTCGCGATTCCTTCTATATCAACGGCCAGTGGGTCAAGGCGACGTCCACCGAGACCTTCGAGGTGACCACGTCGGGCACCGGAGAACTGTTCGCCACCATTCCGGCCGGAACCGTCGACGAAGCGAACCTCGCGGTCGACGCCGCGGCCGCCGCCTTCACGTCGTGGTCGAGCACCAGCGCCAAGGAGCGCAGTGACTACCTGCTTCGGATATCCGAGAAGTTGGCGGAACGCAGTGACGAGATCTCGCTGGTCATAGCGAACGAAGTCGGAATGCCGCTCATGCTCGCCAAGGGCATCCAAGTCGGACTCCCGACGATCGCCTTCTCCGACCAGGCCCAGCGGGCCGCCGAGTTCGAATGGGAGGAAGTCGTCGGTAATTCGACGATCGTGCGCGAACCGGTGGGCGTCGTCGCCGCGATCACACCGTGGAACTATCCGCTGCACCAAATCGCCAACAAGGTGTCGGCGGC
>Ga0075017_100003179_pt1 | contig 10328 bp, 9 predicted proteins | sample AleBraG_ABR_2012_FD_71475 | JGI IMG/M metagenome (GOLD analysis project Ga0075017, IMG submission 71475) | Freshwater sediment microbial communities in response to fracking from Pennsylvania, USA - Alex Branch Run_MetaG_ABR_2012 | ecosystem: Environmental > Aquatic > Freshwater > Creek >... | reverse complement strand
GCCGGCGCCGGCACGATCATCTGGAACGGCCCGGTCGGCGTATTCGAGTTCGACCAGTTCGGCGAGGGGACCCGCACGCTCGCCAATGCAATCGCGCGCTCGAGCGCGTTCTCGCTGGCCGGCGGTGGCGACACGCTGGCCGCGATCGAGAAGTACCAGCTCGAGGAGGGCATCTCCTACATCTCCACGGGCGGCGGGGCCTTCCTCGAGTTCGTCGAGGGCAAGGTCCTGCCCGCGGTCGCGATGCTCGAGGCGCGCGCGCGCGAGGCGCCCGCGCGATGAGCGCCCTGCGCGTGCGGCGCGGGACCAAGATCGTCATCACGCTCGGGCCTGCGACCGACGACCCGCGCGTGCTGGCCGAGCTCATCCGGTCCGGCGCCGACGTCGTGCGCCTGAACTTCTCGCACGGCAGCTTCGAGGACCACGCGCGGCGCGTGGCGCTTGTGCGCGACGCCGCGCTCAGCGTCGGCCGCTACGTCGGCATCCTGGGCGACCTGAGCGGCCCCAAGATCCGCATCGAGCGCTTCGCGCACGGACCGGTCCACCTGGCCGAGGGCGCCGAGTTCACGCTCGATGTGTCGCTCGACCCGGCGGCCGGCACGGCGGCCACGGTCGGCTGTGCCTACAAAGAGCTGCCGCGCGACGTGCACGACGGCGACGTCCTGCTGCTCAACGACGGTCACATCGTGCTGCAGGTGCTCAGGGTGGCCGGGCCGCGCGTGCTGACGCGCGTGGTCACGGGCGGCGAGCTCAGCAACAACAAGGGGCTCAACCGTCGCGGCGGCGGGCTGTCGGCCGGCGCGCTCACGGACAAGGACCGCGAGGACATCCGCGCTGCGGCCCGGCTCGAGGTCGACTACCTCGGCGTGTCGTTCCCGAAGACCGCCGACGACATGCTCGAGGCGCGCGAGCTGCTGCGCCAGGCCGGCGGCAATGGCCGCACCTGCGCGAAGATCGAGCGCGCCGAGGCGATCACGCACCTCGACGACATCGTCGAGGCGAGCGATGCGGTCATGGTCGCGCGCGGCGACCTCGGTGTGGAGATGGGCTACGCCGAGCTCACGGGCCTGCAGAAGCGCATCATCCGCGCGGCCCGCCAGAAGTTCCGCGTCGTCATCACGGCCACGCAGATGATGGAATCGATGATCCACAAGCCCGTGCCGACGCGCGCCGAGGTCTCGGACGTGGCGAACGCCGTGCTCGACGGCAGCGATGCGGTCATGCTGTCGGCCGAGAGCGCGGTCGGCAAGTACCCGGTCCAGGCGGTGCAGGCCATGGCCGCCGTGATCCAGGGCGCCGAGAAGTACCAGTTCGAGCAGGGCCCGAGCCGTGCCCGCCAGCGCAACGTGGGCGAGTTCCACGGCAGCGACGAGGCGATCGCGATGGCGGCCATGTACACGGCCAGCCACCTGGACGTCAAGGCGATCGTGGCCCTGACCGAGTCCGGCTCGACGCCGCTGTGGATGTCGCGCATCCGCTCGGACATCCCGATCTACGCATTCACGCGCCACGAGGCGACGCGGCGCCGCGTGACGCTCTACCGGGGCGTCTACCCGGTGTCCTTCGACGTCACGCACACCGACCCGGAGGTCCTGTATCCGTCGATCTTCCGGCTGCTGATCGAGCTCGGGCTGTGCGCGGCCCGCGACCTCGTCATCATCACCAAGGGCGAGCTGTCGGGCGTCTCGGGCGGCACCAACTCGATGAAGATCCTTGAAGTGCGACCGTAGCCGCGCCACGGCCGGCTGCGGCACGCGGCGGGCCGGCTAGCCCGGGAGCTCGAAAAGAATGCGCAGGACCGTGACTCGCGCCGTGCTGGCCGTCGCCGCGCTGCTCGCGCTCGCGCTCGGCGCCGCCGTCGTCGCGGTGCGCGCGAGCCTGCCGGCGCTCGACGGCCAGGAGCGCGCGGCCGGCATCGGCGCGGCCGTGCGCATCGAGCGCGATGCCGCGGGAGTCGTGACCGTGAGCGGCAGCGGCCGCGACGACCTCGCCTTCGGGCTCGGCTACGTTCACGGCCAGGACCGCTACTTCCAGATGGACCTGCTGCGGCGCGCCGCGGCCGGCGAGCTGTCGGCGCTGCTCGGCCCGGCCACGCTGCCGGTCGACCGCGCGCTGCGCGTGCACCGCTTCCGCGCCGTCGCGCAGCAGACGCTCGAGCACTGGACGCCCGGGCAGCGCACGCTCGTGGCGGCCTACGCGGCCGGCGTCAACGCCGGCCTCGGCTCGCTGCGCGCGCGGCCGTTCGAGTACCTGCTGCTGCGCGTGGCGCCGCAGCCATGGCGGCCGGAGGACATGGTGCTGGTTGCGCTCGCGATGTTCATCGACCTGCAGCAGGCCGACGCGCACACGCTGATCCAGCGCGGGCTCGTGCGTGAGGCGCTGCCGGAGCCGGCGGCGCGTTTCGTGCTGGCCGCGGCGAGCGACTGGGAGGCGACGCTCGACGGCAGCGTGAGCGAGCCGCCGCTCGCGCCGGCGGCGGCGGACTACGACCTGCACAGCCTCGGCGGCCTCGACTTCGAGCCGCCGGCGCGCCATGCCCGCACGCGGCCCGCGGTCGGCAGCAACAACTGGGCGGTGGCCGGCAGCCGTACGGCGAGCGGAGGGGCGATCGTCGCCAACGACATGCACCTCGCGCTGCGCGTGCCGAACGTGTGGTACCGGGCGCGGCTCATGCGGGCGGCGCCCGGCGACGCCGCGATCGACGTCACGGGCGTGACGCTGCCCGGCACGCCGCTCGTGATCGCCGGCAGCAACGGCCACATTGCCTGGGGTTTCACCAACAGCTACGGCATGTACGAGGACGTGATCACCGTCGTGCCCGAGCCCGCCGGCGGCAACGCCGCGCCGGGCGCCGCTGCAGGGCCGGCCGCTGCAGGGCCTGCCGCTGCAGGGCCTGCCGCTGCGGCGACGGGCGGTGCTGCCGCGGCCGGCGCGGGCCGCTACCTCGGCGCAACCGGCCCGCAGCCGTTCTCGCGCACGACCGAGCGCATCGAGGTCAACGGCGCGGCGCCCGAGTCGCTCGAGGTGATCGGTACCGAGTGGGGGCCGGTCATCGCGCACGACGCGGCCGGCCGGCCGCTCGCGCTGCAGTGGACGGCCCACGACCCGCGCGCCGTCAACCTCGAGCTGCTCGGCATGGAGCGCGCGCGCTCGGTCGAGGAGGCGCTCGCGCTCGGCCCGCGGCTCGGCATGCCGGCGCAGAATCTCGTGGTCGGCGACGCCGCCGGACACATCGGCTGGACCCTGACCGGCCTGATCCCGGCGCGCCGCGGCGGCATCGCCGCCGTACCGCGTCTCTCGACCGACCCTGCCGCCGGCTTCGACGGCTGGCTGGCGCCCGCGCAGCGGCCGCGCATCGTCGATCCGGCCGCCGGCCAGATCTACACGGCGAATGCACGCGTGATCGGCGGCGAGGCGCTCGCGCCGATCGGCGACGGCGGCTACGACCGCGGTGCGCGCGCCGGGCAGATCGGCCGCGTGCTCGCGGCGGCGGGCGAGCACCAGACGCCGCTGAGCTCGCTCGCCGTGCACCGCGACGATCGCGCGCTGTTCCTGGAGCGCTGGCACGGGTTGCTCGCCGGGCTGCTCGACGCGGACGCCGTGGCCGCCCAGCCGCGGCGCGCGGAACTGCGCGACGCGCTCGCGCGCTGGAGCGGCCATGCCGCGATCGACGACCCGGCCTACCGGCTCGTGCGCGAGTTCCGCGCCGAGGTCGAGCGCCGCACGTTCTACGCGCTGATCGCGCCGGCCCGCGCCCGCAACCCGGGGTTTGCATTCCGCGTCCCGAAGTCCTTCGAAGGGCCGCTCTGGACGCTCGTCACGCAGCAGCCGGCGCACCTCGTGCCGCCGGGCCAGCCGGACTGGCGCGCCTTCCTGCTCGCGTCGGCGGACGCGATGCTCGCGGCGCTCGTGACCGACTGTCCGCGCCTGATCGAGTGCACCTGGGGTCGCGCCAACACGACGCACATCCAGCACCCGCTGTCCAAGGCCGTGCCGCGGCTCGGGCCGCTGCTCGACATGCAATCCGAGCCGCTGCCCGGCGACGAGGACATGCCGCGCGTGCAGGGCGTCGCGGTCGGCGCGTCGGAGCGCTTCGCGGTCTCGCCGGGGCGCGAGGCCGAGGGCTACTTCGACATGCCGGGCGGCCAGAGCGGGCACCCGCTGTCGCCCTTCTACCGCGCCGGCCACGCGGCCTGGGCGCACGTCGAGCCGGCGCCATTCCTGCCCGGGCCGGCGGCGCACGTGCTCACGCTGGCGCCCTGAGCGGCCGGCGGCGCATACCGTAAGATGGGTGGCGGCGCGCCGCCTCCCGCGCTCGCGCCCGGCAGGGACTGCTACAGATGGCCAACTCGCGCTTCGCCAGCACCGACCGCTACGTCGCCACCGATGACCTCGCGCTCGCGGTGAATGCCGCGATCACGCTGTCGCGGCCGCTGCTCGTCAAGGGCGAGCCGGGCACCGGCAAGACGCAGCTCGCCGCGGAGATCGCCGCCCGGCTCGAGCGGCCGCTGTACGAATGGCACGTCAAGTCGACCTCCAAGGCGCAGCAGGGGCTGTACGAGTACGACGCGGTCTCCCGGCTGCGCGATTCGCAGCTCGGCGACCCGCGCGTCCGGGACATCGGCAACTACATCGTCAAGGGCAGGCTCTGGGAGGCGTTCGACAGCGAGGTGCAGCCGGTGCTGCTCATCGACGAGATCGACAAGGCCGACATCGAGTTCCCGAACGACCTGCTGCGCGAGCTCGACCGCATGGAGTTCTACGTCTACGAGACGCGCGAGCTCGTCACGGCGCGCCACCGGCCGATCATCATCATCACGAGCAACAACGAGAAGGAGCTGCCGGATGCGTTCCTGCGCCGCTGCTTCTTCCACTTCATCCGCTTCCCGGATGCCGCGACGATGCGCCGCATCATCGAGGTCCACTTCCCGCGCCTGAAGCAGGAGCTGCTGGCCGAGGCACTCGCCACGTTCTACCGGCTGCGCGACGTGCCGGGCCTCAGGAAGAAGCCGTCGACCTCGGAGCTGCTCGACTGGCTCAAGCTGCTGCTCGCCGAGGACATCCCGCCCGAGGCGCTGCGCTCGACCGACGGCCGCAGCGCGATCCCGCCGCTGTACGGCGCGCTGCTCAAGAACGAGCAGGACGTGCACCTGTTCGAGCAGCTCGTGTTCATGAACCGCCGCAGCGCGCGCGACTGAGGCAGCCCGATGGACCGGCGCGCGAAAGTCGGCAGCGCACGCGCCGCGCCACCGTTGCCGGCGCGCCACCGGTAGCGCGCCCGCATGCTCGTCGAGTTCTTCGCGAGGCTGCGTCGGGCGGGCGTGCCGGTGTCGCTCACGGAGTTCCTGGCGCTGCTCGAGGCCCTGCGCGCGCGGCTCGCCGCGCTGTCGGTCGAGGAGTTCTACTTCCTCGCGCGCACGGTGCTCGTCAAGGACGAGCGGCACTACGACCGCTACGACCGCGTGTTCGCCGAGCATTTCAAGGGACTCGAGCAGGCATTTGCGGCGCTCGCCGGCGCACAGGTGCCGGCGGACTGGCTGCGCCGGGAGGCCGAGCTCTCGCTCAGCGAGGAGGAGCGGCGCCGGGTCGAGGCGCTCGGCGGCTTCGAGCAGCTCATGCAGGCGCTCAGGGAGCGGCTGCGCGAGCAGCAGGCGCGCCACCAGGGCGGCAGCAAGTGGATCGGCACCGCCGGTCGCTCGCCGTTCGGCGCCTTTGGCTACCACCCGGAGGGCGTGCGCATCGGGCAGGGCGCGTCACGCAACCGGCGCGCGGTCAAGGTCTGGGAGCGGCGCGAGTTCGCCAACCTCGACGATTCGGTCGAGCTCGGCACGCGCAACGTCAAGCTCGCGCTGCGGCGCCTGCGGCGCTTTGCGCGCGAGGGCGCCGCCGAGGAGCTCGACCTCGGCGGCACGATCGACGCGACCGCGCGCAACGCGGGCTGGCTCGACCTGCGGCTGCGGCCCGAGCGCCACAACGCGGTCAAGGTGCTGCTGTTCCTCGACGTCGGCGGCTCGATGGACGACCACGTGCGCGCCTGCGAGGAGCTGTTCACGGCCGCGCGCGCCGAGTTCAAGCACCTCGAGCACTACTACTTCCACAATTTCGTCTACGAGACGGTCTGGAAGGACAACCGGCGGCGCCATGCCGAGCGCATGCCGCTGGCGCAGCTCATGCGCACCTACGGGCCCGATTACCGCCTCGTGCTGGTCGGTGACGCGACGATGAGCCCGTACGAGATCGCGCAGCCGGGCGGCAGCATCGAGCACTGGAACGAGGAGCCCGGCGCGGTGTGGTTGCAGCGCCTGCGGCAGGCCTACCCGCGCCATGCCTGGCTCAACCCCGAGCCCGAGGAGCGCTGGGACTACGTGCCCTCGGTCGGCCTCGCGCGCGAGCTGCTCGAGGGCCGGATGTTCCCGCTGACGCTCGCCGGGATCGACCGCGCGATGCGCGCGCTCAATGCGCGCTGAGCGCAGCGCGTGCGCCAGTGGACAGCGGCCGCGCTGCGTGCGACCGTTGCGGCGGGCGAAGCGGGCTGGACACCGATGCGGCGTGACCACGATCTCGGCGGGCGCGAAGCGGGCCCGGTCATCCGGGCCGAGCACGACTATGCGCTGTGGGAGAAGCGCGTCGACGCGCTGCTATCGCTGCTGGCGGCACGCCACCTCATCACGGTCGACGAGCTGCGGCGCAACATCGAGGAGCTCGGCGCCGACGCCTATCACCGGCTGACGTACTACGAGCGCTGGATCCATTCGATCACGCAGACGCTGCTGCAGCGCGGCGTCCTCACCGTCGACGAGCTCGGCCGCAGGATGGCCGAGGTCGAGCGGCGGGCGGCGGGGTCCGCCCCGTGACCGAGCTCGCGCCGCGCGCCCGGTTCCGCGCCGGCGAGCCCGTCCGGGTACGTGCCGCGCATCCGCCGGGCCACGTGCGCACGCCGCACTACGTGCGCGGGCGCACCGGAGTGGTCGAGCGCCTGTGCGGGACCTTTCCGAACCCCGAGGAGCGCGCCTACGGTCGCCCGGGATTGCCCGGCCAGCCGCTCTACCGCGTGCGTTTTGACCAGCGCGACCTGTGGCGGGACTACGGCGGCGCTGCGCACGATACGGTCGACGTCGAGATCTACGAGCACTGGCTCGAGCCGGCCTGACGGGGGCACGATGGCTCACTCGCACAATGATCACGGCGACCACGGCGACCACGGCGACCACGGCGACCATGGCGACCACGGCGACCATGGCGACCACGGTGGCCCGGGCGGCGGCGGGCACGGCGACCACGGGCATCCGCACCCGACGCGTCCGAATACGGCGGAGCCGCTCACGTATTACCAGTGCCTGGCAACGTCGGTGCGCGAGCTGCTCGTCGAGAAAGGCATCCTGACGGCCGACGAGCTGCGCCGCCAGGTCGAGCACATGGACAGTCGCACGCCGGCGCTCGGGGCCCGCGTCGTCGCACGCGCCTGGACGGACCCTGCCTTCAAGGCGCGCCTGCTCGCCGACGGCAATGCCGCGCTCACCGAGATCGGGCTCGAGCGCGGCGCGTACCGGCTGGCGGTCGTCGAGAACACGCCGGCCGTGCACAACGTCATCGTCTGTACGCTGTGTTCGTGCTACCCGCGCTGGCTGCTCGGCCTGCCGCCGGACTGGTACAAGAGCAGGGAGTACCGGTCGCGCGTCGTGCGCGAGCCGCGTGCCGTGCTCGCCGAGTTCGGCCTCGCGCTGGCCCAGGACGTGCTCGTGCGCGTGCACGACTCGACGGCGGACCTGCGCTACCTCGTGCTGCCGCTGCGTCCCGCGGGCACAGAGGGGCGCAGCGAGGCCGAGCTCGCCGCGCTCGTCACGCGCGACACGATGGTCGGGGTCGCCGTGCCGCGGGCCTAGCGCGCCTGCCGCAACGCCGCGGTGCGCCGTGCGATCAGCCCGTCTTGCGGACGGCCGGTGCGGCGCGCGCAGCGGGCGCGGTCGCGGCCGGCGCGGCTCTCGCCTGCAGGCTCCTGAGCTCGGCGAGCACGCGCTCCGAATGGCCCTTCGGATCCACCTTGACCCAGTGCTGCGCGACGCGGCCCTGCGGATCGATGATGAACGTGTCGCGCTGCGCGAGCTCCAGGACGCCCATGTAGCGCGTCAGCACGCCGTAATCCCGGGTGGTCTGCTTGCCGCTGTCGGCCAGGATCGGAAAGGGCAAAGAGTGCTTGTCGGCAAACTCCTTGTGGGAGGCGACGTCGTCGACGCTGACCCCGAGGATCGTCGCGCCGATGTGCCGGAACGCAAAGATGTTGTCGCGCAGCTCGCAGGCCTGGGTCGTGCACCCCGGCGTCTGGTCTTTCGGGTAGAAATACAGCACGACCCACTGGCCGCGATACTCATCGAGCGTGTGCCACTTGCCGTTCTGGTCCTGCAGCCTGAAAGCCGGCGCGACGTCGCCGACGGCCGGGGGGCCGGCCTGTGCGGCAGCTGCGCTGCCGAGCAGGGCTGCCAGGGCGAGGCAGCGGATGAGTCGGAGCGCGAGGCTGTGCATGGGTACTCCATTGGCCGCTGGTCGGCAGTCGCACGCGGCCCCCTGGCACCCTGGCCCGGCCGCCGGCGTAGCTGAGACGTGCTCGGCAGCCATGTTAAGGCGCGACTCGCCATAATGACACCGTGAGCGAGCTGTCCGTTCCCACAGCGGTGCGCATCGGTTCGGCGGCCGGACCGGCCGGCGTCGCGAGCCCGGCCGTCCCGTGGCCGACCGCGCAGAGCGCCGCCGCCCGGCGCCTCGGCCTCGTGCTGCCGGGTGGCGGCGCACGCGGCGCTTACCAGGTCGGCGTCCTGAAGGCGATCGCCGAGCTGCTGCCGCGTGACGCGCCCTCGCCGTTTCGCGTGATCTCGGGCACGTCCGCCGGGGCGATCATCGCGGCGACGCTCGCGGCGCACGCGCGGCACTTCCGCGAGGGCGCGATCAGCCTCGAGCGCTTCTGGCGCAACTTCCACATCGAGCAGGTATTCCGGTCCGACAGCGCGAGCATGCTGCGCTCCGGCCTGCACTGGCTGCTGGCGCTGCTGACCGGCGGCTGGCTCGTGCCGCCGCCGCGCTCGGTCTTCGACAATACGCCGTTGCGCGCGACGCTCGAGCGCCACGTCAACATGGCGCGCGTACGCGACGCGCTCGACCACGGGCACCTCGACGCGCTGGCGATCAACGCGTCCGCCTACCGGACCGCCTGGTCGGTGGCCTTCTACGAGTGCGCCGACGAGACGCCGCCCTGGCAGCACACCTGGCGCCAGGGCCTGCCAACCGAGCTCGGCTACGACCACCTGATGGCCAGCGCCGCCGTGCCGTTCCTGTTTCCCGCCGTGCGCATGGGTGACGAATACTATGGCGACGGCGCGATGCGCCAGGTCGCGCCGCTTTCGCCCGCGATCAACCTCGGCGCCGGACGACTGCTCGTCGTGACGGTCCGCGACTCGCGCATGCGCACGGCACTGCCGCCGCAGTCCGGCAGCGGCGCCGCGCGCGGCCCGAGCTTTGGCCAGCTGTTCGGGTTCATGCTCGACACGCTGTTCATGGACGGCATCCAGTCGGACCTCGAGCGCCTGCGGCGCGACAACGCGCTGATCGCCGCGGCCGCCGGCCCCGTCCCGGAGGGGCTGCGGCGCATCGAGCCGCTGGTCATCACGCCGCGCGAGGACTTCGGGCCGATCGCTGTGCGCCACGCGGGCGAGGTGCCGCGCGCCCTGCGCGTGCTGCTGCGCACGATGGGCGCGGCCGACACGGCCGGCAGCACGCTGCTGAGCTACCTGCTGTTCGAGGCCGGCTACACGCGCGAGCTGATCGCGCTCGGCTACGCCGACGCGAAAGCGCGCCGCGACGAGCTTCAGGCGTTCCTGTCCAGCGAGGCGTGACGCGCGCTGACCTGCGGATAGCGCGCCGCGAAGTGCGCCGCGAGGCGCTCCACCAGGTACACCGAGCGGTGCTGGCCGCCCGTGCAGCCCACCGCGACGGTCAGGTAGGCGCGGTTGTGCCGCTGGTAATGCGGGATGCGGCGCTCGAGGAAAGCCGTGATGTCCGCGAACAGCTCGCCGACGGACGGCTGTGCCTCAAGGAAGGCGACGACCGCCGGATCGCGGCCGGTCAGCGCCCGCAGCGACGCGTCCCAGTACGGGTTCGGCAGCGAGCGCGAGTCGAACACGAAGTCGGCGCCGCTCGGGATGCCGTTCTTGTAGCCGAAGGACTCGAACATGATCGACAGCCGGTCGCTGCGGCGCTGCTCGACGCGGCCGCGGATGATCTCGCGCAGCTCGTGCACGCTGCTCTGCGAGGTGTCGATGACGAGGTCGGCCGCGTAG